>Ga0256914_1000500_pt1 | contig 38566 bp, 36 predicted proteins | sample HulkmetaG_FD_191571 | JGI IMG/M metagenome (GOLD analysis project Ga0256914, IMG submission 191571) | Hydrothermal chimney microbial communities from Main Endeavour vent field at the Juan de Fuca Ridge, Pacific Ocean - Hulk | ecosystem: Environmental > Aquatic > Marine > Hydrothermal vents ... | reverse complement strand
AAGTTTTTATTAGAAAATGTTAATAAAAGATTAGAGTTAGGGCAAAATGCCCTAAAGTTTGTTAAAGAAAACTATAGCTTAGAGCGCTATGTAAAAAAGATAGAAGATATTTATTTAGGATTATTAAAATCTTAAGCATGAAAATTGATATATTATCATTTTTTAAAGAGATAAGAGAAAATCCTGATGATTTAAGATCTAAAATACTTACCTCTGGGTTTTGGCTAACATTTTCTAATACATCTATCAAAATCTTACAATTTTTTAGATCAATAATTTTAGCAAGGCTTCTTACTCCAGAAATATTTGGCATTTGGGGTATTGTTAGTTTGGTTAGGCAAGGCATAGAAGTTTTTACAAACACTGGCTTTGGGGCTGAATTAATCCACAGACAAAAAAATATTAAAGAGGCATCTGATGTAGCATGGACTCTTAACATAGTAAGAGGGTTTATATTAACAGTATTATGTTTTTGGGCTGCACCTATAGTTGCTAAATTTTACAATAAGCCAATTTTAAGTATTTTGTTAAGGGTTATAGCTGTTACATTTTTTATAAATGGTTTAAGAAATATTAATGTTATTCTACTTAAAAAAGATCTCAATTTTAAAAAAATAGCTATACAACAACAAGTAACTTGTTTAGTAGGGTTAGTTGTTACTCTTATATTAGCCTATATATATCGTAATGTCTGGGCATTAGTATATGGTACCTTAGCATTTTTTGTTACTGATACAATTACTTCCTATATTATTCAGCGTAAGTATCCTAGGATTTTTTATGATAAGAAAATTTTAAAAGAAATTTTTAGATACGGGATATTTATATCAGGTAGTAGTATTGTCATATTTTTAACTACTGAATTAGATAATGCAGTTATAGGTAAAGTGCTGGGGATGAAATCCCTTGGTTTTTATGTTTTAGCTTATACATTAGCTAATTTACCTGCTACAGAAATTACTCATGTAGTTTCTGGTGTAATGTTTCCAGCATATAGCCAAGTTCAAAATGACTTAGAAAGACTAAGACGGTTATACTTAAAGACCCTTAAAGGAGTAGCAACCTTTAGTATTCCCGCAGCTACAGGATTAGCATTTTTAGCTCCAGAAATTTTAAGGTTTGTATATGGAGAAAAGTGGCTTCCTGCAGCTATGCCACTTAGAATACTGTGTATTTTTGGTGCATTAAGGTCTTTGGGGGCAACAACTGGGCCTGTATTTAATGCTATTGGCAAGCCTAAGATAGGATTTTTTTTAAATTTGTCTAAGCTAATTTTAATTGTTTTATTGATTTATCCATTGACATCACATTATGGCATAGTGGGGACTGCTTATGCTATAGTTATTCCTGCAATTATATTAGAATTTTTTCTATGGAATATACTCAAAAAAATTTTATCTGTTAGAGTTATCTATTTTGCTAAACAAGTTATTATACCTATAATATCATCTATTGGCATGTCAATCTTTTTATATTATTTAGATTATTATGGTGTGATATCAAATTTAATAGAATTACTTATAACTTGTTTTATAGCACTTATAGTATATAGTTTAATATTTTATTGTTGTAATAGACTAGGGAATTAAATATATGACATGACGGGAGGTGAAAGAAGCCAGCAGATGAAATTATTAACCTTTTTAAAGAAGCCTTTAAAGCCTGATCATAGAAAAGAATTAGATGTTATAGAAAGATATAGACAAAAAGGGGCTAAGATAGGTAAAAACGTAAGGTTACTAGGGCTAATTGATGGTGTTAATCCTCATCTTGTTTCTATTGGGGATAATACTGTTATAGGGCGAAATTCAGCTTTATTGACTCATTGTCCTATAAAGGGTGCGCGTCCATGTAGTGTAGGTAAAAATGTATGGATTGGTTTTGGAGTTATAGTACTACCCGGTGTTACTATAGGTGATAATTGTATTATAGGAGCTGGATCAGTTGTGACAAAAGATATTCCACCCAATTCTATTGCCGCAGGAAATCCTGCAAGAGTTTTAAGAAAACGAGATCCAGACGAATTAAAAAGAACTATAGAATTGATAAAAGCTAATAAAAAGATAGGTCAAGATGAAAAGATGCTTTAAGAGTAAATTAAATTATGAATAAACAAGATAAAGATATAAAATATCAAGGGTTTACTCCTCCTGGATTTATTGTTGGGGTAGGGCGTAGTGGTACAACCTTATTAGCTTCTATATTAAATCGTCATCCAGAGATTTGCGTTACTCCTGAAACCCATTTTTTTAGATTAGTATATAACTATCCTGGTGGAATAAAAAATTTTGAAAGGAGATGGCCCTATTCTCTAAAAGAGATAATGCAAAAGATGCATCCAACAAAGGGCTGGCAACCAAACTCTAATATTATTATTGAAAGATTTAATTCATATCCAGGGATTGCTGCAATTTTTAAGGCTATTGGTGAGGATATTGCTGCCAAAAACAATAAAAAACTTTGGTTAGAAAAAACTCCTAATCATATTATTTATTTGTCTTTTATTAGAAAGTTGTTTCCAAATGCCCCTATTATTCATATTGTACGTGATGCTAGAGACGTAGGTTTATCTTTATTAAGGATGAAATGGGCAAGTAATAGTTATTTAGAAAATTTACTACATTGGAAAAGATGCATTTGTTTATCAAAAGATTTTTTTTGAGAAAGATTCGCTTTCTTTAGTAATTCGTTATGAAGATTTAGTTCAAAATACCGCTGATATTATAAACAAAATATGCTCTTTTTTAAAAATAAAATATTATCCAAGATTATTAATCCCAGATGGTAGTGAAGATGTACTGATAGAAGTTGGAGAAAAACATAAAGATAATATAAAGTCTCCTATAGATAGCTCAAGAATTTATAAATGGAGACATGAACTATCAGAAGAAAAGAAGAGGTTTGTCGATCTAGTAATATACAATGAATTAAAGATGTTTAATTATGAAGTTTTTCAACATGATTTTCCTTATGAAGAAAAACAAAAAAGACTATTAATAAAGGTACCTGAAAGGTGGGAGCATTGGGATCCTGTGTTAGACAAGACTTTAGTGTCTCTATTTTTATTAAAAAAGTTTAATTATATAACTACTGTATTTAATTTTAAACATATATTCAAAAACTTAAAAAACACAAAATATCTTCTTATAGGAGATGCGCCTTTACGCGATATGTTCCAAAGAAATAAATTATATAGATTGATTTATTATATTAAGTTAGTCTTGTTATATAAAATATGTAATATTTTTCAATTAAAAATAATTTGGATATTTAGAGAAAAATCTATAGAATCTTGGCCATATAAAAAAAGAATACTTAGATATTTATTGAATCACTCTCATCTTATCATTTCTAATCTAACTAATGTAGAAACAACAAAATTATTACAACAATTAAATATCAAGATGGAAAAAATTAAAGATAAAATTATATGTTCAGATTCAGAAAATAAATCTATAAATAGATGCATAAAAATGTACTAAATAAAAATATTCTATAAAATATGAAATCTTTTTTAAAAAGCAATTATAATTTATATATAAAAGAAAAACATAAAAAGACTAAAAAAATAGATGATATTTATCTATCTATTATTATTGTATCTTATAATACTAATATGGATCTACTTTTATGTATAAAGTCAATTACAGAACAACTTATTCCTAAAGCTGAAATTATAGTAATAGATAATGGTTATAATGATTTAGTATATAATCGATTATTAGAATACCCGATTAATTATATTAAACTAAAAAACAATATGGGCGTATGTTTTGGTCGCAATGTTGGTATAACTGAATCTAAAGGAGAAATTTTAGCTTTTTTAGATGATGATTGTTTAGTTGATAACAATTTTATTAATAATGCACTTTCAATATTTAAGAATAGAAGTATTTATGGCTTAAGAGGTAAAATAAAATTTAAAACAAAAACAATATATAATTTATTGCAGAATCACTATGACTTAGGTAATTCTATATTCCCTTATTTTATTAATGTAGAAGGGGTTTGTATAGTAAGGAAACAGGCTCTTATAGAAGTAGGGGGTTGGAATGAGAATATTTGGGGACATGAAGGTGCAGAGCTATCTTATAGACTTGTTAATAAGTTTGGAAGAGATGGATTAATATATCATCCAGATATTATTATATATCACGATTTTGCTAATAGTTTGCGCAAGTTAATTAAGAAAGATATACGTCATCAGAAAGTTTATCAATTATTAAAAAAGGATCATAATTATATATTTAATTTTACTAATTCTTATAAATTAGAGTCGAAAGTATCAAAAGTATCAACGGAATATAAGTTATCTTTTATTGATAGATTTAAAATATATTGTATAGAAAAGATAAGATATCTAGTTTTAACTAAACCTAAATTACAAAAATTTTTAGAATTATATTTATAGTCATGGAAATTTTCTATATTTCAAAGTTTAATTCTTACCCCCCATTATATGGGGAACAAGTTCATGTGTATAATGTAATAAAAGAATTAGTGGCATTAGGACATAAGATATATGTTTGTGAGTATGAACAGCATCCAATGGCTGAAAAAGTTTCTTTAAATTCACTTAGTAGTATACTGACTAATTTAGATGCTGTCTATATTAGACAAACTCTTTCTAATGATTTAGACTGGACTAATAGATTAGTTAAGATATCTAGAAATTACAAAGTGATTTGGGAGTTAAATCTACCTAAATATGAATCTATTTTTAGTATCAATAACTTATATAATTATAAGTCTAAAAATATCTTTGGTGCAGTTAAAAAACATATAATACGGTTTAAGGATTTATTAAAAGTTCATTATTCTTGGTATAAGAAGAAGAAACAAGCTAGATATGTAGATGGTATTGTTACTGTATCAAATGTATTGTCAAAATATCTAAAGAGTGAATTTAATTTACCTGTGGCAGTTATAACTAATGGAGCAAATTGTAATTATTTATTTAATGAATTAACAGATAAATTAGATGTTCTGATTGCTGGTAGTAGGTTAGCTTGGATAGATTGGGACACTCCTATACAAGTTGTAAAGGCTTTTGCAAATAATAAAAAGGTTCATTTTCATATAGTAGATTTTCAACTAGACTTAAATTATAAAAATGTATCTTATTATAAACGTATGCCGCAAGATGAACTTCAAAAATTGATAGCTAGAGTTCATGTTGGTTTTGTTTTATATAAAAAGTATGATTGGTGTCCAATAGGTTTTTACAATTCACCTCTTAAACTTTTTGAGTATATGGGTAATTGTAAAGTAGTAATCGCATCAAAAATGGGACAAATAAAAGAGGTAATTAAGGATAAGTATAATGGACTTCTTGTTGAACCAGAAAACTATAAAGATATATGTGAAGCTATAGAATTTTTATTGACATATCCTAATGCATATAAAGAAATAGCACATAATGCGTATAATACTATAAAAAGTTACTATTCTTGGAAAAAAGCTGCTCAAAAAACTATTAATTTTATAACAAATTTGAAGGAGACATAAAATGCATAATAATATCAAATTTTGTTTTATATTAGGCATAGACCGGAGAAGTGGAACTAATTACTTATTTAGATTAATAAGAAAACATCCTCAGTGTTTAGGCCCGGGGCCTATTTGGGAAGATTTTTTTATACATAATTCAGATATAGTTAAAGATTATGTATTATCCATATATAAAAGTTGGAAACCGACCTGGGAAATAGATAAAATTTTGGGTCCTCCATCTTTAATGTTAAGGTATTTAGGTGATGCTCTTAAAGAATTTTTATGTCTTCAACTTAAAGATTTAACTACTTTAGATCATAGTGATATGGTCTTGTTATCAAAAACTCCAAGTGTTGTTGGTATAGATAACTTTTTTGAGCTTTTCCCTGAGGATTTTTTAATAGTTTTGATTCGTGATGGTAGATCTGTTGTTGAATCTGGAGTGCGTTCCTTTGCTTGGGACTATGAAGAAGCCATGTATAGGTGGGCTAATAATGCCAAAATAATTTTTGATTTTAAGGAAAAACACAAAGATAAGAAAAATTTTTTGATTCTTAGATATGAGGATATTGTATTAGATACCCAGAGAGAACTTAATAAAATATTTAATCTGTTAGGGATTGACAATAGCTTATATGATTTTCAAGAAGCAGAAAATTTGGGGGTAACAGGATCTTCAGATCTAAAAAAAATTGAAGGAACAATGCATTGGAAACCTGTTCCAAAACCAAAAGACTTTAATCCAATAGAACGTTTTAAAGATTGGGATGATAAAACTCATGCACGTTTTAATTGGATAGCAGAAAAATATTTGAGATATTTTGGATATAAACCTAAACAAATTAATTCTCATTTTTATACCATACGAAATATATTGTTAGATATATTATGGAAAATAAAACAAATCAAAAATAAATGGAAAAATACTAACTAGATTACAAGTAATTAATAAACATATCCTATAAGGTTTAAGAATGGCTGTTATTGTTTTATATATTTTATTAGTACTTTCTTATGTTGCTATCCCGACACATCCTTATTTTTCTGTCTTAGTTTATTATTTGTTTGCAGTTCTTCAACCACAAACAATTTGGTGGTGGGCATTTGGAAATTTAAGGGCATCTTTTATTACTGCATTAGCTGCAATAATAGGTTTTTTGTTTTCTTTTTTACAAAATCCAGATTTTTCTGTTTGGAAGCATAAAGAGGTTTTTTGTCTTTTAGCTTTGTGGTTATGGATAGGATTATCTATTCTTTTTGGAGGGCTTCCATGTCAGTTCTATGGTGGGGCTAACTCAAATGCATTGTGGTTAATAACAGAGTTATCTAAGATATATTTAATGGTCTTAATATGCATCTATTTAATAGATACTTCAGATAAAATTTTTTATTTATCAATTATTTTTATAATATCAGTAATTTACTTAAGTTATTGGGGTAATATGCAATATTTAACGGGTGCTATTTGGCGCAATCCTTTGGGTAGATTAAATGGTCCACATACTTTAAATGGTGTAGGTATATATAAGGAAGAAAATGTATTTGGAATGTTTTTTGTTACATCATTGCCTTTTTTGTATTATTCTGTTCTTCTTTTTAAGAACAAATGGATTCGTCTTTTCTTATTACCATGGATCCCTTTAGGGTGGAGTGCCATTTTTCTTACAGCTTCTAGAGGAGCATTGTTAGGTCTTGCTGTAACTATATTACATGTCATTGTACGTTTTAAACAAAAATTTATTGGAATATTACTATTGATTGCTTTAGTTGTATTCTTTATATGGCAAGGTGGTAGTGTTATGAAGAATAGAGCTGATACGTTAGACAATCCTGAGACCGCTGGAAGAATGCGTCTTACTTCATGGCAATTGGCATTAGATATGATGAAAGATTATCCAATATTTGGGGTAGGATTAGGTAATTTCATGAAAGCTAGGAATGAATTATATGGTAATTCTAGAAGGCTTATAGCAATGAATACTCCTTTACAATTTGGAGCAGAATGTGGTATCCCTGCAATGCTTTTTTTAATAGGAATGACAATCTTTGCTTTGAAAGATCTGAATATATTAATGAAAAGTTTTAATCCAAATAATATACTTTATGTTATAACTATTTCTGTAGAGTGCTCTATTTGGGGGTTTATGGTTTGCGGTTTTTTCTTAAGTGCTCATTTATATGAACCTTTTTATTTATTTATAGCTATGACTGTAAGTTTAAAGAATATTTTATCTTCTGGAGCTTATTCAACTACAGTTGAAACAAAGGAGTAGGTTATGAACATTTTGGGAGTATTTCATTCTTATTCTGATCCATCAGCCGCATTAATGATAGATGATAAAGTAACTGCTTTTGTAGAGGAAGAAAGGCTTTTAAGAATTAAACATGCAGTAGGTTATTTCCCTGCAAGAGCAATCGAATTTGTTTTAAAAAAGGCTAATATGACAATAGATGACATAGATGTAATAGTACAACCATGGGATTGTAATAAGTATGATTCAGGCCAGATGCAAAAGGTGTATGATGAAATAAATAAAAGATATCCTACTACAGAAGAAGATATTGCCTATCAAAAAAGCCATATTTCTGCACTAAGTGTTTCTTCTCAAAGTTCTATAATATTAAAAAATCTTAGAAGGTTATTTGGAGATAAAGAATTTCCACCTATAGAATTTGTAAATCATCATCTTTCTCATGCATGTATGGCTTATTTTCACTCAGGAATGGATGAATGTCTAGTATTAACAATAGATGGAAGTGGAGAAGCCACAACCACTGCTTGGTGGCATGCTAAAGATGGAAAATTAAAATTATTAAAGGAAGTACAGATCCCTCACTCGTTGGGATGGTTTTATTCTGCTTTTACAGAATATTTAGGTTTTAGGGCTTATGATGGAGAGTATAAAGTAATGGGGCTTGCAGCTTATGGAGAGCATGATCCAGAACTTAATGAAAAGATTTCTAAGATTATCTGGTATGATGGAAATGGTGGATTTGAGTTAGATCCTATGATCTTAATAAGAGGGAAAAGAAGCTATTCTTATTACTATTCAGATAATCTAGTAAAGTTTTTAGGAAGATCTCCCAGATCAAAAAGTGAAGATATTTCTAAATGGCATATTAACTTGGCTTTTGAAGTGCAAAAGAAATTAGAAGAGATTGTCTTTAGTATGACTAAATATTGGATTGAAAGAACAGGAGTAAGGAAATTAGCTATTTCTGGAGGAGTTGGTTTAAATGTTAAGATGAATGGTAATTTGTTTATGTCTGATATGATAGAGGATATATTTATACATCCTCTTTGTGCAGATACAGGAACTCCTATAGGTGGAGCACTTGCCTATCTTTATAATCAAGGCAATGAACTGAAGATAGAGGGATTACCAGATGTATACTATGGACCAGAATACTCAAGTGAAGAGATAGAAAAGATATTGCTTTCTTGTAAGCTAGATTTTAGTAAGGAAGTAGATATATGTAAAAGTGCTGCTAAGCTTATAGCAGAGGGTAAAGTAGTTGGATGGTTTCAGGGTAAGATGGAAGGAGGGCCAAGGGCATTAGGGAATAGGTCAATACTAGCAGATCCAAGGGATGTAGCTTCGAGAGATAAAGTCAATGCTGTTATTAAATTTAGAGAGTTTTGGAGACCTTTTTGTCCTTCTATGACAGAGGAGGGAGCTAAGAGGTATTTTATTAAGTTTACAAGGGCACCTTTTATGATTATTACATTCCATGCTACAGATATAGCTAAAAAAGAAATTCCTGCTGTTGTCCATGTAGATGGAACTGTAAGACCTCAAATTGTTGAGGAAGATACTAATCCATTATATCATAGGCTTATAAAAGAATTTGAAGCCCTTACAGGTGTCCCATGTGTCCTTAATACATCTTTTAATATAAAAGGGGAACCTATAGTATGTTCTCCACATGACGCTATAAGGACTTTTTCTGCTACAGGGTTAGATGCATTGGCAATTGGAGATTTTTTAATAGTAAAACCTCGTAGTGAGTAAAATGATGTTAGGGGAGAATATTTTATTTGTTGGTGCACATCATGATGATTTAGAGATTGCAATTGGAGGTAGTGTAAGAAGATTCAGCTCATATGGGAAGAAAGTATACAGTGCCATTTTAACTGATTCTACTTGGATTAATGAGAAGGGGGAGAGATTTAGAGATCCTAAACAGGTCTTAGAATATTGCGATAATGCATCTAAAGTACTTGGATATATCCCAATTAATTTATGTTATGGTCCTTGTTTTACAATTGAGTATTCTGACGATAAGGTAGTTACTATTTTAAACTTAATTCAGAAATATAATATAGACACCCTTATTACAATATGGCCTTATGATGCTCATAGAGATCATAGAGTAGTCTCACAAATAGCATTAGCTGCATCAAGACAAGTTCCCAGGGTATTGGTTACTAGATTGAGTTGGCATAAGACATTTGAGAAATTTGATCCCAATTTTTTTATAACGATTGATGAGGTAATAGATTATAAGTTTAAAGCTATTAAATGTTATGAGGATGAATATGCCCGTAATAAAGAAAAATGGGAGAAGTATATACTTTCAACCGCCCAATTATATGGATTAAAAAGCGGTTGTAAATATGCAGAAGGGTTTGAGGTAATAAAGTATCTTATATAAGACAAGATAAGTTACTTTTTGGGATTTTGAGCATGTATAATTGCCATCCATGCATACCTTCCTAAAAAGGGTATTAAAGAGAATAATGTTTTATCTATAAGTCTTAAAAATTCTACCAAACTATTAAAAAAAAATGTATTTCTAAAAGGTACTGCTAGAAGTGTAAATAAAGTAAAATATTCTACATCAATTCTATGAAAATATTGTCTTAGAAGTTTAATATCCTTTATTTTTAGAGGATGTTCATCTGCGGTTCTCATGTTAGGAGTTAATCGTCTATATATATTGATGAATATATTATGTGCCAATGGTTCTAAAAAAATAGCGTGCCCGTCCTTTTTTAAAATTCTGTGGATTTCTTTATACGCACTTTTTAAATCTAGATGGTGAATAATACCTGTACCAATAACAATATCAAAAGTATTATCTTTAAAATCTGTTTTTTCGGCATTCATTACAAAAAATTCTGGCTTTTGTTTATATGTACAAGAAGCAACTCGTTGTTGGGCCTTTTTTATACCTTCAGAAGATATATCAATACCTGTAAGAATTGCTCCAAGTTTTAACCATTGTTCAGCATTTATTGCTGTACCACATCCCAGTTCTAATAATTTTTTTTCATTACAATAAGTGGCAATCATTTGGGTATATCTTTCCCAAACATGTTTATTAACTGAATAATATTTATTTAGTTTTTCTCTAACATCTTTTTCTCCAAATCTTTTATCATGAAAGGATTTTTCTTGTTCTAAGCGTTTTTGATCCATAAATTTTTTATTCCCTTTATCCTATATTTTAAATTTTATTTTAGTTCTTTTTTATTATAAAAAAGTATAATATAATTTCCTAATTTAATTAATCTAATTTATTTAATTTATTCGGTTTATTCGGTCGATTTAAACAAAAAGTAATGCTGTTGGAGATGTTATAAGGGAGGGAATAATTTTATTATGTCTTCACTTTCACCTATATTTATAGTTGGCACAGGAAGATGTGGTACATCAATGTTATTAAAGATAATTAATAATTTTACCTCTATTGCTATTCCGCCTGAGTCGCATTTTATTCCCGTATTTTTAAAAAATTTACATAAATATGAGCCATTATCTAATGATGAAAATATATTAAGATTACTTAAAGATATAAAAGAATTTCCTTATGTACGAGATTGGAATAAAAGTTTTCATTTTGATATAAAAAAGGTAGCAGAGCAAGTAAAGTCTAGAACCTTTCAGGGGGTGTTAGAAGCCATATATTCAGAGTTTGCCAGTCAAAAAGGGGAAAAAAGATGGGGAGATAAAACGCCTCCTTATATTACTTGCATGAGTGATTTATACAGTTTATTCCCTACGGCTAAATTTTTACATATTATAAGAGATGGAAGAGACTGTGCTTTATCTGTTATTAGGTGTAATTGGGGACCTAAAAATATATACAAAAGCGCTTTGTGGTGGAGGGAGTCATTATTAAAAGGACAACAAGAATTAGAATACTTAAGAAAAGTTGTGCCCAATATAGAGAAAGTTTATTTAGAAGTTAAGTATGAAGATATCTTAGATAATCCGGGTATAGAACTAAAAAGGATATTTGATTTTTTACAAGAACCCTTTGATGTAGAAATTATAGATAAATTAAAAATAAGACAAGATAACAAATTTAAGTGGAAGAAAAGGCTTTCTGAAAGAGAAAAACAACTTTTTGAGCAAGTAGCAGGAGACATTTTAAGATATTACGGATATGAAACAAATTTTGAAGGGCTTCCAAGGCTTTCAAATTTTACAAAGTTTTACTATTCATTAGATAATAGGATAAAAAGTCTAAAAAATGTCTATTGGGATATAAAACGTGCTATCTATAAGACCATGCAAGTTTAATCTATTACAAGTTAATATATTAAAAGATTAATTTATTAAATTTTACTTAACAATATTGCTTAACAATAAAAATAAAAAATCTTATGAAAACCTTTCTATATGAAATGGAAAGGTTTTTCTTTTTTTGTGGAAGTAATTTTCCATTTTTATAGAAAATGTTTTCTAATAGTCTATTATTTTTTTATTGATATAACGATTTTTTCTAATTTTTTCTGAAATAATTATTATTTTTAAGTGGTATATTTCTTGCTCGCTAAAATATTAAAGAAATTAATTATATTTTAAATTCTTTAAAAAAGGAGGGTATAAATATGTAAAAAAATAAAAAGCAGACAAGTAGTCACGGGAATTGAGTTTTTTATTAATTAAGAAAGGAGAGGAGGGCTTATGAGGAAGATTTGGTTATTAATAATGGTGGTATCATTATTGTTTTTAGGGATTGGAGAATATGTTAATGCAACAACCTTTACTATGACATCTCCTACATCAAAAGGAACACTTCCGTCCGGAATAACAGAAATAGGTGGTGTGGTACTTGATTTGGTTGGTAATAATGGAGTTAGAGTAGTTTCTGAGCTTCCAGCATCTAGCCTGTTTAAAGGTTTTTTTGATAATGGAGTTCCTGTATCTTATCAAGGTAATCCTGGAACAATTGGTATTCAGACTGGATTTAGCTCAAGCATAATAAATGCATTAGGAGGTGGTATTAAAGAAGCAGCTATTCGTATAACATTATGGGATGGCGATACATCTCCTTTCAATTTTGATTATAATGATAATACATTATTAGTGAATGGATTTGATTTTGGCAACTTTTCAAATGTCTTAACGCAAGAGACTGATTCAACAGGAACTACTGGTTATTTAACAGAGTATGGCTTCCAAAATAGTAAACTCAATACGGGGTTTTTTTATACCAATGATTCCACATTGTTAGGGAATTTCTATACTAGCTTAGTAACTACTAACAAAGTTGTTTATCAACTTTACGATGTTGATCCTTATGATAATTATTTCGATTTTACACAAGGAATAAGTAGTAGTTATATTAATATTGGACAAGGTCCAACAGTGACTAATACTGTTCCTGAACCATGTACAATAGTTTTATTAGGATCGGGACTTTTAAGCCTTCTTGGAATAGGACGCAAAAGTTATTTTGGTAAAAAGAAATAAAAATTCTAACTCATAAAAAGATGATATTTAAGTGTATGTTAAATGCCTGTCCTCCTTTTGTAGAGGATGGGCATTTTTATTTTTAAAAATGTTTTTTGCAATTGATAATAGGATAATTTTTAGATATGTTTGTTTAAGTCTTTGTTTATGATAGACTTTATTTATAAGGTCAACATCAAATGTATAAGTTTTCTAGATACTTGAGTATTTTAATCATCTTCACTTCTTTATTTTTTAATAATCTAGTTTTGGCTAGAGTAAATACTCTTAGCTTTACAAACGTTAATGATAGAGGAACATATCCTAATCATTTAGTCTTTAATAGAGATCAAGGTATTATCTCTATAGATTTATCTCCTTTACCTAAGAAGGTAAAAATATATAGAGCACTGTTAATAGTCCATAGAAGGGGCAATGTTGCTTCTTGGCCCTTTACTAAATTGGCAACCCAAAAGATAAAAATTGTTCCAATAGATAATAAGGAAGACTCTCTTAAATTGCTTCCCCCAAGATATAATACCTTTAATTGTACAAAGGCAGTAAAGGAGGCTCTTAAAGAGGGTAAAAAGAAGCTTCTATTAAAAATGATTTGTTTTCCAGGATTAGGAGAGCCTTCTTTTGCAACTTATATAGATAAAAAGACAAAACAGGTTGTTTTGCGTTTAGATGTTACATGCAATGTGGCAATTAATAAAAAGATTGATTCTGTCTATGATATAAAAGCATATTGTAAGAATGGAGATACTGTTATTGTATGGAAAGATCATTTTCCTTTGATCCACTCTAACAATATAACAGGAAAACAATTCAAAAGATTGCTAAAGCTTGCTAACAATCCTCATGAGATACGCTATAGAATCTATAGAAGCCTAGTTCCTATAACTCCTAAGACTTTTTCTAAGGCAAAATTAATAGATGAAGTCAGCCCTTTTACTATATGGGATCCTTGGTATTTTGGTAGATGGTGGATGGGAGAACATCACTTTTTTAGATCTATTGTGCCTAGAATGCCTGTAGCTAATGGTATTTTAGGAAATTACAATGAAGGGATCTATGTATATCATTGTAAAAGGAAAGATAAAGCCTATTACGCAGTTGTTAAGACAATAGATGGTCAAGAAGATTTATCTTCTTTAAAATTAGGGGAAAATTCTCTTAAAAAACCAGTTGCTGAAGCACCAGGAACTGGACTAGTTTTGTTAAGAAAGATTATTAGGCATAGAAGATTCCATTACATAAAAGATTCTACCCTTTATTACTTTGTTAAGTGGGAGGCACCCCCTAACTCTAATTTCCCTGATACACCATTTAATTATTTAGTTGCTGTCCCTCCCTACAAGCCCAAAACAGGAAAACGAGCAGTAGATATTGCACTTCATTGTTGGGGCGGATGGTTAAATACTGGTTATGGGTGGTGGTATGAGGCTAAAAGAGGCGCCTTATTGGTTGCAACTAATCAAAGACCTTATGATTGGTGGACTGGATTTAATGAAAATATGGGAACACTTAAGCCTTATACATCAGCAAGAGTCTATCTATATACCCAACATAGGATTAAGGCATTTGTAAATAATTTTGTTGCATCTAATTGGAACATAGATACAAACCATATATTTGTAACAGGAAGTTCTATGGGAGGCTCAGGTGCCTCACTTTGGGGTATTAAGGCAGGTGATTACTTTTCTTTTATAGTTAGTTGGGTGGGGGTTCATATACCATCTGAGACTAAATTTAAGAATTCTTTTGAGCACTGTTATGGAAAAGAGGCATGGAAGTGTAAGTATGATAGTACTAATATGCCTATTTTTGATTATGAAGACAATGTGAAGTGGTTATATAACCATATTAAAGATGATACCCCACCTATTATCTTTGCAAATGGAAGAAATGATCACAAAATTGGATGGCCTCAAGCATGGCAGTTTGTTAAAGCACTTATTGCAACAAAAAGGTCCTTTGTGTTTATATGGAATATGAAGGGCCATGGTGCTAGGGCGCTTTTCCCCGGAAGTAATGATAGATATTCATTAATTGATTATTCTCTTAATCAGACTGTACCTGCATTTACACATTGTTCTTTAGATACTCCTTTGGGAGATAGTCCTAATAAGGCACCTAAGAGTGGAAGGATTAATTATTATCTACTTTGGAAGACAAATAATGTAGTAGATTCACCAACTAAGTGGGAGATGACTATATATCTATCTAAAAGAGCACCAAAAGATAGCTGTACAGTTGATATTACTCCACGGAGAGTGCATCATTTTAAGATAAAGGCAGGAGAGGAGTTTATATGGGAAAATATTGAAGATGGTAAGATTATTCAGGCAGGTGAGGTAAGGGCAGACAAATATGATTTAATTACCCTACCTTCTGTATATATTTCAAAGAAAGGTAATCATATTATTATATTGCCTAAAAAGGGGCACAAAATACCTTTAAGTTTTGTAAATCCCAAAGATGTATTTCTAGTAACTCCAAATAAGGAGTTTAAACTTAATCTAAAATTAATTGGTGGCAGCCCCCCATATAAATTTTTATTAAAAGGTAATTTACCCAAAGGATTAATCTTTGATAAAAGACACAGAAGTATTTATGGGATTAGTTCTCAATATGGAAGCTATCCTTTAACTATTTGTGTAACTGATAATAATTCAAACTCAATTTCTAAAAAGATAACATTGTTAGTAGTCAAAAGACAAATAAAAACAGGATATATAAGAGAAGATAAAATAATTCATAAATGGCATAAGATTATTGTTGATCCATCTCAATCTAGAAGGCTTTTTAAGATTATTGCTAGCGCACCAAGTTATACAAAAATTTTACTAAAGCAAGGTAATTACAAACTTTATAATGATAAAAGACTTATATTTAAAAAACCTTATTTAATATTAACTTCTTTATCTAAAGATAGAGATAAGGTTATTATAGATGGTCAATATAAAGTTGGAAGTCTAATAGAGATTAAAGCATCTCATATTACCATAAGCAATTTAACTTTAGAACATGCTAGATGGCATGGAATACACCTAAAGGGTGGAGCAAATAATATAAAATTGTATAATCTACATATATTAGATTGTGGTGAGCAGTTGATTAAGTCGAATCCTAATACCATTCATTGGAATGAGTCTTATGCCAAATTTAATGATAATGTTACTATTTCAAATTGTTTGTTAGAGATTACAGACAAAGGAAGAAATAGAGTGCATAAGTTGCCTCACTGTCCATGTTATACACAAGGTATAGACGCTCATGCAGCAAGACATTGGTTAGTAGAGGATAATATATTTAAAGATATACATTGTTATAAAAAGACTGCAGTAGCCTCTATTTTGTTTTGGCATGGTAGTAGAGATATAATTGTACAAAGAAATAAGATAATAAACTGTATTATTGGAATCCAATTTGGCGAAGGCAATGTAAAAAAGGCACGAATTTATCCAGATAAAAAGATTAAAGCAGGGGTATATGATAGTATCATCAAAAATAACTTTATATTAGGAGATAGGACCTTTTTTGATACAGGTATTTGTGCGTGGGCATGTAGAAATGTAAAGGTTTTTAACAATACTATATATTCTTTGTGTAAGCCTAAAAGGTGTTTTGCAGGAATTGATATACGCTTTAAGAATTCTATTGTAAGTGTAAAAAACAATCTTTACTATCCCAAGATAGTAGATAGGGCGGGTAAAAATTCAATTGTTTATATGAGCAATAATGTAAGGTCACAAGCAAAATTTTTTATAAATCCTGTAGTAGGCAATTTTCATTTAAAAGGTAAAATATTACATGTTGTAAATGCGGGTGAAAATCTAGCTCCTTATGTGATCTATGATATTGATGGGCAATTAAGAGATAGCTATCCAGATATAGGGGCAGATGAATTAGTCAATATTAAGTAGCTTTTTTATGCTCCTCGATTTAGGAAAGTTCTTTTTCTTGATGCACTAAGGAAGATATTTTTTAGGGAACAAAGAGCTATTTAAGGGGCTTTATATCTCTTATGATAAGTATGAGTTTAAGAGATACCCTGTAATAAAGATTGGCTTTGGATATGGCAGTTTAAAATAGATAAAGTATACGAGAGATTTTAAGGGAAGTAGATGAGTATGACAAGCCAATCCTTGAAGGGATTGAATTTAACAAATATAAAAGGAATATTGATAAAATAGAGTGACAACAGGTTAACTAGTTACCGCAATTGGTAGAATTTAATGATAAAAGTTATTCAACTTATAGGAAGTACAGGGGTTTTTGGTGCAGAGAGATGGATTTTGGCTTTAATGAGATATCTAGATCCCAAAGAGGTTCACTGCACTATTGTTAATTTAGTAGATGAAAAGACTGAGGAAGACTCTCCAATTGTAGCTGAAGCTCATAAAAGAGGGCTTGATGCAATTGATTTTTATACTGGGGGGAAGTTTAATCCTTTAGCAGCAAGTAGGTTAGCTAGTTGGTTGGATAAAAATCAATATAATATCTTACACTCTCATGGATATAAGTCTGATTTTTTAGCTTATTTAACTAAAAAGAAGAAAAAAGACCTATTTATAATCAGTACTCCTCATGGATGGAGTAAAGAGGCGGACTTAAAGCTTAGGCTTTATGAAAGGGCAGATAGATTTTTATTAAAAAGATTTGATTGTGTTGTACCTTTGTCTACCAAGTTATTAGAAGGTCTTAAGGCTGATGGTATTTCATCTTCAAAACTAAGGCTTATTCTAAACGCAGTGGATTTAGAAGAGATAGATAATATAGCTTCTAAAGACCTAGGTCCTTATATCTATGTTGGTTACATAGGTAGATTAATAGAGAGCAAGGGGCTTAAGAGTCTTTTAGATGCATTTAAGATTTTAATATCTCAATTTCATAATTTAAGATTGGGCTTTGTGGGAAAAGGTCCTTTTGAGGCTGAACTCATAAAAATGGTAAGAGATGCCAATATTGTTGATAAGGTAGAGTTTTGGGGATATAAATCAAATAGTATAGCTTATTTAAAGGCATTTTCTGTTTTTGTTTTGCCATCTTTTTCAGAGGGTATTCCACGGTGTATAATGGAGGCAATGGCTGCAAGAGTGCCAGTTGTGGCGTCTAATATAGAAGGGAATCGAGTGCTTGTAGAGGATAAAAAGACAGGGCTTCTTTTCCCTGTAGGAGATGCCAAAAGGCTTGCAGATTCTATTAGTTACATTTTAACTAACGAATCTAAAGCAAAAGAGATGGTAGAAAATGCTAGGGCTAAGATAGAAAGAGATTTTTCTGCAAAAACAATGGCAGAAAAGTATACCAATTTATATAAAGAAATTATTAATGTCTAAAGTTTTATAGCTTTTTATAATGAATTAAATTCCAATCATTATTTTTTTAGTCAAATGGAGTGTTAGGTTTGAACAATCTTTTAAAAATAGCTATAGCCCAGACAACACCTATTTATAAAGATGCCTTAAAGAATTTTGAGCTCATATATCCAAGGCTTGAGGCATTAGCCAAAAAGAATGAAGTTATACTTCTACCAGAACTTTTTTTAACAGGGCCTATAACTAAAGAAAAAATTGGACAAGAGCCCAAAATAGTAAAAGATAATCTAGTTGTTTTAGAAAGGCTTAAAGAGCTTAGTAAGAATTGCAGGTGTCATATTATTGCCGGACTTTTAGAAAAAAAAGACGACTCTCTTTATAATAGTTTATTTTTGATAAGCTTTGATGGCAGTGTGGATGTTTATAGAAAGATGCATTTATTCACACCTTTTAAAGAAGATAAGATCTTTAAAAGGGGAGAGCTCCCACCTGTCTTTAAAATAAAAAATCAAGAGGATAATGAGGTTCTGTTAGGGCTTGCTATTTGTTTTGATATAAGATTTCCAGAACTTTTTAGATATTACGTAAGACATGGGGCGCAGATAATATTTATAGCAAGTTGTTGGCCGCAAAAGAGATTAGAACATCTAAGGCTTTTATTAAAGGCAAGGGCTATTGAAAATCAGTGTTTTATTGTTTGTGCAAATCTATGTGGGAAGATAAACAATGAGGTCTTTGCTGGTTTTAGTAGTGTCATAACACCAGCAGGGGATCGCATTCTTGAATTAGATGATAAAGAAGGTGTTGGAGCTATATGTTGTGATCTATCTTTAGTTGAAAAGGTTAGGGAGTTATTTAAGAGTTTCTATTCATTTAGTAATTTTCATCAAAGGCCGTGTTTTAAAGTCATTTCTTTAGAAAAGGCAAAAGATCTCTGTATATTAAGGAAAAGGCTTGGGCAAAAATGTGTATTTACTAATGGTTGTTTTGATATTCTTCATGCAGGTCATGTAGATTATTTAAGAAAGGCTAGAGAGTGTGGAGATTTTTTAGTAGTTGGATTAAATAGTGATAAATCTGTTAAGGATATAAAAGGAGACTTAAGACCAGTAAATACTGAACTTGATAGGGCCTTTGTTTTGGCATCACTAAGTTTTGTGGACTATGTTGTAATTTTTGACGATCCAACTCCAATAAACCTAATTAATACTATTAGACCAGATGTACTTGTAAAGGGTGCAGATTGGCAAGAAGATGAGATAGTTGGTGCAAAAGAAGTAAAATCTTGGGGAGGGCAGGTAAAGAGAATTCCACTTTTAGAAGGTAGATCTACTAGTTGTATTATAGAGAGAATAGTATCTCGATTTAAAGATAAGTCAAATATTTGACTAAGTTGTCTTAAAAATATCTCCTATAGAGCATTACTATAATGCATGTAATTTTCTTTAATACTTACCTTTAAGTTATCCTTTTTATCAAAAAAATCACTACTAACTTCCGATATAGAATTAGTAAGCCTTTTATATGGCACAGTGGTTGCTCTTAATTGTGGAGTTGAAAGGTAATAGGCTTTGACACTTTATTTTAAGGAGGGCTTTTGCCTTGGCAAAGAAAGAGAAAGACAAAAAAGCAGAGGGTGAAGAGCCAAAAAAGAAGAAGTCTAAGCTACTGCTTTTTATAATAATTGGGGTGGTGTTGATCCTTGTTGCAGGGGGGGCGGCAGCTTACTTTTTCTTATTTTCTCAACCCTCAGATAAAGAACTTGCTCAACAGATAAAACAAGAACAAAAACAACAAAAGCCCAAAGAGCAAGGACCAAAAGTAGGTGTCTTTATGCCTCTTGATCCTTTTATTGTTAATCTGGCAGATCCTCAGGCGAGTCATTTTTTAAAAGCAACTATTACATTAGAGCTAGTAGATGATTCTGCTAAAAAAGAAGCTGATAAGCTTCTTCCAGCTATAAGAAATGACATAATAATCTTACTTTCTAGTCAAACTATGGATGATGTAATAACCACAGAGGGAAAGATGCGTTTAAGAGACCAGATAATTACAAGGCTTAATCATATCCTTGGTCCAGATAAAGTAAAAAATGTATATTTTTCACAGTTCATAGTGCAATAAAGTTTAAAAAGGAGATGAGATAAAAGGGTATGAGCCAGGTATTAAGCCAAGAAGAAATAGATGCCCTGCTTGGCGGACTAGACAATATAACTGATGCCTCTAAGGATAGCGAAGAGCATAAAGAGCCAGAGGTAAAGGCAGAAGAGGATGATTCTGAGGAGAAGATTGTTCCTTATGATTTTGTGAACTTTACCCAAATGACAAGGGTAAAGTTGCCAGCATTTGAGGCAATAAAGGATCAGATAAACAGAGGCTTTCGCTCAACCCTTTCATCAATACTTAGGCTTGTAGTTGATAGCTCTGTAGCACCGACAGAGATTATTACATTTAAGGAGTTTTTACGTAGGGTGCCTGTACCAAGTAACTTGCACATACTTAAGATGGAACCTCTTAGAGGGCACTTTTTATTAGTAGTAGATCCCCAGCTTGTCTTTTGTATTGTTGAGATATTCTTAGGTGCAAGCAAGATTGGACAGGCAAGGATTGAAGGAAGAGAATTTACCTCTATTGAACAAAGGCTTATCAGGAGGATAGTAAATTCCCTTTTAGCTGATATTGAAAAGGCATGGCAGCCTATATATCCACTTCAGATTCAATATGTAAGAAATGAGATAAACCCTCAATTTGCCAAGATAGCAGGAGACGATGACGCTGTAATAGTAACTAAGTTCAACTTAGATCTAGAAGAGATATCAGGTGCTATTACAATGTGCATTCCAATGACAAATCTCCAACCTATTAAGTCAAGACTTCAAAGTACGTTTCAAGGAGAAGAGGTTGTTGATCCTACTTGGAAACAAGAGCTTATTAGGAATCTTAGGGCAACAGAGGTTGAGATAGTCATACCACTTGGTAGTGCAAGAATTACAGGGAAAGAGCTTTTAGATCTTCAAACAGGGGACATAATACAGCTCGATACCAATATTGATTCGCCACTTTTGGGCTTGGTTCAAGGCCAGCCCAAACTTTTAGTGGAGCCAGGGCTGCATAAGGGACAAAGGGCATTTAAGGTAAGAGAATTTATACTTAATCCTGAAGAGATATAAAAAGGAGAAGGATATATGCTTACCCAAGAGGAACTAGATAAGCTCTTGGAAGAAGGTGGCTTAGATGATTCGGGTGGAGATAATAGTGCCCAAGAAGGCTCTGCCCAGGAGGCTTCTACTGAGCAAAAGGCTAGCGATCAAGCTAGTAATGGTCAAGCTAAAGAAGCTGATTCGAGCAATGCATCAAATGCATCAGGGGAACAACAGACATCTTCTGATACTTCTACAGATGATATAGATTGGTCTGATGCCTTTAAAGAGGCTGCATCTGGTGGAGACTCTGCTGCTTTAAAGGCAATGAAAGATGGTAGTGTTGATGAAGTAATGAATGAAATGAAAAAGGAGCAGCCTAAGGCTCAGTCTGCTGATTTTAATGAATTTAAAAGTAGTGAAGCTCCAAAGCAAGAAAGTGCTACTAGTGAGACAATGGAGCATCCAAACCTTGATTTTATAATGGATCTTCCTCTTGATGTATCTGTTGAGCTTGGAAGGTGCCGTATGCCCATTAGAGAGCTCTTACAATTAGGACAAGGCTCTGTTGTAGAATTAAATAAGATGGCAGGTGAGCCTGCAGATATCTATGTAAATCAAAAACTTATGGCAAAGGGGGAAATTGTAGTTGTAAATGAAAAGTTTGGTGTACGTCTTACAGAGATAATATCACCTGCAGATAGGGTTAAAGGACTAGGATAAGGGTTTTAAGATGGCTTTTTCTCAGATTATCCAAGTATTTTCAGCTCTTTGTTTTATAGTTGGGATATTACTTTTATCCTATTGGATTGCAAAAAAGTTTTTTATTCCTTGGCAAACCATAAACAATAAAGGTGATATCAAGGTATTAGAGACCAAGATGATTCTTCCTAAAAAGTATATCTCAATTGTTCGTATAAAGGATAAAATATTAGCTATTGCAATAGCTGACAATTCTATGACACTTCTTTCTGAGTTAGATCCTAAATCTTTTGATTCTAATGGTGAGGATAAGACTAACAATATAAAGGCCATAAACTTTAGGGATCATCTAAAAAGGTTTTATAAGGCCAAAACTAGCTAAGCTTATATAAATTTTGTTGATTGAATGTTTTAAAGGGGGGATAGCGAGGTGAAGAGACTGGTTAAAATTCTTTTTATTATCTCAATTGTATTATTTATTTTTATCCCCTTTTTATCAGGTCCTGCTTTAGCTGTCAAAATTCCAACAGTTAAATTGGGAATCAATAATGTCAAAAATCCAAAACAGGTTGCAACAGCACTTGAGATAATATTTTTATTAACTCTACTTTCTCTTGCTCCAGCGCTGCTTTTGATGACAACATCCTTTACAAGGCTTGCAGTTGTTTTTGGTTTTTTAAGGCAGGCACTTGGCACACAACAGATGCCTCCAAACCAAATACTTATAGGGCTTGCTCTATTTCTTACCTTTTTTATTATGCGTCCTGTATGGCAGCAGGCAAATAAACAGGCTATTGAACCATATTTAAATGGCAAGATTGGTTTTAATAAGGCAGTTACTTTAGCAGAAAAGCCTTTAAGGAAATTTATGTTTAGGCAGACGAGAAAGAGTGATCTTGCACTTTTTTTGCATATAGCTCACATAGAAAATGCAAATAATTTAAGTGACATACCAACAACGGTTTTGATACCAGCTTTTATGATTAGTGAGTTAAAGACTGCTTTTGAGATAGGTTTTGTACTTTACATCCCGTTTTTAATAATAGACATGGTGGTATCAAGTGTGCTTCTTTCAATGGGAATGATGATGTTACCACCAGTTTTGATATCTTTGCCATTTAAGCTGTTATTGTTTGTACTCGTAGATGGTTGGCATCTTTTAGTTGGCTCTCTGGTTCAGAGCTTTCATTAAAATGGGCTAAGGTAAGTTATAGATTCTTAAAAAGATCCTATAAAGTTAAGGAGAAATTGCTATGACTCAGGCATTTGTGGTGGGACTTGCCCGCCAAGCTGTAGATTTGACCCTTTTGCTTAGTCTTCCAATGTTGGGGCTTGGGCTAATAGTTGGATTAATAATTAGTATCTTTCAGGCAGTGACACAAGTACAAGAGATGACTCTTACATTTGTTCCAAAGATTGTTGTAGTACTTCTTGCCCTTTTATTTACGTTCCCATGGATGATGAACAAGATGATTGATTTTACAAGGCATTTGATCTTGATTATCCCCAATTTAGCTCACTAATTTGAGGGCAAAGAGGTGATAAACGCATTTTTGTTTAATTGGACATTAAATGAATTTAAGGTCTTTTTATTGGTCCTACTAAGGATTGCAAGTCTTTTATTTATGATGCCTGTCTTTAGTGGAAGGGCTGTTCCTAATACCATAAAGGCACTTATGGCAATGGTTTTAGCCCTTATGCTAACTCCTATGGTACCATTTAAGGCAAGTGAGTTTCCTAGTCAACCTCTAGCCCTTATCATCTTAGTAGTTTCTGAAGTCTTTATAGGTGCATCACTAGCTCTAATCATGCAGTTAATCTTTGTAGGTGTTCAGATAGCTGGGCAGATGATTGGCTTTCAGATGGGATTTAGTGTAGCAAGTGTTATGGATCCAAACACTGGAGTTCAATCAGTATTAATGGCTCAGCTTTCTTATCTTATTGCCCTTATGATATTTTTGGCAATAAATGGACATTACTATTTTATCAAGGTGCTTTTTGAAAGCTATAAGATACTTCCACCCGGGCATTTTGTTGCTACATCAACTCTTTATGACATAGTTATGCAGTGTGCAGAAAAGATGTTTATCTTAGGTGTCAAATTAATGGCACCTGTAATGACAGTTCTTCTTCTTGCCCAAGTAGCCCTTGGCATTTTGGCAAAGACAGTGCCTCAAGTAAATCTTTTGATCATAAGTTTTTCTCTAACTATTGGACTAGGGCTATTTTTTTTAGGACTTACAATGCAATTTTTCTGGCCTGTGTTTGAAAAGGATTTAGTGATGGCACTAAGGTGGCTACCTGTTGCTCTAAAGTCTATGGCTGTTAGTCCATAGGAATTTTAGTGAGTTTTTAAATAACTATGGCAGGGGATTCTTATCAGGAAAAAACCGAAAAACCGACTCCGAAACGGCGCGAAGAGGCACGCAAAAAGGGACAGGTTGCCAAAAGTAAGGAGCTGCCCTCGATTGCTGTTTTGATCTCTTGTTTGTTTTGCCTTACTTGGGGCAGTAGTTTTTTTCTGCATCAACTGTGTTTGATAGTTCGTTATTATCTTTCTCAAGCATCTTCTTTAACCATAGACCAATCTAATGTATCCTTTTTATCCATTTTAGTTACAAAACAGATCGCTATAATTTTGACACCTCTTTTTATTGTGATCACCTTTATTGCAATATTCTCTAATATAGCTCAAACAGGACCACTTTTTTCTCTTGAAGCAGCAGCGCCAAAATTTTCACACATAAATCCTATTGAGGGATTTAAGAGACTTTTCTCGCTTCAGGCATTAAATGAATTATTAAAATCGATGTTTAAGATATTTGTTGTAGGCTGGATATGCTACAAAACAGTAAAAGATCAGCTTTTTAATCTCATACCTCTTATGGATCAAACACCTTATCAGATTATGGCATTTATGGGCCATGTGAGTTTTTTGATGTTTTGGCGCACAATGATTGCAATGGCATTTATGGCTGTGTTGGACTATGGGTTTCAGCGCTGGCAGTTTGAAAAAGACCTTCGTATGACAAAAGAGGAGTTAAAAGAAGAACTTAAACAGACAGAAGGCGATCCAATGGTCAAATCTCGCATAAGAAGTATACAGCGAGAGATGGCTAGAAAACGCATGATGTCTTCTGTACCAGAGGCAGATGTTGTTATTACAAACCCAACGCATTTAGCCGTTGCTTTAAAATATGAAGCAGAAAAGATGGAAGCTCCAAAGGTTATAGCAAAAGGATCAGGACTTGTAGCACAACGCATAAAGGATATTGCCAAAAAACACTCTGTACCTGTGATTGAAAATCCACCTTTGGCACAGAGTCTGTATAAACTTGTTGAGGTAGGCCAACAAATACCAGAGTCTTTATACAAAGCAGTAGCACAAGTACTTGCCTATGTCTACAAGCTTAAGAAAAAGGTGTGAGCTATATGGCAGAGACTGCGGTTATAAAAAATATTCAGGGCATACTAACTGGTATACAAGCAGATAAAAACAATCTGATTGCTGCTGTTGGAGTAATGGCAATATTGCTTATTATGGTATTTCCATTGCCAGCTCCTCTTATGGATATACTTTTGGCGTTTAATTTTACGCTTTCACTCCTTATCCTTCTTCTTGCACTCTATATTGTAAAGCCATTAGATTTCCCAGTATTTCCATCACTTTTGCTATTAACTACGCTCTTTAGGCTGTCTTTAAACATTGCATCTACAAGGCTTATTTTGCTTCATGGTAATCAAGGGCCAGATGCAGCAGGCCATGTAATAATGAGCTTTGGAGAGTTTGTTGTAAGTGGGAACTATGTAGTTGGTGCAATTGTATTTATTATCCTTGTTATAATCAATTTTGTTGTTATCACAAAAGGTGCAGGAAGGATAGCAGAGGTTGCTGCAAGGTTTACCCTTGATGCTATGCCAGGTAAGCAGATGGCAATAGATGCAGACTTAAACGCAGGGCTTATTGATGAAAATGAGGCTAGAAGAAGAAGAGAGGAGATTGCAAAAGAGGCAGAGTTTTATGGTGCGATGGATGGTGCTTCAAAGTTTGTACGTGGTGAGGCAATAGCAGGTCTAATCATCATGTGTGTAAATGTAATAGGAGGATTTGTAATAGGTGTTTTTCAACACAATATGCCAATAAGCCTTGCAGCACATAGTTATACACTTCTTACAATTGGTGATGGTCTTGTATCCCAGATACCTGCAATCATTATATCTACTGCAGCAGGTATATTAGTAAGCCGTGCAGCTTCTGATTCTAGCATGGGCTCTGCATTTATAAAACAATTTGCACTTCAGCCAGAGGCAATGGCAGTAACATCGTTTCTTGTGTTTTTATTTGGTATGATGCCTGGGCTTCCCACCATCCCTTTTACTGTACTTTCTTGTGGCGTAGGTGCACTTGCTTGGATTTCATTTAAAGAGAGAAAGAAACAAGCTGCTCTTGTTGCAAAAGAAGAGGAGCAGGCACAAGCACCTGCTGAGCCAGAGGCTGGAAGTCCAGAAGAGGTAGAAAGTCTTCTTTCTCTGGATGTGCTTGAGCTTGAGATTGGCTATGGCTTAATTCCTTTAGTAGATGAGGAACAAGGTGGGGATCTCTTAGAGAGGATTCGCTCAATCAGAAAACAATTTGCTCAAGAAATGGGCATAATAGTTCCGCCATTACATGTTCGTGACAATCTACAGCTTTCTCCTGGACAATATGTAATCTTGATAAAGGGGATAGAGGTAGCTCAAGGTGAACTTATGATAGGGCATCTACTTGCAATGGATCCAGGAGGTGTCAAAAAGAAGATACAAGGTATAGAGACAAGAGAGCCTGCGTTTGGACTTCCTGCCCTTTGGATACCCGAGTCTGCTCTACAAGAGGCACAGATGGCTGGTTATACAGTAGTAGATCTCTCCACTGTAGTTGCAACACACCTTGCAGAGGTAATACGTCAAAATGCCCATGAGCTTTTAGGGCGTCAAGAAGTGCAACAGCTACTTGATGTGGTTTCTAAAAAACATCCTAAAGCAGTTGAAGAAGTCACAAATGCACTACCGCTGGGCATAATACAAAAGGTGCTCCAAAATTTAGTAAAGGAACGGGTATCTATAAGGGATCTTTTGACAATTATAGAGACACTTGCAGATTATGGTCCTATGACTAAAGATCCTGATATCCTTACAGAGTATGTAAGGCAAAAGCTTGCTCGTGCCATAGTAAAGCCACTTATTGATGAAGATGGGGTGCTAAGGGTTTTGACATTAGAGTCAGGCTTAGAGGAACAGATAAGAAGTAGCATACAACAGACAGAGCAAGGCAGTTTCTTGACACTTGATCCCCGTGTTGCGCAAGCTATCGTAAATTCAATAAAAAATGCGGTTGAACAGGTTACTGAACAAGGGCATCAGGCAATTATACTTTGCTCACCGTCAATTCGTCGGCACCTAAGGAGACTTTTAGAAAGGTTTGTGCCAAATGTAACTGTGCTTTCACACTCGGAGATTCCGCCAAATATTAACCTTGAAGCCATTTTGGTCATAAAGGTTTAAGCTGTGCACAGATTTTGCAGAATCCCCTAACACGGGACGGAAGCCATGATTATAAAGAGATTTGAAGCACAAAATATGACAAAAGCCCTTGAGGACGTAAAGGCAGTCCTGGGTGAAGAGGCTGTCATTCTTCATACTAAAAGGCGTCAAAAAAAGGATGTAGAGGGCAAGATAAGAACTTATGTAGAGGTAATGGCTGCTGTTGATCCTGACAGAGGGTTAGAGTCAACAGGAGGTGATTCTCTACCCAGTTCTAATAGGCAAAGTCAACAGGGTAATAAAGATATAAACATAAATGAGTTAGCAGAGCAGATAAATGGGCTTAAAAGACTTGTTGAGAACCTAGCAGTATCTTTTTCCACTTTAGGAAACAGCAATGGTTTTTATTCTGATAATAAAGAGGACTTAGCGCTAACTTTGTTAGAGTCTGTGCTTAACTCATTGGGGATCCCAAGAGAGGTAAAAAGACGTATAGCAATTTCATATCTGTCTACATACAAATTAGGTCAAAAGATAGATAGAACAACCATAATCAGGTGGCTTTATTCATATGGACTTTCTTTGGTAAAAACTATAGATGAAGAGCAATATAATCCCCCAATGTGGTGGGCATTTGTAGGTCCTACTGGTGTTGGAAAGACTACAACTTTAGCCAAACTAGCTGCCAATTTAGTTCTAAAAAAGGGGAAAAGAGGGCTTTTAGTCTCAACAGATACATATAGACTAGCTGGTATAGATCAACTGAGGCGATATGCAAAACTTATAGATATTCCCTTTGAAGTAGCACAGGATCCTATAGATCTTGTTAGGATATTTTCTGCTAATAAGGATAAAGATTTTATATTTGTAGACACTACAGGAAGAAGCCCTTGGGACAAAAGACATAGAGAAGAGTTAAGCAGGTTTTTTGATGCAATATCTGAGCTACGGGCACAAGTACTTCTTTGTGCAACATTAAAGCATGAAGATTTAGTTAGGACTATCACTTTATATAAAGACTTACCAACTTCAGGGTGGATATTAAGCAAGATTGATGAGACAAAAAGCTATGGTGTGTTATCTACCCCAGTTTTTGGATTAAGGCTTCCTATATCTTATTTGACTACAGGACAGAGGGTTCCAGAAGACATTGAACCTGCAAGTGCAAAGAGGCTTGTGAGTTTAATTTTAGGGAACAATCAATTTGAACACAAGCAAGATAGAAAACTGATTGATTCATGTATATATGATCAACCGATAAGAGATATAAAAACAGAAGCGAGGATCTCGTAGGAGACCTTATGGATCAGGCGGCAACTCTTAAACAATGGCAACAGATGAAAAAAACAGGCACTCAAGGGGCTATAACCCTTGAAAGAAGGATAGAAAGATGTGGATATCCACGAGTGATATCCTTTACTAGTGGGAAAGGTGGAGTAGGTAAGACCAATGTTGTAGCAAACCTTGCTCTTGCATTTTCAAAATGTGGCAAAAAGGTATTGCTCTTAGATGCAGATCTTGGTCTTGCTAACATAGATGTGCTTTTAGGACTTTGTCCAAAATACAATATAAAGCACGTTTTTTCAGGTCAGAGGCGTCTTGATGAGATAATAGTTCGAGGACCGGGGGGCATTCTTATTCTTCCTGCAGGATCAGGGGTACCTGATCTTGTAAGCTTAACTGATGCAGATAAGCTATTTTTATTAACAGAAATGGAGGAATTTGGAGATGATATTGATCTTTTACTAATAGATACTCCAGCAGGTATTTCAGATAATGTTGTTTACTTTAATCTGGCTGCACAGGCAAGGGTTGTTATCCTTACACCTGAGCCAACATCTATAACAGACGCCTATGCACTTATAAAGGTCTTATTTAGTAGATACCAGGTAAAGTCTTTTTATATTCTCATAAACTGGGTCAAGGATGACCAAGAAGCCCAAAAGGTCTTTAAACAACTGGCTGCTGTTGTTGATAGGTTTTTGGGATCGCTGTCCTTAAACTTTTTAGGATTTATTCCTCAAGATGAGGCAATCCCAAGAGCAGTTAGACGACAGCGGGCAGTATTAGACCTTTACCCGCAGGCAAAGTCTAGTCGGGTCTTCATGGGTCTTGCCCAAAGCCTTTTAAAAGAGGGGTATGATGACTATGTGGACGGCAACATCAAATTCTTCTGGAAGCACCTTTTCAGAACCTAAGATTAAAAGAAATATGGTAAAAAAACAAACGGCTACACTTAAAGATTATACACAGAAGTTTTTTAAGGAAGGGCAAAAGCTTACAAAGGACAAAAGAGAAGAACTTATTATCAAGTACTTACCTCTTATTAAGTATGTGGCAGGAAGGCTTGCAATGAGGCTTCCACCCCATATCTCTGTAGATGATCTTATAAGTTCTGGGGTGCTTGGTTTAATGGATGCAATAGAAAAATTTGATCCTTCTAAAAAGATCCAATTTAAGACCTATGCAGAGTTTAGGATAAGGGGGGCAATGCTTGATGAGCTTAGGTCTTTAGATTGGGTCCCTAGGTCAGTTAGAAAAAAGGCTACAGAGCTTGAGCAAGTCTATAGAGATTTAGAAAAAAAGCTTGGAAGACCCGCTGAAGATGAAGAAGTTGCTGAGGCAATGGGGATTAGCCTGCAAGAATTCTATGAGCTTTTAGATAAGACGAAGAATGTAACATTTTTAGACATAGAGGTTATTAGACGTCATATGCCAGATAGTAATGAAGACGACATATTTGATCTTATTGCAGATGATGAAGAGATAGACCCCTTTCATCAACTTAATATGATAGAAGTAAAGGAGATTTTGACAAAGGCTATTAAAGAGCTTCCAGAAAAGGAGAAACTTATAATCTCACTGTACTATTATGAAGAGCTTACAATGAGAGAGATTGGAGAGATAATGGGCTATACAGAATCTAGAATTTCTCAGATGCATACAAAGGCAATGCTTAGATTAAGGGCAAAGCTTGCTCCAATAGCAGAGAAGTTAAATGGAGCACTATTGTAGGTATGATTTTTTTGATATCTGTGCTTAAAAGATAAGGCCATCTTTCCGATAAGTCTGACACAGGAGAAAACAGAATCTAAACTAAGGAGGCACAGATGGCCATTGACTACAACATGAAGATATTGATTGTGGACGATTTTGCTACTATGAGACGAATTGTTAAAAATATTTTGACACAGCTTGGTTTTAAAAATTTTATTGAAGCAGATGATGGTTCTGTTGCATGGGAAATTTTACAGAAGGAACCTGTTGATTTTATTGTATCAGATTGGAATATGCCCAAGATGACAGGTATTGAGCTTCTTAAAAAGGTTAGAGCAAGTGATAAATTTAAAGATATTCCTTTTTTGATGGTTACTGCAGAGGCACAAAAGGACAATATTATTGAGGCAGTCAAGGCAAAGGTAAGTAATTATATTGTAAAACCTTTCACACCAGAGGTCTTAAGTGAAAAGATTAATAAGATCTTTGGTGGATAATAAAAGCCTATGTCTATATGGATAAAGAACAAGAAACTAAAGAAACTTTAGAAGAAAGAGGCAGTCTTAATGAAACTCAGGTGAAAGAGGGAGAGGATCAACAAAAGGAAGAATCTCAAGATTTAGATAAAGAATTAGAAGAAGATTTACCCCAAGATACTAATAAAACTAACGATAAAGTTCAGAATAATAGCCAGCCAAAAGAAGACCATCAAGAAGATACAGCTCAAGATACAGATACAATAGAAGTATCTGAAGATTCTTCATCAAAAGAGGAATCTTTAGGATCAAAAGACAGTGAAAAAGAAAAGACTTTGGAAGAAGCTATAGAAGATAGTGGTAAAGAGCCAGATTCTAAAAATGAGTCAGAAGAGCTCCCAGATAATTTAGAAAAGAAACCAGAAGATAATCTAGATACTAATAAAGAAGTTAGTGACCAAAATATTACTGATTCTAAAGAGAAAAAAGAAGGTAAAAGTGATGAAAAAAAGGAAGAAACTCCAGAGAATAAGGAGTCTACTTTAGATAAAAAAGATGATATCCAAAAGGATGAAGATGAAAGCCTTCTTGATGCTATTTCAGATGATGAGCTTTGGGATACAGAAAGTAGCATTGATGATTTAGACTTAGATATATTTGAAGATAACGATGAAGGATCAAATGATTCCTCTAAAAAGGAGGAGGCTGTAACTTTAGAAAGAGATAAGGGTTTAGATAAGGATAAAAAGCAAACAGATACTGATTTAGAAGAAGAAAAGAAAGATAAGCTAGAAGAAAAACAATCTGTAAAAACGGATGATGAAGATAAAGATAAAGAAGAAACCAAAAAGATTAGATTAGAGTTTCATCTGCCACCTATAAAAACATTAATATTTTGGGGTGTAGTAGGTATAGAATTATTATTTATAATAGTTGGTTTTTTTACAATATATGGACTTACTGCACCTTATCTTAAGACTTCTAAACATATTAATGATAAGGCTATAGTAACCAAAAAACTTCAACCCCCCATTAAAAAGTCTTCAAGAGCTAAGAATGTAAAGGCTTCCATAAGCTATCCTTTTGATAAAAATAAGACAAAACTTCCATCTTCAGCGAAAGTACTAGGGACAGCTATAATTAGTTTACAACCATTTTACATACCTGTTGTATATGAAGGAGATGTTGTATTTTTAAAACTTCATGCAACGCTAACTGTCTCTGATCCATCAACAAAGGCTATCTTAGAACACAGGCTATCTCTTATAAGAAACATTATATATGAGAACTTAAAGGGCATTGTTATAGATCCAAATGAGAGAGGAAATTTCCTTTTAAAATATTGTAGTCCTATAAAAAAATCCCTTAATAAACAACTTGCTCCTTATAAGGTTACAGATATAACCCTTATGGGGTTTATTTTAAGATAGTTTAAAGGAGGATAAATATGAATATTTTAAAATATAGTATGGAGGTAATATGTTATGGATCGCTATGGTGTAGAGGGAGTCCAGTTGGTTTCTACCCAACCTATAGGGTTACAGGTAAATAGACGTCAAAGACAAGATAAAGAAGATAGACGTCACAACAGAGATAAAGGGGGACAAAAGGATAAAAAAAACAAGGATAGTCTTAAATTGAAAGATCAAGTAACTTTAATGTTAAAGCCTTCTTCTAAAAGGCCTATGTTAGAGGCTCCCTTAAGGAGATTAGTCTTGCAAGAAAATAGTAAAACAAGTATTAGAGAGGGGCCTAAGAAAAAGAAGATAGATATAAAGGTATAAGGGAAAATAAAAAATACTTATGAGTCTAAATTCTTCTAGTTTAATCATACTACAGCTATTTCTGGATGTAGTATTAATAGGATTATTTTTTTTAGTTTACATGAGGCTAAGATCTCTTAGACCTCAAAGGATAGAGGCCTTTTTAAAGGCATTAAAAGAAAGTGAAGAACTTACAGAAAAACTCAATAAACTTATTGAAGAAAAAAAGACTTTAGTTCAAGATTTAGAGCAAATATTAAATCCTAGAGTAACTACTAATGGTTCAGTAAAAGACTGTGAGCCCACCTTACAGGCAGATCAGCTTATTCATTCAAAGGTGATATCGCTTTGGAAACAGGGGAAGAACAATAAAGAGATATCTAAAGAAACCGGCTTATCCCTTGGAGAAATAGAGGTTATTATTTCTATCTTCAAGAATAAAAAGACAGGTTAAATTCTTAAAGAAGTTATGTAGAAATATTTATAAGTTTTTGATCCTCTTGTTCCATAATTAAGATATAGTCAAGGGCTTGTTCGAAAGAACAATAAGAGGGATACTTTTTTACTAAAAGTCTAGAACTAAGTCCCCAATGTCTATAAAAATCATTTAATACAGACCTAAGTTTTTCACACAATATAGAAAAATTCTCTTCTTTATGCAGGGATAGTATCAAGTAATCAGCCCCTTTTTTATATAGAGTTGGAATTATCTTGAATCTCTCATCTAACTCTAACTTTGGATCTTCAAGTACTTGCAATATAGACTCACCTAACTCATCTAGACATTGGTCTGCCCTCAGGTATCCCCATCTTTTATTAAACTTTCTAAGTTCTTTAAAATCTATGAGGATTAAGTGATAGTAATCTAAAATCTCTCTAATTTCTTTTGATAAATCTATGGTTAGCAAAAATCTATAGTTGAAAAAGTTGGACAGTGGCTCTCGGAAGTAACATATTTGTCTAAACTGCTCTACTGTTTTTATATCTTTTATACAAGGCTCTAGCTCTATAGATAGTGGATCCCATGTCTTTACTACTTCTGTAACAGCCTCTACACATTTTGGATCTAATTTATTATTGTTTACATTTGCTCTTAGGATAGAACAGGCACTTTTTATACTAAGTGGGGGTTTATATGGTCTTTTTGCTATAAGAGCCTCAAGTATATCTGATACAGATACAAGCCTTACTAGTGGTGGGATATCCTTCTCTTTTATGCCAAAAGGGTAACCAGATCCATCAAGCCGCTCATGATGTTTTAATATAATGTCAAATATTATTGGATTTTCAATTCTAGATTGAATAAAATTTGCACCTATAATAGGATGTAATTTCATAAGTTTTCTATCAAGGCTATTAAATTTCCCCGGCTTTAAAAGTACTTCATCAGGGATAGCAATTTTACCTATATCATGTAAAAGGCATCCTACCTCAAGCATCTTTATTTCACGTTGGCTAAAATCTAATAGTTTTGCTGCCCTTGTGGCAATCTGGGCAACCCTTTTTGAATGTTCAAGCGTACAGTGATCTCTACTTCCTAACATATCCCCCATAACAGCTAATAAATCCTGTACTTGCTTTTGATGATGTCGTTCTAGTTTAATAAGCCTATCTAAGAGATTTACCTTAAGCAGTAGCTGTTGAGGAATAACAGGTTTTAATAAAAAATCATCTATTTGATTTTTAAATTTTTTTATAAGACATGGAAAATCACTGTTGGTTATCAAGGTAATTATATATAACACTCTGTTATCTTTAATCTTATCTAATGTATAAATAACGTCTTTTTTAACTAAAAGTTTTGAATCCCATATTATAATCTTAATATGATTCTCTTTTATACGTTCTAAGACTTCTTTATTGGATGAGACAACCAATGTAGTAAAATTAGATTTGGTTAAATAATTGTTTATATCTTGTGCCTCTTTAATATCTCTATGGGCAATCAAAATACTATAGGAATTATCATAGGAAGGAATATTATTATAATACAACACTTCTAGGTTCCTTTAGCTCCATTTTTAAAAAGCGTTGATCTTTTAATTTCCTATCGGAATATCTAATCATATTTTCAAAAAAGAAAAATCTTAAGTTTAAACTTAAAGGGTTAATGAAATCTTCACCTATATCCGAGATAGATAAAAAGTGAGTTTTTCTCTTAAAGAGTCAAAATAAGTTTAAAAATTTTTGTTTTATCGTTTGAATTTTATGTATATATTTGGAGGACCAATTAATGCCTAGTAAAAAAAATGACACTAAATTAAATGGACTTATAAGTATTAAAGAAGCAAGTGCAAGACTTGGAGTGCCTTCAACAACTTTAAGACATTGGGAAAAGGTCTTAGAGGGGGTATGGGCACCTACAAGGACTAAGGGGGGGCAAAGAAGATTTAGTCAAAAGGATTTAGCCATACTTGCTAAGGTAAAGCACCTTGCTCAACAGATGAGTCTATCTGAAGTTAAACAAGTCTTGTTAAAAGAAGGTGCTAAAGAAGATGAAGGAGCAATATATGATTTTACTGATAAGGTAGTACTTATAACAGGTGGTACAGGGTCTTTTGGACAGGCCTTTACTAAATATTTACTTACTGAGCATCATCCCAAAAGCATAAGGATATATAGTCGTGATGAACTAAAACAGTATCAGATGCAGCAAAAGTTTAATGACAGTAGGCTTAGATTTTTAATTGGGGATGTAAGAGATAGAAATAGACTCATAAAAGCAACCAGAAAAGTAGATGTCATAATACATGCTGCTGCGATGAAGCAAGTACCCATCTGTGAGTACAATCCATTTGAGGCAGTAAAGACTAATATATTAGGAGCCAAGAATGTAATAGATGCAGCATTAATAAATGAGGTTCCAGATGTAATTACATTAAGTACAGACAAAGCAGTTAATCCGGTAAACCTATATGGTGCAACAAAACTCTGTGCAGAAAAGGTCTTTGTACATGCAAATGTATATTCTGGTGATAGGCCTACTCGTTTTTCTTGTGTTAGATATGGAAATGTCTTAGGTTCTAGGGGCAGTGTTGTCCCTCTATTTTTAAAGCAGCGACAAGAAGGGGTTATCACTATTACAGATCCTCGTATGACTCGTTTTTGGCTTACACTTTCTCAAGCAGTAAGGCTTGTAGCAAGAGCGCTTGCAATTATGAATGGCGGAGAGATATTTGTCCCTCGTATCCCAAGTATGAAGATAGTAGATCTAGCAAAGGCAATCGCTCCAGGTTGTAGACAAAAGATTATAGGCATAAGACCAGGAGAGAAGATACATGAACTTTTGATAAGTGAGTATGAAGGTAGTCATACAGATATGTTTGAAGACTTATTTGTTATACATCCTAATGGCAAATGGCAACCAAGAGGAGTATTTATAAAGGGTGAGCCTGTAGCAGAAGGATTTTATTATGCCAGTGATAAAAATGATAGGTGGCTTAGCGTTCAAGACCTTAAAAAGTTGTTAAAAAAGGAAGGATTAATATAATCTAATATTATGATAAAAAGACTTCCTTATGCAAGACAATGGATAAGTGAGGAAGATATAAGCGCTGTTGTAAGAGTATTAAAATCTGAGCGTATTACTCAAGGAAAAGAAATAACTTGTTTTGAAAGCGATATTTGTAAATATGTAGGTGCTAAGTTTTGTACTTGTGTTTCAAATGGTACAGCCGCTTTGTATATAGCAGCAAGAGCACTCAATGTAGGAAGAGATGATCTTGTTCTTACAACTCCTATTACATTTTGTGCAACAGCAAATGCCTTTGAACTTTGTGGTGCAAGACTAGACTTTGTTGATATAGATCCCGTTACACTTCAAATATCTCCAACACAAATAGAGCTCTACATCAAACGTACAGGATGTGTGCCTAGCGTAGTTGTACCTGTAGATTTCTATGGAATCTGTGCAGATCTTGACCAAATATATAGGCTTTCAAAAGACTATGGATTTAAAGTAGTAGAAGATGCGGCACACAGTATAGGTACCTCTTATAGTTATGAAGGTGAAAATATATTTTGTGGCTCATGTAGACATTCTGATATTTCAATATTTTCCTTTCATCCAGTAAAAAATATTACAAGTGCAGAAGGAGGGGCTGTACTTACAAATGACGAATCACTCTTTAAGAGGATATCTTTATTAGCTAATCACGGGATAGAAAGGGATCCCAATAATTTTGTTATCTTTCCAAAAGATAAAATTTGGCCATATGAATTACATGAGATATCCTTAAACTTTAGACTAAGCGATATACATGCTGCACTTGGTAGAAGTCAATTAACAAGAATAGATCTTTTTAAAAGAAGAAAGCAGCGTTTTTTTAATTTATATAAAGAAGAACTTTTGGAGTTAGAAGAAAAAAACATAATAAAACTTCCAGTATGGCCTAAAGGGCAAGATCCTTGCTTTCATCTTTTTATTATAAGGTTAGATAAAAATGCGTCCTTAACTAGAGATGAACTTTTTAAAAGGCTTTTTGAAAAGGCAATAGCTACTCAAATACATTATTGGCCGCTTCATCTACATCCATACTATAGACAAAAGTATGGATATAAAGAGGGTAAGTGTCCTATAGCAGAGGAGTTTGCTAACACTTGTCTTAGCCTACCATTTTTTGCATCTATGGAGATAGAAGATATAAGATTTGTCTGTGCTACCTTAAAAAAGATATTACTAAACTAACTCTTCAATGATTGATCTTCTATAGTGTATAAATAGTCCCATATAAACTCTTCTTGTGCACCTGTTTCTATACTACCAGGTCTCATTCTTCTTACTTTTTCTATAGCTTTATCTGGGCTTAGATGAAGATATTTTCCAAGCAAGCAGGCAAGAACGGTTCCTGTTCTCCCTCTTCCTGCTACACAGTGTATGCATAGTCTTTTGTTATCATTTGATTTTCTAAAGATATTCCATATCTTATCCATTTGTTCAAAACTTGGTGCATCAAAGTCAGCAATAGGGATATCGATTACTTTAAACTCTTTTCTATAACGATAGTCTCTATAGTTAAGATCTGTAAGATTTATGATAAAATGGATCTTCATCTTAAATAGAAAGGATATCTCTTTTTCAATATCTCTTACATAAAATGAGGGCATTGCCATTGCAGCAAGTCTTCTTTTGATCACAAAAGAGAAGTGTGTATCTATACAAATTGGATCTAAAAATGCCTCTATACTTGGCCACCATCCAAGCATTTCTCGATTCTCATCTATAATCTTTAAAGATTTTGAAGGCTCTCTAAATATTGATTTAGGCAAGGTTAGTCTTTGAATATCTCTAAAAGAGAGCGAAGTTTCTATTATTAGCTCATGTGAGTCAATTATGTTTAAGATCGACATGTTTTTAAATTCACAACCCTCTAAATTTTTAGTAAATTTTAAATAATTATAACAAAATTAAAAGGAATAAATTCCCGATAACATCTTTAGACAGCTCTGGCAGCGAAAGGTGAAAGA
>Ga0256914_1000499_pt1 | contig 38657 bp, 30 predicted proteins | sample HulkmetaG_FD_191571 | JGI IMG/M metagenome (GOLD analysis project Ga0256914, IMG submission 191571) | Hydrothermal chimney microbial communities from Main Endeavour vent field at the Juan de Fuca Ridge, Pacific Ocean - Hulk | ecosystem: Environmental > Aquatic > Marine > Hydrothermal vents ... | reverse complement strand
TGATGCCTACGGAAACGACCTTCGTGCCCGGGATGGTGTTGCCGGTGGTGCCGTTGATGGCTACTTCGGGGTCGAACCCTTCGTAACCGGTGAGGGTCCAGATGTTCTCGGCCGTGAGGTAGATGCGCAGGCCTTTCATCCGGGCTTTCTCTGCCCAGTGGCGGGGAAGGTTATAGCTGAGGGTGAGGTTCTTCAGCCGCAGGTAAGAGGCATCCTGCAGGAAACGGGAAGAGAGCTGGTTGCTGTAGCTCTGGTTGTTGATCACATATTGCGGCACATCGGTGTAACGATTGTTGGGGGTCCATGCGCGCAACGCATCGGCGGCCAGGTTGTAGCCGGGACTGCTGCCGTCGTGCATGTTGGTGGCATAGTCACCGTTGTAGACCTTGGCGCCGACGGAGAAATAGAAGTAAAAGCTTAGCGAGAGGTTCCTGTATCGCAGGTCGTTGGTGAAGCCGCCGAAGAACTTCGGGAGGGCAGAACCCATCCGTACGCGTTCGGCATCGGAATATTCGCTGGTCACCATCTTGCCGCTGCCCAGCGGGTCGGGGTAGGCGGAGGCGGGCTCGCCGTTGTTGTTCTCGTCATCGTCCGACTCAGCATGGGTGTACCACATGGGCCGGCCGTTGTCGGGGTTGACCCCGGCCCACTCACGCAGATAGAACTGGTAGACGTCGCCGCCCACCTCGAGGATCTTGGTGCCTGCCAGGATCTTGTCCTGGTTGAGGTTGAGGATCTTGTTGCGGTTGGTGGAGAGATTGATGCCCAGCGAGTAGGTGAGATGGTCCCGTTTCACGGCATCGTAGTTCAGCGAACCCTCCACACCGCGGTTGACCATGGCACCCAGGTTGGTCATGATCGAGCCGAAACCTTTGGCTGCTGACAGGGGATTGGAATAGAGAAGGGCGTCCGACTTGCGGTCGTAATATTCGATATCGCCGCTGAGACGATCGAAGAGATAGAACTCTACGCCCACGTTGAAGGTGGTGATCTTCTCCCACGAGAGGTTGTCGTTGGCCAGCTGCACGGGGGTGATGCCGGGGTAGCCGCCGTAGTTGGCCCCGCCGCCGTAGAGACCGAGAGAGGCGAAGTTGCCGATGTTGTTGTTGCCCGAGGTGCCGTAGCTGGTACGCAATTTAAGGTTGTTGAGCCATCCGGGAGGGTTCATCCATGCTTCCTTGGTGAGGATCCAGCTGCCTCCCAGGGAGTAAAACACCCCGTACTTGTTGTTGGCACCGAAACGCGAGCTGCCGTCGGCACGGATGCTGGCCGTGGCATAGTAACGGCCGTCGTAGCTGTACTTCACCTGGCTGAGGTAGGAGATCATGTTCCACTCGGTGGAATAGCTCGAAGGCATGCCCGGCTGGGCACCCCAGATGAGATGGTATTCGCCGGGGATGGAGAAATCGGTCACCTCAGCGCTCAGAGGCGAGTAGGTCTCGCCGTGTGCTTCCTGGCCGGCGATGACATCGAAGCTCGAACGGTGGAACTGCTTGCGCCAGCTGAGCAGGTTGGAGATGTTCCAGGCTTTGTTGTTGGAACGCGACATGCTGCTGCGACCGTTGACACCGGCGCCGTTGCCGTGTTCGGGATTGTAGAAAAGCAGGTTGTCCGCATTGCTGTAGTCGAACGAACCGTTGGTCTTGAACGTCAGGGTGGGGAGGATGTGCAGCTCCAGGAAAGCGTTCAGCAGCGCCCGGGCCGTCTTGTAATTGTATTTGTCCAGCTTGGACAGCCCCACCGGATTGAAATCATACACTGCCGTGTTCACCCAGTTGAAGGTGCCGTCGCCGTTGTATACCGGCGTGGCGGCATTGATCACCTCGGCCGAACGTACCGGATTGGCATGACCCGACCCCGAAGGCGGCGCGTTCACAACGGAATAGGAGAAATAGTTATTCATGCCGGCGGTGATGAACTTGTTCACTTTGTGCGAGACGTTCACCTTGCCGGAATACCGGGTGAAGTTGGAGCCGATGGTGGTGCCGCTGTCATCGAAATAGGCCAGCGAGAAATAGACCTTGGTGCTCTCGCTGCCTCCCGAGACGTTGAGGTTGTAGTCCTGGATCACGCCGGTATGGTACACCTCGTCACGCCAGTCGGTGTCGATGAGCACGCGGGTGCCGGGTTTCACTTTGCCGTTGTCATCGAGCGGGTCGTCGATGGCAAAAGGATTGAAGCCCACGATCTCCTCAACATGGTCGTGTGCGAACAGGCGGGCCTCGTCGATGGTGAGGCCGTCATGGAGGCCGCGGTTGTAGAGGCCCATCCAGGAGTGTTCGTAGAACTCGGTGGAGTTCATCAGGCGATATCCTTTTGATATGCGCGAGGAGAGACCTGTCTGGGCGGTGAAGGAGATGGCGGTGGAGCCTTTTTTGCCCTGTTTGGTGGTGACGATGATCACGCCGTTGGCGGCCCGTGAGCCGTAGAGGGAGGCTGCCGCAGCGTCCTTGAGAACGGTGACGCTCTCGATGTCGTTGGGGTTGAGGTCGGAGAGGGATCCCGACATGGGGACGCCGTCCAGGACATAGAGGGGTGCGCTGCCGGCGCTCAACGAGCCTATTCCGCGGATACGTACCGTGGGTGTAGCTCCGGGCTGGCCTGTGCTGCTGGTGATCTGCAGCCCCGGCGTAGTGCCCTGCAGCGCCTTCTGGAAGGTGGTGACGGGCCTGTTCTCGATCACCTCGCGGTCGACCACTTCGGCCGAGCCGGTGTAGGCCTCCTTGGTGGCTACGCCGTAGGCCACCACCATCACCTCCTGAAGCTGCCTGGTGGCCGGCGCCAACGCCACATCGATGACCCGCCGGTCACCGACACGCTCGCGGACCGTCTCCATACCTACAAAAGAGAAAACCAACACCGCTGTGTCAGATGGGACGGTGACGGAATAGGTGCCGTCGAGGTCGGTGATGGTCCCCTGGCCCGTACCTTCGACGACGACATTGACCCCCGGAAGGGTCTCGCCGCTCTCACGGTCGGTGACCGTCCCCGTGACGGTGATCTGGGCATGCAGCGTCACAGCCATCAGCAGAAGCAGGACGAGCACGGCTGGCAAACGTTTCATGATGTTGTTTCTGTTAGGGTTCATTGTTCCTGATCAGTCCGCCGGTACCGGCCCGGCCGGAAAAGAAAAAAACCACCCCCTGGCCTGGCAGAACCAGGTGGCAGGGAGTGGTCCGGTATGTGTGTATCAGGGTCGATCGAATTAACAGCCGCTGGTCAGGAGACCAATCTCTGTAGTTTCGTTGCTGGCCGGGACCAATTTTTTGTCTTTGTATAGCATCACCCGGTCAAGCTGGTTCTTGTTGACAAGATTGTTCAAGAAGTCGCTCATGCCGCAGAAAGTCTGTCCCGTCACATAATAGATCATGACATCGTTGCTGCGGTTGTAGGCGTTGTCGCCCAGGGTGGTGAGGCCGGTCAGCAGCTCGGAAGCGTCGAGCACCTCCTTGAACTTGACCGTCAGCTTGGTCACCTCCGTCAGATTGGGCAGCTGGGCCGTGATGCTGTTGGGGGTGTAATAGTAGAAGTCGAACACCACCTGGTTGCAGCTGTCCAGCACCGGCATGTTCACGGTGATGTCGCCGCCGGCCTCACGGGTCTTGACCGTCAGTTTGTTCATCATCTCCAGCTTGGGGAAATCAAGCGTCATCCCTTCCGAATATGCCTGGAAAGTCACACCGTAAGTGGCATAGAGCGAAACCAACTCGGGCATCCCGAGGTACTGGATGTTGTTGTAATAGCTGATCTTGTTGATGTTCTTGGCCATTAGACCGGTGAACGAGGTCCAGTCGTTGGAGATGCTGAGGGTCCCCGTGATGGAATCGAGGTTGGCGAAAGAGTTGCTCAGATCCAGATCGAGAGCCTTGTACTTGTCACCGTACACCTTGAGATTCTCCACTTTTTTCAGGGAGGCAAAGCTGTTGTCAGGAAGATCGTCGTAACGATAGAAGAAATAGAGATAGATGTTCTTCATGAAGGAAAGCTTCTCGAAGCTGGTGCCGAGGCCGCCGTTGCTGTTGAAGTAACGGCTAACTTTCAGCGTGGCGTTGGCGGATTCCAGGTTGTTGAACACTTTCATCTCATTGCTTACTACCAGGAAGTTGTAGGGAGAGAGGTCGGCACCCAGGCTGACGGACCGGTAGTCGTCGACCGTCGTCAGGGCGTTGAAGGCCGTGAGGGAGTTCAATTGGCCGGCAACCAGGATGTCGTGGCCTGCGCTCTCCAGGCTCTCAAAAGCGATCACATCGAGAGAGGTGTTCTTGACATAAAAAACGATGTCACCGTCGACGCGGGGCAGCTTGTTGAGCACATCCCCCAGCAGACGGTTGTCTTCAACGATCAGGTCGCCGGAGATGACAGCCAGTTTGGGTACGTTGAAGTTCTCCAGACCCACGTAAGTGGCCTTCACAGGACCTCCCGAGGTGTTGAAATAGTTATCCACCAGATAGACATCCCCGTCCACACTCGTCAGGTCGGGAAGCTGGAAGTTTTTGATGTTGTTGTTCGTGATCGAAAGGTCGCCGCGGAGGGTGGTGGTGCCGATGGTGACGGTCTCGATACCGCAGTTGTCGAATATCACATCGCCGTCGACCTGTCCGATGGAAAAGGAAGTGCCGGTGTTGCTGTATTTGTCGACCACGTAGTACATCTCCAGGTCACCGGCCACATGGGCGTTGTTGAGCTCGATCACGGTGAGGGGGCCGGCAGTGGCACCGCCGAGGTTGTCGGAGTTGTTCTCGAGCAAGATGGAACCCACGACCTGCAGGTTCTTCATGGAGATGGAGGTGAGCTGCTCGTTGCCGCTTTCCATGCCCAGTTCACCGGCCAGCACCATCAGGTCGTCGGCTACCACGTTCTTCAGGTTGGGATTGACAGGGATCATGAAATCGCCACCGATGGAGACCATTCCTTTCAGGTCGATGACGGTGTCGGTGGAGGTGATGATCACATCGCCACCCACGTTCTGGATACCTTCAAGGGTACCTACGGCGGAGATCAGTTCCTGGCCTACCCAGCGCAGGTTGCTTACGACGTCAGCCTGTTCCTCGGTGGAAATGACCACCTTGCCGGTCACCACATTGGCACCGGCCTCCACATAGGCAGCATAATCCTCATCGGTGATCAGGTTGCCGTAAAATACGCTCTTGGCATTGTTCTCGACATCCTCGCTGATGGTGTCAAGACTGGCCTGAAGACCGGCGATCAGGTCGTTCAGCTCTTCATTATCTTCGTCGGTCTTTGCGGACAGTGCTTCCAGCTCCGACTGAAGCGAAGCGATCTGCTGCAGCAGGTCCTTCTGGATGGCTTCGGTGTTTTTGGCCACCTGTTCCTCCAGTTCGTCGATCTGTTTCTGCAGGTTGTCGATATCATCCTGTTTTACACAACCCGCCAGAAAAAGCACGGCGATCAAAAAGATCCCTAAAATCTTCGTTCTCATTTTTTTTGTTTTTTGAAAAATTGATTTTTACCGCAGCAAAGAAAGTACCCTTTTACATCTGAACAAGGAGAAGCATGCCCCTATCCGTTTCATTCAAACGAATGAGTCTTTTTTTATTGAGACGTTGTTCTTGTATGTGGGTGTTGGACAGGGGAAAGGCTATGTTTCCCCGTCTTTTTCTTTTCCGCCGGTTTTTCTCTTCTCTTTTCGGGAATAGAGTGACTGGATGTATTCCGACGGGGTCTGCTTGGTGATCTTCTTGAAGATCCTGTTGAAGGTGGCCTTGGAGTTGAAACCGGCCATCTCGGCGATGTAGGTAAGGGTGAAATTAAGGTGTTTTCCTTCGTTCATCAGACGGATGGCTTCCCGCGTGCGGTATTCATTGATCACTTCATAAAAGTTCTTTCCCAGCTCGTTGTTGAGCAGGGCGGAGATACGGTGCTTGGGAATGCCCGTGGCCTCCGCTAGATCGGCCAGAGAAAGATCGTTCTTGAGATAAGCCTTTTCTTTTTCCAGATAATCGAGGATGCGTTCCAGCTCATGAAGATCCTCTTCGGGACTGGTCCTCTCTTCATTTTCGTCCGCATGGGACATATTCCCTCCCTGTATGTTCCTCGTCAGGATCTCAGGCCGGCGCAGTGAGAAGATCCCGATACTGATCGTCAGAGCGGTGAGCCCCAGGTAGAACACCTTGAAAAGGTCGAGCGGTACGGAGATGTCGAGCATCTCCAGAATGGCTCCCACCGCCCCTGTGGCCCAGAGAAAGACATAGGACAACACAAAGAACTTGAGCCAGTCCAGGATGTAACGTTGCGAACGGGTTAGCCGTCGTCCCACAGATCGATGGAAATGCTGGATCAGACGCATCGATGCCGAAGAATAGAAAATACCCTGCAGGATGATCACTCCGTCGAACACTTTCCCTACTGCATAAATGTAGGCCGGGATCTCATTGTTGGCGATCAGCTCCCTCTTGACTTCGGCCGGTTGGAAATAGTATGGCGAGATCGCAATGAGATAAGCCAGGGCAGGCAAGAAGTGTATGGAAAAGTTCCAGAAATGCCAACGCTCCTCCGAGAGGTACGACTTGATGTATATGAACAACAACGGGAAAAGCGTCAGCGGAACGATCGATACGATGCGTGAGAGATGCGGGAACTTGAGATAGAAATCCTTCGACTGAAGGGCGAACACGAACACAATGATGAACCAGAAAAAGTTCATCGTGCCCAGGATCTTGTTCTGGAACAGACCTGACGAGTTAAGCCACAGAAAAAAGGCCATCACAAGTGCCAGGGCACTTCCGATCAGCAGAATGAGCTGGAAATAGCTGGTGATCTCCATAAAACTGACTTTCTTGAACAAGATGGCACAATACCAAATATATGTAATCTTTGGAAGAGTCGGAAAAAAATGACCACCTCTCACCCCGAAAGGTGTTCTTCGGGAAGTACGGCGGATGCTTTACATGACAGGACGGGTCAACGTAATACCGGGTAGTGGGTGGGAAGGATCCCGCCCTTCAGGCAAAGAATGCCGGGTGAAGGCGCCATCAGCCGTGAATGTCCGGACAACCCTGCCTGGATCCGCCGGAAACCCGTGCCCGGACCGTGATCATGCGGGCCCGAGAGCGAGTGGCTTCCCGGATCATCACGGCCGACCGGGGATTTCGTGATCCTGCTCAGCAGTCGTTTCCTGGAGGGATGCTGTCCACACAGGAAAGCCGGATGAACGGAATGTTGCAAAAATGAGGAGCTGTTTCTCCCGGAGGAAGAATCAGGAAGTGCTGCCGGCGATACCCTCCTCTACGTTGTATTTATGGAGATGTTCGAGGTAGATGCGGTTGGTTCGTTCGATCAGGGCTTTCATCACGCCGTAGGCGGTATCTCCGTCCTGGTTCAGGATGGCCTTGTAAATACGTTCATGGTCGCGGACGATGTTCATTTTTTCTCCTTCGATGTTGGCATAGATGAAATTCCGGATCCGGGGGACGAGGGAAAAGATGGGTTCCATGGAGATGATCACGAACGAGTTGCCGCTGGCTTCGGTGACCTTGGCATGGAAACGGTTCACCAGATCGGCTTCCCGCTGGGTGTTGTCCGGGTCGCAGTCGATCAGATCGTCGATCGCCTGACGCAATCCTTTCAGATGCTCGTCGGTGCGATTGCGTGCGGCCAGCCGGGCGATCTCCGGCTCAAACATCGCCCGTGCCTGGTTGATCTGCAACACCAGATCCTGATCGAACTTCAGGTCATAATAGAGCAGGAGTGAAGAAATGGCATCCTTGATGTTGTAGTCGGAGACATAAACACCACTTCCTTTGCGGATATCCACCAGGCCCCGTGCACTCAGTCGACGCAGCGCCTCACGCAATGCCGTCCGGCTCACAGCGAACATCTCACAAAGCTCCCTTTCCGAGGGAAGCTTCGACCCTACCGGCAAACGCTTCTCCCGGATCGCTTCCTCAATCTTCCGTTCGATCCGCTGGCTTAAAGTCAGAGATTCCCCTATGGGGCCGAACAGGTTCTCTTTTTCCATAGGTTGGGTAATTGGTATGACATGTTGAGAGATCGGTCCTAACACAAAGGTAAACATTTTTCTGAAAGTGAGCCTCTCGAAGAATGAAAAAATGTAAAGCATTGAAAGATACCTGATAAGATACAATGGCCCGATTTTCGGAAAAAAGACGTTGGAAAAGGGTTTTTGTAATATATATTATGTAAGATGTCATATAAATATTTGGAATTTTCAGGATTCTTTCCTTCTTTTATCCTTCCATCCTGTACAAAGCACCTTTCCGCCATGGTCGGACAACATATCATCACCTTTATTATTGTATTAACCTAATTAAAAGATCTACGGCATGAAAAGTACTTTTACTGGTAAGATCAGTCTTTTCCTGATGTCGCTGTTCCTGGGGGTGAGTTTGACCCTTGCGGGGCAGACCACAGGAGGAGTGACGTACACCCTGGAGGGTACCGTGACCGATGCGGGTAACGAAGAACCTATCCCGGGTGTGACGGTGATGGTCGCCAACACCAATCTGGGGACGGCGACCGACATGAACGGGCATTACACCTTGACCCTCAGGCTGCAGCCGGGTACCTACAAGGTGGTCTTCAGCTCTGTGGGGTATAAGACCGAAGAAAAAGAGGTTGAGCTGGGCAGCGCTGCCACGATAACCCTGGATGTGGCATTGTCCACCGATGTCACCCGTCTCAATGAGGTGGTGGTCACCGGCGTCTCCGGCTTCACCAAGAAGAGCCAGCTGGGCAATTCCATCTCCACGGTTGACCGTGAGGATCTGGGCCAGGCCGGTCATCTGAGTATCGATCAGGCGCTGCAGGGCAATGTGGCTGGTGCGCTCGTGATGCGCAATTCAGGCAACCCCGCCGGCGGCGTCTCCGTACGACTGCGCGGTGCCAGCACCGTCGTCGGCAGCTCCGACCCCCTCTACATCATCGACGGGGTCATCGTCAACAACAACTCAACACAGCTCATCAACCTCGGAGGTTATTCACAGAACCGCCTGGTCGACATCGATCCCAACGAGATCGACCATATCGAGGTGCTCAAAGGTGCGGCCGCCGCTGCCATCTATGGCTCGCGCGCCAGCAACGGCGTGGTCCAGATCTTTACCAAAAGAGGACAAAGCGGCAAACCCAGTATCACCTTCTCCTCGAGTGTCAACATGAACGAGATCCGCAAATATCTGCCGTGGAACGATGCCCAGCTGATGTGGGACCCCGACAATCCCACACAGACCATCCCCGCCACACGGTACAACTACCAGGCTTACATCTTCACCAAAGCCTACGGTACGGAAAACTACCTCTCGGTATCCGGAGGACAGGGCAACACCAAATACATAATCTCCGGTTCGCAATATTACAACGGTGGTATCCTTCGCAATACCGACTTCAGCCGCTACAATTTCCGGGTACGTCTCGACCAGACGCTCACCCGATGGATGTCGGTATCGGTGGGTACGATGGTCTCGCGGAACAACGCTCATGAGATGCCGAATGGCAAGAACTACGGGCCCATCACCAGTCTGCTCTTCGCCGACAACGTGAAAGATCCGCGCCCCGTCGACGGTGTCTATCCTTCCATCGGCTGGATGGCCAACCCTTACGAGGCGGTCGACCGTATCGAAGCTCCCCGGACCAACACACGCTCTATCAGTGATGTGCAGCTGAAGATCACCCCCCTCAAAGGGCTCAACATCAACTATGTGCTGGGTTACGACCATGCTTTCAACGACGGCAGGCTTTATATCCCCGTGGGGTTCAATACCAAACCTTATGGCGTTTCGGAAAAAGCCACCATGAACACCACGATGCTCAACTCCGACCTGAGCGCTTCTTACACCGTGCAGATCTCTCCCTCCATCAAGTCGGTCACCGGGGCGGGATATACCTACCAGTATGATGAGTCGCAGTATTTTGCCATCCGAACCAATCATCTGGGTCCGGTGTCGAAGGTGACCGATGCCGGCACGGTGACCGGCCGCTCGGATTACCGTACGCAGCGTTCCATCTGGGGTGGTTACCTGCAGGAGACCATCGGTGTCAGGGAGAAGCTGTTCTTCACACTGGCAGGTCGTATCGATGGTGCTTCCACCTTTGGGAAAGAGGAACGCAACCAGTTCTATCCCAAAGCCTCTGCCTCTTACCTGATGTCGGAGGAAGATTTCTTCAAGAATTCACTGGGATCCTTCGTTGATCTGTTCAAGCTGCGGCTCTCCTGGGGACAGGCCGGTAACCTCACCGCTCTGGCACCTTATTCCATCTATACCAGTTACAATCTGGCCCCCATCAACGGCCAGACCGGTCTGGTGGCTCCGACCACCTCAGGTAATTCCGACCTGAGGCCGGAGAGACAGACCGAGCTGGAGGCCGGATTCGACATGGGCCTTCTCAGCAACCGTCTCGGTATCGAGTTCTCCTGGTACAAGCAGGATATCGAAGATCTGCTCCTGCTGCGCAGCCTGGCTCCCTCCACCGGATTCGGCAACCGTTATGAGAACGTAGGGACCATGACCAATCAGGGCTGGGAACTGATGCTCCGTGGCAAACCGGTGGCCGGAAAATCTTTCTCCTGGGACATCACCGCTACCTTCAGCCAGAACCACAACGAGGTGACCCATGTCGTGGGTGGCAAGATCGACCTGGGCATGTGGGGCACTTCCATCGCTCAGTCGGGACAGCCGCTGGGTATCTTCTACGGTTATTTCTATGCACGTAACCCCGACGGCACACTCCTGCTTGACGAGAACGGATTCGTCCAGCGCGCCAAAGGACACTACGAGATGAAAACCCTCCCCGACGGAGAGACCATCCCCGTGGCCGTCCAGGACTACGACCCCGTTACCGGACAACCTACCGGGATCAACCTCAAGAAGATCATCGGCGATCCCAATCCCAAATGGATCGGCTCCCTATCCAATCAGTTCCGTTACAAGGCTTTTACTCTCTTCGTCAAGATCGATATGGTGCAGGGTTACAATGTGATGAGCTGGGACAAACGAATGTTCGATCTCTTCCCCGGCGGCGAGGCCACGGCCAAAGAACTGCGTGGCGAGATCCCCAAAGGAAGCTCCTTCCCCAAGTTCTTCATCTACGAATCATTCATCGAGGACGGATCGTTCGTCAAATTGCGTGAGCTCTCACTCAGTTATGACCTCAAGCTCAAGACCTCCTGGATCGATGACCTGAAGTTCACACTCAGCGGGACCAACCTTGTCTCGTGGGACAACTACTACGGTTTCGATCCAGAGGTCAATACCGAAGGCCAGAGCAACGGTGTGCGGGGACAGGACATGGCCAACGTGCCCATCCCGCGTGTCTACAGGTTCGGCGTAACGGCTCATTTTTGATCAAACCCCTACTAAAAAACCATGAAAAAGATGAAAAAGATCATACGAATTACTTCGATCGTTTTTCTGGCAGGGGTGTTGCTGACCTCCTGTGAGAAAGACTTCCAGAACATCAATGCGCCGAGCGATGATCAGATCTTCCGGGACAAGGACGGTCTGATGGCGGCCAGCATTGGTCTGGTACAGCATTTCACCACTTCCACACTTTCCCCTATCGTCGAGGTGCCGGGGATCACGACGCGTGAGTTCGGTGTCTCGAGTACCTATGTGACGCCCATGGAACTCACTTACGGCGGTACCGCCCTCAGTGGCGAGAACGCCGGGGTCTCGCGTCTGTGGAGCCGCCTGTTGCGCGACAAGGGCATGGCCGAGAACATCATCGCCAGCGTCGATGCGGTCGAGATGCCCGCCGGCACCAAAAGCGGCATCGCCGCCCTCGCACGTTTCATGAAGGCCCTCACCCTGGGCTACCTGGTGATGGACTTCGAGCAGGCGCCCCTGATGAACGGCGTCGACGTGGAATTCAGCGACCGACAGGCTAACCTTACCGAGGCGGTCAGCCTCCTCCAGGAAGCACTCCACCTCATCCAACAGGACCCCGTCTCGGAAGAGTTCCAGAACAAAGTGATCCCTACCATCGACCTGTACAACTCCATCCTGGCCTATCTCGCACGCTACAGCCTTTACCTGGGCAACTACGATCAGGCCATCGGTTTTGCCGACCAGGTGGACCTTACCTCGATGTCGCAATGGTGGTACGATGCCAGCGAGAACAAGAACCCTGTCTATGTCTTTGCAGTGGATGGCGAGCCCGATACCAAACCTCGTCATAACTTCGGCATCATGGTTGACAACGGCAACGGTTATGAGGAGTATGTGCTGGAAGATGGCGACGGAAGGCTTACCTTCTATATGGATACCACGGTGCATGAATATGCCCTGCCGGAGTTCGGTGGTTTCGAAGTTCATAACCTTTTGGGTTTCTGGGGGACACCCGACTCGAAGATCCCCGTCTACCTCCCCGGTGAGATGCTCCTTGTCAAGGCGGAGGCGCATGCCCGGATGGGACATCTTATCCAGGCCGTGCAGCAGATCGACCTGGTGCGTACCAAGACCGACGATGTCTTCGGCGTGAATGCCGGGCTGGGGCCCTGGGGCGGCGATGCCACCAACCAACAGGCTGTCCTCGATGAGATCTACATCCAGCGCTGCATAGAGCTCTTCATGAGCGGTCAGCGTCTCGAGGACAGTCGCAGGATCCACAGCTCCTTTACCCCCAGCCCTGACAAAGACATCCTCAGCGAAAGGAACAGGAACTATTATCCCTATCCTTACGACGAGCGTAACAACAACCCCAATTGTCCGCCTGATCCTGCTATCTGAAAGAGACAGGCATTACAGGAACGAAGAAAGGACAGCCGCGGCTGTCCTTTCTTTTTGTGGTTATGGAGCATGCTGCAGGGGCCGTGCTCATTGGGTCTTCAAATGCCTGATCAGGAAGTCGGCGGTGGCCTCGTCGACGCGCAGCTGGTTGCGGTGCAGCAGAAAATGGTGGGTGTCGTCGGGGATGACAAGGGTCTCGTGCGGGATGCCGTAACGGATGAGCCGTTGTACCAGATCGGTCGACTGGGAAAAAGGTACATTGCGGTCGTCATCGGCATGGATCACCAGCACGGGCGAACGCCATCCCACCATCGAAGCGGTGGGGGAAGAGGTCCAGGTGGTGCGGGCTGCCTCCTCGGCATCGGGGGCCTTCTGGTAGCTCTCGGGGAAAAGGTAGTTCTTCCACCGGCCTATGCTGCGGTCGTGTACGCCTGAGATATCCACTCCGGCGGCGAAAAGATCGCTGTTGCGGGCCAGCGCCAGGGCGGTGAGGTAACCCCCGTACGAGCCGCCGTAGATACCGATGTGCCGGGCGTCCACAAAAGGTTGAGCGGCTAGCCAGCGCCCCGCCGCCTCGATGTCGCGGTACTCGCTGGCCCCCTTGGGCCCCGCATGACGGGGATGATGGAACGCCCAGCCATATCCGATGCCCAGACGGTAGTTCACCGAGAGCACCACGAAGCCGCGGCTCACCAGGTACTGGTTCACGGCATAGGCATTGGAATAATACGAGGAGTAGTGCCATCCCAGCAGCATCTGACGCGGAGGCCCCCCGTGGACAAAAATGACCGCGGGATGCTTTTTCCTGCCGTCCTGCGGCATGAACAGATCGGCATGCACCGTCACGCCGTCGGAGGCACGGAAGGAGACCGCCGTGGGGACGACCAGCTCTTTCTCCGGAAAATCCTGCGGGATAAGATCGCGGGTCAGGAGCTGCTCTTTCTTTTTCTTCAGGTCCATCACCGCCATCACGGGAGGACGCCGGGCGGTGGCACTGACGTAGAGGAGCCAGCGGCTCTCACCCAGACGGAACGGTTTCCATTCCAGGCCGGTGCCGGGGGTGATCACCTCCATGGCCGGCCGGTCTACCGGCACACGGGCGATGTGGCGCCGTTCCAGGTCGAGGCTGTCGGGGCCGGTGTTGCAGGCAAAGTAAAGCTCACGCCCGTCGCTGCTCATGGAGATGTATTCGGCCATGAAAGATCCCGGCGTGAGGAGAAGGGCTTTGCCGCCCTCCTCGGGTACGGAGTAGAGATGGGGCCAGCCGTCGTGGTAGGAGAGAAAGACGATGCGGCCATGGGCCCAGTGCAGGTTGGTGCGGCCGTGGGTGGTGGGGTAGGAGCCCTGGGGCGTGGCCGGGGCACGCCATACCTCCCGTCCCTCGCCCGTGACAATATCGGCCGTGATGATGCGCCACGGTACGGGGGCGGGGGAGAGGATCGAGTCGGGCTCACCCCCCTCGCCGTCGATACGGATGAAGGCCACACGCCGTCCGTCGGGGCTCCAGCGTGGGGAGAGATCGTAGCAGAAGGCCGGGTCGAGCCAGACCACCGGCTCTTTCTCGCCGGAGAAGATACCGATGAAGGCATGGTCGCCGCGTACCGAACGGAAAGCGATATGCCGTCCGTCGGGGCTCCAGCGGGGCGAGTCGTTGATGCCCCGCAGACGGGTGAGCTGCCGTGCCGGAGCATGACCGTCGACAGGTACGCCCCACAGCTGACCGTCCCGCAGAAAAACGACACTGTCACCCGCCGGCGAGATGACCGGCGAGGTGCCCTCGCCCAGCAGCACCGGCGTGCCCCCCTCAAAAGGGATGCTCCAGATGCCCACCTGCGGCGGGTCGGGAAAATGACGGGGGTTCACCGGCAGCTCCTCGTCCCAGTTGCCGTCCGGTTCACCTCCCCGCACATACACCACCCACCGGCCGTCGGCTGAGAGCTGCACACTACTGAACTCCTGACCGTCATCCTCGTCATAATGCGTGAGCTGACGCAGCGTAAAGCCGGGAGCCTCCGTGACATACAGATTGCGGACACCCCGGAGACGGATGCTCCAGACACCCCGCGGCGCACGGGCAGCCGTCGCCACATCCGTGGGGAAAGGAAAAGAAAGCACCTGCGCCATCGTGAAAGACCCTTCCCCGGCACCCCGCGCAGGGAACAGAAACCCCGGCAGGAACACCAGGAGCAAGAAAAGACTAGCTCGCTTCATCATGGCAGTGATCATTTTTGGTTGGTTTTACGTGGGCCTGCAGGCCTGTAATAGGTTCAGATCTTCTCGATGTTGTCCTCGATCAGTCCCGCGATGGCCTCCCGTTTTTCGTCTTCGTCCATGATCAGATCGTAACGTATCTTGCCGCACAGCCGTGCCAGACTCAGCGACAGCTCGTCCGACTCCAGAGGGGTGATCTCCGCCTCCCGCGACACCTTCTTGACAATGTCGATGAACTTGGAATATTCGTACAGAACCTCCTTGCTGGCAATAATGGAGATCTTGTGTGTGAGGAACTCCAGCGAGATCAGGTCGTTGTGGTTGATCTCTCCCTTGAGGATGATCTTTTCGATGAAATTGATCAGGTTGAGATAAAGGTCGGATTTGATGTCGAACACCTTGACCCTTTGTTCCTTTTCCAGTTCCACCTCGCTCTGTTTGTTCAGCAGGGCGGCGGTGATGGCCATGGTCACAATGGTCCCGAGGATGATAAGAACCAGTTCCTGGACGAAAGGCATCTGGCCCGTATCATAGTAGGCCAGTCTCAAAAAAAGATACCCCGCCAGGAAGGTGGCCAGGGCAATGATCAGGTAACGTGAACTCTGTTTCATGCGGACGGTGGCTTTTTACCGAAAGATATCAGTTTCGCGGCAAATAAAAAAGGCCCCGAAGGGCCTCCTTCCTTTTTCCGGTGACGGAACTCATTTTCTGTTCTTACGCTTGTACTCGTATTCCTTTTTCTCCAGCTCATACTGCTTCTTTACGGCTTTTTTCAGAGCGTTGAAGGCGTTGGTGGTGGCCACGACCACATCCTTTCCCTCCTCCACCACCAGCACTTTCTTGCTCTTCAGGTTAAGCGAGGCGGTCACCTTATAAACGGCTGAAGAGTGATCGAAGATCACCTCCAGAACCATGTCCTTGTCATACTTTTTGAAAAGCTCTTTGAAGAATTTGCTCTTCTCCCGGGCAAGCCGTTCGATTTCCGGATGAAAAGGTTCTTCTACTTCGTTCAGATTTTTGATGATCAGTTCTACCATGATGTTGTGAATGTTAATGAATGTACTTTTATTGTTTTACGCGGCAAAGATAGCCATTTCCGCGACACGGAATGTTCAGCAAAAAATGTTCCCTCGCCATGGCTCCTGACAGAAAGTCAGGAAGACAAAGGAAAGGGGGCCATAGGGACTTTTTCATTTCAGCAGGAAAGGTGTATTTTTGTTTCTCAACCGAAAAAAAAGAAGATGAGAACGACGAGACGTTTGTTTGGTTTCCTGCTGATGTTCCTGCTGCTTTTGCCTGTTGCGGCGCAGCAGAAGTGGAACTATCCCACAGTTACGGGGAAATACACGGATACGCTGGTTTACCGGCATCCTCAGCCGTACGGGGTGCCGCAGCTGGTTGTGCCGGCACCTTGTGACAGGACGAAGGTGCGGAACGTGATCCTGATGATTGGTGACGGGATGGGGGTGGCCCATGTCTATGCTGCGATGGTGGCCAACGGAGGAAGACTGTGGCTGAACAACTGTCCGGTGAGCGGTTTCTCGGAGACCTGGTCGGCCTCCTCGCTCATCACCGATTCGGCCGCCGGAGGCACAGCTCTGGCCACGGGCCACAAGACCAACAACGGCGTGCTGGGCATGGACAGTGATCTCCGACCGGTCAGGAGCATCCTCGAAAAGGCTGCGGAACAGGGACTGGCCACCGGAATGGTGGTCACATGTAAGATCGAGCATGCCACTCCGGCCAGTTTCATTGCCCATGTGCCACGGAGAAGCATGTACGAGGAGATCGCAGCCCAGTTTCTGGATACCGATATAGACCTCTTCATAGGCGGCGGCCTGAAGGAGTTCGTCCAACGCCGCGACGGCCGCAACCTGGTGTCCGAACTGAAACACAAAGGTTACCAGGTGATCACCCGTCCCGATTCGCTGCAATATGCCGATCGCAACCGCAAGCTTGCAGCCCTGGTTGACGAAGGCCATCTGCCGCCCTATGCCCTGGGCCGCGGTGATTACCTGCCTCAGGCCACCGAACTGGCCATCGAGATGCTTAGCCGCAACAGGAAAGGCTTCTTCCTCATGGTCGAAGGATCGCAGATCGATTGGGCCGGACACAACAACCATACCCCCTATCTCGTGACCGAGATGCTGGATTTCGACCGCGCCATAGGCAAAGCCCTCGAGTTCGCAGCACACGACGGCCATACCCTCGTCATCATCACCGCCGACCATGAGACGGGTGGCCTCACCATCAACGGCGGCAGCATCCGGGCCGACAGTGTCGTCACACGCTACACCTCCACCAACCATACCGCCGTAATGGTGCCGGTCTTCGCTTTCGGTCCCGGAGCCTGCAGCCTCAGCGGCATCCATGACAACACCGGGATCTTTTACATCATGATGAAAGCTCTGGGATTGGAGTGAGAGAGAACAGGACAGGGATAATCTCTTCGTATACAACTGACAGCCAATGAACAGAAAAGGGCTTGGACATTACTTGTTGCAAGGTGATGTCCAAAATCCTTGTTTACTGTATTGATTATTGGTTGATACTCAATCGAATGTATTGTTTATACTACGTAGAATCCTACGTAGAAACCTACGTAGGATTCTGTATATGTGTCTGAAATAGAGTTGATTACATTATGTTCGTCTGGCGGTGGTTGCCGCCGGGCGAGGACGTTATGCTTTCCGCGCCTTTCCGAGCAGCATCTCCTCGATGCCTTTGACGGCACGGTAGCCGTCGGCGATGGCGCTGATGGCGTCGGCGGTGCGGTTGGCCGCGTCGCCGCCGGCGAACACCTTGGGATCGGTGGTCTGTTGCTTCTCGTTGACGACGAAACGTCCCCGCTCGATCTTGATACGCTCGGCGAACTCCCCTTCCAGGAAGCTGTAGTCGCCCTGCTGTCCGATAGCGCCCAGGACGGCCGTAGCCTCGATGATCGTATTGCTGCCCTCGATGGGCACGGGACGCGGACGGCCTCCCTTCTCGTCGGGGACCATCTCGGCCTTGAGGTATTCCACCGCCTTGACATGCCCGCGCTCGTCGCCGTGGAACTTGACGGGGATGGCCTGCGGGATGATGTGCACCCCTTCCTGTTCGGCTCCTTCGATCTCTTCCCAGTCGGCCGGCATGTCCTGCACACGACGACGGTAGAGGATCGTCACGTCGGCACCCAGACGCCGCGACACACGTGCCGCATCGATGGCCACGTTGCCGCCGCCGATGACGATCACCTTGTCGCCCACGTCCACCTGCTTGCCGTTGTTGATCTCGTAGAGGAAGTTGACCGCCTGGATCGAACCCTTCAGCTCCTCGCCCTCGACACCCAGCGTCCAGGGTTTGGGGAAGCCGACACCTACGAAGACGGCATCGTACTTCTCGTAGATCTCCTTGAAGGAGATGTCTTTGCCCACCTTGGTGTTGAAGTGGATCTTGACACCTATCTTCTGGATGTATTCGATCTGCTTGTCGAGGCTCTCCTCGGGGAAGCGGTATTTGGGGATCCCGTACATCGTCATCCCGCCTGCTTTGGGGTTGGCTTCGTAAATGGTGCAGTCGAAGCCGCGCAGCGCCAGATAATAGGCGGCGGTCAGGCCCGAGGGGCCGGCACCGATGATGCCCACCTTGTATCCGTTGGGTTCGTGTATCTCGGGATTGACGATCTCGCGGATGATGTCGGCGTTTTTAGCCGTTTCGGTGGCGTAGCGCTTGAGCCAGCGGATGGCGACGGGTTCGCCGCGGTGGGCGATGGCACACACCTCCTCGCAGCGGCGCGTACACACCTTGCCGCACATCTCCGGCAGAGGGTTGTTGTCGTAGATGATACGCACGGCGTCGGCATCGTTGCCGCGGGCGATGGCGTTGATGTATTCGGGGATGTGCATGTGGTCGGGGCATGCCTCCGTACAGAGACCACAAGAGATACAGCGCGAAGCCTCGGCACGGGCCTGCTCTTCGTTGTAGCCCAGCACCACCTCGGCAAACGACTTGACCCGCTCCATCCCTTCCAGCTCGGGCATGGGCACCCGCTGGAACTCGTTGAGCGAGGTGTCCGGCGTGCTGGTGAACGACTTGCGTTCCTTGCCTTCGGGGTTGTCCACCCCCGGCATCCACAGGAAGGAGTCGGGGTCGGGGCTCACATAAACGTAGTCCTTGGTGAGGCTGAGGCTCGAGGTGGGGCACACCTCCACGCAGAGAGCACACCAGCAGCAGCGGCCGTGGTCGATGCGCGGACGCAGACCCGAATCGCCTTTCTTGCCTTCGATGCCTTCCACAGGCACCATGTCAATGGCCTGGTTCTGGCAGATCGTCGAGCAGTTGCCGCAGCCGATGCACTTCTCGATGTCGTTGTAGTGGAAGCCCCGGTAGCGGTCGGCCGCCTCCAGCGGCTGAAAAGGCACCTCCTTGAGCGTGTGCGGCTTGCGACCGAACTGCTTGAGCGCCGTCAGCGGCTTCAGTGTTCCTTTGAGGTCCAGAAAGCTCATATCTTCTTCTTTCTCCTGGTTATCTTTCTATCTCGGGCGGGCAGGTGCCCAGACTGTTCATGATGGCCGACACGTCGGCAATGTTCTCACCCACCAGCAGGTGTTCCAGCAGGGTGATGGCATGGACGTAGGCGGCGCCGCGGAAGTGGACCCGCCGCGGCTTCTCCGAGCCGTCGCTGGCGATGTACATCCCCACCTCGCCACGTACCGCCTCGGTGCGCACGTAGGCATCTCCCTTGGGCAGACGCCATTTGTGGGGGTTAGGGATCTTGTTGTAGAACTCGCCCTTCGGCATCTTGTCGATCACCTGGCGGATGATGCGTATCGACTGGCGTATCTCGCGGCGCCGTACGTTGGCGCGGGCCCAGATATCACAGCCTTCCTCGGTGGGTACCTCGAAGTCGAGCTGGTCATATACTTCGTAAGGCTCGTCGATACGTACATCGTGTTGGATGCCGCATCCGCGGAGGGGAGGTCCCACGACACCCCATTCGATGGCTTTTGCGGGGTCGATCACGCCCACGCCGATGGTCCTCTTGCGGAAGATGGCATTGTCGAACATCAGGTCTTCGTAGTCGTCGAGGCGTTTCTCGAGGTAGTCCATGGTCTTGAGCACCTTCTCCTCGAAGCCGGGGGGCAGGTCGCGGCGTACGCCGCCTGGCCAGATGTACATGTGGTAAACCCTGCCGCCGGTGAGCTCTTCGAAGAGGTCGAGGATGTAGTTGCGGTCGCCGACGCTCCACTGGCCGATGGTGTAGAGGCCCAGGGAGCCGGCCTGGCCGCCGTACCACAGCATGTATGAGGCCATGCGGGCCAGTTCGAGCACCAGCACCCGGATATATTTGGCCCGTTCGGGCACCTCACGCCCCTCCAGTGTCTCCACGGCACGGGCATAACTTTCTTCCACGGGGTCGGGCTCCGGCACACAGAAACGGCACATCAGCGTGAAGGTCTGTAGCCAGTTGCGCTGCTCGGCCAGCTTCTCGAAAGCCCGGTGCAGATAACCCACCTCGGTGGTCGCCTGGACGATGGTGTCGCCCTCCACCTTCAGGCGGATCATCATGTTGCCGGTGATCCCCGGATGCTGCGGGCCCAGATACAGGGTGGTCGCTTTCTCTCTCATCTATCTCGAATATTTTTTAGCAAAGTCAGGCAATTCTTCTCCGGTGCGGCGGATGATGGTCTCCCGTACATCCTGTGCGTCGCTGCGGGCCTCCTGGCGGTCCCAGAAGGTCTTCATCGCATAGGCATGCGTATCGAAGTCACGCCGCATCGGCGGCGGCCCCTGCCAGTCCTCCAGCAGGAACTCTTCCGGCGCCTCCAGCCCCTCGAACTGTATCCCGTACATCTCACGTATCTCACGCTCGTATGTGTTCGCCTGACGCCAGATCATGTCGATGTTCTCCATCACAGGATCTTCCCGGTCGATGCGCGTGCGGACGAAGACCTTCATGTGATCGGTATAGGACCAGATGATGTAAATCAGCTCGAACTCCTTCTCTTCGATCCAGTCGACACACGAGATGTGCGAAAGATGGTTGAACCCCATCTCATCCTTCAGGTAAAAGAGGATGGCGGGGATGGTCGTTTTCTTCACCTTGATGTCGATCCTGTTGCCGTCGTAGGGGGTGCTGACGGCATCGCTGAAGTGGGAGGTGAGTTTACGGATGATGGCTTCTTTCTTCTCTTCCATGGTGGTTTTTCCGTTACCAGTTGTATTCGGGCATGCGCCATACGGGGATCACCTCTTTCTGGTTGGCGCGGTACCATTCGAGGTTCTCCTTGTATTTTTTTGCGCCTTCGGCTTTACCGGCCTGGATGAGTTCCTGCAGCTTGGCGAAGCCCTCGAGGACGGCCTCGGGCCGCGGCATGCAGCCGTTGATGTAGACATCCACCGGCAGATAGCGGTCGAGTGCCTTGATGGTGTTGTATGAGTCGAAGTACATCCCGCCGTTGATGGTGCAGGAGCCGAAGCCGATGACATACTTGGGGTCCTGCATCTGTTCGTAGACGCGGATGACGCGTTTGAGCGTCTTGGTGGTCAGGTAGCCGGTGATGAGCAGCACGTCGGCCTGGCGGGGTGTGGCGGCCCCCCGTACCCCGAGACGCTCGGCATCGTAACGCGAGGTCATCGTGGGTGGTATCTCGATGGCGCCGCAACCCGTACCGTACGCCAGCACCCACAGCGAATGCTTGCGGGCATAGTTCTGGATGATATCCACGATCTTCTGGGAAACCTTATCGTTGATCATGATCTTTGAGTTTTTACGAGAGTGATGCCTGGATGAGGGCCAGCAGGCCGAAAAAGGAGGGCCATCCCCAGAACCAGCGTACCGCCTGTTCGGTGCGGTAACGGGGGTTGACCACGCCGTACAGGACAGGGATCATATAGAGCACGAAGGTCTTGGCCACCAGCTCGGGCAGACTGCGTGCCCCGCCCAGGAAGAGGTCGGTGTAGAGGGTCAGCTTGGCAAAGGCGAAGACCGACCCCGACGACATCATCGTGAAGAGGTACTTGCCGCCGTTCTCCGACATGGGGCCGGAAGCCAGCTCCGAAGGTGCCCCCACGATATCAAAAGGCGCATAACGGAACATCCCGAACATCGCCATGATGGCCGCGATGAAGGCGAAGGGCGAGGTGAACATGATCCATTTGCCCGTCTCGGCCTGGATGTTCATCAGGTCGACGATAGAGGTGGTTTTGTACTGGATCATCAGGGCTACGAGGGCCATCACCCAGGGGATCTCGAAACCGGCCATCTGGGCCAGTCCCCTGGTGACACCGATGGCCGAGTTGGGGTTGCCCGTCTGACCGGCCCCCAAAGCCATACCTAAAGGCCCGAAGGTCATGATGTAAAGCAGGAAGATCAGGTCGCCGTGAAAGGTGAGGTTGGGAAAGAAACGGTCTCCCTGCAGCACGGGAATGATCAGCAGCGACATCACCGACGAGACCATCAGGAAGGCAGGTCCCAGATGGTGCATCGTTCCGTGGTGGATGTTGCTCTTTTTCGACCACAGCTTCATCACGTCGATGAAGTTCTGGTACCAGGGCGGACCGATCCTGTTCTGCACACGGGCGGTCACCTTGCGGTTCAGACCCATGTAGGTGATCCCGACGGAGAAAGCCAGAACGAATGAGACCACGGCTCCCCAAATGTATTGCAGTATCGCTTCCATCACGTTATCTGTCGTTTAACTTAAAAGATCTTGTCCTTGAAAAGCAGCAGGATCACCACGAAGGCGATCACGTATAGGGCGTACGACTGGCCGTTGCCCGAGTAGATGCGACGCAGGTAGTCGGCGAAGGCTTCGATGCTCTGTCCGATCTGCCGGTAGTAGGTGATGATGCGGTAGCGCATCACCGGCCCCACGGCGCGCAGGAAAGGCTGGAAGAAGTTCTCGGCAAAGGTGAGGTTCTCCTCCTCGCGCGGCACTTCGCCCGAGGTGCTGATGTCCTTGGTGCCCACGTAGCGGCTGCCCCGCAGTCCTTTCAGGGTGAGGAAGAGTGCGAAGAACAGGAAGATGGCGATGATGGTCCAGGTGAGGGGACGCATCGACACCCGGTTGCCCCAGTCGTTGAAAAGGGTGGACATCTGCCACAGATGACCTTCCCCGCCGGCAAAGCCCATGCTCTGCATCGCCGCATCGATGGGTTGGAGAAGGATGCCGGGGAAGACCCCCAGCACGAAGGCGAACAGGGCCATCAGCAGCGAGGGGATCACCATGGCTGCTGGAGCCTCCTTCACATGCTCCCACTCTTTCTCCTCCTGGCCCAGAAAGAACCCGAAGAGGAACTTGTAACAGTACATGAAAGCTGCGGTGGAGGCGAAGAAGGTGAAGATGACCAGCAGGTAGTGGTCGCTGGTGATCATGCTCTCGTAGAGCATCCATTTGCCTATGAAGCCGCCCACGGGGGGGATGCCTGCCAGGGCGATGATGGAGATGAGGGCGGTGAGGAAGGTCCACGGCATCTTGCGTATCAGTCCCGTGACCTGGTTGAGGTAGGTGGTGCCGGTCTGGCGTTCCACGGCACCTACCACCATGAAAAGCGACCCCTTGAACAGGGCGTGCATCACGGCCAGGAAGAGGGCGGCCATCAGTGCCAGAGGGGTGCCGAGGGCCACTCCGGTGACGATGTATCCCAGCTGGCCGATGGAAGAGTAAGCCAGGAGCCGGCGGGCGTCGTCCTGGGCGATGGCCCAGAGAGTGGCCAGCGCCGCCGTGAGGATGCCCAGCCAGGCCGTCACCTCACGCACCACACCCCCCTGCGGCAGAGCATCCATCACCTGCACGAAGATCAGCACCATCCCGTAAACGCCCATCTTGGAGAGAGCTCCCGAGAAAAGGGCCGTGAACGACATCGGTGAGCGGGAATAGGCACCCGGTGCCCACACATGCAGCGGCATCAGCGCCGCCTTCACCGCAAAGGCCAGCAGAAAAAGGACCGGTACCCACAGCCGCCAGGCCAGAGGATAGAAAGGCAGATCACGCATCATGTCGGCGATCAGCAGACTGTGACCCTGCGACCAGACCATGGCAATGCCCATCAGCATCGCATAGGCCCCCAAAGCACTGAAAAGAATGTAGTTGATGCCCGTACGCTGCACCTCGTCGCCGCGGTAGATGACGATGAAGTAAGACGACCAGGTCATGATCTCCCAGAAGATGAAAAGGGAGATAAGGTCGCGGCTCATCAGGATGCCCATCATCGAGCCCAGGGCCATCAGGTAATTGAAGTAGAAGTATCCCAGGCGGTCTTTGCCGTGCATGTAAGGGATGGCGAAGACAGCTGCCAGCAGGCCCAGGCCCAGCACCAGATAGGAGAAGAGGAGGGCCAGCGGGGTGAGCTGCCACTGCAGGGCAAAGCCGGCAAGCGTAAAGGAGACCACGCTCGCCTGGTCGATGCGCAGGAAGAAAAGAAGGGTGGCAGCGAGCACCGTCAGCAGGAAGAGACCGTCGCGCAGCACCGGAACGACCTTGTCGGCCAGCCAGGTGAGCAGCGCCCCTCCCGCGAAAATGACGAACAGCAAAACGATCATGTTCATGGTCTCTTCAGTCTTAACGGGTTAACAATTGTCCGGTGGAAAGCACGTCCTGGATGTAACGTCCCTTATCGAGCAGCGTGTCGGCAGCTGCCTGCAGGTAGCCTGTCACCAGGTCGGGCCACAGGCCGATGACCACCACCAGCACGCCCAGGACGATCATTGCCGTCAGGGCGTTCACCGTAGGTCTCTTGGGCTCGATACCGGTGGTGTTGGAGAAGAAATAGATGCGGTTGACCACACGGAAATAATAGACCAGCTCCACGATGCTCACCATCAGGATGAGGGCGATGACCAGCACCATGCCGCTGTCGGCTGCAGCCGACAGGAACGACCATTTGCTCCAGAAACCGGCAAAGGGTGGCATCCCTACGATGGCGATGGCTCCCAGCGCAAAGAGGAAAGAGGTGATCGGCAATGCTTTGCCCATGCCGTTGACCTCCTCGATGTATTTCTGGGTGGAGTTGTACACCAGGTAACTTCCGGAGAGGAAGAGCAGCGACTTGATGATGGCGTGGTTGAGCATCAGGAAGAGGGCTGCGAAGACCCCCTCGCGCGTGCCCAGGCCGAAGGCCACGAGGACCAGCCCCATCTGACCGATGGAGGAGTAGGCCAGCATGCGTTTCAGACGGTCCTGCCTGATGGCGCTCAACTCGGCGATGATCAGGGTGGTCATGCCGATGATGATGAGGAACTGGTTGGCCCCCTCCATGGGGAAGAGAGTGAAAAGGATGCGGATCAGTGCATATACCCCTGCCTTGACCACGATGCCGGAAAAGGCGGCACCCACCGGCCCCGGCGCCTGTGCATAAGCATCAGGAGCCCACCCGTTCAGGGGGAAGATCTCCGCCTCGATGCCCAGCCCGACGATGAAGAAGATCACTACCATCACCCGGAACTCCGGCTTCATCAGATGAGCCTTGGCAGCGATGTCGGCCATGTTGAGCGTGCCCAGCTGCGAATAGATCAGTACGATGGCCAGCAGAAGGAACATCGAGGAGAGGGAGCCCACCATCAGGTACTTGAACGAAGCCTCGGCACTGTCGCGCCCCTTGTAGAAAGCCGTCAGGGCATAGGCCGAGATGCTGGTGATCTCAATGAAAACGAACTGGTTGAAAATATCGCCCGTCAGTACGATGCCCACCGAGCCGGTGACCAGCATCATGAAGAGGATGAAATATTTCTTGGCTTCCTCGAATTCCACGTTCTTGAAGCGATAGCTGTAGATCCAGATGATGAAGCCCATCAGCAGCATCAGGGTGGTGAGCAGGCCCGTGAAGGCGTTGAACACCAGATTGATGCCCATGGGAGGCTTCCATCCGGCGATGATCTCGACGATGGGGCCATGCTGCAGCACCTCACCCAGTAAAGAAAAAGAGAGCAGCAGCAGATAGAGCAGCACCAGCCCGGGAAGGACACGGATCGACTCCTTCCACAGAAAACCCAGCAGCGGGATCAGAAAAGCCGCCAGCAAGGGGATCGCAATGAACAATACAGGACTTCCTACCATTTCAGATTCTTTATTTCGTCAATGTTCAGTGTCTGATGATGCCGGTAGAGACGGATCACGAGCGAGAGGGCCACGGCGGTGACACCGAAGCCGATGACGATGGCTGTCAGCACCAGCGCCTGCGGCACGGGGTCGACCATCCCTTCGCTCAGTTCCCGGATGTTCTCCAGCGTGAGCGGCATGTCCTTCAACACGTCGGGTGAGTAGATAGGTGCCGTGCCTCCGGTGAGGTAACCCACCGAGATGAGCAGCAGGTTGACCCCCGAATCAAGGATGGAGAGGCCGATGACCACCTTGATGAGCGAACGTTTGGTCAGGGCGGCGTACAACCCGATGAGGATCACCACCACCGCCGTGATGAAGAAGGAGTATTCTACGATCTTGAGGTCGAACAGTCTGAAATCCATGGCTCAGTCTTTTTCGTTCAGCGCAGTGTAGATAAGTCCCGTCAGCTCTGCGCCCACCTTGAAGCCGACGGTGATGTAGATGATGGGGATGAGCCCGCCGCTGAAGAGGGCGTTGAGTGTGCCGTTGGAGAGGAAATCATTGAGGAATGATCCTCCTTTCACCAGGCCCACCAGCCCCAGGGTGGCGAAGGTGATGCCGGCCAGCGACTCCACCACCGACAGCACCACATGGCTGACCGTGTAATCCTCGTAGGCCATGAGCATCAGGAGGAAGCCGGTGGCGATGATCACGCCGCCCTGGAAACCGCCGCCGGGAGTCAGATGACCGTGGATGAAGACATATGCTCCCAGCAGGATGATGGCCGGGAAAAGCAGCTTCGAGCCGGTAATGACGATCTTGCTGCCGGAGAAAAGGACCGCCCGCTCACCCAGCTGGTGACGTCCCTTGTACAGGATACTCGCCATGGCTGTGGTGGCCAGGAAGAGCACCGTCACCTCACCCAGCGTATCGAAACCCCGGAAGTTGACCACAATGGCAGTCACCACATTGGCTACCTTCAAATTCTCGGGCGAGGTGATCAGATAAAAATCTTTTACCCCGTGAGTGAAGAACTGGTGGCCGAAATCGATCTGGAAAAGGACTTTCAGCAGGTAGCCGCCAAAGACGGCCAGCAGGGAAATGACCAGCGCTCTTTTCATTTTGAGGTATCTTTAGGAAGTGATCTGCGGTTGCTCTCTTCGTCTTCCTGCCGCACGGTGTTGCGGATGGTGATGATGAAGATGATGGTGGTGAGGGCTACGCCGATGGCAGCCTCGGTGAGGGCCACATCGGGGGCCTGCAGCAGCAGGAAAAGGATCGACAGCACCAGGCTGATGAGTCCGGTGCCGATGACGGCATAGAGCAGATCCTTCTGCCATACCGAATAGATGGCTGCCCCGATCATCAGGAGCAGCAGGAAGAGAATGAGTATCAGATAGTAGATCATGCCTTGTCCTCCTCTTTGTCAGGTTTCTCGTCCGGATCGTATGCTTCGCGGTACTGGTCGTACTCCGGGCCGCCCTTGAGGTAGGGGCGGTTGCCCCGTTTGTAGTTGGCACGGGCCAGTGCGTGTGAGCTGATGGGGTTCGACAGGGCGATGAAGATCACCAGCACCAGCGTCTTGACGAACCAGGCCGGCTCGAGCAGACCCACGCTCAGGATCACGCTCATGCCGCCCAGCGTGGTAGCCTTCGTACCTGCCTGCAGACGGTTGTAAGTGTCGGGCATGCGGAAAATGCCCAACCCCCCCAGGAAAAGAAAAATACCCCCGATGAGCATCAGGAGCATACCGAGGTAAGTAAGCAGTTCGTTCATAGCGCTCCCTCCAGATATCTTGCAATGACCAGAACACCGATGAAGCCCAGCACACCGTACACCAGGGCGATGTCGATGTAAATGAAGCGATGCGAGATGTAGGATAGCATCACCAGCAACGCTACCGAGATGGTGGTGAGCGTATCCAGTGCCACGGTGCGGTCGGCGGCCGTGGGGCCTTTCACGAATCGCAGGGAAGAGAAAAAGATCCCTGTGAACATGAATCCCAGCGTGATGTAAATGATGATTTCCAGCATATCAAAAGATCTTAAGCAGTACTTTCTCGAACTTGCCCGCAATGGCTTCGCGGTTTTTTTCCGGATCAAGCGACTCGACATCGATCCAGTGGATGTAAAAAGTATCCCCGATGACGTCAACGCTCAGGGTCCCCGGGGTGAGGGTGATGGAGTTGGCCAGGATCATCCTGGCAAAGTCGGAGGTCAGACGGGTCCTGAACTTCACGATACCGGGGTTGATGGGCAGACGCGGCGAGATGACACGCCGGGCCACATCCAGGTTGGCCACTATCAGCGCCCAGAGGAAGATGAAGAAGTACTCCACCATGTAAAAAAGATTGAGCGGACTGAAATGACGGGGCTGGATGCCGGTGAAAAAACGGTTCGAAGGAATGGCGATCAAAAAAGACACACCTGCTCCGACGAGCACCTCCTGCATGGCCAGGCTGCTGGTGAACATAAGCCAGACCACGAACAGCAAAATCCACGTGAACAAAAAGCGGGCAAAACCCCCGCCGCTGGAGCTCTTTTCCATGATGCTAGGTAGGGATTGATGGTTAATCGAGATCGTAACTCTTTTCACCGAAGTATTTCATGAACTGTACCCGTTCATAAAGGGAAGGGTTGGGACTGTTGGCCTGGCTCATCTTGCCCTTGAAATCATCGATGCTCCGGAAAGCATGTCGTTCCATCCAGTTCTTCAAACCCTCGTTGAGCTGGCTGATGAAACCGATGCCTTCGGTGTAAAGTGCCGAGGCTACCTGGACAGCATCAGCGCCTGCCAGCAGGAGCTTGATGAGCGCCTCGGAGCTGTGAACACCGGTCGAAGCGATCAGCTCAGCATCCAGACGACCCGACAAAAGCGAAACCCATCTCAGTGTGATCGCCAGGTCGGAAGGGGTGCTGAGCACATTCGTCGGCTTGACCGTGAAATCATCGATGTCAAAATCGGGATGGAAGAACCGGTTGAACAAAACCACCCCTTTCACATCGGTGGAGGAGATCTTCTTCACGAATCCCCCCAGGTTGGAAAAATGATAGCTCATCTTGATGACTACCGGGATTTTCACCGTGCCGGTCACCTTCCTGGCAATATCCAGATAGACCGACTCGATCTCGGAACACTCCTTGCTGAAATCCGAGGGCATGACAAAAAGGTTGAGCTCCAGGGCATCGGCACCGGCCTCTTCCACTTTTTTGGCGAAGAAGATCCACTCTTCCGAAAGGGCACAGTTGACGGAAGCCACAATGGGAATGCTCACCTCGTTCTTGGCATCCCGGATCAACTGGATATAACGCTTGATGTTGTCTTCTTTGATCTTGTAATCATAATAATCAAGGTATTCTTCCAGCCCTTCGGGGAAAAGGCTTCCTTCCTGTGAAAGCACATGACGGTATTCGTGGTAGATCTCTTCTTCGAAGATCGACTTCAGTACGACAGCACCCGCGCCGGCTTCTTCTATCTTCTTGATGTTGTGTACGTTGCCCGTAATGCTGCAACTTCCTGCGATCACCGGCGAGGAGATCTTCATGCCCAGGTAATTGATCGATAGATCCATAATATTCAGATTAAAAATGTTCTTTGCCGTAAAATTCGTTGCAAATATAGCAACCCTTTTCCTACCGAATTTATATTTTTAAACATATCCGGTAATTTAAAATTGATTTAAGTTAGGAGGCCGGCGAAGGAATGGAAAAGGATGTTATAGAGCGTCTTGGCAAAGGAACGCAAAGAAAAACGCCTGAAAAATGAGCAAGGGGAACATGTACGTTTCGACCGATGAACTTGAGATGATCGACGGATACATTTGTCTGGGACGTACCGGAGAGAAGTTCACGGGTACCTATTACACACGTCATCCCAATGGTGTGATCGGGGAGGAGGTGCAGGTGGAAGAGGGAAGACGCCACGGGGTGGTGAAGATGTACAATGAGGAAGGAGTTCAGATCGTGGAGGCCCATTTCTTTCGGGGCAACAAACATGGTCTGCTGACAATGTGGTACGATAACGGCGTGAAACGTTCGGAGGTGAACATGGAATGGGGCTTGCGTGAAGGTGTGATGAAGGTGTGGTACCGGGACGGTACGCTCAAGATACTGGGATATTACCGGGAAGACAGACTCCACGGTCTGCAGCGCAAATATTTCCCCGACGGACGATTGCGCATGGAGGTCACCTTTCGTGATGATGTGGAACATGGTCCCAAGACCATCTGGGACGAGGAGGGGAATGTGATCTTTCAGGGCAGATACGTCGACGGAGAGCGTGTGGAAGGATGAACTACAGTTCCAGGTGGTTGATCTCGTGTGTCACACCGAAAGGATAGGAAGGATAGTCGTATATCGGTTCCCGTCTTTCCGTTTCGCCGCTTGAATAGCCGAAGACATCGATGTATTCCTCGGTCTCTTCGCCCATTTCCCTGAGCTGTCTGAGGTAGGCTGCGATGCTTTTCGATTCGATGATGCGTATCCTGCCCATTTTTTCTATGATGGGGCTGTGGTTGCGGGTTTTGTCGTGGTCGAATTCCAAGATCCGGCGGCCGTCGTCGGTGAGGCCGATGACGCGGAAGGTCATGCTCTTGCCCACACCCGGCAGGTTCATCACGGTCCTGTCGGTGGCGAGGAAAGGCACTTTTTCCTGATGTCGCAGTTCGTCGATGTTCTCCCTGGTGTGTTCGGGATGGTCGGGGAAGGTGGCAATGATGCGGGAAGCCTGACGTGAGATGCGGCCGATGCGTTTCTCCTCCATCATCTCCTGTACGGCTCGTGCATTGGTGGCGAAGTTCTCCTGGTTCTCCATGAATCCTTTCACCGAGAAAGTATAATAGGTGAGCACACCGATGTCGTTGAGCACCTGGCGCAGACGGGCGGCGTGGCCCCGGCGTGAGGCCGCCGCGGTGAAAACCAGCTGATTGGTGACCGTCCACCCGGATGAGAGGAGCATGGCGATGGCCTTGCGTGCCTCGGGAGTCACCTCCATGGCACTCTCGAAATGGGTCTGGATGATGAACTGACGTATGCCGGCACTCCGGGCCTTATCACGGAAATTGCGCAGAAGACCTACCAGTTTGGGAGTGATCCTCTGGGGCAGGTAAGCCGGCAGACGGGTGCCCAGCCGTACCCTTACCATCTCCGCATACTTCTTCCCGTCACCACGGGCCATATTGTCATGCTGTTTGGCCAGAGCCATCCGGTAGACGGCCTCCAGGATGTCTTCCAGCGATTTGTCTGAGCTCATCAAAGCATCGCCGCCGGTGATGAGGATGTCGCGCAACTGCTTGTCGCTGCGGAAATACTCCATCAGCTCCTGCATTTTCTCCGGCCATTTGCGTTTCGTATGGAGGTTCTCCAGGTCGAAGCCCAGGTGGCCGCGCTGGAAATCGTACATACGCTGACACACCGAGCAGAGACCGCCGCAGGCACGTCCCATGCTGTCGGGGATCATGATGGCCACCTCGGGATAACGGCGGTGGATGCTGTCGTAAGGGGGCAGCAGCCAGCCGGCGGCATTGGGCTGGCCCGGCACTACCTCGTCCTCCTTTTCCCAGGCCGAGATGCTGCCGAATTCCTCTACCAGCTGGCGCGAATAGATGATGTAATGCCGGATGGCCAGATCCGAAGGATCGTTGTCGAAATTGAGCAGGGAGAGATAGTAAGGGTTGATGAAGAAAGGAATGCCTTTGTCGCGTGCCCGGCGAAGCACCCTCAAAGTCTCTTCGGAGAGGGAGCCGCCCAGCACTTCCTGCAGCTGTTCCGGATCGCGGATGGCAAAACGAAGATGGAAAACCCGCTCTTTCCACCAGCGGCGGGCCGTGGCCAGCTTCTCCTCCGGCGTGCGTTCCGTGGTGAAGAAATATTTTCTGTCCCTGATCTTGCCTTCATCGATGCGCCGGATGAACCAACGCAGGATGCGGTCCCTGTTCTCTTCTCTGCGACGGACTACCTCTTCGTCCAGACCCGACGGATGACGCTCCATCCATTCCATCACCTGACGGCGCGAAGGACGCGGCATCCTCTCTTTCTGCTGCAGCTGGCGGAAGAGCTGATAGAAATCCTCCACAAAATCAGGATGGAGCGGCTGATCGCCGTACAACCCTTTCCACAGTACTTTCAATGGCTCGGAGATGATCTGCCTGCCATGCCGGTTGGGATCTTCCAGCTCAAGGCCTGCATGATCAAGGTAATCCAAGATGCGGATGGCGGCCAGATCACACCAGCGAAGATGTTCGTAATAACTTCTTCCTTTTTTTTCATGCCGGTAATAGGCCATCGCATCGGGATTCTCGTCGAGGACCTCCAGGGCGTGCCGGCGGATGTTCTCAACAAAATCGTCGTAACGCTCACCGGGATAAAGGTGTTTCAGGTAGTACAGTCGGTTGATCAGCTCTTTCCCTTCTTTCTTTTTCTCCGTTCTTATCATCAGATTCATACTCTCTCTCCTGCTGTCGTTTTTTTTTATTGAAATTTTTCAAAGGTTACCAAATATAAAAAAAATGTTGCGGAATGCCAAAGGCGGGTGTCAGAGTTGCAGTTCTTCCCCTACTTTCAAGGCTTTCCCGCGGGTCAGGTCTCTTTGGATCTTTTGTGTGGGGGTGTACAGGAAGCGTTCCAGGCGGATGATCTTCCTGGGACGGTGTATCCTGTTTCTGAGTTTGTTGAGGGCCTGACGTATCTGTTCTTTTCCTCTTGCATCCAGGGGAGGGCTTTCAATGATGAGGGTGATCTGCTCACCCAGCATCTCATCTGGGGTACCTGTGATGAAGAAGGTCAGGGGCAGGAAGGGGGCCAGTTTCTCTTCCACTGTTTCCGGGCTGACCTTTACGCCGCCGGTGTTGATGAGATGGTCGAGCCTGCCTGTGATGCGGAAACGGCCTTTGTCGTCGGTGACGGCCAGGTCGCGTGTCTCCACCGGGTTCCTGGTGAGGGCGGGGGCCTCGATCACCAGACATCCCTGATCGTTGGTAGTGACCCTCACGCCTGGAAGGGGTGTGAACCACGGGGAGCGGTGAGGGCCCGTGATGCTGCGCAGCGCCACATGGCTGAGCGTCTCGGTCATGCCGTAGGTGTGGCGTATGTCGGTGGGGAGGGTGGCCAGCTCCTTTTCCAGGGCGGGAGGGAGCGGTCCCCCTCCCAGGAGGAGATGACGGATACGGCTCAGTTTCTCCCTGCCGTGCGGACGCTGCAGGACCAGGGCGGCCTGGTGGGGGGTCATGGCTGCCAGGGAGTAGGATCCTTCGATCACAGGCAGGGCTGCGGGCTCGATAGGATGTAGGTCGAGGCCCCCCACCACCGCCCGGACGATCATCATCTTACCTGCTATGTACCGTGCCGGAAGGCACAGGAGCGCCCTGCCGCCCTCCTCGGGCCGCAGCGCGTCCAGCGTCATCCGTGCGCTGGCAACCATCCGTGCTCTTTCCACCGTCAAGGTGCGGGGAGGTCCCGTGGTTCCTGAGGTGTCCACCTGCAGATGTTCCTTCGTGAAAAACTCCCTGATAAAAGAAGATACCTCCTCCTCCCAGGACATCCGGGGTGGCTCTGCCTCCCATAGGTCGAGCCAGTCTGTCAGGGAACGGGTGGTCCCCCGCAGGGTGAAAGTGTCCGGGATCATTCGTTCCATGGCAATTCGGGTAAGGGGATCCTCGAAGGGTCGAAATGCAGATGCTCGCCATCCAGATAGAGAGGAGAAGGGAAGTTGTTGGTGAAAACCATGCCGGTGCCCAGGCCCTGCGGCAGAGGGTTGCCTAGGGTATAGGTCCACTGCGCGAGGATGTTGAGGCCCACGTTCGATTCCAGCAGTGAGGTGATCCACCAGCCTGTGCCCCGCTCCCGGGCCAGACGGATCCACTCTTCCGTGGCGCTGAGCCCTCCCAGGAGGGTGGGTTTGAGCACCAGGTAAGCGGGATGCAGCAGGTCGAGGAGTTTCTCTTTTTCCCTGCCGTGCCAGGGACCGATGAGCTCCTCGTCGAGGGCGACAGGGATGGGAGAGGAGGTACAAAGCCGGGCCATCGCCTCATGCCGGCCGGGAGCGATGGGTTGCTCGATGGAGTGAATGTCATAGGCAGCAAAGCGTTCCAGGATCTCCGGCGCCTCACCGGGAGGGAATGCCCCGTTGGCATCAAGACGGATCTCCAGGTCGCGTCCGCTGTATTCCTTACGGATGAGATGCAGCAGTTCCAGTTCGTCCTCGAGGGCGAGGGCACCTACTTTCATCTTGAGGACATGGAAGCCGGCCTCTATTTTCTCTTTGATCTGTGCTTTCATCCAGCCGGGGTCGCCCATCCAGATGAGGCCGTTGATGGGGATGCTCTCTTCGCCCCGTGTGAAGGCGGAGGGGTAGAGGATGTGTTTCCCTCCTTGTTCCAGGTCTCTGAGGGCGGCTTCCATGGCGAAGCGCACCGAGGGGAAACGGGCAGGGAGCTCGGAAGGGTGGAACCCCTCCTTGCCGGCACGTTCACAGGCCACGGCCAGGATCTTTTCCAGGTCGGGACGAGCGTCGGGACTCAGCCCCTGCAACGGGGCAGCCTCACCCCATCCTTCGAGGCCGGGATGTGCTTCGTCGGTGATACGTACCAGCCATACATCCCGACGGTGAAGAACTCCGCGCGAGGTGCCGGCCGGAAAACGGAAATGCAGGGTATACCTTTTGTATCGTGCTTGAAGGGCCATGATGCGGCCGCAAAGATACCAAGCTTCGACCGTAAAAAAAAGAAGACCTTCGAACCAGTGGCCCCGGCGACGAATAAAATAAATTTTGTATGTTTGTGAACCTTTTTGAACGAACAGGAACCAAAAAACGAGAAGAACATGAAAAAGACAGCATTCGTACTTCTGTTAACGATGATCCTGACAGGAGCAGCTTTCTCCCAGGAGGGGGAAGCACCGCTGGCCAAGGGTGAGAAGCAGCTCAATTTCGGGCTGGGAATGGCTTACTCCACCCTGCCTGTCTATGTGGGGATAGATTTTGCCGTGCACGATGATGTGACGGTCGGAGGTCAGCTGGGCCTCGACCTTGCCTATTTCGACTGGATGTCGCTGATGGCCCGTGCTGATTACCACTTCAACCGGATCATGGGCATTCCCAAAGATTTTGATTTCTATGCCGGTGGCGGTATCGGCGCGAATGTCGGTATGGGAGGTTACGGCTCAACGGTGGGCCTCAACCTGCACGTGGGTGGCCGCTGGTACTGGAACGAGATCTGGGCGATCAACGTGGAGATGGGTGGAGGCTCCACTTTCGGCGGGCTGGTAGGTGTGTCGATGAAATTCTGAAAGTCCGTACAGCTACAAAAAAGCGGGGGTGACCCCGCTTTTTTTATAGGCTCTGACTGAGGATCACGCCTGCCCCGAAGGTGAGGGCGAAGAGCAGGGTGGTAAAAGCCAGTTGTCGGAGGAGAGGATCAAGATCTTCGGGGGAGGAGGTCTTTACGACCGCTTTCATGTTGAGGAAAAGCAGCGGACTGACCACCAGGAAAAGAAAACGCCACGGAGAGGTGCCGCAGGGGAGAACGTAAAGGATACCCAGCACGAGGGGTGTGATCAGCAGAAAAAGGTGATACCACCGGCTGCCTCGGGGACCCAGGAGGACGGCCAGGGTCATCTTGCCCATGGCACGGTCGTGTTCCCTGTCACGCATATTATTGAGGTTGAGCACGCCCGTGGCGAGAAGGCCCAGGGCGGCTGCGGGAAGGAAAAGACGGCCCGGCAGCGTCCGGGTGTTGAGATAATAGGTGCCGGCCACGCCGGCCAGGCCAAAGAAAAGGAGGACGAAAAGATCCCCCAGGGCCCGGTAGCCGTAAGGTTTTTTCCCGACCGTATATTTTACGGCCGCGGCGATGGCTGCCAGACCTAGTACAAAAAAGAGCAGCAGCTCCGGGGTCATCTCCTTGCCCAGGGCTGTGAGGATGAGCACACTGCCTGTCCCTAAGGAGAGGAAAGCAAAGAGCAGGATCGCCTTCTTCATGGCGGTGGGTGTCAGCTTGCCGGCCTGGAGGGTGCGTTGCGGGCCCGTGCGTCCTTCACTGTCCAGACCGTGGACATGGTCACCATAGTCGTTGGCCAGGTTGGAGAGGATCTGCAGAAAAAGGGTGGTGAGAAGGGCCAGGGCCGTCACATCTCCCCGGAAAGCGCCCTCGGCGGCGGCCAAGGCCCCTCCCAGCACAATGCTGGAAAAAGCCAGGGGCAGCGTCCTCAGCCGGAAAGCCTCAAGCCAGATGCGGATCGTCACAGCCACTGATCAGATGATTTTGAGTGCCCGGTGCCTGAATGAATGCATGTGCGGTATGGTTTCATCCCTCTTCTGACAAATGTGCGGGTATTCTACGGAAACCTGGGGAACTTCCTGAAGTCGGGGTCTCTTTTCTCGAGGAAAGCCTGTTTGCCTTCCTGGGCCTCGTCGGTGAGGTAGTAGAGGAGGGTGGCGTTGCCGGCGAACTCCTGCAGGCCCACCTGGCCGTCGAGGGCGGCATTGAGGCCCAGCTTGATCATCCGGAGGGCCATGGGGCTGCGTTGCATCATGATCTCGCACCATTCGACGGTGGCATCCTCCAGCTCCTCGAAGGGCACCACCCGGTTGACCAGACCCATTTCGAGGGCCTCCCGGGCGTTGTACTGTTTGTTGAGGAACCAGATCTCCCTGGCTTTTTTCTGACCCACGATGCTGGCCAGATAGGAGGAGCCTAAGCCGGCGTCGAAGCTGCCCACCTTGGGGCCGGTCTGGCCGAAAATGGCATTCTCGGAGGCCACCGTCAGGTCGCATACGACGTGCAGCACATGGCCGCCGCCGATGGCGTAGCCGTTGACCATCGCCACCACCGGCTTGGGCATCGAACGGATCTGACGCTGCACATCCAGAATGTTCAGACGGGGGATGCCATCCTGCCCCACGTAACCACCTCGTCCTTTCACCGACTGGTCGCCACCGCTGCAGAAAGCCTTGTCGCCGGCACCCGTGAGGATGATGACGAAAATGTCGGGATCCTCACGGCAGATCACCAGCGCATCGCTCATCTCCTTCACCGTCTCGGGACGGAAAGCATTGCGTTTCTCCGGCCGGTTGATCGTAATCTTCGCGATGCCGTTCCAGAACTCGAAAAGAATGTCCCGGTAGGACTTGATCGGTTTCCACTCTCTCTTCTTTTTCTCTGACATTTTTCTTGAGCTATTTTTTCAGGTTCTCAAAATAGGCTTTCAGGACCTGGCTGTTCTTCTCCCGCGGGGTGCGTATTTCCAGCAGGGCAGGACCTTCCTTACGGACGAGCCGTGCAAGGTTCTCCTTCAGGGAGGCTGGGTCGTGGGCTTCAAGGTAGTGTAGGCCGTGAAGGGTGGCGGTATGTCGTGCCGTGAGATCGTGAGGGGTCTCGAACATTTCCAGGTGGCCTGTGCTCTCCGGCCCGTCGAGGAAGCGGAAGATGCCGCCTCCTCCGTTGTTGATGAGGATGATCTTGAGGCGGGGACTGAGGTGTCTGTGCCACAGACCGTTGCGGTCGTAAAAGAAGGCGATGTCGCCGGTGAGGAGGTAGTTGTCCTCCCGGGCGTCGAGGGCGGCACCGGCAGCGGTGGAGACACAGCCGTCAATGCCGCTCACTCCGCGGTTGGAAAAGAAACGGTAACGCTTCTCCATCCTGTACAGCTGGGAGTAGCGGACGGGAGTGGAGTTGGCCAGATGGACGGAAGAACTTTCGGGCAGGGCCCGGAAGATCTCATCAAAGACCGTCAGGTCGGAATAGGGAGCATCCCTGAGGAAACGGCGGTGACGCTCTTCGCTGCGGCGGTCGCGGCTGTGCCATACATGACGGAAGGAGGTGCCGGGAGATGCCGCGACCGTCTGGGCCAGCCTCTGCAGCAGGGCGGCAGGCCGGGCAGACACACGACGGGTGAGCGCATGGAAAGTGTCCAGCGCCTGACCGGCGGGAGAGATATGCCAGTGATGCCGCGGCGGATGGTCACGCAGGAAACGCTTGATCATCTTGGAAACGATGTGACCGCCAAAAGTGATCAGCAGCTCCGGACGGAAAACCTCCGCCTCCTCCCCGGTGATGGTGCTCACTACCTTGTCGATGCCGGGTATGCTCCGGGAGACATGCAGGTTGGAGGTGGTCTCAGTGAGCAGGACGGTGGCAGGATCCTGCAACAGCACCTCGAGGATCTCTTCCAGTTCGGGATCAGGAGACATCAGTCCGCTCACCAGAAGCCTGCTCCCCGCAGTCTGCCATTCCCGGATGAGCCCGGCCAGCACTTCGCCGTCCGGAAGCGGCGAGGGAGAGGCCACACGGGTGATACGGAAAGGAGTCTCTACATCCGGGGTGAAATCATAGAGGGGTTCCGGAAAGGGAAAGTTGATGTGCACCGGTCCGGGAACAGGCGTCAGCATGCTGTCAAACGCTTCGTTACTCAGGGCGATCACACCGTTGAGGTCGTCGTGGGTGAGGATATGCTGAGGAAAGCGGAAGCTTTTCCTGATGAAAGGTGCGTAAATGTTTTCCTGGCGGATCGCCTGTCCGTCGCCTTTGTCGATCCATTCTGCCGGTCTGTCGGCGGTGAGGATGAGCAGGGGCACTTCCTGGTAATAAGCTTCGGCCACTGCTGGTGCATAGTTGAGGGCGGCGGTGCCCGAGGTGCTCACCACGGCCGCAGGACGTCCCGTGCGGAGGGCAACCCCAAGGGCGAAATGAGCGGCACTCCGCTCGTCAGGCATTGAAAGACAACGGAAC
>Ga0256914_1000498_pt1 | contig 38658 bp, 31 predicted proteins | sample HulkmetaG_FD_191571 | JGI IMG/M metagenome (GOLD analysis project Ga0256914, IMG submission 191571) | Hydrothermal chimney microbial communities from Main Endeavour vent field at the Juan de Fuca Ridge, Pacific Ocean - Hulk | ecosystem: Environmental > Aquatic > Marine > Hydrothermal vents ... | reverse complement strand
GTTTACCGGGGCATTTGGATATAACGAAAACTAAATTCGTTCAAGGGGTCGCGTCGGTCGCGGCGAAATACGACGATGTGGGTATTTTGAAGTTTGAAGTACATGAGTTGGCGTTAGATCAAAACGGCAAAAGAGAGTACGCTTTTGAAGATCGTGATGATACACCCGATAAAAGCGCTCGTTTGATCTCTTCCGCGATAGTGAATTCAAGCGAATTCAAAGCCGCAAAGATGTTTTTTGATTGGAAGCTTGTCAACGGCGACTCCTCCAACGGATATACGTATTTTAACGATTACAACTCATCCGATCCCGATTCGGATAAGATGGCGGCAAAATTCGATTTGAATGTCACTATGAAAAGTTTCGACGATAATTTGTTGAACAATTTTACAGGAGGCTGTTACGCTAAAAATGTCGATATCTCCTTTCTTACATATTTGAGCGGAGACTCTTCGTATGAGATAGTTTCGGAATATCTGGATAACAACAATACGAAAATTACGACCGATTACAAGTTGCCGGCGGTGCTTAATAACGGTGTTAACGATTATGACGCTTACAAGATAGAGAGTTCACTGTTTAGTCGCGGAAAAGCGGCTAAAAAAGCCAGATTTAATTTTAAAAGATATGCAAATAAAGCGCAAAATCCGGTAAAATTTTCCATTGCCGGAGTTTCGGCCGAAGTTGACGGTTTTTTAAAGAGCGATACGACTGAAAAAAGTTTGAAGTTCTTGTATGTAAGAGCGCATGTGAGCGATCAATCCGCAGTCGGTAAAGATATGAGCGTAAAAGTTTATTACGAAGCATATTGTAAAGGATGCGATAAAGCACTATTCGGACTTGAAGATGCTGTCGAAAGTTTGGATAGTATCAATTGGTATATACTTAAAAATATCAACGAGGATTATTGTGACTTCGGTGTAGGGGCGGGTAGTGCACCCGGAAGCGGAGGTAACGATACCGTAAGTGCGGGTTACGGCAATGTAAATGTAAATCGTGCCTCTTTTGAGAGTATGAAGATAGTTACTTTAAAAACGCCGACAATTGCGAAAGTTACATACAAACCGAAGAAATATCTTATCTTCAATCAATTCAATGAAAATGCCCGAACGCATAGTTTTACGACGGTATTTAACGCGCAACCGCAAAAATGGGCCGGTAAGGGTGAACTTGGACTTTCTGTGGATATGAGTGTAAATAGCCGCAGAAGTTTGGATAAAATTGATTGGTGATTTAAGAAAATGAAGTCGATTTCTGGTTATTGCTTCACACTTGAGTGAGAAATCAGGATTCAAAATAAAAAAAAAGCTATATTACTCATAATCTATGCCGATACTACTTGTAGATATTATATAAGTTAGAAGGCTAGATTATGAGACGATTGATTATTTTTTTATTGATTTTTAACATTCAAACAGCTTTGGCGTCGGGCGGAAAATATAAATGTGCGAATCCCAAACCGTACAATCTAGTATATTCAAACAATGTTCGAGGTGATGTCAGTATCATCGGAAACATGAGTTTGTGTGCGGATCAGAACAAAGATGGAACTTGTGATGATCCCGGACTTGTGCGAAACAATAAAATCTACATGATTGATATCAATTCCGATAGCGATCCTTCCACATTTAATCTATCAAGAGCGAAGTTACAACTTCCAAGCGGATCTGAAATATTGTGGGCGAAAGTTTACTGGCAGGGAATGCTCTACAAAGGTATCAAACACGAAAAAGATAAAACGGCAAAAATAAAGTTTAAAGCTCCGGGTTCTTCGTCATATGAGACGATTGATCAGACATCTCCTTCATATTCTCATAATTGGGTTTATTATAGTAAGGATAGATTTTACTATCAAGCTAGTGCCGATGTTACCGATATCGTAAAAAAAGCCGGTGAGGGATGGTACACGGTTGCGAATGTTTACAGTCGAACCGGTCCGCATTCTGTTGACGGTCTGAGTGATCTGCCTCCCGGACATCCGTTTGTTTTGATAGATGATAAAGACGGCATTCCCCCCGGAGGATCCTACGGAGGATGGTCTTTGGTCGTAGCTTATAAAAACAAAGCTATACCTCTTAAAAATCTCTCCGTATTTGACGGATATATGGGAATCGTAGGAAGTTACGATGTTGATGCCGCACAAAAATATGCAAAAGAGAACAGCTGTTCTGAAGCGGGCGTGGCAAAGTCGGTCGATATACCATTGAGCGGTTTTTTGACTCCCAAAACCGGAAGTGTCGAATCGAAATTTATAATATTTGCCGGCGAGGGTGATGTAGGAGAGGGGTGTACTTGGGCTAGGGGGGATAAACTCTACTTAGCGGAAAAAGACGGAACAAAGCATATGCTTACAAATGCTAGAAACCCCTCCGACGATCCTTTTAACTCTTCCATCTCAGAATTTGGGGTGGATCTTGACTCTTCGGTGCTTGATCCCTACTACTCTACGAACAAAAACGGTATAGATATAGATGTTTTTGATACAAGTAGCATTATTCAAAATAATCAAACATCAACGACTATAACAATCATGACAAACGGAGATGGATATCATCCTAGCGTATTTGCACTCTCTACACAACTCTACGAGTCACAGCTTTGTTATACGGAGGATTTCTATCTAAACGGTTTTTTATATGACGGCAAACCAGTCGTTGCAGGTACGGAGCTTGATGTAAAAAGCATTATCAAAAATGAGGGAGTCGATAGAGCGAAAGATATATCGATTTTGATTCCTCCTGCGAAAATCTTAAAATATAGTAGCGGATCTCTTAAGCTTGAGGGAAATGCGAAAACGGATCTTTTAGACGGTGACGAAGCTGAGGTGATTGACGGAAATATCTCCGCAAGGGTAGGTGTTGCGGCAAGCGGTATGAGCGGAGGTTATCTCGACGGTGCGGCTACGACCGATTTGGAGTATAAAGTAGCTCTATATTATGATAATAATAGTTCATCTTTGGATAGAGTCTATAAAGTCAGCTATACGGATGATACGCTTGGAATCTCATTTAAGAATTTGGAATTAAAAAGATGCAGCGGCTCGAGTGTGATTACGCCTACGGTCTATAAACCGTTAGGCGGAGCGTTTAATGTTTTGGATAAGTCAAAGCCTATAACTGATGCGAATATAACTACGAAAATTGTAAATAAAGATATAAATCTCTCTCTTGTGTCGCTCGATACGAATATGAGTTCATTGGTAGATATCAATGCGACGGTTGGAGTTATGTTGATCGATACCTCTTCCGGATCGGTTATAAAAAATTTAGGCACTATAGACTTAAGCGGTAAAAACGGTAGAGCCGAAATAGCGCCTTTTAAATACGATAAAGCCAACAAACAGGTAAATGCGAGGGTTTATTATTGTGAAAATTCATTTGGAAATATAGCGGCTGATTGGAGAAGCTGTTATCCCGCTTCAAACGAGGTTTGTAGCCCTCTAGCCGGATTTACCTGCAAAATATCCGATTCTCTCGATGATTTTGCCATTCGTCCCGAGAGTTATGTCGTATCGGTAAAACCTTACGATCCCGATACCGTTTTAAAAGCCGCAAAAGATTTTAACTTAAGCGTCATAGCTTTGGACGGTGAGGGAAATGTAGTCTCGAATTTTTCTCAAACTCCCTCTTCTTACAAAATAGATATAAACGAGACGAAATCGTCCTCTTCAAGCTGTGAACGCAATATATCCGTCTCGTATGTGAAATCCGCCTTCATAAGCGGTATAGCTTCTATGAATGCGAACTATCCCGATGTCGGAAGGCTTTGGTACGAAGCTTCGGAAGTTATCGGTAGCGAGTTTGCGAAAGTGGATCAAGACGATACTCCGGATAATTTACGCTTGATCAGACCGGTCAAGACCGTATCAAACGAAATTGAAGCGGCTAAGATGGTAATAGGATGGAGTTTTAAAGACGGTGATAGAATAAACGGTTTTACATACTATAACGATTATAACTCTTCGGATCCGGATGCGGATTTGATGGCCGCCCAGTTTGATATAAACGCTACGATGCTAAATTTCAACGATGTGCCTCTTAAAAATTTCACAGATGGCTGTTATGCAAAAGATATAAATATATCCTTTAGTGCGAATCTCTGGAGTGATACGAATAATACATATGAAATAGTTGCCGAATATAGCGATATGAATGATGTAAAAATTCCTCAAAATATGCTAAAGTCAAAACTTCCGCATACTATCGATACGGGCGTTTCGACTTATACCTATAAGTTGGAGGATATCTTTTTCGAAAAAGGTATTGCGGAGAAAAAAGCTAGATTCAACCTTAAAAGAGATGCAAACAGAGCGCTTAATCCTTTGAAATTTACCATCTCAAATATCAATGCGAGCGTCGATACGCTAACAAAGAGCGATACTTCTGCTAAAAGCATCAAATTTGTTTACGCAAGAGCTCACATACCCGATCAAGAAGCCGTCGGTAAAATTTTAAAAGCCAAAGTTTTTTATGAGATATATTGCAAAGAGTGCTCAAAAGCGAATTTTGGAATCTCTAATCTCCATGAGAGCGTGGACAATATAAACTGGTATATACTCGATAGTATAAACGAAAGTTTATGCAGTTACACTCCCGTTTCTCATTATAACAGTTCGCCGACAAATCCCGATGACGATGTCACGACGGATTATAGCGGAGTTCATGTAGATAATTTTACCTCCGGTTATATGTTTATCCATTCTCAAAAAACACCGGCGCTTGTGAAGTTGGATTATAAGCCTAAAAAATATCTGGTGTATAATCCTTTTAACAAAGACGCTCTTACTCAAAGTTTTACGGCATCGTTTACACAAAGACCGGCTGATTGGGCCGGTAAAGGAGATGTCGGTTTATCGGTTGACTTAAATGTGAGTCAAAGACATGGAGTTGACAAGATCGAGTGGTAATTTCGCTTTATTTATCCTGATGCGCATAATGTAATCAATATGCGCATCATATAACTTATCTTTTTATATTTTATCTTCCATTCATTTAACTACTAAATTATTATATTTCGATAAATAGATCTTGTATAAGAACATATATTATAACTAATTGCAAGATTATCTTATTGTTTAGCTTATAAGTCAAAAATTCAGATTGATCGTTGGCAAGTGATAATAAATCAAGATATACGAAGTATTATATTAGCTAAGTAGCTGAACCTCTTTTGTTAATTCTTCTTTCGGTACCGGTTCACAAAAGTAGTATCCCTGAAAATAGTCGATCCCAAGTTTATAAGTGATATCAAATATCTCTTTTGAGCCTACAAATTCCGCTAAAGTCTCTATCTCGAGAGCCTTTGCAAGTTGTACTATCGATTTTACGAACTCATACGATTTTTTATCTATGTCTATGTTTTTTATAAGTGAACCGTCGATTTTAAGGATATCCGGTTCAAGTTCAAAGACATGAGTAAAGTTTGAGAAGCCGCTTCCGAAATCATCTATGGCTATTTGAACTCCAAGTGATTTGAACTCCTTTATAAAATTGTTGATAATCCGGTAGTCTTCGATGTTTTCACTCTCCAATATCTCGACGGTAAGTTGCCCGCCTATATTGTATTTTTCTATATTTTCTTTCAGTTTGTTAAGTACGTTTTCATTCATAAGATCGTTGAAAGAGAGATTTAAAGAGAACGGTTTTTGTAATCCGTTCATAATTTTAAAACTTTTTTCTATCATAATAATTGTCAGCGTTTCGTACTGTTTTGTCTTTATAGCAGCGTCGAGAAAGAAAAAGGGAGATATCAGCTCCGTTTTACCGTCGATAGTTTTTCTCATTCTTATGAGTGATTCGTATTTTACAATCTCTTTTTTTCTATTTACGATAGGTTGAAAAACGGGGATAAAATTATCAGAATTGATCGCGTCTTTGATCTCCGATTTTCTTTGAAGTAGTTGATGAATGGTTTTACTGGAATCTATCATTTTACTATAAGCGATAAATTTTTTGGCATTTGATTTCGCAAAACTAAGTGCCATTTCCGCTTTGTTGAGGGCGTCTTCCTCCTCAAGCGACAATCCGATGGTTATATCCAGTTTGACGGAATCTTCGATCTCTGAGGAGGTGATATTTAGATTGTCAACATATTTTAAAAGATCCTCGACAAGATTTTCGTAAACTTCATGATCGATAAAAGCGAATTTTCCTCTCAGGGCGAAAACATCTCCGTATATTCTGTAAAAATCAAATTCCCTCTCTTTGAAAAATTTTTCAAGGCTGTATGCAAACGATTTTAAAAGTTGATTTCCCGTATGCATACCGTATAGTTCGTTTATATTTCTAAAGCCGTCTATATCGATGACCATAAGTCCGCTGAAAGCGTCGTTTTTTAGGTGATATTCCAACGCCATAGTATTTTTAAGTCCTGTTAAAGAGTCATGAAAATATTCGTACTCGAGCTGTTTTACCCTTTGCTGAACCTTCTTTTCCAGCGTATTGTTAAGTTGTTGAATCCGTTTGAACGTTTTAGTGTTAAAGAGGGTGATCATAAGCAGACCGATGATCAGAGCAAGACTCAAATCAAAATGTGCCGACCAAAATTGATTGTGAAATAGAGCGATCGATAGAGCGCCAAAAGCGTAACTCAAAGCGATGTAAAAATATTTTTCACCGAATCTGATCCCGTTTCCCATAACTATCCAAAGCAATACGGGATAGACGAAGATCGCATGTAGGTCGAGTTTGTAGATTATGAACGATATGAGTGAGATATCCGCGACAATCGCACTTATTCTTCTTATTAGATTAATTCCGGGTTTTTTCAGATGCCAGTAAAAATGTACGCACATAAATATAAAAAAAGCGCTTATGGCATAGTACATATCGCTATTGTCGATATAGTGAGGATAAAAAAGAACCAAAGTAGTGATAATAAGGATAAAAAATATCATACGAGTCAAAGCTTGTAGAAACTCCTCGTCATGTTTTCGTCTTTCATACAAGCTCAATATATTCATAAATTTTTCTATCATTGATACTCTTTAAGTTTAATTACTAATAAATCGACAGCTTTTAATAAAGGTGTTCTTTTTGGGGCTCTAAATATAAAAAAATAATTATCATTTACTATTATACTCTTTTTTTAAAGAAAAAGTCCATAAGAGTAAAATTATAATTTAATCTCAATTAGTGTATATTTTTGAACATGAAACATTCAGAAGAAAAAATAGCCCTCATTATCGATGTCGATAACGCGCCGGCATCGAAAATCGATGTCATACTTTCCGAACTCGCAAAATATGGAGTCGTAAATATCAGAAAAGCATACGGTAACTGGAAAAATCCAAAATCAAAAGGTTGGGAAGCGGTACTCTTTGAGTATGCGATTCAGCCGATACAGCAGTTTGATTATACAAAAGGTAAAAACGCTTCGGATATGGCGATGACGATAGATGCGATGGAGCTTTTGTTTACCAAAGAGCTTGATGCCTTTTGTATAGTCTCTAGTGACAGTGATTTTACTCCTCTTGTTATGCGCATACTTGCAAATGGACTCAAAGTTTACGGTTTCGGTGAAAAAAAGACTCCTATGCCGTTTGTAAATGCATGTTCGAGGTTTTTATATCTTGAAAATCTAGGATCGGTAAATGAAACCAGAGTGAACTCCGCAAACCAGAAAAAAGATACTAAAAGATCAAACAGTGAACTTAAAAAAGATACCAAACTTTTAAATGCCTTGCGTCATGCAATCGAAAGTACCGAAGATGAAGAGGGCTGGGCATATCTTGCGGATGTCGGTAATCACATCTCGAACAATACAAGTTACGATCCTAGAAATTTCGGGTATAAAAGCTGGGGAGAACTTATCCGTGCGATAGATCTTTTCGAGGTGCAAAAGCGCGGCGAACATAGAAGCGCTCTTTATGTCAGAGATAAACGAAGAGGTTACTAATCTTTTTTTACGATATTTTCAAGATCCAACGATATGGTAGTACCGTAATTTTTTTTCGTATCGATTTTGATCTCTATCTTCTCTTTGTCGCAAAAATCTTTTACGATACCAAGACCAAGACCGAATCCTTCTGTAGAGGGGTTCTCTTGAAATGATTTTTCGTAAACTATAAGTAGGTTTTTCGGATCTATACCTATACCGCTGTCTTGAATGTAAAGTTTTCTATTTTTGGTGAAAAATTTTACGAAGCCGCCTTTTTTATTGTATTTTATAGCGTTAGAGAGAAGGTTGTCCAAAACTCTCTCAAAACCGTTTCTATCGGTACGGATCGTAAGAGTTTCACATAGATTTTCAATCCTGATGCAACCTTTTATATCATAAAACCGCCTTATACTTTCGTCGATGCTTTTTCTTAGATCGAACTCTATTTTTTCGATCTGCTCTATCTTCTCTTTTATGTTGTATTCGATACTTTCATATAAGGCGGTAAGATTTTTCGACGCTTCGCTTATACGATTGAGTCGCGAAAGATTTTTCGGTTGATCTATCGTTTTTTTGAGCATAGAGACATTCGCCTCGATCGTAGCTATCGGAGTGTTCAATTCATGAAGGGTGTGATCTATCATCTCTTTTAATTTTTTATCCGTCGATAGATACTCTCTTATGACCGAAACGGCTAAAAAGTAGTAAAGAGAGATTGTCACGATTAAAGCAATCAAAGCTCTTATGTAAATATTGGGCAGGATTTTTTCAAACCAAACATTCAAAGCATATACGATCAAAGATATCGATGCCACGATGATAATGTTCGAAATCAAAAATGCCGACTCTTTAGAACGCAAGACGATATCCTATTCCTTTGATGTTTTCGATTAAATCTTTACCGAGTATTTTTTTCAGATCGTTTATATAGACTCTAAGAGCCCCGTCACTGGGAGTCTCGTCCCACTCCCACAGTCTCGACTTTATATGATCTTTTGAAACCGTCTTGTTTCGATTTTCTATAAGAATCTCAAGCAATAGAGCCTGTTTTTTCGCAAGTTGAAAAATTTGTTGTTCTTTTATGAGAACCTTTTGTTTTTTATCGTAAACGAACTCGGCGATATCTATCGAGTGAAGAACTTTGTTGCTTCTTTTCAAGAGGGCGTTTATTCGCATCAAAAGCTCGTCCAGATCGACGGGTTTTTTCAAGTAGTCGTCAGCGCCGGTTTCAAATCCTTTTAATAGCGTATCTTTATCTTTGTAAGAAGTCAGATAGATCGCCGGTGTTATATTATTGTTATCTCTTAGGTTTTTAAGCAGCTGGAGTCCGGTCAGATCGTTCATATTGATATCCAAAAGAAGCAGATCGTAATTTTTTTCGTAACACAGTTCCTCGGCGGTCGCTCCGTTATGGGCTATCTCGACGATAAATCCTTCATCGGTCAAAAAATCTTCGAGAGTCTGCGCAAAAAGTTCGTCATCTTCGGCTATAAGTATCCTAATCATCCGTTAATGATATCAAATTTTGATATAATGTTTAAAACGAAGATCGTAAAAAGGAGTCGTTATGCAGGAGAGAGGAGTCGCCGGTTCGTTCGTTTTGGGTGTTTTTATCGCTGCCGGACTTATAGGGATGGGTTATTTTATCTCCGATACGATGTTCAAAATCAAACAGATGGAGAGAACCGTAAGCGTAAAAGGCTTGGCGTTAAAAGAGGTTAAAGCCGATACCGCTATATTTCCGATTCGTTTTCAAAATGCCGCACCGACTATGGCCGAGTTAAATGACAAAATAAAACAAAATCTTCTGATAATAGAATCCTTTTTGAAAAAATTCGGTTTTAACAAAAGCGAAATTACCATATCTCCTCCTCAGTTTACGGATAGATTGGCTCAGGGATATAACAATTACAATCCGAAAATTCGATTTTTTGCCGACTCTATGGTAACCATATATACGAAAAAGGTCGATCAAGTCGTCAAACTTCAAAGAGATCTATATAAACTTACCGATGAAGGGGTATTTGCTAGGAACGATATGTATGAGACGCAGTTCATATTTACGGGTTTAAATCGTATAAAACCGCAAATGATAGAGATAGCCACCAAAAATGCGAGAAAAGCGGCTTTGAAATTCGCCAAAGATTCGAATTCGGCTCTTGGTAAAATCAAAAGAGCGACACAAGGATATTTTACGATAGATAATAGGGATCAAAATACGCCGTATATAAAAAAGGTTCGTGTCGTTACGAATATAACGTATTATTTGGGTAACTGATCTATTACTTTTTGTAGCATAAGGTAAAATAAAAAAGCCAAATTAGCAAAAAAAATTAAAGTTTTTTGCATTAAGTTCTCTTTTTATGTTAGAGTAACACTATAAACATTAAAAAAGGTAAATGATGAAAACTCTTTCTTATCTACTCTTTGCTTTGGTTTTTTTAGTTACGGGCTGCAGTGTAAATGAAGACAATTTTAAGGATAATAACTTAAGTGAAAGGGGTATGAACGCTTTGGAGTATCAGGTTTTGAAAAGCGGAGAGTATGCGTGTGACGGCGGTGCGTATCTTGATATGAACGAGAGTATATCTTTTTTCCGAAGCGATAAAGAAGAAGCTATAGAAGAGTTCAATCGTGAGTATGCGCTGGTTTGCGGTGAAGAGATTAGCTTTGACGGTACCGCCGTCATCATCAGGGCTGGTACGAAAAACAGCGGCGGACATGAATTTGAGGTATTGAAGATGGAAAAAAACGAAGATTTCATTGATATTAAACTAAATCTCGTACAAAAAGGATCCGTTGCTACGATGGCTTTGACGAATCCTTTTATAGTGTTTCTTTTCCCGGATCTCTTTTTGGATGTAAACGTTACTCTTATTTGATGATATGTCCCGCAAATTTCGCGTCATCGTCCAAAATAGGTCGTACTCCCGTTCTAAACCCCAAACCGCATCCCTCATATGCGAAAAAGACGCCGGCTTGGTAGAAATTTTTGTTGCTGTCTTGATTTAGAACGGCTCTTTCTTGATAAATCGGTTTGAAATTATCGTAGTGACCATCTTTTTGATCTACGATATCGCCGTTTTCGTCATAGACGGTTATATTTTCTCCTTCTCTTCCGAAAGCGGGTTTTTTAACATATGCTTTATCTTTTAGCGGTTCAAAGGATGTTTCAAGAAGTAGCGGATGATTGGGAAAAAGATCCCATAAAATTTTCATAAACGCTTTGCTTTGAAACATAAGTGTATATGCCGGATTTAGGATAATCGCTTTTTGATTGTTCACTATCTGTGTCAAAATTAGCGCCAGATCACCTTCGGATATGGCGATATCTTCCCAAGGAACTAGTTTGAAAAAATAATCATATTGAACATCTTCAAAAAAGATTCCCTCTTGCGGATCGAACTCGATTTCGTCCATATACGCGAATGCGCTCTCAAATCCGGCCTCTTTAGCGATGGATTCAAGATATCTGGTCGTATCTTCATCTTCTTGTGCGCCTCTTACACTTGAGAAGAGAATTTTCCATCCTTCGTAGTATTCATCGAATTTGTCCACGTTCTCTTCGAGAGTTACGAGTCTTTGAAAATTCTCTTTTATACATTCATGAATATTGTTAAATTGTCTGTATTCGTCAAGATTGTTAGCTTTCAACATCGCCCATTGCGCTATGGCGGTATCTAAGAGCAGAGTAGGAGTATCGGCGTTAAATTCCAGAAGTTTTATGGGTATTCGATCAAGACCGCCGGCAAAGTCGAAACGACCGTAAAGATGCCAATGTACGTCGTTTTCCCAACTGGCTTTTATGATATCGACTAAATTAAAAGGGATATTCAACTCATGAAATAGATTATTGTCTATGACGTAATCTCCGGCTTCGACGAACATATCGTAAAGTTCGTCGGCAGCGCGGGCATATGTTTTTGCTTCTATCTCTTCGACTTCCACCAGCTTGTCGATAAGATAGGGTGTATTATCGTCAAAATCCGTATGCCAAGAGAAGTTGATCGATTTTAAAAACTCCGTACTCAGAGGTTTTACTTTCAGAAGATTCATTTTTTATCCTCCGAAACTTCGCGATGAGGATTTTGAACCGAAAAAACCGCTGCTTTTTGATGATTTTCTTGTCTGCGAGGTTTGCGAATTCTTGAAAAATCCCGATTTTTTAGTGGAAGCGCTTTTGGCTTTGTTGAAACTGTTTTTACTTCTACTGTAAGTTTGAGGGCTTTTATACGAAGCTTGCCTCTTTTGTTGATAATTTTGGTTGTTGAAAAGTTTACTTCCAATCCAACTTCCTAAAATCGCTCCGGCGGCACTTGCGAGAATCGTCTCACCAAGTCCCATACCGCCCATACCGCTGGAGACTTGTTCGTTGGAAGTGAGTCTTGATGTTCCCTCTTCGATCTTTTTCGCCTCCTCTTTGATCATCTCGTCTAGTTCTTGTTGGCTTAATATCCTCTCTTTTCCGTCAAGTGATTTGAGTATAACTCTAGTTTCGCTGCTAGGGTACTCATCTACGATTTTGTACTCTTTTGGAGCCACCTCTTGAATGACGACGAACGCTCCTTGTTTTTGGGAAGCTGTTTGAAAACTATTTTCTTGAATATTTTGCTGCGGGGGGAGTCCGCTATCGCCGCACCCGGCAAATGCGCCCATCACAATCGCGCCCATTCCTCCGACAATCGAATAATCCGCTATTTTTTTTATATGTTTCATGCTACTCCTCTGATCTGTTTGATTTTGTTTTTTGCGTTTTCAAGAGCCTCTTCTCCATAACAGAGTATAACCGCCATCCTTCTTCCGATATGAGCTACCGGTTTCGCGAAAATTCTTAAAACGGTATTTTCATCTAACAGATTCTCATCGATTTCAAAAGAGGGCTTAACACTCTCGACATCGCTTTTATAAGCGGCGCTTGCCCCTTTACCGTAAAAATGAAAATCTATATTCAGTCCCAAAATCGCTCTTATATGAAGTGCAAATTCGCTTTGGCTTTGGGTTATCATAGTTACCATTCCCGTATCGTGAGGTCTTGGGCTTAGTTCACTAAAATAGACTTCATCCGCTTTTACAAAAAACTCGACTCCGAAAATCCCTCTTCCGCCAAGAGCATCCGTTACCTTTTTCGCCATATCCTGAGCGCTTTTTAGCGCTTTATCACTCATTTGCATCGGTTGCCATGAATAGATGTAATCTCCATCTTTTTGAATGTGACCGATGGGTTTGCAAAACTTTGTAGTTTTACCGTTTTTTACGGTCAAAAGGGTAATCTCATAATCGAAATCTATAAACTCTTCCACTATAAGTTCACTGGAATCGCCTCTGGCCTCTTTCGCTTTTTGCCAAGAGATCTTAAGATCGTTTTCGTTTTCGGCGATACTTTGACCATGACCCGAACTACTCATAACCGGTTTTACGACGCAAGGAAAGCCTATTTCTTTGGCCGCTTCTTCAAGTTGCATAAAATTTTTAATAAATCGATATTTACTAGTTTTGACGCACAATTCTTCAGCCGCGAAAATACGGATCTTTTTTCTATTCATCGTTTTACTCACCGCATCCGCATTGGGAATAACGCAAAATCCCTCTTTTTCCGCTTTGAATAGCGCGTCGATATTGATAGCTTCGATCTCCGGAAGTATATAGGAGGGTTTTTCTCTTCGGATGATCTCCAAAATCTCTTCTTCGTTTTTCATATCGATAATGTAAGCTCGGTTGCTGACAAGATGAGCGGGCGCATTTGCGTAAGAGTCAACCGCAACAACTTCGACTCCCAAACGACCGGCCTCTATGGCGACCTCTTTTCCAAGTTCTCCGCTTCCAAGAAGCATGATTTTTAGCGAGTTGCTCTTTAGCGGCGTGTAAAGTCTCATGAAAGAACTCCCTTTTTAGTCATGGTACAAAATGTTAGCATAAAATCATCATATATGCATAAATTGAGAAAGTATTATGATAATTATAACGAGTAAAAAGGGAAATTTATGACTTTTAAATACAAGCGGGTCTATTTTCAAAAAGACTTGATTAAACCCTCTGATCCCCAGCCACAACCCTAAAAACGCTTTTATGCTAAGTAGCTTTTGAAATGTTGACAACCCATCTTGGGAGATCTCTCCAAATGCAAAATAAAACAGATAAATACCGGTCGCAACCGTCAGCAAAAGAGCGTAAGGTACCACTTTTCTAACATGGATCATAATCGCTTCTCGTGCTTTTGCTGCCTCTTCTTCGTTTAGTGTTTTATTCATCTTGGACATAAAGAGGTTATCTGTAAATAAAAAGCCGCCATATACGAATGCCGCCAGCAGATGGATTGTATGAATAATCGTGTAAATGATGATATATCCTTTCTTTTATGGTCTAAATTTATTGATCGATTCAGCTTATAATTATGAGCGAATCTAGTTCGTTTCGCACTTTTTCATATCTGTTTTTAGCGTTTTTCAATGCTTCCTTATTTTCCCGTACGACGTTTTCGGGAGCGTTTGCGACGAATTTTTCGTTCGATAGCATATTTTGCAGTTTATTTATCTCTTTTTCGAGTTTTTGTTTTTGATTTTCCAATCTTTTCAAAATCGGAGTGAGATCGACATTGGATAGGGGTATATAAACCTCCAACGAATCGCTTACATCGGCCGCGCATTCGGGTTCTTTTTGAGATATGAAAAGAACCTCCTTAACTTTTGCGAGTCTTTGTATATATTTTTTCAAATTTTCAAGATCGATTTTTTTATCGTTTAATTTAATGAAAACTCTCTGCAATTCACCGTTTAAGTCAAGATTGGCTTTTAGTCTTCTGATACTTACGATCGATTCGATGACGAGAGAAAAAACCTCTTCGATTTGTCGATCGTTTTTCGTATCGCTAGGATAGGGCATGATCATGACGGAGTCGTTTGAACTCTCAAGTGTAGTTCCGCTTAGCTCTTGGTAGAGATGTTCGGAGATAAAGGGCATAAAAGGGTGAAGAAGTTTTAAAGACTCTTTATAGATCGCGCCAAGCTCTTTTACGCTCTCTTTATCGGCTTTGCTAAGTTCGATTCCCCAGTCGCAAAACTCACCCCAAAAGAAGCGGTACAGACTCATAGCGGCATCGTTGAATCGGTAGGAGTCGATATTTTCTCTTACCTCTTTCGTAGCCGCTTTAAAGCGGCTGAGCATATATCTTCCTAAGTTAGTCTTTATCTCTATTTGATTCAGGTCGTCGAATTTATCGCAACTTAAAAGCAGAAATCTCGAAGCGTTATAGAGTTTGTTCGTAAAATTTCTATAAAGTCCAAGTTTCTCTTTGCTCAATTTAATATCTCTACCTTGAACCGCTAGAGCAGCCAAGGTAAATCTGAGAGTATCGGCATTGAACTCTTTGATCATATCCAACGGATCAATGACGTTTCCTTTGGACTTGCTCATTTTATCGCCGTGTTCGTCTCTAACGAGTGCGTGTAGATAGATATCGTAAAAGGGTACCTCTTTCATCTCATGAACCCCCATAAACATCATTCTAGCCACCCAGAAAAAGAGAATGTCAAATCCCGTTATAAGAAGAGAGTTTGGATAAAAATCTTCAAGATCGCTCTCTTTCCAAAGTTCGTCTTTACCGTACTCTCCGTTACCCCATCCTAAAGTTGAAAACGGCCAAAGACCGGAACTAAACCAAGTATCCAAAACATCAGGATCCTGTTTCAGCTTATTCGAGCCGCATTTTGGGCAGCTTGAAGGATGATCCTCTTGTGTCGCAAACTCATAGTCGCACTCTTGACAATAAAAAACCGGTATCTGATGTCCCCACCAAAGCTGCCGCGATATACACCAATCTTTGAGTTCGTTCATCCATGCGTTAAATGAGTTTATCCAGTGAGGCGGGAAAAATTTACTCTCGCCGTCGTTAACTTTTTTGACGGCTTCCTCCGCGATCTCTTTTTTGACGAACCACTGTTTGGATATATAAGGTTCGACGATATTGTGACAGCGGTAGCAGTGACCTACCTGGTGTAGATGATCTTCCACTTTCACCAAAAAACCTTCATCCTTCAACTTTTCAACGATCTTCTCTCTGGCTTCTAGTCTCTCCATTCCGCGAAACTCTCCGCACTCTTGATTCAAATAACCTTTTTCGTCAAAGCAGGTTATAAAGTCGAGATCATGTCTTTTACCCACTTCGTAATCGTTTGGATCGTGTGCCGGTGTGACCTTGACTATACCCGTACCAAACTCCATATCTACATGAGGATCCGCTATGATCTTTATCTCTCTGTTTATTAGAGGTAATCTTACGCTTTTTCCTATGATGTCTTTGTACCTCTCATCGTCCGGATGAACCATAACGGCGGTGTCGCCGAAATATGTTTCCGGTCTCGTAGTGGCGACTACAACTTCACCGCTATCGTCGCTTAGCGGATATTTTATATGATAAAACTTCCCGTTTATATCCTCATGTTCGACCTCTATATCACTCAAAGCTCCGTCATGCGTACACCAATTTACCATATAGTTGTCTCGAACGATCATCCCTTCGTCGTATAGTTTTACGAATATCTTCTTTACGGCGTTTTTCAAACCGTCATCCATAGTAAATCTTTCTCGGCTCCAAGCCGGAGAGATACCAAGATGTCTCATCTGTTCAAGAATTTTTCCACCGCTGTACTCTTTCCATTCCCAAACTTTTTTTAAAAACTCTTCGCGTCCGATCTCCTCTTTTGTCTTTCCTTCGGCCAAAAGCTGTTTTTCAACGACATTTTGAGTGGCGATACCGGCATGATCTAGTCCCGGCTGCCATAAGGTTCTGTAGCCGTCCATTCGTTTGTAGCGAGTGAGAATATCTTGTAGCGTAAAGGTCAGTGCATGACCGATATGTAGGACTCCCGTGACATTCGGCGGCGGCATCATGATGGCGAAATTTTTATCTTTTTGTTGTATGGCGCTGTTTCCGTCGATCTCGAAATAGCCACGCTTTTCCCAAATTTTGTAATATTTTTGTTCGATATCTTTCGGATTGTAAACTGATTTATTTTCACTCATAATGGGTAGTATCCCTCTCTCAAATTTGCGAGATTTTATCCAAATAGGGGTAAAAAAGGACTTATGGTCCAATTTCGATCTATTTTTCCAAATCGTAAAGTTCGGTTACATACTCCATAAAGCGTTCGGGTTTCATGTAACCGGGAAGTTCGTCTATGAGCTTTTTGGAGTCGCTTGAGAGTATGTATGTGGTCGGGTAATATTTGGGTTTTATGAATTTGGGTATCTCTTTTGATCCTCTTTTGACCTTTTTTATTTCGTACATATTTCGAAGATCGGTCGCTATTTTTTCGTTTTCAAATATCTCATTGTCCATTTTTTCGCACCATCGGCAATGTTCGCTTTCGACAAACAGCATATTCAATTTAAAGTCCGATGCGTTAAGCGTCGAAATAAAGAGCGTAAAAAATATAATCGCCGACACTCCATTTTTCATACGGTACCCCTTTTATCTCTTCGTTTTAAATCGGCAGGATAGGTTAAGAATTTATTTTTCATTGATCTTGTAAAGATTTCCGCCGGCAAAATCCACGATATACAATTCACCGTCGTTTCCCTCTCCAAAAGACGATATCGAAAATTCGGTATCCGCTAAAACTTTGATATCTCCGTTTGGAAAATATCCCCATACTACCGCAGTAACATAGTCGGCATAAATATAGACGCCTTTTAACGATTCGTTTTGTTGTCCTCTGTAAACGTAACCTCCGGTGATCGCAAAACCTTGATTATGATCGTATTCCAAAACAGGATCGGTTAAATTTTCATCGTTACACGCAATATCTAGTTTATGAGTTCCTTCTTTGCAGTTCCAGCCGTAGTTTTTACCTTTCTCTACGATGTCAACCTCTTCCCAATTATCCTGTCCGACATCTCCAACCCAGAGTCTGCCGTATCGTTTGTCAAAACTCCATCTCCAAGGATTTCTAAATCCCCAGGCGTATATTTCAGGGCACTCCGCGTTTTGGCATACTCCGTTTACGGCCTTAGGATTTCCAAAAAAAGGATTGTCCTCTACGATTGCGTAGGGATCCGCGTTATCGATATCTATACGAAGCATAGATCCTAAAAGAGTTCTTTTATTTTGTGCGTTGTTATGCGGATCAAATGCACTTCCGCCGTCTCCGAAACCTATATAAAGATATCCGTCCGCTCCAAAAGCAATATTTCCTCCGTTATGATTTTCATACGGTTGTGTAAGCGTCAAAATGATCTTCTTGGAATTGACATTCAGCGTCGAGCCCTCGTCGTCACTTGTAAATCTGGCGATAACCGAATTACCCTCCAAATCGATATATGAAAGAAAAACATAAGGAACCGTCGGAAATTCCGGGTGAAACGCCATTCCTAAAAGTCCCTGTTCTCCGCCCGATTTCACCTGTTCGCTTATATCGATAAATATCTTTTTCGTCCACTCGTTTTGCTTGAACGTCTGTACTTTCCCCTCCAGTTCTATTACGTACCAGCGATTGTTATCCCTCGGAGCTTGAAGTAAACCTACGGGCATAGTGAAACTCTGAGTGCCGAATCTTTGAAAAAGTATTTGTTGCGTTTCGTTTTGATCTTGGATATTGTCCGGCGGGACGTCGTTGGAATTTTCGATCAAATGTTCGTATCTCTCGTCCGTGAGCAATTTTAAAAAAGCTATCAATGCGTCGATTTTCTCATCCGTCAATATCTGCATCCGAAGATCTTCGCGATTTACGGTCGCGTTTACTTCCGGTTCGCCCCAAGGTTTGCCCGTTTCCGGATTGATCTCTCTTTTGGGATTGTTGAAATGGTCGTAAAATTCTAAAACGGTTCGAAGATTTTTGAATATACCGTTATGCATATACGGAGCTGTAACGGCGATATTTCTAAGAGTGGGAACTTTGAATTTTCCGTCTTCGGCGGTATCTTTTACAAGCGGATTGGCAAGTAGCCCGTGATCGATAAAATCAAGCGGCAGCGAATTCGCATATCTTACCTTTTTATTGACGGGCGTACCGATATTGTGATATCCGTAACCGCTAAAGGGTTCGTACTGTTCGCCTTTTTTTTTCAAGGTATGACATCTGATGCAGTTTGTGGCGCCGTTTGCGAAAAAAAGATCCATTCCAAGTTTTTGTTTAGGGGTTAGTTTATACTCTCCTTTTAAATATTTATCATATTTAGAGTCAAACGGTGCGAATTGCTCCGTCTTTTCAAATTCGGCTATACTTTGTGCCATAGCGTCATATGTTTTGTTCGCATCATCGAAAATATCTTCCGCGAAAATCGTTTTAAACATTTCGACGTATTTGCCGTTTTGTTTGATTCTAGCGACTAAGCTTTGAATATCGGGCATACCCATTTCGACCGGATTTAACGGGGGAGCTTTTGCTTGGGCTTTTAGATCTTCGGCTCTGCCGTCAAAAAATTGACCGCCTATATACTCTTTCAAAGAGTTGTCAAAATGAAATGTCGGACTGAATTTCGCATACGAGATGGTCGGAGCGTTTCTATCTCCCAAAGAGACTCCGTCATCGCCTAGAGAGACGGCGGAATCCAGGGCGTTGTCCCTATCGTCGATGAATGCATGGTCGGGATTGTGACAGGTGGCGCATGATTGAGTTTTGTTTAAAGAGAGAGATTTATCGAAAAAAAGCATCTCTCCCAACTTTTGCATAGATATTTTCCTTTGTTCGTTCGTTTCATTGGAGTCGTTATTCGTTCGATTCGAACAAGAGGTGAGAAAAAATAGGAAAATAGTTATATAAACGATCCGTGTTAAAATGATTTTCATCATGATCGACTCCATCTGGATATCTCTTTTTATGTCTTGAAGTTATAAAAAGAGAATATCTGAATATTTTTATAATTATACAATAAATATTAAATATTATAAATTTAATGTAATTTAAAAAGAAAAATGAGCCGCTGTGAGTAAAAAAGTCGGTATCGGTGCAAAATTATGATAAAATAGCTCCCGGAGTGTTTATGGACAGTATTTTAATTATATTTATAACGACTATTTTTATAGCTACCATTCTAAATGTTTTTTTGAAGAAGTTTGAAATTCCGACTATAATAGGATATATTTTTTCGGGACTCGCGATAAGCTATATCTTTTCGTTACGAGATCAAAAGCTCGAACAGCTCGATCATCTGGCGGAGTTTGGAATAGTCTTTCTTATGTTCACTATCGGGTTGGAATTTTCCATCTCTCATCTGAAAAAGATGAAAAAAGAGGTTTTCGTTTACGGTTTTTTACAAGTTTTCGTAACAGGCCTTTTATTTACGCTTTTAGGTCGTTATCTCTTTTCTCTCGAGGCAAAAAGCGCTATCGTTTTGGGATTTGCGCTCTCTTTATCCTCGACGGCGATCGTTTTGAAAATCTTGAATGAAAATTCCGAAATTCACAGCGGTTACGGCCGTATTACTCTAGGGGTGTTGCTTTTTCAAGATCTCGCGGTCATTCCCATACTTTTGATGATCTCGATCTTTACGTCTCATACCGATTCGATCGGTCTGCTTCTACTTATAACGCTAGGTAGTGCCGTAGTCGTTTTTCTCATATTGTTCGTTTTCGGAAAGATGTTTATTTCGAGGTTTTTCGATTGGATTACCGGTGCGAATTCCGAAGAGATATTTTTGATAGCCGTACTGTTTGTAGTGGTATGTTCGTCATATATCGCGCATCTATTTGGTTTCACCTTCTCTCTCGGCGCTTTTTTGGCCGGTATGACCATAGCCGAAACAAAGTATAAATATAGAATAGAATCGGATTTGGTTCCGTTTCGAGACATACTACTTGGAATTTTTTTCGTAACTATCGGAATGCAGATAAATTTGCAAACCATTCTTCAGTACGGTCATATCATTTTGATTCTTCTTATCGCTATTATGTTGCTTAAGGCCGTTATACAGTTTGCCATGCTCTCCTTTTTTGTCCAAAGGCGTACCAATTTTAAAAGTGCCCTCGCTCTTTTTCAAATCGGTGAATTCGCTTTGGCGATTTTCGCTTTGGCGTCCCAAAACGGATTGATAGAGACGACGACCAATCAAATTTTGATAATAACCGTAGTTTTGTCTATGATCGTTACGCCATTTGTATTGAAAAATATAAAAGCGCTTGCCGATCTCGTATTTAAAGAGCCCAAGGTCGAGTTTGTCATGAAATCTAGCGGTTTTTCCAATCACATCATTATCATAGGATATGGTCCCATAGGTCAAAAAATCGCTAAAAATCTCAAAAATTCCGGAATATGCTATATCATAATCGAGCATGAAATGGACTTGGTAAAAAAAGGAGAGCTAGATTCTCAAAAGATCTTTTTGGCTAATGCAATGCAAAGAGGAGTTCTTGAAGCTCTTGGAGCCAAAGAGTCTATGGCTATCATAGTAGCTCTTGACAATGCTTCGAAGATCCGTCAAGTATGTGAGGCGATCGTCTCTATCGATAAAAATATAAATACTATCGTCAAAGTCAGAAACGAGAGTCATAAAAAGATCATAAAAGAGTTCGGTATCAACCATATCATAGATACGAGCGAAGAGATGGCAAGAATCATAACCAAGGAAGCGCTTACATGCGAACTAAAACACACTTGATTTTCGATATGGACGGAACTTTGATAGACTCTTCCGCACTTTTGGCAAATACCATCAACTATGTAAGAGAACGGATCTCTTTGCCGAAGTTGGCGGATGAAGAGATTATAGAAGCTATAAACGACGCTTCGATAAATCCGGCGCGGTTTTTTTATAATAGTGATAAGTTCCAAAAAATACATGAGTATCACTTTCATACATACTATAAAAAGCATCATCATACTCAAAGTCGTCTTTACGATGGGGTGGAGGAGTTTTTGATAGATTCTTCCAAAACGCATAAACTCGCTTTGGCCACGAATGCGTACGACGTATCGGCTGTTCCTTTGCTAGAGTCTATGGGAATATCGAAATATTTCGATATCGTCGTATGTGCGAACGAAGTTCCTCTTTCGAAGCCGCATCCGCATATGATAGAAAAAATTATCGATTTTTACGGTGAAAAAAGAGAGTCGTTTCTTATGATAGGCGACGGCGTTCGTGATATAAAGGCGGCGAACAACGCAAAGATAGATTCGCTTTTGGTTGCTTGGGGATTTAGCGATCACCCAACCGGTGCGATTTCCGATATAAATGAGCTTAGAGAGTTTTTAGGCATATGATGAAAAGATTCGTTTATGCGGCGCTTTTTTTGTTGATATCGAATCTGTTTGCGAATATAGAGATAGAAATTTCAGACTCTAAAATAGCGAACGCACAGACTCTCTTGGTAGAGTTGAAAGCCGATGAAGAGGATCCTAAAATAGAAAAAATTTATGCCGCTTTCGAAGGAAAAAGATATCCTTTTTATAAAAACAGAGTAGAAAAAGGAAGATCTTTTTACGCTCTTGTTCCCACCGATTACCACACAGAAGCTAAAACTACAAATCTTACGGTCGTATTTATAATCGACGGTGATAAATACTACTCTACATTCAAAATAGATATTTATGAGGGAGTATATAAGAGTGAAAAATTGAAAGTCGCCTCGTCTCGTGCTAAAATCAGTAAGAAAAACCTACTTAGGATCAAAAGAGAACAAAAAGAGGCTATGGAAATATACAATAAAAAAAGCGCACGTTTTTATCCGTCATCCTCTTTTATTTATCCGATCGATTCAAAAATCACCAGTGCGTTCGGGAATAAAAGAGTCTTTAACGGTATTTTGAAAAGTTACCACTCGGGTACGGACTTTAGAGCGAAGATAGGTACGCCGGTAAAGGCGATAGCCGATGGTCGAATAACTCTTGTAAAGAATAGATTTTTTGCCGGAAATTCGATTATTATTGATCATGGACAAGGAATTTACAGCGGATACTATCATCTAAGCAAATTCAAAGTCAAAAGAGGAGAATTGGTCAAAAGAGGGGAGATTATAGCTCTAGCGGGCGATACCGGCAGAGTTACCGGGGCGCATCTGCATCTTAGTATAAGAGTGAATTCGGTGCAGGTGGATCCTTTGCAGTTTATAGATACGATAAATCTTTTGTTCGATTCAAAATCGTTAGATGATTGATCGGTTCTTTTTTTGTCAGAATTCGACCGTTTCGTAAAAAAGTTTATGCTTTTAAATCGTTATTTTTTTAATTTTGCTTGCTCAAGCTCCCAATACTCCATCTCGAAGATATCCTTTTTCGAAAGTGATTTCCAGCTTGCGAATTTCTGCGTTCTTAAAATCGCTACCATAGTGTGAGATATAATGTCGCTCAAGATCGAATTCTCCTTTTCATTCGTTCCGAAAACAACCACTCCTCGGTTCTTGATCACGCACCATCTAGGTGCCGGATCGAGCATGATCTCATCTTTTGCATAAGTGTTAAAATACTCTTTATACTCTTTTACGAAATTTTCAAGATCCTCTTTAAAATCGCTTTGCCATAGCATTGCGAAAGCTTTCGTCCTTATGACATGTTCTGGAGTAAGAGGACCCTTATGAAGAATTTCTCTAATATTCTCAAGACGGCTAAACTCATGCGCCGCACTTGTTGCGATCTCTTTTGGAAAAACTCTCTCTCCTCTTAATCGACTTACTTCGTTCGCTAAGTTATCTATATTTACGGTAGGATTTTTTTTATCGTTAAATTCGATCGGAGCGTTTTTTTGTAAAAAATCTTCGGCTTTGCTTACAAGAGAGATCATCTTTTCGTAACTTCTTTTTGCGGAGTCATCAAAAGTGAAGACACCGTGATTTAAGAGTACGATTCCCTCGATTTGGTCGAAATCAAGATTTTTCGTACGCTCATATACCGCTTTAGCAAGAGGGAATCCCGGCATGATATATTCTATTATAAGTACGCTGTCGCCGTATATTTGACGAAGATACTCTTTTGCGTCGGGTGTATTTGTTATCGTGACTACCGCATCGGCGTGGGTATGGTCAACATATTTATAAGGTATGACGGCGTGCAAAATGGCTTCTATGGAAGGATTCGGAGCGTTTTTATCGATCATTGCCGCTTTTTGTTCCATCACCATTTGCGAGTCGCTCAGTTTTTCGACTTTCGCCATATCAAGCAGAGCGTCCGTTTTTACCGGTGCGAATCCCTCCTTTTTTATAGTGGAGAGATCCCAGCCGCTGCCTTTTACGTAAATAGTGTCGTCTATTTTTACGGAAGTGTTCCCGCCGCCGTGAAGAACGAGATCTTTTGATTTTCCAAGAAGTCTTGATGTATATACACGCATTAAAAGAGGATCGTTTGCGTAAGTTTTACTTATGTTTTCATCAAAATATGATCTCATGATATTAACCTTTATCTGTTTTTTGCGAAGTAGTTGTTGATTCCCTCTTTAATACCGTTTGCGAGCGCTTTTTGATAAAAGGGATTAAAAAGTCTTTCGGCTTCGATCGGATTCGTTATATATCCGATCTCGATCAGTACCGCGGGCATCTGTGCGCCTACCAAAACCCAAAAAGGCGCTTCTCTTACACCTCCGTCAACTATCTTATCGTACTTCTTTCGAACCGAAGAGAGGATTCCTCCTTGGATATCTATGGCGAGTTTGTTCGATTGGACTATTTTGTTTCGATTCAAAAAGCTTAAAAGCGTATCTTGTGAGATAGGATTTAATTTCATAGCCGTTTGGTTCTCTTTTGCGGCGATTCTTTTCGCTTTTTCGGTTTTTGCCGGAGAAAGAAAAAACGTCTCTATCCCCTTAAGCGAGAGTCTTTGATCTTTGGGTGCCGCATTTGCATGAATGGATATGAATATATCGGCACCTTTTTCATTTGCGAAATGAGTTCTGTCGGAGAGCTTTATGAATGTGTCGTTCTCTCTTGTAAGATAGACTTTGTATCCCTGCTTTTTTAACATTTTTTTTAAAAGCGTCGCGATTTTGAGTACCGCTTTTTTTTCACGATAGCGCTTATATCCGACGGCTCCGGAGTCTTTGCCTCCATGTCCGGCGTCGATAACTATCGTTTTGGAAGATGCGTAGATCTTATTTTGCCTCTTTTTTTCTATTTTCAAAGGAACGCTCGGAGCTTGGATTTTCGCTTTTTGGGTTATCGGTTTGAAAACGGCCGTTTTTCGTACGCTCTTTTTGCGATTGTTCACTTTTATAAATAAAGTTCCGCGCCTTATAAAAGCTTGCGCGAAAATTTTCGTGTTGTTACTTAGTACGATACGAACTTTGTTTTGTCTGTTTTGAGCTATTTTTGCATTGTCAATGTTCGATAAAGCGAGATTAGGGGCTTTAAAGTTTAGATTTGCCCGTATATCGAAAATCTCTTTGAAAACGCCTCCGTTTTTAAGAGAAAATGTGAGTATTTGCGATCTTTTTATAGGATGGTCGAATTTTACGATGATCGTATCGTCCTTTATGTTTATGGACTTTATGTTCAGTACGTCGTTTATGTCGGACTTTTTTTTCTTTAATACGGTATGGACGGTTTGTTCACTTTTTTTACCCGTGAGGGATTGAAGCTCCTTTTCGTAGGTGGAAGCGTTCATTCCAAGAAGTTTTTGGCACTTTATTATCCCTTTTAAAGTTTTTACGGTTGACTTTTTGTCTTCGGAAACGACGGCGTTTATATAAAAATTTTCAAGATCATGAAGAATCTGTCTTGTTTGAAGTTTCGAAGCGTAGGGAATTTTATTGTAAAGCGCTTCCACTTCCATATATAGCGCTTTATCCCCTAGAAGCAGTGTTGCAAAAAAAAGCAGCAGTGCGAAAATTTTAGTGATAATCTTCTCCGTATTCAAGTTTTTCCATCAACTCTTTTACGCTTATGAGTTTATCGAGTCTGTAACCGTTGGAACCGGTAAAAAAGAGCCCCGTTTCAGTCATACCGTAATAAGCGTCGGACAATCGATCGGCTATACAGTAGCCGACGGCTCTCGCCTCCTCACCGCTTTTACAAGGAACCACGCAGTTGCTTATGCAGGCGATTTTCGGAGCAGTATGCTCTTCTATCATTTTTTGCAGATTTGTTTTGACGCCGCGAGCCGGAAGTCCGACGGGAGATTTAAAAAGCTTTATATCTTCGGCTTTCGAGTTTAAAAGCACTTTTTTAAAATCGTCATGAGCGTCACACTCGTAAGTGCCTATGAATCTAGTAGCCATCTGTACGCCGGCACATCCTAAATTTAAAAACTTGTCTATATCGTTTTTATCCCATATCCCGCCGGCTGCGATTACCGGAATCTCTCCCCATTTTTTAGCCTCTTCTATTATCGGCGGAATGATATTTTCAAGCTGATACTCTTCCATGAAGCATTGCTCGTAGGTAAATCCCTGATGTCCGCCGCTTAAAGGTCCTTCGACTATGATCGCGTCCGGAAGTTTGTCGTAGCGTTTCCATTTTTTGCAAATAAGCTTTAAAGCTCTGGCGCTAGAGACTATGGGTATTAGTGCTACATCCGGAAAATCGGTTGTAAATTCGGGCATATTCGTCGGGATTCCGGCCCCCGTTATGATCATATCGGCTCCGGCTTCGCAGGAGTCTCTTACCACTCTCGCGTAATCGTTGATAGCGTATAAAACGTTACAGGCCAGCGGTTTATCGCCGCATATTTTTCTTGCGTTTTTGAAAATCTCTATCAAGCCCTCTTTCGAGTAAAAGTTCTGCTCTTTGTAGGGGCGTCCTTGAACGAGTTTATGAGCGAATTTTTTATTTTGATAGTAGCCCGTTCCAACGGAACTTATAACACCCAAACCTCCCTCTTTGGATACACTTCCAGCTAGTTTATCCCAGCTGATTCCAACTCCCATACCACCTTGAATAATCGGTTTTTGAATCGTATGTTTACCGATTTTTAGAGGTTTAAATGTCATTATACTACCTTTATTTTTGCAAACTTTCGCTTTCCTACTTGTAGAATATACTCACCGCTTTCAAGTTTTAACTGCTCATCTTCTACTTTTAGCTGATTGATTTTAACAGCACCTTGCTTAATATCTCTTCTTGCTTGGGATGTGGAAGGTTCAAGTTTCGCATCGGTGAGAACTTTCGCTATCCATACGGGACCTTGCATGGAGAATTGGGCTATATTATCCGGAATCTCTTTTTGTTTGTGAACCTTTTCGAACGACTCTTTAGCGCTTTGTGCCTTTTGTGTAGAATGATATCTGCTTACGATCTCGAGTGCGAGCGACTCTTTTACGGATTTCGGGTGGATGCGTTCTTTTTCCACACCACTTTTTAACTCTTCTATTTCGTTTATACTTTTTGAACTCAGTAGTTCGTAATATCTCCACATCAGTTCATCGCTGATACTCAAGATTTTTCCGTACATGGTATCCGGATCTTCAGTTACTCCTATGTAGTTTCCAAGAGATTTACTCATCTTATTGACGCCGTCGAGTCCCTCTAAAAGAGGCATCATCAGCACGGCTTGCTGTTTACCCGTATTGTAGGTTCTTTGAAGCTGTCTTCCCATAAGGAGATTGAATTTTTGATCCGTACCTCCAAGCTCGATATCGGATTTCAATGCCACCGAATCGTATCCTTGTAAAAGGGGGTACAAAAACTCGCTGATCGAGATCGGTGCTTCGTTTTTGAACCGTTTACTGAAGTCGTCGCGTTCGAGCATTCTCGCTACATTGAATGTGGTGGTCAGTTCGACGATGCCTTTTGCACCAAGTTCGTTCAACCATACCGAGTTGAATACAACTTGCGTTTTTTGAGGATCGAGGATTTTGAAAACCTGCTCTTTGTACGATTTGGCGTTTTCAAGTACGCTTTGTTCGTCAAGAGGTTTTCTAGTGGCGTTTCTTCCGCTGGGATCGCCTATCATCCCGGTAAAGTCGCCTATTAGAAACTGTATCTTCGCACCGTATTTTTGAAAAGTGGCAAGTTTTTGGATCAATACCGTGTGCCCTAGATGAAGATCGGGAGCGGTAGGATCGAAACCGGCTTTGACAAAATAGTTTTTACCGTTTTTTAGGTACTCTTGAAGCAGAGATCTTATCTTCTGTTCGTCTATTATTTCGGCAACTCCTCTTTTGATTTCCTTTAATGCCTCTTCTAATTCAAACAATCTCAATCCTTTTCTATTTTTTATATGCGTCCGTCAAATGGACAAAATCTATGATCTTAAACTTCTGATTCGAATTGTTTATCAGTTTATCCAGACTTTTTGGAGGTACATCGACAACCATTTCAAAATAATCCGCCTGTGAATTTTCACTTCTTGAAAGATTTATAGTTAAAAGATCTACGCCGATTTTAGCTAAAAAGAGTAAAAAAGATGCTAAAGAGCCTTTCTTGTTTTCGATACTGACTATCAACTTGTAGTGGTCGGGTTGTTGAGTTGACCAGTGAATGAAAACCATAGGTTTATGTTCATCCATAAGAGCGTTCGCATGAGAGCAGAATTTGTGATGAACGGTCACTTCGTTCCCTTTTTTGAAAGCCACTATCTCGTCTCCTCTTTTTGGATGGCAGCAGTAGTCGAATAAGAGTTTGGAGTAAAATTGTGTGGTATATATCACTATATTGTCAAAAGTTATTTTTCTCAATTTATATTTTCGAAAAGGAGAGATTATGGGTAAAAATTTTCCTTCCGCGAGGATGATTTTCTTGAGTTGATTTATGACCTCTTGAAGATACTGCGTATCGATTGCCGCCTTGTGGATGTTTTTGTCGGCGTTTATATATTTTATAAGTGAGATCAAATCTTCATATTTTACGTTGAAGATACCAAGTAGAATATTTATCGCTGTTTTGGTGTCGATCTCTCTTCTTTTGTGGTTACAGTTTATTCGCATCGTATTTTTGGCTTTGGCCGTTTTTACCGAACCGATCCAAGAACAGCGTAAAATTTTCTCTTTGGAAAGTTCTATTCTTATTATATCTCCGTTTTTCAACTCAGTCAGCAAAGGAGCTTTTTGTTTGTTGATATATGCCGCTTTGGTGTGATCGCCAACTTCCGTATGTACGGCGTACGCAAAATCCAATGCGGTCGCTCCCAGCGGTAGATGGAAGACATCGCCTTTTGGAGAATATACGGATATATCCGCACTATACAGATCGTCTTTCGCGAGTTCGTACATATGTTCGATGTTTTCCCCGACTTCGCTTTGGCTTCTTAGGTCGTCAAGCCAAGTCAATTTGGGACTTAAACCTTCATGACCTTTATATTTCCAGTGCGACGCTATACCGAATTCCGCGGTTTTATGCATATCGAACGTTCTTGTTTGCGTCTCGAATATGGATGATTCGCTAAAGACCGTCGTATGAATCGTTTGATATCCGTTGTCTTTTGCCACGGCGATATAATCTTTAAATCTCGATATAAGAGGTTTGAAATTTTGATGCAAAATTCCCAAAACTTTGTAGCACTCAAGAGGCTCTTTCACTAAAATACGAATAGCCATCAAATCGAGAACCTCTTCTATAGAGACCCCTTTTCTCTGCATCTTTATATAGATGGAATAGGGGTGTTTTATTCGCTTGTGGATATTGAACTCTCCGTCGATAAAACCGTTTTTTAGCATAAGTGTTTTGACTTTCGATAAAAAGTCGTTCATTTGAAGCTGAAGTCTCTGGTCATTTTCGCTTAGATAGTCGTTTATCTTTTTGAACTCCTTAGGAAAAAGGTAGTAAAAACTGAGATCTTCGAGAGTATTTTTGATTCTCGCTATTCCAAGCCTGTGGGCGATCGGTACGTAAACGACTAGTGTCTCTTCGCTGATTCTTTTTTGCTTTTCCGGACTTAGAGCTTCAAGGGTAAGCATGTTATGTAGTCTATCGCATAGTTTTATAACCAAAACTCTCACATCGTTGATTGAGGCTATGAGCATTTTACGAAAACTAAGAGCCGAAGAGATAAGTTTCTCATCCGAGTGTGAAGGCGCTAGTTCTTCATCTCGAATCTCCGTAATTTTTGTTAGACCTTCGACGAGATTTGCGATAGGTTTTGAGAATTTGTTTTCAATAACATCTATACCGCAGGTAGTGTCTTCGACTATATCATGAAGAAGCGCCGCGACTATCATCTCATCGTCGCCCCCGATTTGTGCCGTCATAGCGGCTACCAAAATCGGATGAACTATGTAGGGTTCACCGCTCTTTCGAAATTGTCCTTTATGACTTCCTTTTGCGAAAGAGAGAGCTTTTTTGATCTCTTCGTTTTCGCAAGCCGTTTCAAATAGCAGGTCGGTCGCTTCCTCGACGGTCGAGATCTCCTTTACCCGCTCTAAAAATTGTATCAAATGCCGCCTTGTCTAGTCGTCGCTGATTTTATCTAACTCGATCAAACCTTCCGCAATCTCCATAAGTGCTATATCGGTTAGTTTTTCCCTGTTTTTATCAACTTTTATAAGCGGTTGCGCGCCTTCGGCCAGTTCGTTGGCTCTTTTTGCCACCATAAGCGAAAGTATGTAGTGATCGTCATCCGCGTTTTTAAGTGCGGTAGCGATTATTTTTTCAAGTCTCATATAAATATTTCCTTTTTGAAATTTAATTTTGCACGATAGAACAGTTGCTCATATCGCCGTTTACGATTTTAAGCAGATTGCCCGGTTCGAACATATTGCATACGATGATCGGTAGCGCGTTATCTTTTGCCAACGCTATCGAAGTGTCGTCCATAACCTTGATATGATCGTTCATAGCTTGATCGTAGCTTAAAGTATCTAATTTTACGGCATCGTCGAATCTATTCGGATCTTTATCGTAAACTCCGTTTACCTTCGTCGCTTTTATTATCATAGAAGCTCCGATCTCAACCGCTCTTAACGTAGCCGCGGTATCGGTGGTAAAAAAGGGATTTCCCGTTCCGGCGGCGAATATGACGACTCTTCCTTTTTCAAGATGTCTTTTCGCGCGTCTGACGATAAACGTCTCACATATCTGTTCCATTTTTATCGCGCTTTGAACTCTGGCATAAAGTCCGTTATGCTCCAAAGCCTCCTGCATAGCTACGGCGTTTATGACGGTTGCCAGCATACCCATATAGTCACCGCTGGTTCTTTTTATGATCCCATCTTGCGCGGCGGTGACTCCGCGGATAATGTTTCCTCCGCCGATAACGATTCCGACTTCCACATTGTTTCGGATCAAATTTTCGATCTCATCCGCTATATACTTCAATATTCCGGTATTAATACCGTAACCCTCTTCACCAGCCAGCGCTTCGCCGGAAAATTTGACCAATACTCTTTTTCTCAATAGTCCATCCCCAAAATTTCTTTGTATTTTACACAAAGTTCATAAGAAAAAAATTAAATATCGTCCAAACTACGATAAAAGCGTTTTTACGGCTCTTTTATTCGGGTATCCATATTTTGATACGATACCGAAAACAAGAAGGTTTTCGGGGATCGTACCGATCATCGTCGAAAAATCGAAAGATGAGATTATCTGATAAGTTCCATAGGATTTATATGTTTTTCGTTTTGAGTAACTTCGAATGTCAAGGAGTCGCTCACACGGCCGATGACATAGCCGCTTTTTATCTTTTTGCCAACTTTTATGGTCGGAGCCAACTTGCTCATGTGAGCGTAAATCGTATGCAATTTGTTCGGATGCTCGACGATAACGACATAATTTAGCATAGGAGCTTTGGAAGCGTAAACCACTTTACCGTCAAGCACGTTTCTAACGGTCGAGTTGGGAGATTTGGGTTTTAACGTTACGGCTTCGTTGAAAATTTTGATCTTATATACAGGATCTTGATAGTTTCCGAATTTTTGGGTGATAGTATAATGTTTAAGCGGTGCGATCGTCTTTTTGCCTCTATATTTGATAATATCTCCCTTTTGGTAGGATGAGCCTATTTGTCTGACGTTTATGTTGTTTTTCGTCGCTTTTATGACCGTTTTCTCTTTTTTCTTTTTCGTGATCTTTAATTTTTGAAGCATTGAGGAGAGACTCTTTTTCTCTTGCCTGATTCTAGCTAGTTTTCTTATGTAGGCGCTCTCTTTTTTTCGAAGATTTTCTATCGTTATGCTTTGAATATTTTGAAGTTTTTTGAGTTTATCCTGCTCCTTGAAGAGATTTTTTAGTCTTGATTCGATCTGTTTTAATTGAGTTTGGATCAGTTTTCTATTTTTTTGCAGTTTGATGTAGCGTTTTTTTGTTTTTGCGAATTTCTCTTTGAGTAGAGCACTGTAACTTCCTAAAATCTCGTTGAAAACGACATCGTCGCTACCCGCATCAAAAACGTTTTGTAAGCCGTCGTCGTTTCCGCCTTCGTTAATCATGGTAATGGCGATCTCTTTCGAGATAATCGCAGTCATCTTTTTATTGACCTCTTCTTCTCTTTTTTTAAGCTCTTTATAGAGTTTTTCCATATCTTTTAGTTTCGAGCTTTTAATGTTGATTTTACTTTTTAGACTTTTGACTCTTTTTTTTGTGGCGGCGATATCTTTTTTGAGTTTTATCAATTTTTGCTTCTGTTTTTTTATATCAACGGCAAGATATCCTAATTTTTGCGTGATCTTTTTTTCTTGGCTGCTTTTCGCCTCGAGCTTTGATTTCGTATAGTTGATTTGTTCGGAGATCTCCGCTTGAAGGTAATTTACGGACATAATTATGATACATACAATTACGGGAATCTTCATGACTGTATTATCTTTGTCTCTGCTTTAGTATAATGACCGTCACCGAAATGATCGAAATCAAAAGAGCGATCGCTAACGATGTCAAAGTATCTGAGAAAAAGTTAAAATTTCTAAGATCGATTCCAAGATCTTGATAAATCGAGGCGAAATTCGCCGATTTCGGGATGATTAAAAAGGCTATACCCACCAATATGGACGCGATAATCGCGTCTATAACGACCGATTTATACAAAGAAGCGCTTTTCATCCAATAAGGTGCTCCGAAGAGTCCCATAATGTACATTCTTTGGCTGTGTTGAAGAGTCCATATCTCCATCTGTTTTATGATGAGCAGTATGGATATGATCGAGATAAAGAGGGTAAAAACGAACGACGCGCTTTTGGAGAGTCGTAAAAATTGGTGAAATTTGTTAAATGTTTTTTTGAATGTTTCGACTTTTTGGATGCCTTTAACGCTTTTTAGTTTATGAGAGATATCTTGAAGTTTTTTACTATTTGGAAGAGATTTTAGTTTGATCGTGTAAAATTTCGGGAGATTCGCTCTTAAAAATACCAGATCCGATTTTGAGATATCTTTTTTCAGACGATTTATATATTTTTCTTTTTGAATCTCCTTTATCTCTTTTATCTGAGGTATCTTCTTTTGTAGCTCTTTTTGAGAAAGAGGTAGTTTGGAAACCGTGATGATCGTATATTCTCCGGCTAGTTTCGATTCGTAATCTTTTACCGCACGATCGAGCATCGTAGAGAATTGAATACTAAATAGTAAAATGAAAAGCGGAGTTATAAAAGAGAGGTGATTTTTAAGAGACTGCATAGATATTCCCTTCGTCTAAAAAATACTGCTTATAGTCGATTCCCATAGTTTGGGGAATCCTGTGAGTGGCTACGACAATCGTACTGCCTATGTGCTGTCTTACGCTTTTTAAAAGATTCCAGATGACTTCCGATGAATAGTCGTCCAAATTTCCCGTAGGTTCGTCGGCGATGATCAAAACCGGATTGTGCGCCAGTGCTCTGGCCATCGCCACTCTTTGTTGCTCTCCTCCGCTTAGTTCAAGCGGAAATTTTTCGGTTTTATGGGAGAGCTTGACATGTTTTAGAAGTTTATGAGCCTGCATTTTGCATATCTCTTTGGAGTAGCCGGCTATCATAAGTGGAAGCATGACATTTCTCTCGACCGTCCATTCGTTTATGAGTTTATAATCCTGAAAAATCACACCTATATGTTTTCGAAGAAGATTCAGTTTTTTATTGGTTATGGTATGAAGGTCGAAACCGCAGACATTCAGCTCCCCTCCGCTTACTTCGAGTTCACCGTAGAGGGATTTTAAAAAAGTCGATTTCCCGCTACCGCTTTTACCGGTTAAAAATATAAAATCTTTAGCTTTTACCGCAAAATTGGCATTTTGAATTACGGGTTCGTTTTTGTTGTACGCTAGTATCAGATTGTTGGCTTGGATTATATTAGACATGAAAAAACTCTTTTATAATTTTATGTGATTTGATATTTTGACTGATTCCGATTGTTTGCTTTGGAAAATATTGTATCCTATTTTCATTAAAGAGTAAAAATTTATGTTCCGGTTTTTCATATGCACCGAAGGAGAGTTTGACAAGAGCGCTATTATCCGCCGTTTCGTAAAGCTCTTCAAAATGTACGAAATGGTCGTCTTTTTTAATGGTGATTTTTTGAAAACGCTCTTTTAACTCTTTTAGCGACAAGCTTTTTTCAAAGATTAGTTTTTGTGAGATATCCGTCTCTTGTGAAAAAGTGTCGTTTAAAAAAGTTATGTCGTAGATGTTTTTTTCCATCTTTTTCCATCTATCTTCATATTTACTACTGATTTGCAAATCATGATTTTTTCTGATTTGTAAATTGTAAATATTTAGTTTATTGAATGTTTCGAAAGAATATGTAAAATAATTTTCACTATCCGTTCTAAGTTCGAGAGAGCCGTTTTTATTTAATACTCGTATCGTCTCTTTTAAAAAAGGGATCGAGATGATCCGTCTGTGCGGTTTTTTATCCCAAGGAACGGGAAAATGCACGAAGATAGTCTCTACGCTGTTGGATCTTAGTAGTTGTAGAAAAATTCTCGCGTCGAAAGCGGCAATACGGATATTATTAATATTTTGAAGTTTACACTGTTTTATAACCTGTTCTATCGACGGTCTGTGTATTTCTATGCCTATGACGGTTTTATCGGGATTTCGTTTCGCTTGAAAAATCAGGTGTCTGCCGCTGCCAAAACCGACTTCCACCAGAATCGCTTTTTCATATGAGAGATCGTTGATAAAAAACTCTTCATCTTTTAGTATCTTAAAATCTTCATCTTCGACGATCGATTTTTTTTTAGGGAATATGTTTGAAAAGGTAAGTTCCAAATCATGCAATGAAGCAAACGCCTTGAGTGCGTTTTGTAATATGCCAACAGGTGAAACTCTGGTAAGTTTTTGTGCTTTTATGAGAAAATCTTTTTTGCCGTTTTTTTCTCTGGGGATAATTTGGAGTAAAAACTCTTTTTTTTCATATTCGGTTAAAACGAGAATCTCGCCGCTTTTTGAATAAGCGTAGAATTTAAAGGTAAACCCCTCACGGCTTTTTGGAAGTCGCAGGGGAGTGAAGTGCGGCGTTTGGATATTCGGCATACGGAACTATTGCAACTCTTTGACTTCTATCGTAACCGCGCTTGAGGGTTCTGTTGGGATACCTAAAGAGTTTACGCCGATTACGTAATATGTATATTTCGTATTTGGTTTTATCTTCTTATCGATAAAGCGTACTGGTTTGCTATCGGATTTAAAATCGACTATTTTGATCTTTTTCAGTCTCCATCCGTCCCAATATTTTTTTATTATGTTGTAGCTTACGATATCTTCCTTAGGAGCGCTCCATGTGAGAATGACGGCATTATGTCTGATGACTGCGCTGTTGATTATCGGACCGTCTCCGTAGCCCATAGTTTTGCCTTTAGCGACGACAACTCCTTTCGGCGATTCGAGATTGTCGAAATCTACGGCCGTAATCTGATAATAACGCGTGACGCCGTCTTTGTTTATTTTGTCAATATATTTTTTCTCTTTGACAGATGCGAGGAATGTATATATGCCGTCCTTAAAGGCGCTGGTGTAGATGTTGTAGTGATCTATGCGGTCGGCGGGATTCGGATCGATCCAAGTAACCTGTATCTGTTTGGGCATATTCGTGGTTGCGTTTATTCTGGAGATGGTTGTCGGCAGAGCTTTAGCATGAGCTCTTACGGTTTCACTAGGTGAAGAGACGACACCCTCATATGTTTTCGCTCTTATTCTATACTCGTACTCTTTTCCCGGAATAACCGCTTTGTCGATATATTCGACCGTGAGTCTGTTTCTGAGGATCGCCACTCTTTTGTACTCTCTCTTGGCGACCTCTCTTTTCTCTACGATATAGGCTTTTACGGTTGGATCCGGATGAGCTCTCCAGAGAATTTTGATACGATTTGGAAGATTAGAGATCGCTTCCACAATGACGGGCGGTTCCACTCTTCCTTTGGTCGATACGGGTTTTGTGGTGTTTGTTAGTGAGACACGACCGTCCTTTGTAAAAAGAGAAACTTTATAGATATAGGTTGAATTCGGTTTTAAATGTGTATCGGTATAGTGTGCGCTGAATCTATCGGGTATGATTTTTATGAGTTTGTAGGCTTTGTTGTTTTCGCTTCTGAATATTCTGTAGCCGGCGATATTTTTATTTGTGACGGGCGTCCACTCTATGGCTATTTCCGTCATCGAGTTGATGGTTTTTAAATTTTTTACTGTCGGCAAAGAACGATCCAATCTGAGTTCTCCCATATTCGGCAAAGATATGGAGCCTTTTTGTCCGCATCCGCTAAAAAGCAGTATCAAACCTGTAAATAAGATAATCGGGATCAATTTTCTCATGCAGTTCCTTCATCGAAAATTTATGGTTGAGCATACTTTTAAAATCCTCAAAAAGAGGAGCTTTTTTTATGATGGTTTTACCCGTAGTAGGATGAGTAAAATATATCAAATAAGCATGCAACATTACTCTGCCGATAATATCCCTTTTTTTCTTAAATCCATATGTAAAATCATTTATAATATGACGAGATAAGGACTCTAAATGGACACGGATTTGGTGGGTTCTTCCGGTATATAGTTTTGCCGCTATCAGCTCGATCTTCTCGTCGTCCGAAGAGAGTAGCTTTATAAAAGCGCTTTTTGACTCTCTGGCGTTGTTTATGATCGCCATTTTCGTCCTTTTTACGGGATTTCGGCCGATCGGTTTGTTGACTATCGTGTCCTCTTTTAAGGGTAGGTCGATGAGTGCCAGGTAATAGCGTCCCATAGTTTTGTTTTGAAGCTGTTCGCTGAGACTTAAATGGGCTTTGTCGTTTTTTGCGACGACAAGAGCCCCGCTTGTTTCTTTGTCGATTCTATGGACTATTCCGTGTCTCTCTTCGCCGCTTAATGTGGAAAGTGATATCCCCTTTTTAATGAGCCAGTCAACAAGTGTCGCATCTTTGACGCTCGGTGCGGGATGTACCGTAAGATAGGGGGGTTTGTTTATGATTAAAAGATCGTCGTCTTCGTATAGTATTTCTATATCGAAATCTATCTTTTTAGCGATCTTTTTTTCAGTTTGCGGTATGGTAAATACTATTTTTTCTCCGCCTTTTAGTTTGAGACCGCATTTTTTACTTTTTTTGCCGTTTATCAAAACACCTTCTTTTTTTATAAAGCGTTCGATCTGATTTCTGGAAATATTCAAGCTTTCTTGTAACAGTTTGTCCAGTCGAGTCGGTTTTTGTGCTATAATCTCCAAAAAAAAAGCTCCAGTTAATAAGGTTTGTATTTGATACAGGTTGACCGACGGATTTTCATCCATTTCGATTATATTTTGATTTTGCTGATATTGCCCATTATAGCGATATCTTACTTTTTGATAAATGAGTTGAATCCCGCTCTAGCGCATAAGCAGCTATTATACTACGGTACTGGTGTTGCCGTTTTTTTCTTTTTTTTTCTTTTCCCTGTTAGAAAAACTTTGTGGCTGATTCCGTTTGTTTATTGGGTAAGCATCGCTATGTTGATAAGCGTGCATTTTTTCGGTGTAGTGAAGCTGGGAGCCAGGCGTTGGATCGAGCTTCCTTTCGTGCATTATACGTTGCAGCCTTCGGAGATTATGAAGATAGCGTTTATTATGATGATGGCATATCTGATAAATCAAAATCCGCCCGATGAAAAACATGGATACGGTTTGAAAGATTTTATGAAGTTCAGTCTTTATATATTTATACCTTTTATTCTTATCTTGAACGAACCGGATCTTGGAAGTGCGTTGATACTTCTTTTTGTTGGTTACGGGGTACTGTTTATCATAGGGGTGAATTATAAAATATGGCTCTCAATACTACTGTTGGCCGCCGTGAGCGGACCGCTTTTTATGGCGAGTCTGAAGCCTTATCAGAAAAAGAGAATCAATGACTTTTTATCGGAGAAGCCGAGTTATCATGTTCGTCAGTCTATTATCGCTATCGGTTCAGGAGGCTTAAGAGGACAAAGTCGTGAGGATGCCACACAAGCGCATTTGAAGTTTTTGCCTATCGCCGTGAGCGATTTTATTTTTTCATTTTATGTGGAGAGATTCGGTTTTTGGGGCGGTGTTGTGCTGATAGTGATCTATGTGCTTTTGATAATATATCTTATGATGTTGGTGCTTTATATGAAGAGTAACTATCTTATACAAACGGTCGCCGCGTCGCTGGCGTTGCTGCTGTTTTTGTACAGCGGCGTAAATATTGCTATGACATTGGGCTACGCTCCGGTAGTGGGGTTGCCGTTACCGTTTTTTAGCCATGGGGGAACGAGTTTTATAACATTTATGATGTTGCTTGGAATTCTTGAAAATCTTCTTAGTTTTCGTCATGATAGGTTATATGACTCTGTAAAATTTGGCGAGGAGTGAATTTTAACGAACTTTTAAGAAAATAAAAGCTAAAATACAGCCCTTATTTAAGAAGGGTCTATAGCTCAGTTGGTTAGAGCACTCGGCTCATAACCGAGTGGTCCCAGGTTCGAATCCTGGTGGACCCACCACTCTTATATCTTCTATTTTACGAGCATTAGAAAAACAAATCTCACACGGCTCTGTAATTTCGTAATATGCGTTATATCTCTGCATTAAATATGCTTTGG
>Ga0256914_1000497_pt1 | contig 38671 bp, 34 predicted proteins | sample HulkmetaG_FD_191571 | JGI IMG/M metagenome (GOLD analysis project Ga0256914, IMG submission 191571) | Hydrothermal chimney microbial communities from Main Endeavour vent field at the Juan de Fuca Ridge, Pacific Ocean - Hulk | ecosystem: Environmental > Aquatic > Marine > Hydrothermal vents ... | reverse complement strand
ATAGAGTCATGAAGCCTGTTTCAGGCATGTGATCAGGCTATTTTACCTCGATCTGTTTTGCCTTGCTCTCTTCCTTCTTGGGCAGGGTGATTGTGAGTACTCCCTTGTCATACTTGGCTGTGATGCCGTCAGAATCCACTGGGACAGGTATTTTGATGGACCTTGCAAAGGCGCCACGTCTGCGCTCGATCCGGTGGAAGTTCTCTTCCTTTGCCTCCTTTTCCTCCTTCTTTTCACCCTTTATTACAAGCATGTCTCCCTGGACAGTTACATCAATGTCTTTTGAATCCATGCCAGGTAGTTCTGCCTTTACTATGATGTTATCGTCTGTTTCGGATACGTCTATGGCAGGTACCCAGCTTCCTGCCTCAGGGAAAAATGCCCCTCTTTCTCCAAGAAAATCTTCAAACAGCCTGTCCATTTCCCTGCGAAGGGTAGAGAGTTCACGAACCGGTTTCCACGGAGTGAGTTCAAACATGATTACTACCTCCTTTTCCTTCTGAAATTTTTATGTTGTGCTTGCAGGCAAACGGTGCCCGCAATGCATAAAATACATAATGAGTACGCCTGTTTTTCAGAGCCTGTTGAATTTCACAGGCAGCTTGCTGGCTGTAAGCATTGTCTGATAGGATTCTTTAGTTTTTTTCTGGAAAATAAGCACGATAGCTACGGTGTCAAGATGATGTATAACAGGAGGGGGATAAGTTAAGGGGAGGATTTGAACAGATCTATCCTTGGATATTGCCCTGGATCAGGGCAATGCCAAGGTCGCGTGCCTTTTTCTCCAGCTTTTCAAGCTGTCTGTTGCTGTGTCCATAGCGTACATAGAATTTTTTGAGTATTGCAACCCGTTTTGGGTTTTTGCCCATGAGGGTCAGGAACAGCCCTATGGTATTCCAGGGTTCTGATACAGGGTGGTTTAATGCCCAGGGGCTTAGCGTGCGGCCACCGCATTTTCTGATCCTTTTCTGGAGGTAGCTTGCATGGTACCACCAGTACCTGCGGCATGAGATCATTGGCAGTACCACGCGGCCATTAAATATCCTGGTGCAGTACCTGTCGAGAAACGAGAGTATGGGGCCACACGGATTGAATGACCAGGTGGGGCCGGCGATTATGATGAGGTCATAATCTTCCAATGCCTTTGGGGAGATATCCTGAATGGGCATTCTCTTTCTGAAGAAAGTAATGATCATCATGTATACGGTCTGCAGAAAGGAGTCGAATGGGAAACGCAGTGGCTTCAATGGTACGAGCCTTTCCAAAACCACAGTGACACCAGTTGAGGAAAGACCTCTTTCCACTGTTTTTATCAGCTTTCTGGTCTGGCGGCTGAATGAATAGTAGATAATAAGTACCCTGGTATTGCCAGCCCCTGTTTTTTTGTTGTCTTTGCCTTTCATATGGTGTGGAAGTAGGCCCTGTGGACCCTGATGATCTGTTGGTTGACGGCCATACAGATATGGCCCTTTTGCCCCATGGCTATGTTGCTTGTCAGTGGAAAATGCGCATGTATCTTAGGTACAGCCCGTTTTTCCAACTTCTGACGCCTTATATCCGAACAAAATTTTTCATTTCTGGATGGACATTATTGTCTCTTGTCCGTCCCTGTTTTCTGTATGATGTCCAGGGCAGCCCTCTTGACCTCCATGTCTGTGTCGTCAAGGAAGGCAAGGGCCTCTTCCTGGCTCAACGCATTAAGCTCACCCAGTCTTTCAATGGCAAGGGCCCTTATCCTGGGATTTGGGTCTTTCAGAAACTCCCTGTAGATGGGTATGTTGCTCTCCTGAGCCTTAATCTGCCCCAGCACTATGAGCACATCTAATCTCAGCGCAGAGTCTCCCTCTTCCAACTCTCTGCGGTATATTGCCGCTACCTCGTCTTCCCTGTCCCTGAACCTCCATAGGTTGAACAGTATGGCCCGTTTCTGGTCAATGGAGCCGTGACGCAATCTGTCTTCAAACAGGGCCATTACATGGCTATCCTTCAGGTTGCACAGGGCATTTACCGCCACCTCCTGCACCTCTTCGTTTTCATCATACAGACACTCGATAAGAGGGAGGGCTGCAGGCAGGTTGCCCTCCCAGCCAAGGGCCATTATGGCCCTTACCCTGATGTCAATGTCAGGGCTCTTTATGTCATTCAGGAGTTTCAGTATAAGTGACTGGTTATCCTCTATGAATGGTGCCAGCACGCACAGGTGGATCGCTGCCTGATCCCTGAGTTCATCAGGTTCTGAAGGGTCCTTCATAATGTCATACAGTGGTTGGCAGGCCTGTTCCTTGGCAAATGAACCAAGCAGGAGGATGATCTTTCTCCTGAATTCCATATCCGCCGCTTTGAGTGCCCTGAGGAGTATGGGGATGGCCTTTTCCCGTTCTGAAAGCATCCGTCCAGGGTCATCCACATAGTTTTTGGCCTGTTCGATCAGACGCTGTCTCGAGTCAAAGGGGATGATGGCTGACATGGGCAATTACAGAGACTATGGGCAATCAGCCACGTACATCAAATTCGAGTTTGAACTGCAGGTCCTTCTCGTCGGATACGAGATACAGGGCCAGTGTCCCAACCTCGGTTATTTCAGCTTCGAGCCGTACGGGGATAAGGGTTCCAGGGTCAAGGCCAGGTGCTTCCATCTCGGTTGACAGGGTGGTCACTGGCTCTATGGTATCCTCCCAGTTGTCTATTATGTCGCCAATCTTGTCTTCTGGACGAAGGGTGGACCCAAAGAATTTGAACTCCACCGGCTGGCCAACTATGAGGCCGAATGTCCTGTCAGGAAGAGAGGCAGAGGTTCCCTCTTCCATGCCCTGGGGTACTACACAAAGCGCCCTGATTACAGGGGGCATGCCGGGCACGGCAAGCCTGCTGCCCTCTATGCCTATGTAGTAGGACTGGGCAGTGCCACCCTTGATTTTCACGCCGCCAGAACGGTTCAGGAAACCAAAGGCCACAGCACCCTGAGAGACAGCGAGGTCAAGGTCCGGCCCGCTGATCTCCCTGAACTCTGTCTCTTCGGGAAGGCTGTCTTTGGACCACTCCTTGAGATTTTCAAATACCCGCTGGCGTATGATGGTGGATTTGAATACGCCTCCGTTGAATAGCACAGCACTCAGCGGTGTGTCCTCCTGCTGGACAGCGTGGTTTCTGATGAACTGGGCCAGATACCTGGTTATTGCACTGTCAGAGGCATAGGGAAGGCCCAGCTCCTGGAGACCTACCCGGGTCTGTTGTGCTGGTGAATCATCTATGGAGCATGGGGGAAGGAAGCCATCCATAAGAAGGTTTTCTACCTGGGCCCTCGTCAGCTCTGTCCTGAGAGTGCCGCCCACAAGGCCAGAGCCCCTGCCTGGAATTACAACAGGCACTGAGTCGATTGATGTGTCAGACAGGATCTTCTCCTTGGCAAGACGTACATTGTGCCACAGGGTCTCCATCTGATTGGAGTCGAGCTTGGTGCCTCCAGACTCAAGGTCCTGGGCAAGCACATATGCCAGGGCAAGGTCCATGTTGTCACCGCCAAGCAGTATGTGATCACCAACTGCCACCCTCTCGAGCCCCAGGATGCCATCCTCGTTTGTAACCCTGATGAGGCTGAAGTCAGTGGTGCCACCGCCAACGTCACATACCAGGATGAGATCCCCTTCAGAGACCATATCCTTCCACTCATCACCTGCTGCATTGAGCCAGGCATAAAAGGCTGCCTGCGGTTCTTCGAGCAGGGTAAGGTGTTCTATCCCTGCAGACGCTGCTGCCCGTACTGTGAGGTCTCTTGCCACTGCATCAAAGGAGGCGGGGATGGTGAGTATTACCTCCTGGTCCTCGAGACGTTCCCCTGTATCCTTGCCTATGGTGTTGTTCCATGCGGCCTTGATGTGACGCAGGAATGATGCAGATGCAGCAATGGGTGATATCTTTTCTACATCTTCTGCGGCATCAATTGGCAGCAGGGCAGAGGTCCTGTCAACTCCCTGGTGACAGAGCCAGCTCTTGGCAGAGGCCACAAGCCTGCCTGGGACCTCGGCCCCCCTTGTCCTCGCGTATGAACCTATTACCCTGTCTCCAAACGGGTCCCAGGGCATGGTGAGGCCACCACCTTCTTTTTCCCTCTCTGTGGGAATGTATATAAAGGAGGGAAGGAGTGGTTTTTCTTCAACTTCACCAGGTGCAGTAATCTGGGGGATCCTGAATATCTCCACTGCACCCTCGTCCCCTGTCTCAGTATCAATGTAGGACAGGACACAGTTGGTTGTTCCAAGGTCGATTCCTGCAATAAAACGTGAATCAGCCATCAGACTTCCACCTCCGCTGGCGCAATTACCCTGCGATCCACATCTCCGGTGCGGACAGGGAGTCTTATTTCGGCTGCCTGCCAGCCGCAGTGCCTGAGTACACCTCTAAAGGGTGGCTCGCCATGTACGTTACCAGTGAGTTTTATCTTGGCAGGGTCAAAGTCCTCGTCAACTTCAACCTCAGTACCTTCCTGGGCATCGAGTACAGGAATGAGGCCAAGGGAATCCTTGAGTACTGCCCTGCAACCACGGTGTACCTCGCGCACCGCTGCGCCTATCTGAGCGTCATCATAAGGTTCTATGTCCTCCTGAAGAAAATCGATAAGTCGCCCTTCACGTTGAAGAAGACCAAGCAGTTGCACTACAGCCGTTTCCCTGATCTCTTCCTCATCAGGGCCTGTATCTTCGTGCACATAGGTCGGGACCTCTTCTTTTTTGTCTTCAGGTGGTGCTTCTGTGGTTTCAGGTAACTGCTCAGGCTCAGGTGCCGGTTCTGCCTGTGGCTCCTGAGGTATCTTCCCTGTCCCTATGGGGGCACAGGTGCCTGCCACAAGATAGAATAGCAGCCATACAGCAGGGGGACCGTAGAGCATGGCCTGTTTGAGCCATGCCGCTCCCTTGGTGATGAGGTGGTTGTGGATGGCAGTCCCGAATGCGGCATAAATGGCGCAGAAGGCCAGAAATGAAAGCACCAGCAGCCTCATTTTGTAGAGTTTTTTCATTATGGTGCTGGATTTGCATTCCTCTTGGTCCAGGCCTGCAGGCAGGACCATGCTTCCGATAATATAGAACAGAAGCCATGACAGCGGGGCGGCTCCTGCCAGTATCTGGCCCTGCCTGTTCTGCAGTAATGCAGGATCAAGCCATATGGTATACCCTGCAATTGCCGCAAGTATTCCAAATGCAATGAATGAAAAGATAAAAAGTCGTATCCTGAACTGTTTCTTGCTCATAACCGCAACTCTCTATTGTTTTTGTTTTTTGTCCCAAATTATGTAGCTCGCAAGTTTGCCGAATATGCAAGGCGAAGGGCATGCGTACGTACTTTGGTACTTCAGGCGTCCGGGCAAGGTAAGCGAAGACTCCTGCGCAGCAGATCCGGTAAAGTTGTAAGCCCCTTGCAGCTTCAAATACCTGAGAAATAAGACTATATGAAACTGCATCTTTGGGGCCTGTTTTTTCCATACTACAGGTACCTGAAACACAGAAACAATTGGCAGAGACATTCCCTCGCCTTTGCATCTCAGGTAAACTTGGAAAAGGCTCAATTTAGGCTGTAGCATGGCTTTTTCAAAGGGCCACTGTATATATTGACACGTGCTAATCCATAATGCCTATTTGCAGTAAGGTCAATATGGCATGGGGTTTTTGCTTGTGTGGCACAAACCTTTTGTTCTGATTACATACGACAGGACACCTGAAATGCAGAGGCAATCAGCCGGGGCAATCCACATAGGTGCCAGGCAGTATGTATCTGAATTATAAGGGCCGTGCATGATGCCCTTTTTCAGAGGTATGATAGCGTGGGTAAATGAATCCATAACAGGGGAAGCAATTTATGAAGCGTATACCTGAACCAGAACTTATGGAATCCTATGAGCAGGCAAAAGCCTATTCAGAGGCGGACTTTCAGGGGCCTCATTCCATGTTCGTACAGCTTTTCGTGGAGAGATTTGGCGCAGACCTAAAAGGGCATGTCCTTGATGCAGGATGTGGGCCTGCTGATATTGCGGTAAGATTTGCAAATGCGTATTCTCACTGTACAGTACACGGTGTAGATGCGTCCGAGGCCATGATCAGTTTTGGCAGAAAGCGGGTAGTTTCTGCAGGGCTTGAAGGGAGAGTGTTGCTCTACCAGGGATATCTGCCTGGTATCATCCTGCCCGTGGAGAGGTTTCAGGCCTTGATAGTAAACAGCCTGTTGCACCACATGCCTGACCCTATGAAGATGTGGGAGGTGGTCAAGCAGTATGCACCGGCAGGTTCCGGAACCCGTATCTTTATAATGGATCTCATACGGCCGTCGTCACGGCAGGAGGCTGCCCAACTGGTTGAGAGCTACAGTGGCAGTGAGCCAGAGGTGCTCAAGAGGGATTTTTACAACTCCCTGCTTGCAGCCTTCAGACCGGATGAGGTAAGGGGCCAGCTTGAGGAGTCAGGCCTTGGTTTCCTTCAGGTGGAGGTGGTAAGCGACAGGCATCTTGCCGTATGGGGCATCATGGAGTGATGCAAGTACCCTACAGGGTGCAGCATCTTCGGTCCCGGACTCTCTGCCTGCCTCCTGTCAGTCCACCTCAATGGTTTCAGGTGGCGCAACCTGCTCCCTGATCTTGATCAGTCCCTCACCGAACAGCGTGGTCTTCAGCCAGTCCATGGCAAATTTGAACAGGGCGTAATCGTCACCCTTGATCTGTTGGGTAAGTTTCTCATCAACTTCATATATGTTAAGGAAGGGGCTGAAGAAGACGAACCTCCTGAATGCGTCTATGTCGTAGGAGGCCATGAAAAACATTTCAAGGGTCTTGTCGTTGATATTGATAAAGGGTCCCATGGATTTCCGTTTGAGTACGATCTCCACCCAGGGGGAGTTGGTCTCATCATAGGGCTCCACACCCTGCTCCTCACGCCACTGGCGCACGGTCTTTTCCTGGCCAAGATCGTGTCCGTGACATATGGGCTCCTTTATCATTGCAAAAAAGGTCTCGTTGTTTTCAATGTCCTTGTTGTGGAAGAGCCCTGCTGCTATGGGATAGTATCTGCATGCCACAGGACGGTGCTCATACACTGAGCAGCCCCCATCTGCAAGGAATGGACATGCCTTTTCGTTTTCTTCATCCAGTTTGATTACAGGTACGGGCAGCTCGGTAGCCTGGAGAGTGCCGGGCACAGTGTATTCACGCAGAAATTCGCTTGACAGGAGATTGAAGTGGTGTTTCAGCCTGATAATGTCTGCTGGCGTCAGGATGATTTCGTTGCCCCTGCAGCACTTTGTGAAACAGGCAAGGTCCTTTTCACAGGTGAAGCACATGGTGCTGTCAAGGTCGAGTTTGATGGGGACTATCGGATGGCTATCGGGTGCATTTTTGTCAAGCATGGGTTACCTTCTCTTGTTGGATTTGTTTTACCCTCAAATCATGTGGAATCTTGTTTTGTCTTTTGTCACAGTAAATTAATGCTGTTTTTTGTAAAATTACCCGTGACCCAACGGGTTTGCGGAACTATTTTGCTTCCTGCATAATTTGAAACCGCTGCGGGATTCCCAATTTTGTAATGATCTGCTTTGTTGCCTGCCTGCCGGTAGCAGGTTGGACACTTGAAAAGTACCACAGTATGTCAATGTGTCCTCAGCCTTGAATATCAGGTAAACTTGGGAATTGTTCAATTCAGGAGCATGGTAAAAGCGTCAGCGGCCAGATAGGTGTCCTGTAGTACGTCACGTAATATAAACCAAATTGCAGACTATACAAGGGAAATGAATCTGATGAACAGACAGAAACAGGGTGAAGAGGCAAGAGTGGCCATAGTGGCCGGGGCAATACGGGGAATTGGGCTTGAGATTGCCAAGAATCTATCAGCGTGTGGGGTCAGGTGCTGTCTCACATATTATGACTGGTTGGAGAGCCTGCCTGCCATGGAGAAGGCCATGGAGCAGTATCAGGTGGATTTTCTGGCCGTGAATGCAGACCTTACCCAACGGGGAGGGGCAGAAAAGGTAGTGGATGCCGCAGCAGAGAGGTTTGGAAGGATAGATTTTCTCATAAACAACATTGAGAGGGGCGGATGGCCGGTGGTGCATGGCAGGTACACTCCTGAACAGTGGGCACTTGAGTTCAATACCACGGTCACTGCAAAGTGGAACCTGTTTCAGAAGGCACTGCCGTACCTGAAAAGGCATGCGGGCTCCTCTGTGGTTAACATATCCTCCATATCAGGGGTCGTGGGAAGGAGTGGCCCTGCCGGTCTTGTGTTCAATGACTGTTACAGCCTTGCCAATCGTGCGGTCTCTTCTCTGACTGAACAGTGGGCCAGGGAGGGGGCACCAGAGGTGCGGGTAAATGAGTTGCAGCTTGGTTTCTTTGAGACCAGACACGGGCCGGGTACACGGGGCTGGGGCCTTCTCAATGGACAGCAGAGGCAGGCCATTGTGGATCATACCCTGCTGTGCCGCACAGGAAGGGTGGAGGAGGTGGCGACGGCAGTCAGGTTTCTCACCCTTGAGGCCCAGTTTCTCACAGGGGCAGTCATAAGGTTGGATGGCGGTTACTGCCTGGGCGGTGAGCATGTGGTAGAGATGCCAGAGGGGGTGGTAGAGCCTGGAGAGCCGACTTTTGGCAGGGTTACTGACTTAGACAGGGCTTAGAAGAGAGGGCGGGTAGGCTTGGATGAGCGTATGGTATGGGGCGGGAGGGTGAGTTCAGACAAGGGATGATGGCATGAATATCTTGGTGTATAGATTAAGGGCATAGCGGTCTGTCATGCCCGCGATAAAATCGCAGACCATGCGTTCATATGGTGTATCCTTTTCCCGTAATTTTATCTTCTCTTCAAATAGGAGGGCCTTTTCCCTAACGAATGCGTCTTCATTTTTGATAAAGTACATGTACAGGTCATAGAGGATCTTCCGTGCCTTCTCAAACTCCTTGTGGACCTGCGGTGCCCGGTATACGTTGTCGTAAAGGAACTGCCGCAGTTTCATCATTGTCTTCAACATGAGAGGACTTATGTTCAGTTCAATTCCGGATTCATGGATCTGTTTGGTGCTTTCACTGATCACATCCTTGATCATATTTGATATGCGGCTGCCATGAGTATCGCCCAGCACCTCAGTGCACTCTGCCGGTACGTCAGCAGGAGAGATGACCTTGCTCCTGATGGCGTCATCCAGGTCATGGCTAAGGTATGCGATGACATCGGCAATACGTACAACCTTGCCCTCAAGGGTGCTGGCGCTCTGTCCTGGTGATTTGGGGATAATATCTCCAAAGCCCTTGGAGTGTTTGAGTATGCCGTCTCGCACCTCCCATGTGAGGTTCAGGCCCTTTCCTGCATTTTCAAGCAGATCAACCACGCGCAGACTTTGACGGCAGTGGGAGAATCCGCCCGGGACGATTTCGTTGAGGATGGTCTCGCCTGCATGTCCAAAAGGGGTATGACCAAGGTCATGGCCCAGTGCCACTGCTTCAGTGAGGTCTTCGTTAAGTCTCAGCGCCCTGGCTATGGTGCGTGCAATTTCTGCAACCTCTAGGGTGTGGGTGAGTCTGGTACGGTAATGGTCTCCCATTGGAGAGAGAAAGACCTGCGTCTTGTGTTTAAGCCTTCTGAAAGATTTTGAATAGACAATTCTGTCTCTATCCCGCTGAAAAGGTGTACGTATTGAACAGGGGACAGTGGGTTGTTTCCTGCCGCGGGTCTCAGCACTTAGGCACGCCTGTCTGCAGAGTGAGGCCCGTTCACGTGCCTGTATCTCCTCCCTGATGCTTGCGGGGTTGATTTTATTTTTTATTTCAGAGGAGTTGACTACGCACATGGTCCTGATTTATACCTTGAAGATGGAAGATAGGCAAGGTTTCTGCCTAAAACTTTCATGCTCCTAAATTGAGGTTTCAAATCATGTGGAGTCTTGTTTTGTCTTTAATTACAGTGAATTGTTGCTGCCTTTTTGTAAAATTACCCCCTCACCCAAGGGGTTTGGCTTAACTGTTTTACTCCTGTCCATAATTTGAAACCGTTGCAGGATTCCCGATTTTGCATCCTCTGTTGCGTTGCCTGCCTGTCGGCAGACAGGGCGGACACCTGAAGTCACAGTACGTCAATGTCTCCTCAACCTTGAATATCAGATAGACTTGGGAATCGCTCAATTCAGGGAGCAGATACACGATACACTTTGTGACGGGTTGAGCAGTCTTGGCTATCTTGGCCTGTGCTGAAAATATTGGGGCTGATTTGTAAAATTTCATGTTGCAATTCTTTAACGGCGTTGCTATATAGGGACTGCTTCATGGCGGCAGACCAGATTTAGGTTTTTCGTCAAGCCACGTGCCTGAGTTATGCGGAGGGATGGCCGAGTGGTTTAAGGCGGCGGTCTTGAAAACCGTTGAGCGAAAGCTCCGTGGGTTCGAATCCTACTCCCTCCGCCATCATTAATTCAGGCAGGTAGTTATGGAATCAGGTTGAAAATTGTTGAATACAGTTGTCAGTGGCTCGCGGAGAGGTGACCGAGAGGCTGAAGGTGCTCGCCTGCTAAGTGAGTGTGTGCCGAAAGGTGCACCGTGGGTTCGAATCCCACCCTCTCCGCCATGTTCGGCCATTAGGCAGGTCGGCGGATCATTGCAAGCCAATGGTAGAATGCGTGTTGAATCTATAAAAGCAGGCGGTTCTTTGTTTATGTGTTCCCCAGATAGTCTTCTCTTCCTGCAGTGTTCACTGTAAAAAAATCAATCGGCGAACAGAAAAATTCAATCAGGCATCTCTGCTGCTGGCACTGTACGCAGTAAAAACAGGCTGCTTCAGGCCATGAATATTTTGGATTCCAATAGTGAATTTTCATAATTTTTTAATTATGACCAAGGCAGCGCATGCCGATCTATAACACCAGAAGGGCGTGCGCCCCAGCAGGAATACCCTGTTAAGTTGAGGGCTTCAGAGCATCTCAGGTAAATTGGGGAAACTTTCAATTTAGCAGTTGAAGATTATTGCTGTTCTTGTCATGTGTGATGGATAGCGCATGCTGCACGGCGCCTGAATGCATGGGTGCTATTTTTTCTCATGGTACTGCGAACAGATATATCATTAACAAATCATTGCAGCTGATGAGCTTTAAAAGCCTGGGAAAAAGCACCCTCCACTGTGTAGGCGTTATGTAGTTATGTGGATAGTGCACCGCGTGGGCGGTGAATGCCGTAGGAGGAATTTTATAATATGTCCAGCTACCTGTTTACCTCTGAGTCTGTTTCCGAGGGGCATCCGGACAAGATGGCCGACCAGATATCGGATGCCGTTCTTGATGCCATTCTTTCAAAAGATCCACATCCGGAAAATGCCCGTGTGGCGTGTGAAACCATGATCAAGACCGGCGTGGCAATAGTGGCCGGAGAGATAACCACTGAGGCCTGGGTTGACCTTGATCAACTGGTTCGGGAGGTTATCTGTGATATTGGCTATACCAGTTCTCGCGTGGGGTTTGATGGATCCACATGCGCCATAATGTCCCTTATAGGCAAGCAGTCCAGTGATATAGCCCAGGGTGTGGATCGTATGGTGCGGGAAGAGCAGGGGGCTGGAGACCAGGGGATGATGTTTGGTTATGCAACCAATGAGACAGAGGTCCTGATGCCTGCACCTATCACCTATGCACATCTGCTCATGCAACGGCAGAGCGAGATGCGTCGCAGCAAAGTGTTATCCTGGCTGCGGCCTGATGCCAAAAGTCAGGTTACACTCCGATATGAAGACGGGAAGGTGATTGCAGTGGATGCAGTGGTGCTCTCCACCCAGCACGATCCGGAGATAAAGTATGAGAAACTCAAAGAGGCAGTGATGGAAAATATCATAAAACCAGTGCTGCCCAAGGAGTGGTTGCATCCGGAGACCAAATTTCATATCAATCCCACAGGCAGTTTCGTGATTGGTGGCCCGGTAGGGGACTGCGGGGTTACGGGCCGGAAGATTATAGTGGATACGTATGGCGGGGCTGCGAGACACGGCGGCGGGGCCTTTTCCGGCAAGGACCCCTCAAAGGTTGACAGGTCTGCTGCATATGCCGGCCGTTACGTGGCAAAGAATATAGTGGCTGCAGGTCTGGCTGACAGGTGTGAGATACAGGTCTCGTATGCAATCGGAGTGGCTGAACCTACTTCTATCTCGGTTGAGACCTTTGGTACTGGAAAGATACCGGATGAAAAGATCGTTCAGCTGATCCGTGACCACTTTGACCTTCGTCCATATGGAATTATTACCATGCTGGACCTGGTCCGTCCTATATACCGCAAGACAGCGGCTTATGGTCATTTCGGAAGGGAAGATGAGGACTTTACCTGGGAGCGCACAGACAAGGCTGAGGAGCTTAGAGACGCTGCCGGTATAAGGGATTAAGCATGACAGGAGATTAAGATGGCAGACTACAAAGTTGCAGATATCGGTCTTGCAGAGTGGGGACGTAAGGAGATAGCCATTGCAGAGACAGAGATGCCTGGCCTCATGGCACTTCGCGAGGAGTATGGCAAGGAGAAACCTCTCAAAGGTGCCAGGATTGCAGGCTGTCTCCACATGACCATACAGACAGCCATGCTCATGGAGACATTGGTGGAGTTGGGAGCAGAGCTTAGGTGGTCTTCGTGTAATATATTTTCCACTCAGGACCATGCCGCTGCTGCAATGGCTGATGCAGGGATTCCTGTCTTTGCCTGGAAGGGTGAAACAGAAGAGGAGTTCTGGTGGTGTATTGATCAGACAATAAACGGTCCTGACGGTTGGCATCCCAACATGATCTTAGATGACGGTGGGGACCTCACACTTGTGATGCACAAGAAGTACCCGGAACTCATGGCAGAGGTAAGGGGTATTTCCGAAGAGACCACCACTGGTGTGCTGCGTCTCAACGAGATGGCCCGTGAAGGCAGGCTCCTTGCCCCGGCATTTAACGTGAATGATTCAGTGACCAAGTCAAAGTTCGATAATCTCTATGGCTGCAGGGAGTCTTTGATCGACGGTATCAAAAGGGCAACGGACGTAATGATCGCCGGAAAGATCTGCGTTGTTGTTGGTTACGGAGATGTGGGCAAGGGGTGTGCCCAGGCCCTTCGGGGTATGGGAGCCACTGTGTTGATCATAGAGATAGACCCTATCTGTGCCCTGCAGGCAGCCATGGAGGGCTACCGTGTGGTGACCATGGAAGAGGCTGCACCCGTTGGAGATATCTTTGTCACTGCAACAGGCAATGTAAAGGTGATCACGAGAGCCCATATGGATGTCATGAAAAACGAGGCCATTGTGTGTAATATAGGCCATTTTGATTCAGAGATAGATATAGCGGGCATTCGCGATCTGCCATGGGAGAATATAAAACCACAGGTTGACCATGTAATCTTTCCTGATGGCAAAAGGCTTATAGTCCTTGCGGAAGGGCGTCTCGTTAACCTGGGCTGTGCCACAGGCCACCCCAGTTTTGTTATGAGCAACTCCTTTACCAATCAGGTGCTGGCCCAGATCGAGTTGTGGAAAAACAGTGAAAAATACGAAAAAAAGGTCTATTTCCTGCCCAAGAAGCTGGATGAGATGGTTGCAAGGTTGCATCTCAAGAAGATCGGTGCCCATCTTTCCACATTGACCCAGGAGCAGGCCGATTACATAGGGGTTCCCATAGACGGGCCATACAAGCCTGATTACTACAGGTATTGATGTAAGGGCTAACAAGGTAGCGCATCTATTGATTGATGTGCAGCCAGACATTTTTTAGCCTCCATAACTTGCTATGGCTTATGGAGGCTATTTTTTTTGATTATCCAACAGGACCATACTACAGGATAGGTAACAGCTCAAAGGCCATCTTTACCGCCTCTTCCGGGGTTTTCACATAGTGTACACCTTCAAGGTGTTTCCACGTATTCAGACCTACTACTGGTCTCCACATTTTCAGCGCCAGTGCTATCTCTGACAGGGTTCCGAAGGACCCACCAATGGAGATTATGCTCTCGCATGACCTTACAAGAATGACATTTCTTGCATGGCTCATTCCTGTTACTACTGGTATTGATATGTACGGGTTTGCATCAGACGCCTTGGTTCCTGGCAGGATGCCTACAGTGACCCCGCCTGCCTCAATGGCCCCTTTTGCTGCAGCTTCCATAACTCCGCCAAGTCCGCCGCAGTAGAGTATAGCGTCCCTTTCGGCTACCATCCTGCCAACATGTTCAGCCGTTTTTTTGATCTGTTCGTCACACAGTCCAGCACCTATTATTCCAATTCTGCGTCTTACAACAGCCATTTTATTATTATGAACCCTCCTATCAGCAGGATAGTAAATATTATAGTGAAAAGATTGAAGTATTTTTCAAGGAAATATTTGACCTTTGGACCAAAGACATAGATGAAGCCTGATACGAGGAAAAAGCGTCCTGCACGGGATACTATGCTCGCCATTACAAATGTTGGAAAGTTTATCCTGAAAGCACCTGCGGTAATGGTGAACAGCTTGTAAGGAAGGGGCGTAAATCCACCAATGGCAACGGCCCATGCATCATATTGCCTGTAAAGTTCTTGCACCTCGCTGTATTTGGTCTGAAGGTGGTAGAAGTTCAGAATCCTGTCCCCGATTATGGACATGAAGTTAAGGCCAAGCAGATACCCGGCAATTCCTCCTGATACAGATCCTAACAGGGCAATTGCAGCCCATTTGAAGGCCTTTTTGGGCATTGCAATGGCCAGGGTTATCAGCAGTACGTCGGGTGGAATAGGGAAGAAGGAGGATTCTGCAAATGCCAGGCAAAACAGGGCAATAGAGGCATTTGGATGTTCTGCCCAGGCAATTACCCAGTCGTAAAGACGGCGTATCGGGTTATTGCTTGTCCCTGTCTGGCTCTTGGGCCTTTTTCCCCCTTTTGAGTCCGTCTCTGCAGCTCCTCCTGTCAACTTTTCCATCCATGATCCCCGATAAGTTTCACAAAGCGCACGCCACCAAGCTCATCTATCTTTATATTTCCATCTTTCTTGATCAGTTTGGTAAGTGTTTGAGAATATTCGTCTCCAACCGGTATTATCATGATGCCAGGGTCTTTCAGTTGTTCCACAAGTGGTGGAGCTATAGAGGGGGCAGCCGCTGTTACAATGATTGCGTCAAAAGGGGCCTCTGATTTCCAGCCCCAGGTACCGTCATCCAGCTTTAGGAGTATGTTTCTGTAGCCCAGTTTATCAAAGAGTTTTCTGGCTCTATCAAGAAGGGCGCTTTTTCGCTCTACACTGTAGACCCGATCGGCAATTTCGGCGAGTATGGCTGCCTGATAGCCAGATCCGGTTCCTATCTCAAGTACCTTTTCATCGCCTTTTAGGCCAAGTTCCTGGGTCATGAGGGCAACAATGTATGGTTGAGAGATGGTTTGCCCTTCACTTATTGGCAGGGGATGGTCACTGTAGGCCTGGCCCTTCAGGGCTTCGTCAACGAACAGATGCCGAGGTACCCTGTTCATGGCCTCGAGCACGCGTCTGTCATGTATGCCCCTGGGGATGAGCTGGGTTTCCACCATCCTCGCCCGTGCGATACGGTATTCATCGTTTGGGCTGTGGTTATAGTTTTTCAACATAGTACACCCATTTAACTACCTGTCCGTCTTTCAGAGTAATCATTAAGGTTTCGATTTCCCGTTTGCCGAAGTGCTTTCCGAGAAGAGGTATTTTCTGCCAGAAGTGGGTGTGATCATTGTAATAAAACCATTCCTGTTCCCCCGCCTTGTTTACTGTAACGGCGTCAGGAATTCCCACAAGTTTTTCCACCTCCTTGCTGGTCATCTCCTTTTTTAAAAGAGATGCATCAACAGGCAGGTATCTTTGCGGGGAGGCACAGGATGCAAGTTGCAGGGAAATTATGCCGATAATCAATAACAGTACTGTTTTTTGGATATAGGGTCTCATTTTTGCGTCCGGTATTGACGTGCAGGTCAGGATATCATTGGTTACTGGTAATATGGCGCAGTCTCGGTCTCTTGGAGTCATTCAAAACGTACTACAGTTACAGTTTGCCTGACAATAAACCAGATATTACTTAATTTCAAACCATTAAGGAGGAAATTCATGCGATGCCCCAAATGCGGATACATCTCTTTTGATTATGTTAACAACTGTGAAAAATGCGGTAAAGATTTGAAGGAAGTGGCCTCTATCCTTGGTCCCTTCATTATGGAAAATCAGGGGCCAGGTTGGTTTGAGGTGCCGGATAGGCAGGAGGCGGAAAAGCAGACTGACAATGAACTATTTGACACTGTATCTCCTCCTGAACCTGATACAGCCCCTATGGATCTGAGAGATATAGACGTATCTGATCTGATCTCTGATGAAATGGCTGGGGACGTTGTGGATGATGGTGACGAAATAGCAGTTATTGACAGTGACATAATTGAGACTGTGGTGGGTGACGAAGATTTTCAGAAGGCACTGGATGATGTCATAACAGAGTAGTCATGTTGCCTGTTTCTGATGGCCATGTTAAAAACTGCCTGGGTGACTTCTGTAAGTCATGGTTTGGGCCCTGAGAGTACCGGGGTGATTGGCATTTTTTTATGGAGTCTTTTACAAAAACTGGAATACTTTTCGGAGCATGTGCTTTTGTTATCTTTTCAGTCTTCATAGGTCTTTTATTAGATGAACGAGATGCGTAAAACAGCCGTCTGTTTGGTTAGTGGTGGGCTGGACAGTTGTGTTACGGCTGCCATTGCAGCCTGTGAATATGATCTGGCATTTTTGCACGTTAACTATGGTCAGCGTACTGAAGAACGGGAGTTGCAAGCATTCAGGCAGATAGCTGACCATTTTTCAGTCACCACGCAGCTTATAGCAGATATATCCTATCTTCGGCAGATAGGAGGGTCAGCACTGACTGACAGCTCAATTGCTGTTCCAAAAGACTCTCTTGGCAATAAGAAAATCCCGGTAACTTATGTTCCATTCAGGAATACCCACATTATTGCAATAGCCGTATCATGGGCAGAGGTCATAGGGGCCGAGAAGATTTTTATCGGTGCCACTGAGGTAGACAGCTCTGGATATCCTGACTGCAGGAAGTCCTATTACAGGGCCATGAATCTTTTGATAGAGGAGGGAACGCGACCGGAAACCCATGTCCAGGTCGTCACCCCACTGATTGATATGAGCAAGGCACAGGTGGTGGCCAGGGGGGTGGAACTTGGGGCCCCACTGCATCTTACCTGGTCATGTTATTGTGATCAGGATGTGGCGTGTGGAAGATGTGAGTCATGTCTCCTCAGACTCAAGGGGTTCAGAGAGGCTGGAGTTGTAGATCCGGTTCCTTATGCTCTTTAAACCCGTTCCCTCTATGTATATAACGGGTTTGGTGTTTTTGTAATTATTTCTGGTTGTAATTATTATAATTTGGTGGCAGGTCTGTCGTTCTTAAAAAAATTTAATAGAATAAAAAAATTTTCCCCATGGATGGGGTAGTGCAATATCGAAGTTTCCTCTCCTTAGCGTAATTTCTCCAATTATACCCATCAGTTCAACGGGATTTTGTGTGCCTTTCCAACCAGGAACGCCTGTTGCATTTCCTAATACGAATAAGTTTTCATAGTTGTATCTATTCATAATTGATCCTTTTTTGTGATGGCTGCGTTGTTCGTCGGCGAAAAATGTTCATGTGTGTCCGATACATCCCATTTTTTACCTCAGTCTTAATTGGCCTGGTTCGTTGGACAACCTACGTGTGCGTAAAATCATGCTGACCCCTTTTTTTACCGATAAATTGAAGAAGCAGTTCTGTTTTTTTGTTGGCTTAATTGGAATTCAGAAGGGCATACTGGTTTGCGAAGGAGCTTTTATATGGATGTACGAATTTTGCAGAGTTCGGAATATCGGAATAACGGATATGGCTACATCAGATAATAAAATTTTTGGGGGTGAGATAAAGAATAGATCAGCCTTCACAGTAGTAGAGTTAATAATGGTGATGGGCATAATTGCAATCATGGCGGCTGTAGTATTCCCCAATTTTAAAACTTGGATGACAGAATATGAGTTGAGAAGTGCGGCAAGAGATGTGTTTTCCAGCATGCAAAAAGCCAAGATGGTGGCCATCCAGTCAAATACCTCTGTAAGTTTTAGCTTTACCTCATCAACTGGATCACCTTGCCAGGGTGGGAGTTATACCTTTACTGACTCTTCAGGAAAATTGGTGGCTAGCAATACCTTTGGCCACGGCATATGTCTCTCTACTACTGCCGGATATCCGAACGGTTTCAGGGCAAATGGATTGCCTTTGGGTACATTTGGGGGGGTGGTGCTTTCTCATCCCGCAGTGAGCAAGACATATTCTATTACCCAGACTGTGGCTGGAGGTATCAGATTACAATAACAGGGATTCTGATTGATGCGTAAAAAAAATGAATTGTATTGCGTAAATGGCTTTACACTTTTGGAACTTATGGTCACCCTGTTTATCTCATCAATAATTATGGTGGCTGCATATTCTTCTTTTCATTCACAACAGCAATCTTTTATTTCACAGGATCAGGTAACTGAAATACAAGAGAATATCAGGGCTGGTTTGGATATGATGATGCGGGAGATACGAATGGCTGGTTATGATCCCTCAGATAGTGTCAATGCAGGTATAGTTATTGCTACTGCGGGGCAGTTGAGTTTCACGCAGGATTTGAACGGGGATGGCGATCTTTCAGATAGCAATGAATCTGTCACTTACGGCTTTTCTGCCGCTGATGATGCAGATGGAAATGGCATTGTAGATGATATTAATGGGGATGGTGTTGTAAATGATATAGCATCTCTTGGACGGAATACAGGAGGTGGATTCCAGGCCATTGCCGACAATTTTCAGGCAATTGAGTTTAATTATATATTGTCGGATGGCAGTTCTACTACATCGCCCACTACATCGCAGCTTAATCTTATCCGTTCCATTCAGGTTTCTTTGCTCGTGAGATCAACGATAATAGATAATAATTATACAGATACGAAGACTTATGTTACTGCCTCTGGAGGCAGTTGGGGACCATTTAATGATCATTACCGTAGACGTTTCCTGACATTTATTATCAATGCACGGAATCTTGGCATATGAAAACTATTAGCTACAGGCACTCCGATGGGTTTGGCTTGATTGAATTAATTTTCGCCATCTTTGTGTTCACTATCGGTATTCTTGGGGTAGCTGCCATGCAGATACAGTCTATCAAGGCCAACTCCGTGGCGTTGGATAGAAGTGAGGCAAATGCCTTGGGAGTGTCTGTTATGGAAATGTTAAAAAATATGGATTTTGCAGCTAATGAGTTAACAGATAGCGATAATGACGGTATTGCGGGATTGGATGATGGAAAACCTAATAATAGTACTTCTGCCCCTGATCCTACCGTGGCTGATCACCAGATGAACACTACTTTGTTGGGGACTGGAGGTGCGTTCGCCTCCCTCGGCAATTCATATACTATTAATGGGACACAGTTAATAGACAGTATGGGAAATCGTTATACCCTCTTTTGGAATGTGGCAGATGTGGTTGATCCAGGGACCGGGGCTACTAATAAGATAATAAGACTTCTCATTTATTGGAATAGTAATTTGGGGAGAAATTCATTGGTGTTTACCAGTACCAAGTATGAGTAAAATTTTCGTATTACATGAGGCCTCATAGTTATGATGTCATTGCCGTCTTTGGATAAAATTTTATGCCGTTCGTTGAGTAGGGAATTTCCTCAGAGTCCTTATCATGGATTCCTGTGGAAGCGATCATGGTGTGAATCAGTATATGAGATCGGACTTTGGAAGGATGGAGGCCCTGATATACCTGGGTTTGGGGGATTAGGAGATATCCGGGGGTTCATGTTGGTAGTGATCCTTGTGTTTCTGTCTTTACTTTCGCTGTTAGGTATATGGGCATTGAATACATCCAGCATGGAGATTCAGATTGCAGGGAATCAGCAGCGTTACGAGGAAAATTTCAGTGTGGCGGAAGGGGGAAGTAACTCTGAGGCTACCCGGTTGGGTTACAACATAAGACCTGAATATAATGTGACTGATCCCACGAGAATCAATTTTGATCTTACTGCGGGAAGTTATAATGATTGTTCTACCTGGCCAACAGATAACCTTATTCCGTCCGGGACTGACAACAAGTGCGCCTATGGTTATTTCGTTACTTATCTTTATCCTGATATACCACCAAAAGGTTATGATGCTGATGCGTTTTCTGCTTACAAGTTCAGGATTGATGGAGAGCATCAGGTAGTTATTGAAATGGGTGGAAAAAAGATAGGTGTGAAATCTACCATGTTTTAGTGTGCATCCACTGATTGTGGTATCTGGTAAAATTGTAGATTATGGCAGAAATATATTCATAAATTGTTAATGATTTAACCGGAATGGTTTTAAAAATATATTAATTGATAATTATCTATATTGGTAACTCATAAATACAATAGATGGCTGGTGGCGCTACTGTCAGAATGACGCTTTCTAATGCTAAGCCTTTTAACTGGAGGCATATTATGTATAAATCTTTGTGTGTTAAAATAGACATTTTGTGTTTAATTATTTTGTCAATATTATTGGTTGGAGCGTCATTTGCTAAGGATACTGATATATATAAAGTTGATGATAAAAATAATTGCTATTTATTGATGGACAGTTCGGGCAGCATGAATTTTGGTGTTTATGAATACACCATTGATTATGGTGCAATGTTTGATTATTTTTTTACATTAAATGATAATCCTGATGGAGATTATTATGACTATATTTATGATACTGTTACTAACAGTAGTTATTTCTATCAAAACCATCAGCCAAGAAATAAGATATATGTTTGGAAGGGCAGAATTGGTGTTACTGTAGTAGAGGCTGACGGTAAGACAATAGCATTCACCGGAGATGCGGCCGATCCAAACTATCTTTGGTATATGTCTGACTTGGTGGATACCCATACCGTCATAGATGACGATGGTAATCTTTCTGATGACGGTACTGGACTTCAGCGTCTGACTGAGGATTCCGAGGGGCACATACTGTTTGATGGTCAACGCCTGCCATTAGGACAGGATATAAAGTTGCACGATTACAGTGTGATGTATGATGGAAGTGTGGTGGATAACGGCTTTGGGGGACTTTTGAATGCACCAGGTTATTATTTCAGCGGATATGAGGACGTTTCGCCCCTTAATGTGGCGGAAGATGGTGACAGCGATATATTTTTCTTTGTAACAGGCAACTGGATAAATATGCAGGCAATGTACAACCTGCACTATACAACAAGTTCCGGCCTTCCGTCCGGGGCCAGCAAGGGGGATATGGCTTGGCCGTATGAGCCTTTCCCTATTAGTCAAGAGAGTTGGTCGCAGGAGGCATACAGTCTCAAGTATCCTGATCCCGCCAAGGGGGATCCCACATACTCCCATCCGTATGGTTCGGCTTCCTGTCCCGTGCATGATCCCTGGTGTTGGTCGGCTCCAGGGGATGTTACATATATCAATGGACTGGATGAGAACGACACCGCAAGGACAATTACCCATCCTGGGGCCGCAAAGATTCAGGTTCATTTTTCAAAATTTGATGTGGAACAGGATTTTAAGGATTCATCGTATTTATTCGATTACGTTGCCCTTTACGATGGCGCTGGTAACCGTGTGGCTATCTATGATAATGATAACAGTCCCATTAATGATAATGATGGCTGGTCTGCCGTAGTCCCTGGTGATACGGTCGTAATAAAGTTGAAGTCAGACAGTTACAGACATAGCAAGGGATATGAGATCGATAAGATTCGTGTAGTTTATTCATCTGATGATGATGGTAACTATTACTATATGCAGTCCCGGCTGGACGTGGCAAAAGATGCGATGAGCTACGTTGTTACCGAGTTCATGAATAGAATAAATTGGGGATTTGCCACCTTTGGCAATAATGCCGATGGAGCTGATATTAAGTCGACTGTCAATTTTAACCCCAGTGATCAGGATGACGTGTATGGTGAAGAACTTTTGAATCATATCTCCCAGGTTGAGGCAAGTGGTGGTACGCCTCTTGGTGAAGCGCTGCAGGACCTGTATATAGATGGTTATTATCAACATTCCAACGCTATAGATAACCACAGTTGTCGGAAGAGTTTTATTATCGCAATGACGGATGGTTATCCTTCAGCGGATGAGGACTGGAGAAGAATTTCTGACGGAGGTAACACTATAGTTTTTGATGATTGGGATGGTGATGGTTGGACAAATGATCCGTACCAGTACTATACTCCACCACCTGACTACTATGATGATGTGGCTCACTGGCTTTATACCCACTCTTGGATGAAGTCTGACGAATTTGGTTTGGTAGACGATCCGGCAAATTCATACAAGAATATCATTACTCATCATATCTCTTTTGGTGCCCACCACCCCCTGTTGGAAGATGCTGCCGCTGAGTCGGGTGGTGAGTATATTGCTACGTATAACAAGGCCCAGTTGATATCAGCGTTTCATTCCCTTGGCCTTATGATTTCGCAGGCTGTTTCCTTTACTGCACCTGTGGTTTCAGTGGACTCCGCCAACAAAATTCAGAGTGGCGATAGTCTTTATATGGGCCTTTTTATGCCGAAAGCGGATCAGACATGGGTGGGGAATCTCAAAAAGTTCAAACTTGGTGATGGTTCTGCTGAACGTCCTGATCCCTGGATGATTTATGATGCCTCTAATCATGTGGCCATCGACACATCTGGACAGTTTCTTGACAATACTGATGGATTCTGGGGTGACGAGAATGATTCCAATGATTCAGATTCCAATGGATATGCGGATATTACTGAAGATGGAGTCGGTGAAGTCTTGTTGGAACAGACGAAATCAGACTTTGATGCAGGTAATTACTACTCTTCCCGTCATATCTACACTTATAAAAGTGGTGCTATAGTCTCTTTTGATCAATCCACTATAACCGCCGGAGACCTGCAGGTGGCGGATGATGCCACCAGGAATAAAATTATTAATTGGGTCTATGGGTACACTTATGATGCGGACGCCACTGGTAAGCCTGTGGCCCCGCGAAACTGGGTACTGGGGGCTATTATTCATTCACGGCCAGTGGTGATTGATTATTTTGATACTACAGATCCTCAACTCCCCCTGCTAAAGAGGTATATAGCAGTTGGAGCCAACGATGGAATGCTCCACGTTTTTGATGATGATACAGGTAAAGAGGTCTTTGCCTTTATTCCTGAAGATATATTGCCGAAATTGCAACTTGTGGTTCTGAATGATGAATATGATACTGTCGATGGGCGTATAACCCTTTACCGCAGAGATGGAGAACCCAAGTACCTGATTTTTGGTGAACGTCGGGGTGGTGGAGCGTACTGGTGTCTCGATATAGAGGACAGCGATCCGAACAACTGGACAGTAGCATGGAAGTATACAAACAGTGAAATGGTCCAGTCATGGTCTGAGGCACAGATTGTCTCAATGCTTGTTGGTATTGATGCAGATACAGGTGAACGCACTTATCAAGATGTAGTTGTTGTTACTGGGGGCTATGATCCGGAAGAGGATAACTACCCTGAGCCTTTCAACGATATCAATAATGACGGTACCCCTTATGACGAGAATGGTAATTTGTTAGATTCAGGGACGTCTAAGGAGTGGGATAGTGCGGATGTGAATTATGATGTAAATAATAACAATCAATATGATAAGTATAATCCGGATAAAGATGGTTACGGCAGAGGAATATTTGTTTTCGATATTGATGATCCATCTACCGTGGTCAAGGCCAGTGTGAACGGTATCGAGGTGCCAGTGTTGCCGTTTTCTGTAACCTATGGTCCTGTAAATGTTACCACAGGAACTACGCAGACACTTGCGTCCATGAAGTATTGTTTCCCTGCTTCACCTTCTGTGGTTAAGTTTACAGAGACCTATACCTATAAAGACGAAAATAATCATAGCGTTACAGCTTATGAAGGAAGTGTCCTGAAAACCATATATGTATCCGATATTTATGCCGATATTTTTAAAATAGGATTTACTGCCAATGTGGAAAATAAGGGGACGGAGGCGTCTCCTGACTGGCAGTTGACCACGGCCAGCTGGACAGTTCAGAAAATATTTTCTGGTAATCCTGGTAGTGCAAGCAGTAGTGGTACATTCGGCAGCGGTGTCGATATTTCTGATCAGGGAAGAAAGTCATTTTTCTCTCCTGCTATTTCTTGGGGTGGAAGTGGTGACTATTTCGATAGCGGAAATTACCGGTTTGAAGATACCGAGTTTAATGGTCTGGATCGTATAGCAAGTATCTTCTTTGGAACAGGAGACCGTGAGCATCCGAGATACACACTTATTCGAAATAGAATTTACGCAGTCTATGATGATTCATCTGTTTCTGCAGAGAGCACGGTCGACGGAGGGGGGCAAGCTGTTAATGTATCGTCCGCGCCTTACACTGAAGATGATCTCTTAAATCTCACCTGTGATGAACTGGGTGAATCTACTGTGATAAATTCCTGTTATCTTGGGTCATTGGATGGCGTGTGTGATTCTACTGCCGATATAGATACCATTTCCAAATCTATGAAGGCGTATTTGAGAACCCTACTGGTTGATGATCCGATTTTTGATGATAGTGGCGTTGAAAAGTTGGAGAATGGTGTGAATGAAAATGATGCCAAGGGCTGGTATGTAGTGCTTGAAGATCAAGGCACGGCATGCGATCACTGTGACTATCTTGATGATCTTTCCACAGCAAATGATTCGTCAAGGGATAATCATAGGGGAGAGAAGATATTGAGTAAGCCGGTACTCTATTTCAATACGCTTTATTTCACATCGTATCAGCCATCTTATGATGATCCTTGTAATCCTCAGGGCAATGGTTTCGTTTATGCCCTTGACTATCTTGACGCGAGTGCTGCGTTGAATCTCAATGAAGGAAACGATGGCGAGGACAGTGAACCTGAGCTGGATATTTCTGATCGATATAGAAAATATACCAGTATATATGGTATCCCATCTGGATTCACAATTGTAACCAGAAATGGTGAGGCCGGAGCAATGGCCAGTATGGGGGGGATGGTGGTTGGTCCAGGTGAAAATGGTCCGGGCTACCAGATTCCATCTGCCGGTTTGGGGCTTGAATTGTATTATTGGCGAGAGGGACAGCAGTAGAGTCCAAATCAAATTTCACGATGACCGGGTTTGAGGTTGGGCAATTAAAAGCTGGAGGAACCTATACATGAAAATATATACCAAAACGGTTTGTTTGTTCCTAATGATACTAATGTCGCAGTTCTTTCTGAATCAGGGCTGGGCACGCGTAATGGCAGAAGTGAAAACTTCTTCAGGTGTGGTGAAGCAGGTACTCTCAAACGGTTCTGTCCAACTTGCTGATGACAGGATTTATGAGCCAGCTAACGAGAGGGCCAAAGATCTGGCCAAGGCTTTTTCCAAAGGCCAGCATGTGACACTCCATTTTTACGATGAACATGGGGGGCATTTTTTTACAGATATAGCTTTGTCGAGCAAAAAAAAGGAAGTTGTGATGGATAAGCAAGCTGTGCATGGAGTTTATAAATAGAGTGCAATTCCTGCTGCCTCGGAGTCTTCGCTTACTTGTCGGATACTTGAAGTACAACAGTACGTCTGCGTATCCTCCGCCTTGCATTTCATGCAAACTTGGACAATTGCTCAATTCAGGTTTTTTGTTGTTGCTTTGCGCTAATGTTTATCGATAGAGGATATGTCAGTTGGGAGTTGCACTGAAAACGTAATTTCTTTTTCCTTTTGTGCAAATGATAGTACCCCCCCCATATTTTTTATCAGACGGTAGGTGAGAGGCAGTCCCATTATATGGCTCTCCTCGCCAAAGGGCAGGAATATCTGTTCAGGATCTCTCTTTTTGGGGCTGAAGGTACTGCTGCGGATATCAACATTGACACTGGAGCCGGTCTGATACGATTTTATATGAACTGTCCGGTCAGAGCCTATGCCTGATGCTGCATTCTGGATAAGGTTTAAAAAGACCTGAGTGAGTATATCCTTGTCCATATAAACAGGTTTCAGGTCAGGCGAGAGGTCACAGATAATGTCGATATTTTGTGATTTTATGTTTTCCTGGATCAGCTCAACAGCCTGATTTATTATGGCATTTATAAAACACTCTCCTGGCCTTAACTCAATAGGTTCCAGGTAATCTCTTATCCTGTTGACAAGATTTTCTAATTTGCTGCACTCCCTGAGTATGATACCTGGTTCAGAAAGTTCAGGATATTTTTCCTCAATACGTTTTGCAAAGCCGCCTATGGAAACCAGCGGATTTCTCACCTCATGTGCTACCTCGGATGTGACAGTGCTGAGAAGCTCCAGCCTCTCATTTTGAACCATGGCCCGTTCGAGCATGACCCTGTCCGTAATGTCTACTGCAACAGCCTCTATCAAGGGTGTGGTTGTATGCCCCTCTTTCGATGGGGTGGCAGGGGGGATTGTGCTGAGAAGGACATGAATCGGGTATCCTCTTGTGTGTAACATCCTGCACTCCATGGAGTGAGATTGATGGTAGGTGTGGCACGAGTCCGTGAGCATTCTTTTTACCCTGTTTCTGTCCTCAGGATGTATGGTATCCATGAACCATTTGGGTTTTGATATGGCCTCCTCTGGGGTGATATCAAGCATTCTGATGCTGGCATTGTTGATGAACTGCAGTTCCATATCCATTGAGAGGACAACTATTAGCACAGGGATATTCTGAACAAGGTAGTAGTAACGTTGCTGGGCCTTTCTGACCTTTTCTCTGAGCAGTTGCCTGTCTTCATGACGTTTAAGGCATATTTCAAACTCTGCCAAATTGAATGGTTTGCGAAGATAGTCGCACGCCCCGATTTTTATGGCCTCAATGGCGTTGTCAAAGGTACCAAAACCGGTTACAAACACCAGCTCTACGGCGGGATTAACAGCGATCATCTGTCGTGCCAGTTCCAAACCGTTCATGTCAGGCATGTTTATGTCAAGGAATGCCAGGGTAGGGGATTCTTGCTTGAAGAGCTTCAAGGCTTCTACTGGATGGGTGGCTGTGAGGGGAGAGTAATTCCGTTTTTCCAAGAGTTCTCTAAGCAACGCCCCCATTCCTGGGTCGTCGTCTACTATGAGAACCTTTTCCCTCTTTTCGGTATCCATGTTTTCTGCCTTATCATGTGTCCTGTAGTGTGCTTTGTTATTATTCTAACAGTATTTTGTCACATGAAAAGCGCTGATGAAAATTTATGTAACCCCTTACAGGGTTCTTTGTGGGTATTACCGTATAACTGCCTGAAACCTGAATTGAACGCTTCCCAAGTTTGCATGAGATGCAAGGCGGAGGGTACGCCGACGCACTTCCTGTACTTCAAGTGCCTGATAGGTAAACGAAGACTCCAAGGCAGTAGATAGTGCGGCTTCAACTGCAAATAGTTGGGTGGGACACAGGGAATGACCCTGTGGATAATGTCTCATAATCACAGACGCCCCGAACTTGTCAGTGCAGTCTCTACAAGACGCAGGTATCTGTCTGCTGCTCCTCTGTGCTGATTCAGCAGTTTGATGGCGTTTTGGCCCATGGAGCGCCATTTGGTGCCCCTGCGTGCCACTGTTCTCATCCATTTTTGTAGCTCTTCTGCTGATGTTACCATTGCCCCTGCACCACCTGTTTGCAGCATGTCTGCCATGTCCCTGCAGCTTTCCACATAAGGCCCGTAGAATACAGGTATTCCGTGTGCAGCAGGTTCAAGCAGGTTGTGACCGCCTACGGGTACGAGGGTGCCACCAACAAACGCAGCATGGCCAATGCCGTAAACTTCTGCCAATTCCCCAAGTGTGTCAAGGATTATTACCTCGCTGTGATGCGAACATCTTTTGCTTCGCCGGGACGTATGGAGTCCATATTCGTGTGCTGTGGTCAGGACCTCCTTTGCCCTTTGAGGGTCGCGAGGGGCAATTATCATGCGTATCCGGCCCTTTATCTCTTTTTGCCCTTGCTGGTTTTTTCCCATGGCCCTTTTTAGACATCTCAGCAGCACTTTCTCTTCGCCATGATGGGTACTGCCTGCTACAAAGACAAAGTCGCCCCTGTCTATACAGAGTTGTTGCATGAGTGTAGCGCGCCGTTTTCTGTCTGGTACAGGGAACCGAATGTCAAATTTTAGATTACCTGCACAGATGATCCGGGACGCTCCTTGACCAGTAGCATTTTCCAGCCTGTACACATCGTCCTGAGATTGCATGGCAACAGTGTGGAATCCTCCATATATGAGATTTGCAGCATCTATACCCATATGCCTGAGTAGAGATAGTCTTTCTGATGCCCGCTGGGATATACTCCCGTTTACCAGCAGGGCAGGTACGGTCCTCTTTTTCAGTGCCCAGATCAATCCTGGCCATATATCTGTTTCTGTAAGGATGAAACAGTCTGGCCTGATATGGTTCAAGACATGGTTTACTATTGGGGCAAGGTCCATAGGCATGGAGGTGATGGTTCTCCTGTGTGAAGATAGACGTTGTTCAAGGAGGGTAAGACCGGTGGCAGTGGAGGCAGAGCATATTATGCCAGCATCAGGCCATTGTTCTTCAAGTTTTTCCACCAATGGAATGGCCGCATTGACCTCTCCTACTGACAGGGCGTGTATCCAGATTACAGGTTTGGCGTTCATTATGCCTGACATATCAGGTAACTTCCCAAGCCTGTAGGGCATTTGGCGCCTGTATTTTTTTTGGAAAAGCATGAAAGATAGCGCTATTGGGCAGACTACAGGGGTAAGCAGGGTGGATAACAGGTTGTATGTGAAGAGCAGTGGGCTGGGTTTGTTATTGAGATGCATTTTTTGATTATAGTGTCCTATGAATGAAACATTCAAGTTGCCCCATCTTATCTGTTAATATATTGTTAGGCACTGTCCACCCGCAAATAACGCTTTTGTCCTGTGGCTGCGTTGTTCGTTGGTGAAAATGCTCATGTCGCTACGATTTTCACAAATGCCGGAGTAAGATGAAAAAAAAATATACATACCATAGAGATACTGTTTCTTGTTTGCTTGTCTTCCTCATTTTCATATCAGTGACACCGCATCTGTGTCACGCAAAAAAGGTTACTGTTGATGATGTGATCAGTTATGTTCAGAAACGCTATGACAGTACTGAAGATATATCTGCGACATTTACCCAGGAGACATACAGCCCTGGCGCAGTGGAACCTGTTATGGCATCTGGAAAGGTTTTTTTCAAGCGTCCTGAGATGATGCGCTGGGAGTATGAAAGGCCAGTGCCTCAACTCATAGTAACCAGTGGTAAAGAGGTGTATGTGTATGAGAAGGAGGCACGACAGGTGATGGTCCTCCCAAAGGAACGGTTCCTCTCCTCTGCCGTGAGCAGGGCCTTCTTTTTGGGTAAGGGGTCCTTGCGGAGTTTTTTTGATGTGACTACTGATGAGGAGTGTGGGCTGAAAACTGTATGGTGTTTGCGTCTGGTACCAAAAAAGGAAAGCGGTACGCTTAAAGAGCTTCGTATTGTGATTGATCCCCGTACACATCTTATACAGGAGATGTGGATCAGCGACGAGCTGTCCAGCAGGACACACATAAGGTTCCGTGATATAAGGGTCAATCAGCATCTTTCGCCTGATCTGTTTAGGTTTGAACCGCCTGCAGGTGTAGAGGTGTACAGGGCTGATTAAGCTGTAAGAGCCCATGGGACATCACCTATGGTGTGTTGATGGCCCTGCTTGTCGGCTGCACTCTGTGATCTGTTATACCTGAATTGAGCGTTTCAAATCATGTGAAATATTGTTCTGTCTTTAATTACAGTAAAATAATGCTGTTTTTTGTAAAATTATCCGTCACCAATGGGTTTGCTGTAACTGTTTTGCCTTCTGGCATAATTTGAAACCGCTACGGGATTCCCAATTGCGCATGATCTGCTGCCTCGGAGTCTTCGCTTACCTGTCAGATACTTGAAGTACAACAGTACGTCTGCGTATCCTCCGCCTTGCATCTCATGCAAACTTGGGAATCGCTCAATTCAGGTTATAGTAAGCTCCATATGTTCCCATTAACCCGTAAACAAACAGCTTTCCGCTTCCTGTTTTGCAGGGTGGGAAGTTACTGATGGAAGATGCCATGAATTCTGGACAGAAAGAGATTTTTGAAAAGATAAGAGAGATAGCACAGGAAAAAAATGCAATAATCCTTGCACACAACTATCAGCGGCCTGAGGTGCAGGACGTGGCAGACCTTACAGGTGACAGCCTTGCACTCAGTATCCAGGCATCCAAGACCCATGCAGATATTATTGTATTTGCAGGAGTTCATTTTATGGCCGAGGCTGCAAGTATCGTCTGTCCTGACAAGAAGGTGCTTTTCCCTGTGCCAGACGCCGGCTGTGCCATGGCTGACATGCTTAGCCCTGAACAGCTCATCAAGAAAAAGGAGGAATTGCCTGGGGTACCGGTTGTTACATATGTCAACTCAACGGCCGAGGTTAAGGCGCTTAGCGACATATGCTGTACCTCTGCAAATGCGATTCAGGTAGTAAAGTGGACCGGTGCCAAAGAGGTGCTCATGACGCCCGACCGGAATCTTGCCAGATGGGTGGAGCGTCATACAGACCAGAAGATCCACTACTGGGACGGTTACTGTCCTGTTCATGATGATCTTTCCGTAGAGACCGTGGTGCAGGCCAGGAAAGAACATCCGAATGCACTTATAATGGCACATCCGGAGTGTCCTGTGGAGATATTGGATATGGCTGATGTTGTCAGGAGTACAAGTGGCATGCTTGCCTATGCCTCAAAATCCCAGGCTGCCGAATTTATTGTTGCCACAGAAAATGGCCTTCTGCACCAGCTTAGAAAACAGAATCCGGACAAGAAATTTTTTCACGCCTCTCCTGACATGATATGTCATGATATGAAAAAGACCACCCTTCAGGACGTGCTGGATGCATTGGAAAAGGAAGGGCCGGTGGTAAGGGTGCCTGAAGATATCAGGGTAAAGGCGCTCAGAGCAGTAGAGCGGATGATGGATGTGCCACGGGATGCGGGTTGAGCAGGCGGCCGGATCAGGGCAGGAGCATCTGGATGTTGTGTCTGGCAGTTTCTGAACGATCTCAGACAAGGCCGTATTGGTTCACGCCAAACACAATGCGGGATAAACGGAGAATGCCCTCTGCCGAGGCTGATTTCTTTGGAAATACAATTTGTTAAACAATGTTTTCCCTTATCCAAGTCAAATGCAGTTTTGGTGCGCGTACTCTGTTTGAAAACGTAAGTTTCACCCTCAATCCAGGTGACCGTGTTGGGCTTGTGGGGCCGAATGGCGCTGGAAAGACCACACTGCTCAAGATAATGGCAGGTCACCTGGAACCTGATGAGGGGAGTATTGCAAAGCCTTCTGGTACGGTTGTCGGATACCTGCCACAGGAGCTTTCTGCCAATGAGTTTGCAGGTACAGTATGGGATGAGGCATACAGGGCATTTGAGCGTATAGATGAGAAGGCCCATGAACTGAATCGCATCCATCAGGAACTTTCATCCATCGGCAGGGATGAGAGACGCATGCAGGAGCTGCTTGAAAGGGAGCATGAGATTTCCTCCTTTTTGGAGCAGGCCGGCTTTCATCAACAGGAGGCAAGGACCGCCAGGGTGCTTTCGGGCCTTGGATTCAGGAAACAGGATTTTCACAGGCCACTTAGCGAGTTCAGTGGTGGATGGAAGATGCGGGCATGTCTTGCGCGTCTGCTTCTCTCGTCTCCGGACATCCTGCTTCTTGATGAGCCTACTAACCATTTGGACCTCGATTCTGTCACCTGGCTGGAAGCGTGGTTGATGAATCAGAAGGGGGCCTTGCTCCTTGTATCCCATGATGAACTCTTTCTGAACCGGCTTTCCATGCGCATTGTAGCTTTGGAGAACAGGACTGCTGTCACGTACACAGGCAACTATCATGACTATCTGAAACAGAGCCTTGAACGTCGTAGGCATCTTGAGGCCAGGGAGAGGAGCCGCCAGGCCAAGCTCAGGGATACAGAGCGTTTCATCCAGCGGTTCAGGGCCAAGGCTACCAAGGCCAGGCAGGTACAGAGTCGGATAAAGATGCTTGAGCGTGAGCAGTGTGAGGAGTCCATGCCTGAGAGTGTGCGGTCCGTTCGGTTCAGTTTTCCTGAGCCTGAAAGGTCTGGCAGGGATGTGGTGATTGGCAGCGGTATAAGCAAGAGTTACGTGCTGCAACCCAATCAGGGGGACGGTGCAGGAAAGAAGGTTAAGGTATTTCAAAACCTGTGCTTCAAGATAGAAAGGGGTGAACACATCGCCGTTGTGGGGCCCAACGGTAGCGGAAAGTCTACCCTGTCAAGGATCATTGCAGGGGTTATAGAGCCGGATGATGGCAAGGTGGAATTTGGCCATAACGTAACTGTCTCATACTTTGGGCAGCATCAGGCCGCGGAGTTGCCCCAGGAGGCAACAGTGCTTGAGGCCATGGGACAGGTGCCAGGTGGAGAGGCGCTCCAGCGGGTCAGGGACCTTCTCGGAGCATTCCTGTTCCATGGAGATATGGTGAACTCAAAGATAAGGTTTCTTTCTGGTGGAGAAAAGAGCAGGCTTGCCCTGGCCAGAATGCTTCTTAACCCCGCCAACCTCCTGATCCTGGATGAGCCGACAAATCATCTTGATATTGCCTCAAAGAAGGTGCTGAAACATGCCCTTGGTTCATTCACCGGCAGTTTTCTCATCGTCTCCCATGATAGGGCATTTATGCAGGGCATCATATCGCGGGTGTGGGAGATGAGGGACGGGAGCCTTACCGAGTACATTGGTGGCATTGACGATTATCTGGATGCGCTTGAGAGGCGAAATCAGTCAGATGGCCAGCCGTGTGGTGGAGATGTCACTGCTGGAGTTAATGGGTCCCAAAACGAAAATGGTGGTTCAGGAAGGCGTCTCAGTGCCAAGGAGATGAGACGCCAGGCCGCAAGGCAGAGGGAGTTTCTGAAAAAGCGACTTGGGCCTTTTGAGGAGAAGGTAAGGGCGGTAGAGGCCACTGTTCAGGGCCTTGAGGAGCAAAAGGAGGCACTTGAGGCCATGCTTGCAGACCCTGCAGTTCATTCTGATGGAGCAAGGATGAAAGAACTTAACCTGAAATATAAAAATATTTCCCAACAAATTGATGAAATGTATGTTTTGTGGGAAATGGCAGAGGAAGAGCTTGCTGCCGCCCGGGATGTCTTAAAATCTTCTTGACTCTGTTCAATCTACACTATATACCCTTAAAGGTGCTAATACTATGTTAAACGGCAGTGCTTCAACCACTTCTTCCCCCTTTGTGGACAAAAGCGGATTACCAAAGACATCTCTCCCACTCAGTGACAACGCCCTTGTGGTGCTTGCAAAACGTTATCTCAGGAAGGATGATGATGGCAGGGTTGTTGAGACCCCTGAGGAGATGTTCAGGCGGGTGGCCGTTACGATAGCCCAGGCAGACCTTGCGTATGATCCTTCACTTGATATCAAGGCACTGGAAGAGTCTTTTTACTCCCTTATCACCTCGTTCAAATTCATACCCAATTCTCCCACGTTGATGAATGCAGGACGTGAGTTGGGTCAGCTTTCAGCGTGCTTTGTACTCCCTGTAGAAGATTCCATAGAGAGTATCTTTGAGGCAGTAAAGCACACTGCCATGATTCACAAGAGTGGTGGAGGCACCGGTTTTTCCTTTGCACGTATCCGTCCTGAGGGAGACAGGGTCAAATCAACTCATGGTGTTGCCAGTGGCCCCATCTCCTTTATGACCATATTTGATGTGGCTACTGAGACAATAAAACAGGGTGGAACCAGGCGTGGTGCCAACATGGGTATCCTCAGGGTGGATCATCCGGATATCGTCAAGTTTATTACTGCAAAGCGGGAGTTTGACAACCTGAACAACTTCAATATCTCGGTTGCCCTTACAGAAGAGTTCATGGAGGCGGTGGAGAGGAAGGCTGATTACTCCCTGATAAATCCGCGGACCGGCAAGGAGGTGAAACGTATCTCTGCCTGGTCAGTGTTTGAACTCATAGTGGACTCTGCCTGGGAGAGCGGAGAGCCTGGGGTCATCTTTCTTGATCGCATTAACAGATCAAACCCGACACCACGACTCGGGGAGATCGAGAGCACCAACCCGTGTGGAGAGCAGCCCCTGTTGCCCTACGAGTCCTGCAACCTTGGCTCTCTCAACCTTGGCAGGATGGTGAGCAAGGACGGCAAGATCGACTTTGACGACCTGAAACGCACGGTCCATCTGTCGGTTCATTTTCTGGACAATGTAATCGACGTTAACCGGTTTCCTCTGCCTGAGATCGCTGAGATGACCAGGCGGACGAGGAAGATCGGTCTCGGTGTCATGGGGTTTGCCGACATGCTTATTCAGATGGGCATACCGTACAACTCACAGGAGGCGGTGGCCATTGCCGAAGAGGTGATGGGTTTCATTGATACTGAGGCAAAGGCAGCCTCTGTACGGCTGGCTGAGAAGAGGGGAAACTTCCCTGCCTATCCTGGCAGTGTGTATGATACACCTCAGACCCCACTTATGAGAAATGCCACTGTCACCACAATTGCCCCTACAGGTACCATCAGCATCATTGCAGGTGCATCAAGTGGTATCGAGCCCCTGTTCGCGGTGAGCTACATAAGAAAGGTGCTTGACGGTACAGAGCTTGTTGAGACACACCCCATTTTTGTAAAGATGATGAAAGAGGCAGGGGCCTATTCAGACCAGTTGATGGAGAAGATTGCACGCAGCGGGTCTGTTAGTGAGGTGGATGAGGTGCCTGATGAACTCAAGAGAATATTCGTGACCTCAATGGATGTGTCGCCCTCTGATCACATAGCCATTCAGGCAGCCTTTCAGAAACATACGGACAATGCAGTGTCCAAGACCATCAACTTTCCCGAGAATGCCACAAAGGATGATATCAGAGAGGCATATCTCCTCTCCTGGAAGCAGGGACTGAAGGGGCTTACGATATATCGCTACGGAAGCAGGCCGGTTCAGGTGCTGAATCTGAAGCAGGAAGGCCAGACAGGTGGCGACGATGTCCAGTGCCAGGGAGTAAAGACGTCAAATGGCAAGATTGCCCCGCGGCCAAGGCCACGCAGGACCTATGGGGTTACCGAGAGGGTGCGTACAGGTTGCGGTAATCTCTACGTTACTGTGAACAAGGATGATAAAGACATCTGTGAGGTGTTTACCCAGATGGGCAAGGCCGGTGGCTGTGCGGCCTGTCAACTCGAGGCAGAGAGCCGTCTCATATCCCTGGCCTTGCGCTCCGGTGTGAGTCCAAGGGTGATAGTCAAACAGCTCTCAGGTATCAGGTGCCCCTCTCCCTCATGGCAGGATGGTGATCAGATACTCTCCTGCCCGGATGCAATGGCGCGGGTGTTAAGAAAGGTCGGGAATGTGAGCGTGGAACACAACGAGACAGTGGTCATGAGCTGTCCTGAGTGTGGTGCAGTCCTTGAGCCTGAAGAGGGGTGCATGCTGTGTCGTTCGTGCGGCTTTTCAAGGTGTAACTGATGGCGGTTTGGTGGATCCTGCCGGTTAGAGACTCCAGAGGTGTAGGCAAGGGGACATAGACCGTGTATAGACAATTTTGGGTGTGCTTCCGTGGGGCCTTGGTATGTGTCCTGATGGTAGTGTCATGTGCCTGTGCCATGACATATGCGGCTGACATTCCTCAAAATGAAACTGCAGTGCCTGATAGTGGCAAGGTTCCATCTGGTGAGTGCAGGCCGTCTGATCCGCAGCATGCGTGTCTCCATGTGATTGTAACTGGTATAAGGGATGATAAGGGTGTTGTGCGCATGTCCCTATATGATTCTGAAGAAAATTACAATGCCAAGCAGCACTCATGCCGTTATGCCATCGTGCCTGTGAAGAATGCCAGGGCAGAGGTGGTGTTCCACAGGCTCAGGCCTGGCTGGTATGCCATACTCCTGTTTCACGATGCCAACAACAATCATAAGTTTGACAGGGTAATGGGAATTCCTGTGGAGCGATTCGGGTTTTCCAATAATATAAGGCCGGGTATTACAGGGGCACCGGCCTTTAAGGAGACAAGGTTCAGGGTTGGCGCCGGTGAGTGTGTGACCCAGACAATAGGCCTGCAATCACTGTTTGGCGGGTAACCAGCCTCTCTCTTAATGTTCGCCACGCCACTCATCCAGTTGCTGCCTGCCTTTGTCAGTGGAGTGGTATTCTGCAGGTTCTGTTTTTCGCCTGAGACAGCACTGTCTGTCCCCCTTTTGGTGACGTGTGTCACGGTTTTCATTATTGCAGGGTTATGTTGCATCCTTTGTCAATCCCCTGTTTCTTCAGCCCATTCTGGTGCTAAAGGCACCATATTTATCTCTCTCAATCCTTTCGGTGTTGCTGGCAGTTTTTTCCCATCTGGGGCCATCTGGGCTCAGAGGTTTGCCATAGTTACATCCCTCTTTTTTGCAGGCATGCTTCATTATCACCTTGGCACGCTTGCTCTCCATCGTAATGCTGCAGACCTTGAATGCCTTGCAGACGCAGGAGGCAGGTACGTGGTTTCCGCACAGATAATCACCGCTCCCTCTGTACAAAACAGTGCCCTCAGATTCAGGGCAGCGGCATTTACTCTGCACGGTCCGGTCTCTGACCGCAGTATACATGGCCTGTGTGCCGTTACGGTCAGGGGGATGTCAGCAGGTCAGTTTCGTGTTGGGGATGTGGTTCGGTTTGCTGCCACATTTAAAAAAATCCGTAATTTCAGGACCCCGGGTACCTTTGACTATGAAACCTGGTGGGCACTGCATGGCATCAGGGTAAAGGCCTTTGTGGCATCTTCTCCATTTATGGTAAAGACCGGCCACAGGGACAGTGGGCCATCCCTGTCATACGTCCGTTTTCTGTTTGAGACAGGCCGGGCAAGACTCATGGAGTTCATTGCACGCAGTTTTCATGACCCACAGCAGGCTGCCGTGGCAGATGCGCTGCTGTTTGGGAACAGGGCAGGTCTGTCCCAGCAAATCAAGGACGCATTTTCCATTACTGGGACAGGTCATCTGCTTGCAGTCTCAGGCCTGCACATGGCAATGGCCGCGCTTCTGACTTTTTTTTCTGTCCGATGGTTGTTGCTTCGTTGGGAGTGGCTTGCCCTGCGTATCCCGGTTATAAAGGTGGCAACCCTGCTCTCCATGCTTGCAGTCATATGCTATGCCGGTCTTTCTGGCTTCAGCCCCTCTGCCAATAGGGCAATGATCATGATTCTTGTCTTTTCTGCAGGCATGGTCCTGGAGTTGCCCAGTACGCCCATGAATTCACTTGCTGCGGCTGCATGGATCCTGCTCGCGATCTCACCGTTTTACCTCTTTGACATAGGTTTTCAGTTTTCGTTTGTAGCAGTCTTTTTTCTCATCCTCTTTTCCCATGTGTCCATATTGCCCAAAGAGGAGGCGGGCCTTGATAAGAGGGTCATGCGGTACGCATCAGGGCTGTTCCTGGTCTCTTTTGTGGCAGCCCTTGCCACTGGACCTCTTGCGGCATGGCATTTCCAGAGGATATCCCTTATAGGGCCGTTTCTGAATGTGCTGCTTGTGCCAGCAGTCTGTTTCCTGTTATTGCCATGTTTGATTACAGGAGTTGCACTCTTTCCTGTAACTGTGGCAGGTGCATCACTGATCTATATCCCTGCAGGACTCATGATCTCATGTCTGCTTTCAGTGGTGGGCGCATGCGCCAAAATCCCCTTTGCCTCCATGTGGATAGCCCGCCCCTGCCTGTGGCAGGTTGTACTTTTACTCTTGGCACTGTTTGTGGCAGGCCTTTCCCTGTTGCCAGGAATGTTACGGCCCATGAGAATACGGCTCTGTCTCATGTCTTCCTGCCTCCTTGCGGTGGTATTGGCAGGTGTTCTTTCCATGCACCTTGCTGCGGTGTGCAGGAAGGATATGGTACTTCATCTCATAGATGTGGGGCAGGGTACCTGCCAGGTGGTGGAGCTTCCTGGGGGAAAGGTGATGGTAATGGACGCAGGGGGGATGAGAACAGGCACCTTTGATACAGGCAGCAGGGTAGTGGGGCCATATCTGAGGACATTGGGATATATCCATATTGACATCCTTGCATTGTCACACCCTGAGACAGATCATATGGGAGGGCTGGCTTCCATGGTTACCCAGTTCAGACCGGATGTGCTGTGGACAAACGGTGATACCAACACCAGGAATACTGCCTGGAGAACTCTTGCCGTCAGGCTCAGGCAGAATGGGACACGACAGGTGGTATTCCGGGACCATGCGATGATAGATAGGTATGGCGTGTCTTTTCACATCTTTGGGCCTGCAGGGTGTGGTGCTGCCACAAGCCGGAATAGCCGTTCACTTGTGATAAGGCTGTCATGTAAGGGGCATTCCATGTTACTCACAGGAGATATTGACCAGGCAAGAGAGCTGTGCCTGCTTCATCAGGGCATGGAAGCATCTGATGTGGTGGTAGTGCCTCATCATGGCAGCAGGACATCGAGCAGCCCGGCATTTGTACGGTTTGTGCGTGCCAGGGCGGCCCTGATACCTGCAGGCTGGAGGAACTATCTGCACCTGCCGGCACGGGATGTGGTCAAAAGGTGGGAGAGATCAGGGGCGGTGGTCCT
>Ga0256914_1000496_pt1 | contig 38781 bp, 31 predicted proteins | sample HulkmetaG_FD_191571 | JGI IMG/M metagenome (GOLD analysis project Ga0256914, IMG submission 191571) | Hydrothermal chimney microbial communities from Main Endeavour vent field at the Juan de Fuca Ridge, Pacific Ocean - Hulk | ecosystem: Environmental > Aquatic > Marine > Hydrothermal vents ... | reverse complement strand
TCGCCTGGCAAACACATAGAAACTTTTGAAAAATACCTTTCTCAGGGATTAAAAGCCATGATGGGAGAGCGTTATTTTCGATAGATAAGTCGTTGGCAATACAGCTCTTTAGTAGCTGCACATTTGAAATTTGAGAAAAGCACTGTGCATTCAGACGAACATGGACGAAGATTGACGACTATAGACGATGGTTCGCTTCGTCCACATTCGTCTTTTCGTCTATCTTTGTCTGATGAGTTGTAATCGTCTACAAGGCTAATTTTAAGTTCATGCGTAACTACTAACGTACCCGACTTCAATCACCACAAAGGCACAAAGACACTAAGAACACCAAGAATTTCAAAACTTTTTCTTTCTTTGTGCCTTTGTGGCTTCGTGTCTTAGTGGTTTCTAGCCGGTCTACCTTTGCAGTAACATTTTCTGTGAAAATCTGTGAGAATCTGTGGTTAAACCTTGGCAACCACAGATGGCACAGATTTCGCAGATTTTCTTGAGCGCTTTCTTTCCTTCTTCTTCGTGCCTTGATGCACTTGGTGGTGCGCTCCGGATAGCATAGCACACTTACTTATCTCACCCATTCAATTTTTAGGACAGCATCATGTATATCAAACACAGCGATGATGTGCCCGCACAGCTTGTAGGAGTGGGCCAGGCTACCACCATTCAAGTCCTCATCTCATCTGAGGAGGGGCCACATTTTGCCATGCGCAAATTTGTGATGCAGCCGGGCGGCGGCATGCCCCGGCACACCAACACTGTCGAGCATGAGCAATATGCTCTGCGAGGTCGGGCCCGTGTCTGGATTGATGGCACCGAAACCGTGGTTTCAGCGGGCGATGTGCTATTCATTCCTGCGGGCGTGCCGCACAGCTATCACACTGTTGGCGATGAGCCCTATGAGTTCATCTGCGTTATCCCCAATCTCACCGACACTGTAGAGATTCTGGAGGATTAGGCCCGCAAAATGGTATAATTCGTCCATGCAAACAGCAATAACTTCTCGCCGCGCCCTGGCTGATTTGAGTCTGCTGGGCGTGGCGTTTATTTGGGGTCTAACCTTTGTGATGGTGCGGGATGCAGTCCATGCGTATCCTGTCTTCGCATTCCTTAGCGCCCGGTTTATTCTGGCCTTTGTGGCTATGATTCCGCTGGTGCTATTGCTACGCAAGCGCGCTGCCGGCTGGGGCGGCGATACGCATTTGGGCAAACAGCTAGGAGCAGGGATCATTCTGGGACTCTTTCTTTTTGCGGGGTTTGGCTTTCAGACAGCGGGCCTGCAATGGACAACGCCCGCCAAGGCAGGGTTCATTACAGGATTGGCCGTTGTGCTGGTTCCGGTGCTGGGTGTGCTCTTTGCCCGCGAGCGCCCGCGAGCTGCGGTATGGGTGGGTGTGGGGCTGGCCACAGCAGGACTGGCGCTACTATCGCAAGTGGGTGTAAACTTGGGAGACAGCATCAATCCTGGCGATGTGCTGGTCTTCTTTTGTGCGCTCAGTTTTGCCGGACATATCTTCATCACAGGCAAATTTGCCCATCGTATGAATCCACTGGTGCTGACAACAATGCAAATTCTGACCGTAGCAGTGCTGGCCAGCATCACCAGTTATTTTTTTGAACCTGCCACGCCTGTTTTTCCCCGCGGGCAGCCTCTTTTTGCTGCGGCGTTCACGGGATTATTGGCAACTGCTGCCGGGTTTGGCATTCAAACTGTGGCGCAGCGGTTTACTACGGCCACTCACACCGCACTTATCCTCATCACCGAGCCCCTCTTTGCTGCGCTGGCTTCGATAATGCTCATTCAGGAATCATTGGGCCCGGGCCAGTGGCTGGGTGGCATTCTGATTCTGGTCGGCATGTTGGCGGCAGAGCTGAGCAGCAGATAACACAATACACATATTTCACGTAACGACTAACGTACCCGACTTCAATCACCACAACGGCACAAAGACACTAAGAACACCAAGCATTTCAAACCTTTTTCTTTCTTTGTGCCTTTATGACTTCGTGTCTTAGTGGTTTCTAGCGGGCTACTTTAGTCGTAACACATTCACGGATATTTCTCATGGATCGAACAGTGCCTTCATCTGGTAATGATGACATTCAACTTTATATGCGCACCTACTATTCGTTGTTGCGCAGCACCAGTCCGGTGCAAATCAAAGTACTGAGCGAAGCGCACAAGCGAATGAATTCAGCGCTGCATGTGCGGGCCAATGAATCGAAACCAGATTTGTCTGCATTCATTTACGCCATCATGCGCCTGCCCCGCGTCATCGAAAACATCAGCCTGGTGGTGATGGGGCAATCGCAACGTATTTTTCACAAGCATGGCTACGGCAACCTGTCATCCTGGCAGCGGGTCGTTGCTCCCGGACGCCGACGGCGCACCTTTTATGATGGTGACAAGACGTTGGCTGTATTCATCGCCAGCCGTTCCGATATCGACGATCTTGTGCCCATGCTGGTGGCTTATCAGATTGAACGTCGTAAGCTGTATGAGCTGCTGGGGGATGGCACCGGCTTGGCTTTTATTCAGTCGCTACGGGCGCAAGACATGGCGAATCCCCAGGACTGTTGCCAGCGGCTGGCAGATTTGACCCACATGAAAGCAGATGAATGGTTGAAGCTGTATCGGGTTTGGAAGGATGCGTTTCCTGAACGCCTGTACATCCTCGTCACTCAAAAGCAAGATATTGCTATCCGCTCCCTTTCCGGCTCGCTGGCCGATTATCGGCGGGCCACCCGGCGCTGGTGGGAGCATGTGGAACGGGCGATTACGCACATCACTTTTTCAGATCGTCCCGCTTACTTTGTCTCCAGCAACACCCATACTCTGGCCAATCTTCTCAGCGGCTATCCACTCAAGATGAAAACGGTGCTGCACGACTTTATCCACCAGGAAGGTTCCGAAGAACTACGCCAGGAATACGAGGATATTCTTCGGGAAAATGTGCCCAGCAGTTACGAAAATTTTTTGTACTACGCCTGGAAAAAGTATGAGCAGGCGCATCCCGAGGCGGTGGCGCAGCGAGTTGCTCACGAGCAATCCAGAGGCATTTATCGCGTGCCCAGTGAATTTACCGCCTTTGATATCGAGGTGCAGATCGCAGTTCTGGGCGAATTGGATATATCGATGCTTGACGAGCGTTTACAGGTTGCCGGTATTGAAAACCTTGTGAACAGTGATGCACTCATCATCAATATCGATTATCCGCTGGGCCTGGGTGCGTATCAGGTGCTGAACGAAATTTCCCGCAATATCGACGAGGTGCGCGGGGTATACATCATGGGCAAGGCAGCCACGCTGAACGGGCGTGTGGGCGATGTGATGATTCCCAATGTGGTGCATGATGAACACAGCACCAACACTTATCTTTTCCGTAACTGTTTCAGCGCAGAGGATGTGCGCCCCTTCCTGGTTTATGGAGCGGTGCTGGATAATCAGAAGGCGATTACTGTGCCCGGCACATTTTTGCAAAATCAGGATTACATGGCAGTGTTTTATAAAGAGGGCTACACCGATTTAGAGATGGAGGCGGGCCCGTATCTCAGCAGCATTTACGAAATGTCCCGTCCCAAGAGCCATCCTTATAACGAGATTGTGAATCTTTATGAAGCACCCGTGCCTGTAGGTGTGCTGCATTATGCCTCGGATACGCCTTTCAGCAAGGGCGAGAATCTGGGGGCACAGAATCTTTCTTATTTTGGCATGGATCCCACTTACGCGACGATGATTGCCATTTTGCGCCACTTGCTGGTGGCAGAGGGGGCGCAGACAGCTTGATGCCTGATTTTCGAGAAATCCGCTATCTGGCGCATGGCACACCCCACCAGCAACGGGCCTACCAGGCGCTAACCAGGCTGGGCATTATGGATGCGCTGGCCCGTTATCACGCCCGGCTGACAGGCACCATTCCCCTGGATGTGGCAATTCCGGGCAGCGATTTAGATATCATCTGCCAAGTAACAGTGGCAAAGATGCCCACATTTGCAGCGCAGTTGCAACGGGCGTATGGACATTTGCCCGATTTCGAACTGCAACGCAAGATGCGCTACGGGCACGAGGTTTTGGTTTGCGATTTTACTTTTGAGGCGTTTCCTGTGCAGGTGTACGCGTCGCCCGTGCCCGTGGAGGCGCAGCGGGCCTGGGTACATCTGCTGGCGGAGGCGCATTTGCTGGCGAACGCGGGCGTGGGAGCCAAAGAGGCTATTCGGGCCCTGAAGTTGCAAGGGCTCAAAACAGAACCGGCATTCGTGCGCTACTTTGGCCTGGGCAACGAGGCTGATGCGTATGAAATTCTCTATCGGCTGCGCATAAAGTCCTGACTCCCGCCTTATTCTTCATCTTTTCGCCCCCACGAACGAACCTGATAAAGGATCGCAGGCTGCCAAAAGCATTGAGATTCTTGGGATAGTTTGGCTGTATGAGCATTTAATGATAAGATTATGTTGCATAAGGTGTGCCAGTCATCATTCAACAAAAGCCTTTGTAACTAGAGTGGTTCTTTTCAGATGGCCGTGAATAGTTACAAGCCATTGCTCTCTTGTTACGCAGTCTAAGGCAGCGTAGCGCAATGTGTGCTATGGCAATAACCTTGTGTACTCGCTCGCTCAAAATGCTACTACTGGAGTCATTGATGAATATTTACGTTGGCAACTTGCCATACACCATTACCGAGGAGGAACTCGCCAAGCTCTTCGCACAGTATGGTGATGTTATCTCTGTTACCATTATTTCAGATCGCTATACCGGACGCTCGAAAGGTTTTGGATTTATCGAGATGGCCAATCGTCGAGAAGGTGAAATTGCAATCGCCGAACTGGATGGATACCCCTTCAATGGTCGCAATCTCAGCGTCAACCTGGCACATCCACGCATCGAGCGGCCGCAACGCAACAAAGAATGGCTCTAATCGAGTATACTTCCCAATCAAAGGCGAGCAGCTTCGGGTGCCCGCTTTTTTTTAATGGCTTTCTATGAGCAAAACATCCTCTCCAAAACATACGTCTGCCACACCCCGACAAAAATCGTGGCTGGCCCGCCTGCGCCCAGCCCTCTCTCACTATTTTCCCCATGAACAGGGCTATTTAGATTTACGGGTGTCGGGCCCGCCCCAATTACACACCAACTCCCGCATTTATCCCTTTACCTTGTTGGTGGATGGGCTGGCCAGGCAAGAGTTGCTGGTGAAAGCGCCGCATGGACGCAAAGCAGCCGATGTGCCGCAAGCTTGGCAGGCAGCACGTTATCTGCACCGAATTTTCGCAGAGGAGACGCATTTGGGTGTGCCGCAAACGCTGGGAATGTGGGAAGACCCCGCCGCCCTCATCATGCTCAAAGCCGCGGGCGAGGCTTTGCATTTACGCATTAAAGAATGCCGCAACTGGGGCATTGAGACAGGATGCCAACTGGCCCAAAACTTTGTCGAACAGGCGGGACGATGGCTGGCACTGCTGCATGAGCATCGCCCCCCCATCTGGGCCCAGGCAGCGTCTGAGCCGCGGCAAAAGATGGAAACCATGCTGTCCCGCTTGCGCCCATTTGACATCGGGCCCCTGGCAGAAAAACGCATCCGGGAGCAACTTGGCATCCTCAGCACCATGCCTGCGCCTGAGCCAGTCCCGCTGCATGGCGATTATACCTTGCGCAACATCCTCTGCCAATTACCACAAAGCATCGTTGTGCTGGATACCGAGTTGGCGACTTACGGCAATCCGGCACTGGATATCGGCTGGTTCCTGGCTGCGTTGCACTTTATCGATAAATGGCAACTCTTTGGCAATGAGATGACCTACACTACGGCAGTCATCCGTCAAACCGAAGAAAAGTTCTTACATGGTTATCAAACTGTGCGCCCGCTGCCGCCCCCGGAACAAATTCGCGCCTACACCAGTTTACGCCTGCTGGAACGCTGGGCAGAATTGGCGGAACATCAACAAAGTCGCAGCCTGGTGGGCATGCGCCAATTGATCATCCGCCTCATCAATCATCATTTTTCACGGGCCATTTTGTCGTAATCAAATACAACTTTAATGGAGCGAGTCCGTTTGTCCTGGGCAACACGGATGGCCTCGCGCCACTGTTCCAGCCGAAAACGATGGGTAATCAGGCTGGTTGCTTGCAATTTGCCCGCCCGCAGCAATTCGATGGTGATATCGTAGGTGTGACGCTGCTGACCCTGCCAAACCTCAGTTCCGTGAGCATAAACGCCAATAAGATCGACTTCCTGATACCAGACCGGAGAGAGATCGAGCTTTAACGGGGAAAGTTTGACACCCACCATGATAACAGCACCGCCGGCGCGGGCCATGCGTAAACTGTCGGCCAGGGTGCGGGAACTGCCCACACAATCATACACGATATCGAAGCCCCCCAACAACATACGGTTTCCCAACATGCCTTCATAAAGTTTAGCATCTGTCAGCGCAGCCGTAGCTTGATAGGCGTCATCTTTGGGCCCGATAATGGTGCTGGCTCCCAGTTCCCGGGCAGCCTCAGCTTGATGCGGGTAGCGGGCCATAACCGTGATGCGGGCCGATGGCACCAAGGCGCGCACTGCCTGAACCACTGTCAAGCCGATGATGCCTGCGCCCACAACAAGCACCTGGCTACCAGCTTGTGGCAAGCGGCGCAAAACAGCGCGTACGCCCACCGACAACGGCTCGATCATCATGGCCTGCTCATCGCTAATATCATCGGGCACGGGATAAACTTCCCATTCGTGAGCGATATAGCCATCACCCCAGCCACCTCCCTCGCCGCGCGCACCGCCGACCGATGTGTTTTCGCACAGTTGATAATTGCCTTGCCGACAATGCTGGCATGGCGGGTCAATCTCCAGGCTCAGGCAAGATGCCCCCTGAAAACGGCTGTCCATGATCACCCGATCGCCAACCTGGAAGCGAGTGACGCCCGGGCCTATCTCGGTGACAACACTCACGACCTCATGGCCCAGATAAAAACGCTGCGTTCCGGGCAGACAAGCGGGTGCGACATTCAAATCAACCTCCACTTGCAGCAAGGATAAATCGGTGCCGCAAATGCCACACAAAAGGTTTTTCACGCGCAGCCAGTGCGGGCCTGGCAGCATGGGCTCGCTCACATCCACAAACCTTACCGGGGCCAGTCGCGAGGTGCTAACACCGGGCCACAAGGGCTTTAGTGCTTTAACCGCCACCATACGGAAAAGATTTTTATCAACGTAGATAGTGCGCATAGGATTCCAGAAGTGGGCATCAACGACCTCAAGGGATTGATGCTATGAATTTGAAATGTAACTTTTCCCATCCATCCATAGAAACCCACCAAGGCACGAAGAGAAAAAGCATGAAGCGCTTCGCACCGGCGCGGCCAAAAGGGGATAGATTGAAGTGGCAGTGGCGCTTTTTAGTTTGCCACAGGCTTTCAGAGGCCTACGAAACAGCAACCAGTTGCGGATATTCGGTGCGGATACTGTCGCCGGGATTCAGGCCTAGTTCCCGCATGAGTTTGGCAATCAGAGCAGCTTTCTTTTCGGCATCACTGGCAGACCAGGTGCGAGCCTTGATTTCGACAAAATTGCCCAGGCCCTGAGGACGGGTGATATTGTCGAGGTTGATGGCAAATTCATCTCCTTCGTAAAGCACACGGTAGCGGGTGCGCCATTTGACCACCTCGATTTCTTTATCGGGATGGAAGTATTCACGATAGAAGCGCAGTGAATAGTTAGCCTGGGCGGTGTAGCGCGAGCGGGAAAGGATGATGGAATCCTGGTATTCCCGCTCCACAAGACCTTCCATCAGTGTCAGTGTGTAAAAGGGTTGCACAGTCAATCCCACGGGCCCGGGCCCCTCGGGACTGACCAGTTGATTGTCTTCACGGTAGCGCAGATAACGGTTGTCGCCTCCTTCGAACAGGAAGTAGGTGTCAAACTGCTGGCGCACCGAGTGCTTAATGGTTTCCAGGCCCAGCGCTTGCAGTCCCTGTTCAACGATGGCCAAATCGTTGGCCCGAACTTTCACCTGCACTTCATAGGTCTCGCGCTGCTCAAATCCACCAATGGCAATGGTTTTGATGAGCAGGCTGCCCTCGCGCTGGCTCATAAAGTCATTGATGCGCTGCGCAATCTCGTTGGCCCGGGCCCGGACTTGCGGAAAGTCTATGGTCAGCAGGGTGCGATCTCGCAAAAGTTGTCGCCCGTGAACCCACACGTGTCGCACATCGCTGGCCTGGGCCGCGTAGATCAGGTGGCTGTAAACATTGTTGGCGCTAAGATGGAAGCGTGGGGTCGCATGAGGTGCATCTTGATCCAGCACCACAATATCGGCCAGCTTGCCAATTTCAAGACTGCCGATGCTTTTCTCCAGGTGCAATGCTGTGGCGCCCTCGATGGTCATCATGGCAAAAACATCAGCCGCTGGCAGGAGCGTGGGGTCAGCTTTGACAGCCTTAGGCAAAAACGAGGCCAGTCGAGCCTCCTCGAACATATCCAAATCGTTATTGCTGGCGGGGCCATCGGTGCCAATGCCCACCGGAATGCCCGCGGCTCGCATCTCGACCACCGGCGCAAACCCGGAAGCCAGTTTGAGGTTGGATGAGGGATTGTGTGCAACGCCCGCGTTGGAGCGGGCCAAAAGTTTTATCTCATGCGGCTCGATGTGAACGCAATGGGCCGCGATGAGGTTGGCTTCGTTCAGGCCCAGGCCATCTACATAGGCGACGGGAGGTGCGCCAAAGTCGCGCTTGGCATCGGGAACCTCGCTGGCGGTTTCCGAAAGATGGGTATGGATGGGCACGCCCAGCTCCAGCGCCATATCGCGCGCTTTTGTAAGAATTTTGGCAGTGGTGGTGTAGGGTGCGTGCGGGGCAATGGCGGGCGTGATGAGCTCATGCCCGTTCCATTCTTCGATGAAGGCACGGCAACGGGCCAGGGCATCTTCGCAGGAGCTGGCATCGGGCGAAGGGAATTTGAGAATGGATTCGCCCAGCACTGCGCGCATACCCACATCCGCTGTGGCAGCGGCCACAGCTTCTTCAAAGTAGTACATGTCGTTAAAAGTGGTGGTTCCCCCCTTAATCATCTCGGCGCAGGCCAAACGCGTGCCCACATCTACAAAATCGGCGCTGACAAATTCTCGCTCCACCGGCATCATGTAGCCCAACAGCCACACATCCAGCCGCAAATCATCGGCCAGACCGCGTAGCAGGGTCATGGGCACGTGGGTATGGGCATTAATCAGGCCGGGAATCACCAATTTGCCGCTGGCATCAACGATATTTTCACTTTCAACCAGTTGTCGCACCCGCTCTTCGGGCCCGACAGCAACAATTTTGCTCTCTTTAATTGCCACCGCGCCGGGCGTGAACACATCGCGCCTGTCATTCATGGTGACAACGGTTCCCCCAACAATGAGGGTATCAACTTGTCTTATCATAACTTTCCTTTCCTTTAGTTAGCAGCATCCTCCAGCGCGGCCCGAAATGTATCGGGGTCACGAGCGCCGGAATAAAGTTTGCCGTTGATGAAGATAGTGGGTGTGCCATTGACGCCGCGAGCAGCAGCTTCGCTATCAATTTTCTTAAGTTTTTCCAAAGGCTGCCGAGTATCCAGGCATTTATCGAAGGTGCGGGTATCCAGATTTAGATCCGCAGCCAATTGTTTAAGATTTTTGGGGAAAACAGCTTCTTTACCCTGGGCCATGAATCGCCGGAAGAGTTCCTCGTGATACTCCCAGAATCGCCCCTGATTGGCCGCACACTCTGCGGCCAAATCGGCGTTGACCGAGTCGGTTCCACTAATCACACGGTATTTGTATTCCCAGCGTACCAGGCCTGCGTCGGCAAGTTCGTGCAAGATGGGGCCTAGCTCTGCGGTAAAATCAGCGCAGTGCGGACATAGAAAGTCTTCGTAAGTTTCTACCAACACGGGCGCCGAGGCTTTGCCCAATGCGGTGATGTCACTGGCATCTTGTGTCTTGCGACCGCTGAGATAGCTAAAAAGCCCCACAGCAACGATGAGAATCAAGCCCAACGCAATGGCGGCAATAAAGAGTGAACGGGAACGTCGTTTTGTTTTTGCGGCCCTGCGTGAACGCCTGGACGATGAAGCTCGTGATGATTTCTTGGTCATGGGAAAATTTGGCTCCTGGATGCGTGAAGAGTGGTTAGCCAAGCATTATACAACAATGAGTCGTAAAAATGAGAATCGGGCAGGTTAGGGTAGTTTATTTCAGGCCGGAATGCACGAAACTTTGGATGAACTGCCGCTGAAAGATGAGAAAGACGATGAATAAGGGAGCAATCACCAGCAGTGTAGCTGCAGTCAACAAAGACCATTGCGCACCAATCTCGCCCAATTGGGTAAAGCGCACCAGGCCCGCAGTCAGTGGCCGACTTTTATCGCTGTTGGTGACCACCAGCGGCCACAAGAATTCATTCCAGTGCCACGCTACCGACGAAAGCCCAAAAGCTACCAGCATCGACTTGGAGGGCGGCAGGTAGATGTGCCACAAGAGCTGAAACCAGTTGCAGCCATCAATAGTACCGGCATCTACCAAATCGCGGGGAACCTCTAAAAAGGCCTGGCGCATGAGAAATGTACCAAAAGCTGACCCAAAATAAGGAATCGCAATGGCCCATCGGGTATCAAACAGATGCAAATGGCGGATGGTGCTGAAGTTGGGGGCCAGCAACGCTGTGGTGGGAATCATCAATTGCAGCAGGATGAAGAAGAGCAGCAATTTTTTGCCCATGAATCTGAAATGTGCAAAGGCAAATCCGGCCAGGGTGATGGTGATGAGTTGGATGCCCAGGATGGTAAGCACGATGATGATGGTGTTCAGGTAATAAAGTTTGAAGGGCGCCAGCGACATGGCGGTGCTGTAGCTGGAAAGGGTCAAGGTGCTGCCAAACCAAACGTCGCCCCGTGCCAGAGGTTCGGAAGCGGGCCGGGTAGAGGCCACAAAGGCCCAAAGTACTGGTGCAGCCCACAGCAATGCCAGCAGGATGGTGAATGCCCACAACGCCCAGTGGCTCAATCGTGCCCAAAGGCCCCGCGGCGCGATGACATCAGGCATGATTATCCTCCTTGCGCTCCGAAAGAACAAAATTTGTTACTGTAAAAATAAGCAAGAACAGAATCAGAACCAAGGTGATGGCTGAAGCCTTGCCCACATCCTGATTCTCAAATCGCATTTGCCACAAATAATAAAGCAGGATGGTGCTGGCGCGGCTCGGGCCTCCTTTGGTCAGGACAAAAATATGATCCACCATCTGAAATGCGCCAATAAATGCAATGGTGGAAACAAACAGGGTGGTGCGGCGCAGCAGCGGAAAGGTAATTTGCCACAACATTTGCCAACCACTGGCCCCATCCAGCGTAGCAGCTTCGTAAACATCGGTGGGCAGATTTTGCAGGCCCGCTAGATAAAAAATCATGTAGTAACCTGCGTTCTTCCAAATAGCTACAATCATAATGGCCATAAGCGCCAGTTTGGGATTCCCGGTCCAGTTCTGCGGGCCCGTATAGCCCAGATGCCCCAGAAAAGTATTCCACAAACCATAATCGGGCGTAAAAAAGAACATCCAAATGGTGGCTGCGCTAACCATGGGCAAGATGGTTGGCTGGAAAAAGGCCAACCGGGCCGGGCCAATTCCTCTGATTTTACGATTGATGAGCAGCGCAAAAAGAAAACCAAGCACAATGCTCAGCGGAGCAGTAACCAAAACAAAGATGAGTGTATTTTTCAGCACCAATAAAAAACGCTCATCTCCCAAGAGCGATGTGTAGTTTCCCAGCCCAATCCAGGTAGGTTCCCGAAATTTGGCAATATTCAGACGCTGCTTGAAAAAACTTTGATAAAGCGCCAGCAGCGTGGGCCAGGCAGTGAACATGGCCACAAAAACAAATGTTGGCAATATGAGCAGATAAGGCAGGATTGTTTTTTTGCGCTTGCGTCTGGATGCAACAGACATTGCAGACATCGACGCCTCCTGAATAAAACGTGACCGGAGGTGAAAACCTGTGCCAGAAAGGTGCAAACCTGTTTCCAGCCCGTGGTCTCCAACCTCCGGTCTTAATGTTTGGACAATGGCCTCATGTGAGGCGATTGTTTATTTGAAAGGCTCCAGTGCTTCGTCTGCGGCTTCTTGGGCGGCGGCCATGGCGTCGGCAGCACTCATTTCGCCATTGTAAGCTTTTTGCAGATAGTCGTGGAAGATGTTACGAATCTCGCCTAAATCTTGCACTGAGAACTCTTTGCCAGCATATTGTAACACGTCACGGGTGGCTGCGGCTTGCGGCGTTGTTTCGATGTATGCTTTCATGGCATCGGTATCATAAGCGCTGGCGCGGCTGGCAATGTAGCCGGTGTTGATGCTGAAATCTGCGGCATTTTCCGGTCGACTCAGGAATTCGACGAATTTCCAGGCGGCGGCTTGCTGTTCTGCTGGCACGTTCTTAAAGATGTAAAGATTGCCGCCACCGGGCACTGTGGCAAAGCTGCCCTTCTCTTTACCGGGCACAGCCATCACGCCCAGCTCAAAATCCACCTGGTCTAACAAGCTGCGCAAGCTGCCGGTAGAATGAACAATCATCGCCGTCTGACCACTGGCAAGATCGCTGGGAGCCTGGCCCCAAACGCCTTGCACGCCCTCGGCCATGGCCTTGTGCACGTGCGAAAGATCGATGTAGTACTGAACGGCCTCGATGACTTTGGGATCGTTGAAAAAGACTTCGGTGGAAGAATCGCCTACGATGTTCTGCCCTGCACCAATGGCCAGGGGCTGGAAGAGCCAATAGGGCCAGCCGGAGGGCCACTCAATGCCCCAACGAGTAGTATTATCGCCATCATGCACAGCCAATTTTTCACCAGCAGCAGCCAACGCATCCCAGCTATCGGGAGGCTCGATGCCATTTTCTTTGAACAAATCGGCATTGTAGTACATAACCACTGCGCTGCGCTGGAAGGGGATGCTCCACACTTTGCCATCATCGGTGCGGGAGTTTTCCAGGAAGGCAGGGAAGAAGTCATCCAGATAAGCCTGACCACCCTCCATGCCCGCGATGAAATCGTCCAGCGGGATGATGTAGTCGGCATTAATCATGTCGTGCAGGTCGGCAGCCAACAGCACGGCCAGAGCCGGGGGCTGTCCGCCACCATCGATGGTAGTTTGGATGGCGGTCTTCACATCGCCATAACCGCCCGAGAACACAGGCTCGACTGTGACGCCGGGATTTTCCTTCTCGAATTCGGCAATATATCCCTTCAGGATGTCGGCGATGGGCGCATCCACCGCCACAGGATAAAAGACCTGAAAGCTGACAGGTTCCGGTGCGGGGGGCTCGGTGGGCTCGGGCACGGCTGTGGGCTTGGGGGCCTCGGTAGCCTTTTCGGCAGGAGCAGGTGCGGGCGCTTCGGTGGCTTTTTCGGCAGGAGCAGGTGCGGGCGCTTTTGTGGCGGGAGTACCACATCCACTAAGTACAAACCCTGCAAAGAACAAGGTAACAATCAGTGTTAAAAGAATTGCCTTTTTCATTTTTCTCTCCATTTTGGAATGAGTGGAAATGCAGCGCTATCGTAGTGCAACATGTAGTAAGTGTAACGAATTTTACTAAAAAAGCAAAGATTACGGCATCTTGATGACGCCAGCGCCCATTTCATTGACTAAACACCCGACCTTCAGGATAAATTTGCATCACCACAGGATGGGGTTTATACTTTTATCATGGGTAAAACATCATTCATGGAGTTTCCACTTCTCCATAAAGCGTTGCTTGATTCACTCTTCCATCGGAGGTTAAAATGATTTCGCCTTACCGCATCAAACGACTTTTCTGGATATTGCCAGTTTTAGCGCTGCTACTCATCGGAATGGGAGCGCAAATTATTCTGGCGGCATCGGGACCGCAGCCCATCGCAGCCAAGATGGGCGCCGCAACAAACATAGCCCACACACACGCAACTGGTCATATTCTGGTGAGATTGGCGGCTGATGCAACCCCAGACGCTAACTTTACCCCCCTCTTTGGTAACTGGTACCAAGTGCCATTACAGATGGGAGAGACCGAAACTCAGGCACTGCAACGCCTGGCAGCGCTGCCACAAGTCGAAAAAGTAGAACTCGATTACACCATCGCACTGAAGCCAAACCACCCGCAAATTGCTCCCCCCTCCTTGGCAGCACAATCATGGGGCGAAACACCCAACGACACCTTCTATTCTTATCAATGGAATTTTAGAAATATCTTAGTTCCCGAAACCTGGCAGCGCGGCTGGAAAGGAGCAGGTGTCACGGTGGCTGTCATCGACACCGGTGTTAGTCCCGGCCCCGATCTTAACTGCCAAACCTTTATCTCCCCTACAAACACCCTTAGCAATACCACAGGCATGGCTGCTGTGCAGGATGAAAATGGACACGGAACGCATGTTACAGGGACCATCGCCCAATGCACCAACAACAATTATGGCGTGGCGGGCATGGCGTACAATACCCTCATTATGCCAATCAAGTCATTGGATACTTCGGGAGTAGGTAGTCATGCACAAATTGCTCAAGGAATCGCTGCCGCTACACTCGCAGGCGTCGATGTCATCAATATGTCATTAGGTGACTGCCCCGCCTGCTCATCCACCATCATGGATGATGCTATCGACGCAGCCGCAGCAGCAGATATCGTCCTGGTAGCTGCTACGGGAAACGATGGCAATCACGAAATCGACTATCCTGCAAATCACGCAAAGGTTATTGCCGTGGGTGCGGTAGAGGCTGCAATGCAACGTGCAGGATATTCGAACTACGGCCCAGGTCTGGAACTGGTTGCCCCCGGTGGCGATACATCTGCAGATCGCAACCATGATGGCGTTATCGATGGCATCATGCAAGAAGTCAAACAGCCCGGAAGCACCGAATGGCGATTCGAATTATACCAAGGCACCTCGATGGCTACACCACATGTCAGTGCTGCCGCAGCCATGATTAAAAGCGCCTTTCCTGCTGCCACTGCGCAGCAAATCCGCGAAGCGCTCCAAGATAGCGTTCTGGATTTAGGCGTTAGCGGCATAGACACAACTTTTGGTTATGGACTTGTACAAGTAGATGACGCCTATTGTCAACTCTCGGAGGCTGCCTGCACCGATATCATGCCCAACGGCGATTTCGAAGCTGACAGCGATTGGCAATTTAGCAATGCCGAAGGTGCACCGCTGCCCGTTTACACCACCTTCGAAGCGTTGACCGGTGATCGTTCCATGTATCTTGGCATGCACCCACCGCAAGGACTGACTACGGGCATCGATGAAATTCAGGTGCACAAAAAGAGTCGTATCTTCCAGGATGTTGCGATTCCCACCGACGCTGACGATATTTTTATAGATTTTTGGTATATGCCATGCAGCAACCGTCTCCCCAACGCCAATCCCCCAGTTAACACCAGCGATTGGCAGCGATTCCGGGTCTATGATCCAAATGATCGCAGCTTCGATAAAATCTACATGCACACCCTGGAAAATTCCTGCGTCTGGCAGCACGCCACGTACCGCCTGGAAGATCGATTCAAGGGCCATACCATGCGCTTTAACTTCGCGGTGCATAATCTTGCAGCCTCAGGTGACAGCACATGGATGTTTGTTGATCGGGTACGGTTAATTACCTACACACACCATCCCACTCCCACGCCCACAGCCACGCTCACACCAACTCCAACCATCACGCCCACGGCCACAGCCACGCCCACGGCCACAGCCACGCCCACGGCCACACCAACAGCCACGCCCACGGCCACAGCCACACCCACAACCACACCAACAGCAACGCCCACGGCAACGCCAACACCGGTCATTGCCAGCACGACCAGACAGGTAACGCCTGGCGAAACCTTCACCATGCCTGTCACCATGAAAAACTTCCCTGCCCCCGGCATTGGTGCGCTCACACTGGATGTAAGCTACGATCCCGCAGTGATTAGTGTTGCAGGCTGCCACGAAGACCCCACCAGTCAATTTAACACAGCTCTGTGCAATGCCAATTACGCCCCTAACACCATTCGTCTAACCTATTTGAGTATGGCGGGCGTCTCGGGCGAACATCTTCTGGCCAGTCTGGCCTTCACCGCCACCGGCAGCGCAGGAGACTCAACCCCCATCACGCTTACCGTGCAGACAGCCACGAATCCTGGCGGACAAAACCTGACAAGCGTAGGTGCAGAAAATGGCGAAGTTACCCTGGCTGTGCGTCCTGGCGATGTCAACTGCGATCAAAAGGTCAATACCACCGACGCCCTGTTCATTTTGCAATATGACATCGGCCTACGCAATCCCGGTGTGACCTGCCCGCCACAGGCTGGAACGCTGTATCTGCCCGCCTGCGATGTGAATAACGACACGCAGTGCAACAGCGTCGATGCACTGATGATTATGCAATGCGAGGTGGGCATCAGCAATACCCTTTGTCCGATAGCAGCCATGGGCATGCAGGCAACATCCCTAATGCAAAGCGCCAACATCATGGTGGGCGAAGCAGAGACGACGACAAATGGCCAGGTGAGCATCCCTGTTTCAGCAGATGTAACAGATACAGCCCTGGGAGCCAGTACCCTGGATTTGAGCTATGATGCCACACTCTTCCAGCCAGTCGCCTGCCAGGTCGACCCCGATGCCAAATTCGATATGGAACTCTGCAATCTTGACTATGCAGATGGCACAGTACGATTCTCACTGGTCTCGGTCAATGGCGTAAGTGGCGGCATGAAACTGGCAAACATCACCTTCCGGGCCATTGGCGAGCCGGGCAGTAGCAGTCATTTGACCATCACCGCCCCCACGTTCAATAATACAGATGGACAGGCAATTCCCACAACGCTCAATGATGGCAAACTCACCATCCGTGATTTGCACATTTATCTGCCAATTACCAAGTAACCCGTAACAACTACCGTACCCGCCTTCAATCACTACAAAGGCACAAAGACACTAAGAACACCAAGCATTTCAAAATTTTTTCTTTCTTTGTGCCTTTGTGGCTTCGTGTCTTAGTGGTTTCTAGCCGGGCTACCTTAGTAATAACAGTGACCCTTCTCTTGCACATCAGGAAGCTGGAGCCTCTCCCCTCTCCAGCTTTCTGATGCAACCTACCCAGCGCCTACTCCAGGAGAAACCCGTATGCAAAAACGTCTACGCCAACTTTCAATGGTTGTTGTTATCCTCTTGTTTTTAGCAGCCATTGGAACAACCCCCAGCTTGGCTGGCTCTTCACATCTGGGGCATGGCATACAAGCTGAACGTCCGCATGATCCCTATTCGGTGCTAGTCAAGCTGGCTCCTGACAGCGACTCAGCTCTGGCAAAAAGACCGGGAGCCCGGCATCTCTTTGATAATTGGTATCAGATTCCGGTACTGGCGCAGCAAAGTGCTACCGAAGCCATGTACCAGCTTGCAGAGCGGGGAGATGTCGTCACTGTCGAGTTGAATTATCTGATTACGCTGGATGAGATGGAGATGGGCAAGCTAACAGCCATACCACCAACCAGTTTGGCAGCCTACCCTAACGATGAATACTACTCATTGCAATGGCACTTGCCTTTGGTGCAATCGGATGCTGCCTGGAATATCAATCGTGGCGCCAATGTAACCGTGGCTGTAGTCGACTCAGGAGTAAGTCGCGGTTCAGATCTGCAATGCCGAACCTTTGTCAATCCCTACAATGCCATCACCGATACTCAGGGCGAAGCAGCCGTAGCCGATGATAACAGCCACGGAACGCATGTGGCGGGAACAATCGGCCAATGTACCAACAACACCACCGGCGTGGCGGGCATGGCTCCAAATGTTACAATCATGCCAGTCAAGGTGCTCAACGCTGCCGGAACAGGCAGCATGGCGCAAATTGCCGCAGGGATTGATTGGGCAGCCAACCACAACGCGGATGTCATCAATCTATCGTTGGGGATGGACTGTAATGGGCAAACTTGGCCAGCCTGCTCAGTCGATGTCGTCAATGATGCGATTGACAATGCTGTCAGCAAAGATGCTGTCATCATCGTTGCGACAGGCAATAGCAATCAAGGAACCGTTGGCTTTCCAGCTAACCATCCGCAAACCGTTGCCGTGGGTGCGGTGGATGTCAATGAAAAAATCACACCTTATTCTAACCATGGCCTGGCAATGACCCTGGCTGCTCCTGGTGGCGATATTACAAAAAATTTGAATGGAGACCAATTCCCTGATGGCGTATTGCAGCAGACCATAAAAAATGGCACTTGGGATTATTATTTCTTTCAGGGAACCTCCATGGCTTCGCCGCATGTGGCGGGTGCTGCCGCGCTGCTGCGCTCCTATGTGCCCGCGGCCACCCGCACACAGGTAGCAGATGCCCTGATTCATACAGCCAAGGATTTGGGGACAGCAGATTTTGATGAGCTCTATGGTCATGGCCTGATTCAAACAGCCGCAGCGCTCACCTATTTGCACAATCATCAAACGCAACAAAGCAAAATTCATCTGCCCCTGATGATGCGTTCTCATGCTGCACAGCCTGCTCCCCAAGGCATTTACGGACGCGTCACCTACAATGATGGGCCCGGTGCCGGCATCAAATTAACCTTGCGCAAATACAATGATTCCAAGGAAGTCACTGTCGCTACCACTTATGCTGATAATTCCGGGCGCTATCGATTCGAGAATATCCCCACGCTGGAGTCAGGCTATCGGTACTATGTCCGCTTCGGCCCCAACACCGATAACGATCACTTTGTAGCCATTTGGTACGGGCCCGATATCACCAGTTACCAGGCTGGCAGCGCTGTTTCTGGCGGCGACTTCGATATTGCCAATACCCTGCAAATTTCTCCAGACAATCGATCGACGCACACACTGCCAGTCACATTTACCTGGCACAAGCGCCCGCACCAAACGGATACCTATAAATTTGAGCTGTTTGACAACAGCACCAAAAAGAGCTGGGCCAGTGCTAATTTAGGCTACATTAACAGTTTCACCCTGGACACACTGCCCAGCGATGTGAATTTGAATCAGGCCTATGGCTGGGATGCCATCATCTTCGAAGGTACCGGCGGCAGCAGTTACGGCTACACTTACTATTATCGACTCATCACCTTCCAAGCCAGCGGCGTTATGCAAACAGGGGCCATAATACCCCGAGCACAGATGCAAAAGCTGGAAAACAAAGCAAGGTAGCACATTTTAGAGACCGAACGTGGATAACGCCATCCACGTTCGGTCTTCATCTACCAATCCAGCACAGCACCTTGCGAACCGCTGGTCACCATTTTGGCGTAGCGACGCAGATAGCGGGGCAAATTGGGACGTTGCAGGGGAACCCAGCCAGCACGCCGTCGGGCCAGCTCCTCTGGCGAAACATGCAACTGCAGGCGACGATTAGGAATATCCACGGTAATCAAATCCCCCTCCTGCACCAGGGCAATGGGCCCGCCTGCCGCCGCCTCTGGGCTGATGTGCCCAACGCTGGCGCCACGTGTACCACCACTAAAACGCCCATCGGTGATAAGCGCCACACTGCTGCCCAACCCCTGCCCCATAATCAAACTGGTGGGCGAAAGCATCTCCTGCATGCCCGGGCCACCTCGGGGCCCTTCATAACGAATCACCACCACATCGCCCGGCTGTACTTCGCGGGCCATGATGCCTGCCACCGCCTCATCCTGGCTTTCATAAATGCGTGCGGGCCCGGTATGAGTCATCATCTCAGGCAGCACACCCGCAGTCTTGACGACTGCACCATCAGGCGCCAAATTGCCAAAGAGCATGGCCAAGCCGCCCTCCTGGCTGTAGGCCTGCTCCAGAGGATGAATGACCCGCTCATCCTGGATGCTGGCCCCTGCCACATTTTCACTCAGCGTTCGACCGGTCACGGTCAGAGCATCCTCATGCAGCAAACCTGGCTTGCGACGCAACTCATTCAAAATAGCGCTAATGCCCCCGGCCCGATGCACATCCTCCATGTGGAAGGGACTGGAAGGAGAGACCTTGCAAATGTTGGGGGTACGACGACTAATCTCATCGATACGGGCCATGTCATACTCGATGCCCGCCTCGTGAGCAATAGCCAAAGTATGTAACACCGTGTTGGTACTGCCGCCCATGGCAACATCCAACGTAAAGGCATTATCAATGGCCTGCTCAGTAACAATATCACCTATTTTGATATCGTGTGCTAACAGATGCATGATTTGCCGCGCGGCCTCACGTGCCAGTGCCTCACGCTCGGGCGTACACGCCAGCGCAGTGCCGTTGCCAGGCAGAGCAATGCCCAAAGCCTCGGAAAGACAATTCATGCTATTGGCGGTGAACATGCCGGAGCAAGAACCGCACCCAGGACAGCCATAATGCTCCAACGCATCCAACTCGGCGGCGTCGATTTGCCCTTCGGAATAAGCACCAACGCCCTCAAACACCGAAATGAGGTCAACAACCTTGCCATCGGGCATAACTCCTGCTGCCATGGGCCCGCCAGAAATGAAAATGGTGGGAATGTTGCAGCGCAGCGCCCCCATAATCATGCCGGGCACAATTTTATCGCAATTGGGAATGCAAATGAGTGCGTCGAATTGATGCGCCTGCACCACAGTTTCTACACTGTCGGCAATAAGCTCACGGCTGGGCAGGCTGTACTTCATACCTTCGTGCCCCATGGCAATACCATCATCCACGCCAATGGTATTGAAGATGAAGGGAACGCCCCCTGCTTTGCGCACCTCCTCCTTAATCATCTGTCCAAAATCATCCAAATGTACATGACCGGGAATAATATCGATGTAGGAATTGGCAATGGCGATGAAGGGCTTGTCGAAATCCGCATCCTTTACACCCGCAGCCCGCAACAAACTGCGATGCGGTGCGCGCTCGATGCCCTTTTTGATAATGTCGGAACGATACTGTAGGGTTGGGGAAGTTTTGTGGCTCATAAGAAAAACCTTTGGGAATGGTAACTATTCATGTTCCCTAATTAGCCACGAAGAGCACGAAGAAAGCAAAAAACTTCTCTCTTCGTTGCCTTCGAGCCTTCGTGGCCAAGCATTGAAGGTCACTGCCTGCATAGTTACTGGGAATAAAAGGTTACTACTAAGGTAACCCGGCTAGAAACCACTAAGAAAGGAAGCCACAAAGGCACAAGAATGAAAAAGTTTTGAAATGCTTGGTGTTCTTAGTGTCTTTGTGCCGTTGTGGTGATTGAAGTCGGGTACGTTAGTCGTTACAATAAAAGACTAATTTCTGTCAGGGCTGATAAACAATCAACGGAATTTCCATCTCATCGCAGCTAAGTCCGCCGTGCATGCCATGATGCCGCACTTCAAAACGCCCTTTCTCGTACCACCACACCACATTGTCATGCCGGGGCAAAATGAGCAAATTGCCCACCCGGCTCATAAACTGGCGAGATGGCGGCTCAGGCCCGAAAAGCCCTTGCCGAATAAGCGCTTCGGTACGAAAAACATCGGCCCGACCGGCCAGCATGGTTTGCAGCAGCTCGTGGGCCTGGGCCAGATGAGCATCCTTGACGTAGAGAAATGCATCGCGCGGGCCCCCGCCCGGAGGCAGCACCCGTTCCTGGCGATTGCGGCGCAACATAGGCTCCAGCGCCTTGAATTCCGGCTGTAAGTTGATGAAAAATGCCGTGCTTGGGTCTGTAGCAATCTGACCATGATCAGCGCTGATAATCACCAATGTGTCATCTCGCCCGCGCAGACCGTGGAACAGAAAATGGTCCATCAGCATAAAAGTGGCGTCCAGCTCGGCCAGACTTTGATGCGAAAAGGGCCCATATTTATGCGCCAAAGCATCGATGAGCGGCGTATAAAAATAATAGAGTGCAGGAACATCAACCTGTCCGATTTTGCGTTTGAGCGTGGAAAAGGCATCGGCCAGGGTGTAATAGGGTATAAGCTCCGAGCCTGCAGTTTGCACATCATCGTATCCGGTACCCACGTACTCGGCAGGAATAAAGGCATAGGTGGGCACGCCCGATTGCTGCAAATCTTGATAAATAGTGTGATGCGGCAGCATGTCAAAGGGATCGTAGCCCTCCTCGCGCAGTCGGTCCCGTTTCTTTTCACCGGCATAGCAAAAAAGCAGAGGAATAATCACATCATCGACCACAGGTTCGTAGTATTGCCATTCCAGAACGCCGTGGCGGGCCACTGGCTGCCCGGTATTGAATGTGGTAACATGGGCCGCGGTGGTGGAGGGAAATTGCGAAGTAAGTTTACGCACCTGCCCTTTGCTGGCCAGTTTGCTTATCACCCGATTCCGACGATTCAGAAAATAACTGTAAGTATTCCAGCCAAAAGCATCCAAAAAGAGAAAGATAACATTTTTGAACTGTCCGGGCCGGAATCCAAAAACCTGCGGCGACAGCGGTGTTTCGACAGAATGCCCCAGCAAGGATTGCAATAGGCCGGGCAGATGGGCAAAGTTGCCCGTTTTGTAATCGGGCAGACAGCGATGGGAATCAAAATGAAGAGGATTGGGCATAAAGAGAATTGTACTCCGAGTTGAGATTTTGCCCAAATAAGTGATGCTCAGCCCACGCCCGCGACAGCAATCAAGCGGGAACTTTGGGGATGCCAGGGATCGAGCTCATAATCGCCGTAAAAACGAAGCTGGGTGTAGCCAGCACAATGCAGTAGCAGCGCCAATTCCCGCTGAAAAAGCAGCCGTACCTGAAAATGCGTTTGCCAGGTTTGCCCGTTCATCTGATAAACACGGTGCAAATAAAGCACCTGATCAGCCAAATCGGCCCAGGCAGCTATCTGCTTTTCGATTTTCGCACCGGTGGCGTCATCCACCAAGGTTTCTTCAAAAGTCAATTCATCGGACAATGCCGCCAGAGTTTCCAGTTGCGGATTCTCTACATCGATCACCAACAAGCCTGTAGGTTTGAGCAAGGCTCGCCAGGCCCGCAACGCCTGTAATTGCTCCGCTTCGTCGATGAGATGCAAAAACGCGTTGTAGCCGCAGTAGACCAACCCAAACGTCCCCGAAAGCCCGGGAGCCCGAAAATCGGCCTGCACCAGATGAATGGCGGTATCCAGGCGCGCACGCATGATGTGCTCGCGCGCCAACGCCAACATGGGAGCAGAAAGATCAATGCCCGTGACAGAGAAACCCGCTCGGGCCAGCGGCAAAGCCAGACGAGCAGAGCCAATGCCCAAATCCAACAACGGCCCGCCCGTTTTAGCGGCAAACCCAAGATACAACGGGATGTCCTCACTAAGGCGACCATCATCCAAATCGTAAAGGTGTGCAATAGAATCAAAAGTCATGCTGCATCCTATCACAAACCGCGGCTTGTTTCAATTGCCAGCGTACGCCCATTGCGGCTATAATGAGTGCATGGAAGTCAAGGTTATTCGCAGCGCCCGCCGCCGCAAAACTGTCAGTGCCCGTCTGATAGATGGCGTGCTGGTGGTGCGAGCACCACAACACATGACCCAAAAGGCGCTGGAAGAGGCCATCACCACGCTCAAGACCCGCCTCCAGCGCCGCCAAGAGGCTAGCACACTTTCGGATGAAGCATTGCAGCAGCGCGCACAAATGCTGAACCGACAGTATTTTGGCGGCAAACTACGCTGGCGCAGCATCCGCTGGGTGACAAACCAGCAGCGCATTTACGGCTCTTGCACACCTCAACGCCAGAGCATTCGCATTTCGCACCGCCTGGGCAAAATGCCGCAGTGGGTGCAAGATTATGTCATTATTCACGAACTAGCGCACTTGCTAGAGCCCAACCACGGCCCGCGCTTTTGGCAACTGGTGAATCGCTATCCCAAGACTGAACGGGCCCGCGGCTATTTGATGGCGGTAGGTCTGGAACCGATGGAGGACGCAAAACATGACGACATTGCTAACGACTGAGTACCTTTCGGGCCTGGAAAAGCTGCTGGCTCCTGCGGCCATGCGCAGCACCAGTGCGCGCGCTCAGCATTTTTTGCCGCAAAGCCAAAAGATGGGCCATAATCTGGCCGCAGCCCTGCACAAGGAGCAGGACACCCGGGCCCGCAGCGAGCTAGCCATTCAACTACTGGCATCAGCCGCCGCAGATTTAGCCATCGTCAGCAAACTTGCGCCCGAAACCAGAAAACACTCCCTGCGCGACCGCTCGCCAGAAACAATCATCTGGCAAGGCCTAAAAAACCCGGCAGCACTCATGCAACCCCGCGGCCAACGGCCCCGCTACCGCGGCGCAGACCGAGATTTACTGGCTGCCATTCATCAAACCCTGAACAGCATTCAAGAAGCCAGCATCGAAACCACTGCCGACGGTCTGAGCGCAGCGCTGAGCATGAACCTCACGGTGCTGCGCGACGCAGCCAAACTAGCAGGCATGGACACACAACGACTACTCAAAGAGATGGGAGCTGATGAAGTAGCTGCCTTTGCCGTGGCGGCCTGGGAAAAAATCACCCTGCTGGTGGGCCCGGAAAATGCCGACAAAATTCAGGAAACCATTGGCGAATCGCTGGAAAAACTCTCAGAAAAAACCGCTGTTACGACTTATGTCAAACGCTTTCTCGATACCGACATCATCTACCGCGAAAGTCGGGCAATAATTCAGGCCTATGACGGCCCCGCTGCCAAAATGGCCCGACTCACGCCCAAAATTATCGCCATCGAGGGTAGCTTTTCCGGGCGAGATAAAATTGTTGCGACCCTCATCCGCCTGTTTTCGCTGGCCCGACTCACGCAGGTGCTACGCACACCACCCTGGGGCCCGCTAATTTCCGCGTCAGGCTACCTGTTACTCATCGGCTACGAACTTTACAGCGCGCACGACCATTTGGGAACTGAACGCTTTGCCCTGCTGGATCGCGTTACAGGTGTGCGCACCTTGGTGCATGAGCAGTTGGCCCCAGAAACAACGCAACCCTCCTCCTAAAACACCCCCTTTTTCAAGAGCCTTTGTAACAAAAAGTGAAAAAGCACTTATCTTCATCACCTTGACACAAAGCGCTACCTGTCACGACCGACACCATCACCTTTTTCCATCATCTCATGTTACTACTAAGGTAGCCCGGCTAGAAACCACTAAGACACGAAGCCACAAAGGCACAAAGAAAGAAAGGTTTTGAAATTCTTGGTGTTCTTAGTGTCTTTGTACCTTTGTGGTGATTGAAGTCGGGTACGTTAGTCGTTACCATCTCATTCATTTTGGAGCACTTCATGGATCCTGTTGCATTTCACATCGGCTCATACCCCGTTTTCTGGTACGGCATCATCATCACCACCGGCGCGGTGCTGGGCTCGTGGCTGGCCTCGTGGATGGCTGGCAAACGGGGCCAAAACCCTGATCACATCTGGAACATGCTCATTGTCGTTCTTATTTTGGGCATTTTGGGCGCGCGGCTTTATCATGTTTTTTCAAGACCCGCGGTGGGCATCGGCTGGGATTATTACAAAGAACATCCCGCAGATATTTTCATCCCGCACAATGGCGGTTTTGCAGGCCTGGGCATCTATGGCGGCTTTATTGGCGGCGTGATTGGCGTGCTGGGCTACACCTGGTTTCAAAAGCTCAAGTTTTTCCGCTGGGCCGATTTTGCTGTGCCTGGCGTATTGCTGGCGCAGGCCGTTGGACGTTGGGGCAACTTTGTCAATCAGGAACTTTTTGGCCCTCCCACCACCAAGCCCTGGGGCATTAAAATCGATTGTCTGAATCGACAGTACTACGAAAAGTTCAACTGCAAGGTGCTGGACGCCAACACCCGCTTTCATCCCACATTTTTGTATGAATCACTGTGGAATCTAACAGGTGTTGCGCTGATGGTATTCGCCTTCAAAAAGTATGGCGATAAATTGCGCAGCGGCGATATGCTCTTCTTCTATCTGATTTATTATCCCCTGGGCCGCTTTTTCATTGAACTTTTCTTCCGCCCCGATGCCTGGACCATGGGCTCATTACCCACAGCCTCGATCATCTCCCTTGTTTCTATGACGTTGGGTGTGCTGGGAATTCTTTACAACCATACGCTGCGCAAGCCCGCCAAATAAATTTGGGCACTTAAGTAGGCAACGCTATGAAAATTGTTACTACTAAGGTCGCCCGGCTAGAAACCACTAAGACACGAAGCCACAAAGGCACAAAGAAAGAAAAAAGTTTTGAAATTCTTGGTGTTCTTAGTGTCTTAGTGTCTTTGTGGTGATTGAAGTCGGGTACGTTAGTCGTTACGAAAATTATCAAGAAAAATCTGTGCCATCTGTGTCATCTGTGGTTACAATCTTCGCCGTTGGTCGAGATGCACAGCACTTTTCTCAAATTTCAAATGTGCATCTACTTAAACCCGTTGGCCGAAGGTAAGTCGCCCGCATCATGCGCCCGCGGGTGAGCCGACTGCCCCCACAACAGCCCGACAGGCCCATGCCATCGGGCTGTTACTTGTCCATAATCAAACTATCGGGTATGATTATGGAAACATTTTCCCCCACCTGACGGCAAGGTCTGCCGCCAGGGTACGATTCAGGAAGGAGACCATCATGCGAGCAAAATTCCCCCGGATGCTGACGCTTATCGTTGTGATGCTAGCACTAGGCGCTATTCTTGGCGGTTGCGCTACGCTCCAACAGCAATGGGCCACTGGCAAACAAGTTGTTGTAGATTTAACAGCAGCCGAAGCCCCGAACCAGATAGCTGTAGCCACGCACACGCCCGTTGTGCCCATCTCAAAAGAAAAAGCTCAGAATCTGTGGCAAAATATCCGCGAACAAGGACAACTGGTAGTCGCGGTCTCGGGCGATGCTCCTCCCTTTGTTTTTTATAACGCAGATGGTGAATTGCAGGGCTCAGATGTAGAAACCATGCGCAAATTGGGCGAAAACCTGGGATTGGAAATCATTTTCCAGCGCGTACCCGCAGAACAACTGCTGGATAAAGTGCAGACAGGCGAACTCAATGCAGCCATTGGCGGCATCGCTATCACACCACAAAGCGCAGAAAAAGTCGCATTCAGCGATCCCTATCGCAGCATCGACTTGGCCTTGCTATTGAACCAGGATGCCCAACTGGAAACGCTAACATCCATCGAAGAATTGGCCAACTATCGGCTGGGTGCCGGACAAAATGATGCACTGGCGAGCTGGCTGCTGGAGTTGGTGGATGCGGGAACGCTGCAACGGGAAAACATCAGTCTGTACCCCAGCGCCGAGGCTGCCACCGCCGCGCTGGCTGATGGCAAAATCGACATCGTTATCACCGATGCCCTGACAGGCCAAAAACTAACCGCAAGCACGCCGGGCCAATTACAATTGCTGAACAAAAAAGATGATGTGGTCCTCACATTCAAACCACTGCGCAACCAAACATTACAGCACACGCAATGGCAACTTGTGAGCTATAGCAATGACTCGGGGCAGCAAATACCGGTCCTTAGCAGCGCCCCCATCACCGCCACCATCACCGATGCCATCATCATGGGCAACGCCGGTTGCAATGCCTATGCCGCAGATATTCAAATCAACGAAGCCAATCTTACCATTACCCCACCTGTGATTCCCCGCCACCAGTGCGAGGCGGAAGGGGTGATGACCCAGGAAAACAATTATCTCGATGCCCTGCTGAAAGCGGCCACCTACACCATCGAAGGGGATGCGCTCATCTTCCGCGATGAAGCGGGAGAGGTTTTATTGCTATTCAAAGCTGCACCGCAACTTCATCTGGCTGACAGCCAGTGGCAATTGGTGGCCTACGGCAGCGTCTCACGCCCGCAAACCTTGCCCGCCGAAACCAGTGTCACCCTCACCATCGGGCCCGATGGCAAATTCTCGGGGACATCGGGCTGCAACGATTACACCGGCACGCTGACCACGCAGGATGCGTCCACCCACTTTGCGCTGGGCCCGGCCACCCTGAAAGCGTGCGACCCCGCCAGCAACACCCTGGAGACCACCTACCTGCAAGCATTGGCCCAAATCGAGCACATGGAACAGCAGCAAGATCGCCTGATCCTTAGCTACAACAGCGGGATGGATGCCCTGGTTTTTCGGGCGCAACGCCAAAACCCCCTGCAATTCTCCGACTGGGAACTCATCGCGTTTGGCTCTCCCGAGGCTGACAACGCCCCACTGACCACCACACAGCTTACCGCCTCCTTTGGCAAAGCAAAACTTTCCGGCTCTGCCGGGTGCAATGCCTTCGAAACCAAATTCAGCGTGGATGGTACGCATCTGCAAATTGGCAAAATTGCCCTCACCAGCATGTTGTGCCCCGACGAAAAAGTAACTGCACAAGAAAAATCCTACGTGAAAAAACTGCGCAACACTCGCAGCTATCAATTCACCGGATTCAAGATGGTGACCAGCGACCTGCATCAACAGCGCTTTGCCATTGCCCTGCCCCCGGGCGCCGATGAGCTGCTCAGCATGATGAATCAGGCCGTGGCGCAATGGGCGGAGCAGCGGGCCATAACCGCGGCCAACGCAGAAACTAACGCCGAAGCCACGCCCGAGCCTCCCACAACCAAGCCTGCCTGCAAAGACAAACTAAAATGGCTGGAAGATGTGACCTACGATGACCACAACATGCGCAAACCCCCACGCGTCGATCCGGGCACAGCCTTCCAAAAGGTGTGGCGGGTCAAGAACGTGGGCACATGCACCTGGAACAGCGAGTATTATCTCGACTTTTTCGAGGGCAACAAACCAGGCGCCCAAATGTCGGGCCAACGCACCTATGTGGCCCGAGAAGTGAAACCGGGCGAAACCTACGAACTCAAACTGAACCTGCGAGCCCCGCTGCAAAAGGGCAAATATCAGGGCTTCTGGAAGTTTTACAACGGCAACATGCGCCCCTTTGCCAAACTGTGGGTAGGCATCAAAGTCCCCAAGCCAGCGACCCCCTTCCCCACACCAACGCCCACCCCCGAGCCTGAGCCTCAGCCCATCCTGCAACTGACTGCAACACGCACCCACATGCAGCCCAAACAATGCACCATCCTCACCTGGCATACCGAAAACATCGCCCAGGCCTACCTTTTCAAGAATGACGAGCCCTGGGAAGGCAACGAAGTGGAGGCCGACGGCACGCAAGAAATCTGCCTGGAAACAACCAGCACCTATCATCTTGGTGCAACGCTGGCCGATGGCAGCCAAGAGGTGAAGAGCCTCACCATCGAAATTTCGGCCATTGCTCCGCCACAAATTGTCAGCTTCGAAAGCAATCCCCCAGAACAACTCACGCCGGGACAAAAGCTCACCATCCTTTGGAACATTACCGGCGATGTGCAAAAAATCGACATCAGCCGCAACGGCATTCCCACCATGAGCAATGCGCCCAGTTTTGGCTCGCTCAGCGAAACGCCCGCCATCACCGGAACAATCACCTACACCTTGCAGGCTGTGGGACCTGGCGGCATCTCGCAAGCGGGCCTGGTGGTGCAAGTGGTCGATGAAGCGCCCACACCCACGCCTGAACCTCTGGCAGATGCACCGGGCGTCGAGTTGATTGCAGGCTGGTTGCTCACAGGCATCACCAACGATGCAGGCGAAGCGCAAACGCTACTGCCCGACACAGCCATCATTCTGGCCTTTGACACCGGCGGCAACTTCAATGGCTTTGCCGGATGCAACAATTACAGCGGTCTCTTTAGCGTGCGCCCGGGCAATGGCTTAACATTGCAGCCCGCCCAACTCACCCGCATGGCCTGCGACCAGCCTCAGGGCGTCATGGCGCAAGAACAAGCCTACATGCAACTACTGGAAAGGGTCAGCAGCTACCAAGTCGATGCTGAGGGTGTTTTGCAACTTGAAACCGAAACAGGTGCAACCCTTAGCTTCATCCGCAACACGGCACCGTAGCGGCCAACGGGATTATCCCGCCTCCATCCCACCCACAACATCGCCCATGCCCGCAGCACGCCAGGCATGGGCGATGCTTTGCGTGCTGTGCCCAACACCTACCTGGCCGGCCGCGTCCACCACAATCCAGCCCGCTTGCCCCTGGGGCACACGATGATGAAAGCGTGCTTGCGCCTGGGCCGCGGCTTCGGGCGCACTCAGCCCCGACGCCAACAAATCCATGATGAGAAAACTCAGGCCCGCGCGCAAAATGTGCTTACCCTGGCCCGTGGTGACCACAGCCCCGTAACGATTATCGGCATAGTAGCCCGCACCAGGCAGCGGCGAATCGCCCACCCGGCCCGGCAGCTTGAAACTGATACCCCCCGTGCTATTGGCCGCGGCCAGATTGCCGCGGGCATCCAAAGCCACCGCTCCCACGGTATCAGCAGTTTCGGCCTGCACCTGCTGCTGATATTGCTGTATTCGGTACGGCGTGCGGAAAAGAGCATTATCCACCATCGCAACACCCTGCTGCTGCGCAAAAGCCTCGGCGCCGGGCCCGCCTAAAATCGCATGTCCCGATGCAGTCATCACCAGACGAGCCAACGAAATAGGATGCTCCACGTGCTGAATCAATGTCACAGCGCCCGTGGCCCGACTCGCCCCATCCATGATACCCGCATCCATCTCCACCTGGCCCGCGGCATTGAGAACCGACCCATGCCCGGCATTGAAAACAGGATTATCCTCCAATGCCCGCACCGCAGCTTCCACCGCGTCCAGAGCAGAACGGCCATCGACCAAAACCTGCCAGCCTGTGGTGGCCGCGGCCTTGCAGCCTGCCACAGCATCCTGGCGACGCCAATCAGGAAAACGGCCAGCGCCACCATGCACAAAAATGACCATCGGAGAAAGAGGACGCGTTGTCATGGAAAAACTCCCGGATGAGTGCAAAAACATGCGGTGTGGAGAGGTGATTTCTTCCTATTTTCGGGATATTCCTCTTCACGTTTTAGGAAAAGCATGATACCATGTAACTCCCCTGCATACAACGCTGACCATCCTCCAGGGAGCAAGATCCACCATCCATCTGCAACCCTGCCCAAAGTCAACATCCAACGCCACCGGAGCTAAAATGTTCAACCGTTTTTCACACCTTCTCCTGCTTATTCTCATGCTGCCCCTGATGCTGGAGGGGTGTGCGCCCGCGAGCCCGCCCCAGCCTACGCCTACACGCGTAACGCCTGCGCCCGAGCCCACAGCCACGCGTGCGCCCGAAGCCAACAGTCTCGGCCTGACAACACAAGACATCGCCCTGGATGCGCAGGGTGTGGGCGAACCCTGGCAAGCGGTGCTGGTTCCGGCCCTGCCCTTTGACATCATGCGGGCGCCCGGGCCCTCGGGCCTGCCGCAGCACATCCAGATACTGTTCGATGGCCTAACCGACCCCTTTCAGCGGTCCCAGGGACAAGCCGTGATTTTCATCATTCCGGTAGAGCCTTATCGTAAACTGTGGGCTGACCACGACGCCCAGGTTGTGCCCGACCATCTGCAAAAAATCAAGACACTGAGTGACAAGTTGCCGCAACCAGCGCCTGTACGCAGTTTGCCCGTATTGCCCACCGAAGAAATCTGGGGCATGAATGATTTCGATACGCAGATGCGAGCCTTATCGGGCATCAACCACCACGGCGTTCGTTTTGTAGGACGCTTTGCCATGGAGGCCCGCCCCGTAGTCAATGAAGACTTGCGCTACATCTACCAGGGCCTTAGCAACGATGGCCGATTTCTCATCGCCGCGTTCTTCCCGGTAAGCACCTCTGAGCTGGCCGACGCCCAGGAAGGGGTGAGCCAGCAAGAAAACCAGGACTTTATGAGCAACGGGCCCGGTTATCTCAGCGCCAAAGCCCAAGAGCTGGATCTGCTGCCCGCTGATGCCTGGCAGCCCGATTTGAGCAAGCTGGATGCGCTGGTGGCCTCGCTGTACTTTTGAGGAGATTCGTTACGACTAAGGTAGCCCGGCTAGAAACCACGAAGACACGCAGCCACAAAGGCACAAAGAAAGAAAAAGCTTTGAAATGCTTGCTGTTCTTAGTGTCTTTGCGCCTTTGTGGTGATTGAAGTCGGGTACGTTAGTCGTTACGGAGATTGAAAAGATGAGCAGTCAGCAACCCATTGAACGACGTACGCTTTCGGCACACTTTCAGCTTTTGTTGATGGACTCGATTTCGTACATCGGCGAGGACGCCCGGGGCCAGATTGTGGTTTCGGGCTCTCATGGCGGCAGTGCGGCAGTACGCTATGCCATCCCCATCCGTCCAAGACTGGCAGTGTTCAATGATGCCGGTGGCGGCAAGGATGATGCAGGCATCGTGGGGCTAACCATGCTGGAAGCAGCGGGCATCGCGGCGCTGGCAGTGCAACACACATCCGCCCGCATTGGCGAGGCCCTGGATACCTGGGAATCGGGGGTAATTTCGGTGGTGAACGGGCCCGCGGCCGCGCTGGGATTCAGACCGGGACAAGCATTACAGCAAGCTGTGCGGACCTGGGCACAAATGCCATCGTCGGCATGATGCGCAAGGACGCGAGCATCAGTTATTACGCGTCACGTCCTCGCACATCACGCGCTATCTACCAAATGTTAGGCAAAAACTGACGATAATCAAAAGAAAGCGCCCGATCTTCCACCACACCCAAAAAGGCTGTTTGCTGGAAGTTGGGAAAGACCAGGGAGAGATGACCGTTGAGCAGACGTTTTTTGACGATTTCGCTGAGAATGGTGCGATAATCGGTGGTTACAGCCAAATCACCCCGATCCAAAGCCTCATCAGCAAGACCGGGCCATGCACCGTAAACTTTGCCGCCATTCACGCCGCCCCCCATAAGGAACATGGCGTTGCCGTGGCCATGATCGGTGCCCTTGCTGGCATTTTCCTGCGCCCGACGCCCGAACTCGCTCATCACCACCACAGTGATACGGTGCATGTCATCCTGCATGTCGGTGTAAAAGGCGCTAAGACCACCAGCCAGCTCTTGCAACAAATTGGCCAATGGCCCCTGCACGCCGCCCTGGGCCGCGTGGGTGTCCCAACCATTGATATCGATGGCTACAGCCTCAAGCCCCATGTTTGCCCGGATAATTTGCCCGATTTGCTTCATGCCCTGGGCAAAGCCGGTTTCGGCGTAGCTGGCTCCGTGCTGCGGTTCATATTGGGCAGGATTGGCCTCAGTAAGGAAATCGAAGGAGGAAAAAATCTTCTGCCCAACTGTATCGAGCTCACTTTCGCCGCCGTAAAACGCTTGCAGAGCAACTTTGACCCGGGCAGCTTCTGTCTCGTTGGCATTGAGATTAAACGCTTCGATAGATTTCATAGAAAGCGCCTCTACAGGCCCAAACAGCGAAAGCTGCTGAAGATTGCCCCAGCCCAAGGCCCGAAATGGTGAATCATTGGTAGAAGTCATGCTGTCCAGATGACGGGCAATCCACCCCGTTCTGACGCTGGTGTCACCAGGGGCGCCACGTTCCATGAAATCTTGCGCCTCGAAATGTGAACGAGAGGGGTGCGGGGAGCCGGAGGCATGAACGATAGCCAAATCCTGCTGGGTGTAAATATCTTTGAGTGGCTCCAGCGCCGGATGCAGGCCAAAAAAACCATCCAAATCAATGGCGCCATCAGTTTGATCGGGATCGGGGATGCGGGTGCTGCTGCGCAACTGATGATAGCGGGCCTCGGCGTGGGGCACAACTGCGCTCAGTCCATCCATGGCCCCGCGCAAGAAAACGCTGATGAGAATATCGCCAGCTAAATCGTAACCGGCAGGCCGAAAGACCATGCGCGGGCGAGAACCCAAGGGCCATCCCCCAGCCATGGCAGAGGCCCCGGAAAGTTGCAAAAATGCTCTTCGTGTCAGATTCATGGTTGTCTCCTGAATAATGGTGGGGCTTATCGCCACTGGAAGTAGGGAGAATCGAGCAGCAGCGCCACCAACTCGGGCAGGCGCTGGCGGTCTTCGGGGTCGGTAAGATGAAAACTGTTGTCGCTTCCCATCAGATAGGTTAGCAATTGTGCCCGGTCATCGTCATGGATGCTTTGGTGCAGCACCAGATCGATGAAATAGTCTACGACCTCCTCCGCACTGGCATCATCGCCCAGCTCCTCCTCGAATATGTTCCACGGAACTTGCACCCGCTTGTCGTGGCCCTCAGCCAAAGCCAGGCCGATGTTCCAGCGGGCCAGCAGGGCATTGGTGTTCAGCCAGGCTGAGGTTTCATCGGGGTAGCCATCAGGTGTAGGCCAGGCAAACAAAGGCTGCCCCAGCAGCATCAGAGCCCGGTGCATGCCCATGCCCGCAGCATTGGGAATCTCCAGCGTGCGCACAGCCGCGCCAATCAATTGAACGGGCTGACGGAATTTCTGGCCGGCACTGGCATAGAAATCATCATGGGTAAAGATGGTGCGCAGCACAGCAGGAATGCTGCCGTGGGTGTCGCGAAAGGTTTGCGCTGCGGCTTCTACCACACCTGCAGGAGGGTCATCGGCCACGTAGCGCACACAGAGCCGATGCGCCACGTAGCGACTGGTGGATTCATGCCCGGCCAGCAAATCCAGGGCGCGCTCTCCCTCATCCAGGCCATGCCCAGCAGGAAAATCTTGCTGCAACAGGGTCTTGCCCCCCCAATCGTGCCGCCGCGGGGCAAAGATGAACTCCCCCGAGCCTCGCTGCACAGTCCAGCCAGTAAGGATGCGGGCCAATTCTTTGACATCGGTCTCAGTGTAGCCACCATTCACGCCCAGGGTGTGCAGCTCCATGATTTCGCGAGCGTAATTTTCGTTGGGCGCTTGGGCGGTGCTGGTAACATTATCAAGATAAACCAGCATGGCAGCTCCGTGGGCATCGGCGCCCAAGATCTCGCGAAAGGTTCCCAATGCGTGGGCCCGAATCACATCCCGATCCTGGCCCGTTTTGAGCGCCCGCATGGCGCCATTGAACATGAAAACGGAAAAGTGTGTGCTCCAGTAATCGACCATAGCCTGAAAAAGCTGGCGGTGACTGTAAACAAAACGCTCCAAGGTGGCCGCCTGAAGTTCACGAATCACCCGCGCAAAGTCATCCAGCTCGGTAATTTCTTCGACCGACATGGCCACCGTTTCGTAACGGCGACTGATGCGGGCCTCCAGGCGACTGTCATCGATGTTTTCAGGAGAGAGCTGTTCATCCAGCCAAGCCTCGATGCCCATACGCCGCACCCGGCGCAACGAGGCCCGGGTAGGCCCAAAGGTGGCCCGCCGCAGCAGATGCAGAACAGGGTCAACTGTATCGGCGGCAGAGCCCCGCCACTGAATGGTGGGACGCGACCGAGGCGCACGGGCCTGAACCAGTCCGCTGCCTGTAGCGCCCAGGGCCACTGCCGATAAACCACTAATTTTGAAAAAATCTCGCCGTGTAAAAGACATAAGTCGCTCCTGAAAAAGGATTGAGAGAAAGGCGTTAGAACGAGTAACAGGTGGGGATACAGAAATCATCGCGGGCAAACGTCATTAAAGCATCACTAAATTGTAAAATTTCTGTAACCATACCGGTAATGACCATCATTCAAGGCTCGAAGATGGCAAAGAACGAAAAAACGTTACGACTGCAGCTTGACAACGGCGCAGAAATACATTAACATATAAGCATACTTTTATACGTTTACCCATTCCGAGGAACCCACATGTCCGATTTATTCCCCTCTCACTGCGAAGCGGAACATCCCGATGCCAATCAGGCGCTGGCTGCCAACTTGCTGGATGCCCGCGTGGCAACCGAAGTAGCCAACTTGTTCAAAGCAATGGCCGACCCCACACGCGTGCGCATCATGGGCCTGCTGGCACACGCGGAGGTGTGCGTGGGTGATCTGGTGCGGGTGCTGGCGATGAGTCAACCGGCCATCTCGCACCAATTGCGGGTGCTACGCAATTTGCGAGTGGTTCGGGCCCGAAAATCTGGCCGCCATGTGTTTTACAGCCTTATGGATGATCACATTCGCGCACTTTTCAAGCAGGGCGTGGCACACATCGAAGAAGGCTAAGCCTCACATCGACACGACTCACAAACGCTATGACAACACCACAACTTTTTACCGTCACCCTCATCGTCACCTACCTCATTCTGGCCATGGTCATCTGGTCGCTGGCTGTGCCCCGGCACCGCATCTGGCCCCCGCCCCGGCGCAAGAGCTGGCAGTATCATCTTTATTGGTGGTTTTTTTACATCGACACAGCGCTAAGTCTCTGGCTACTGGCCCGAGACTGGAATACTTGGTGCCTGCCTGACCCGTTGCGCTTCTTTGTGGGCGTGCCCTTGCTACTTTTAGGCGCGGCCTTCTCGTTGTGGGCAATTATCGCGCTGGGTTGGGGCAACACCTATGGCCGGGCCCAGGGCTTCACTGACCGCGGCCCCTACCAATTTACCCGCAATCCGCAATATGTGGGCGACATGGTGATGCTGGCAGGCCTGATGCTCTGGGCCAACAGTGTCGATGCCGGCGTCATCCTGCTACTCATCATCCTCACCTTTGCGCTCATGCCTCTGCCCGAGGAGCAATGGCTGCCCGGGCACTACGGCGACACCTATCAAGCCTACAAAGCCAGCACACCCCGGTTTCTCTAAGCCCAAAACACCGCACCCACTTATGTCACACAATCACAACAGACAACATCACCACCACGATCACGGCAGTGCGCCCGCTTTTTTGCCACATGCCTTGCAAGAACGCTGGCCCCTTTTTTTGGCGGCGCTGGCCGGGCTCTTTTGGCTGGCAGGCTGGGCCGGGCATCATTTTTGGGGGATGAGCGAATCGCTGGCCCTGGGGTTCTTCCTGTTCTCCTACCTGGCCGGAGGCTACGACATCGCCAGCCACGCCCTGCCCGCGTTGTTTCGAGGCAAGCTGGATACCGATGTGCTGATGCTGCTGGCTGCCGCGGGGGCAGCTATCCTGGGCCAGTGGGCCGAAGGCGCATTCTTGCTCTTTCTGTTTGCGCTGGGGCACGCGGGCGAGCATTATGCGCTGGATCGGGCCCGCGACGCGGTGAGTGCGCTGGGCAAGCTGATGCCCGCGACCGCGCGCATCAAACAGGGTGCAGCCATGGTGGTGGTTCCCGTAGACCAGGTAGAGCCGGGCCAGATTGCGGTGGTGCGCCCGGGCGACCGCATCCCCGTGGATGGTGTGGTGCTGGCGGGCGTGAGTGCGGTGGATGAGAGCCCCATCACCGGCGAAAGTGCGCCCGCGCTCAAGGAGCCGGGCCAGCAGGTGTTTGCCGGGTCTATCAACCATCAGGCCGTGCTGGAGGTGCAGGTGACACACCGAGCTGCCGATGCCACGCTCAGCCGCATCATGCAGATGGTGGAGAAGGCGCAGCAGCAGAAAGGCGCGGTGCAGCGCACCACCGAACGTTTTATGCGCTGGTTTGTGCCCGCGGTGCTACTTTTGGTGCTGACGGTGGTGGCGCTACCGCCGCTGCTGGGATGGATGCCGCTGCAAACCAGTTTTTATCGGGGGATGTTGCTGCTGGTGGCTGCGTCGCCCTGCGCGCTGGCGGTGGGCACGCCCGCCGCGGTGCTGGCAGGCATTGCGCAGGCTGCTCGCCACGGCGTTCTCATCAAGGGGGGACGGCATCTCGAAGCGTTGGCAGGCATCCAAGCGATGGCTTTTGACAAAACAGGCACGCTGACCCAGGGGCGTTTTCAGGTGACAGACATCGTTCCTTTCAATGGCGTCACACCTGACGCATTGCTGAGTCTGGCCGCGGGCGCTGAGCTGCACAGCAACCATCCCCTGGCCCGAGCTGTGGTGCAAGAGGCCCAGGCCCGGCAGCTCACCCTGGCTAAGGTGAGCGATTTGCAGGAGTTGCCGGGCCGCGGGGTGCAGGGGATGCACCAGGGGCAGCGCATTGCCGTTGGCTCGCCCCGCCTCTTTCAGGAGGCATCCCACGCCGCGCCCACGGCCCAACAGCGGGCCACGGTGGATGCGTTAGCTGCCGGTGGCAAGAGCGCCATGCTCATCCAGGTGGAGAACGAGCAGCAAGGGGTGCTGGCCCTGGCCGATACGCCACGTCCGGGTGCGCGAGCGGCCCTGACCGCACTGCACAAGCTGGGCGTGCGGCATCGGGTGATGCTCACCGGCGATCATGCGCAAGCTGCCGCGGCTACGGCACGACAGGTGGGCGTTACCGAGACTCAAGCGCAGTTGCTACCCCAGGACAAGTTGCAGGCGATTCAGGCATTGCAGCGGGCGCATGGAGCGGTGGCCATGGTAGGTGACGGCGTGAATGATGCGCCCGCGCTGGCCGCGGCCACGGTGGGCATTGCCATGGGCGCGGCGGGCACCGCAGTGGCCCTGGAAACCGCTGATGTGGCGCTGATGGCGGATGATTTGGGCAAATTGCCCTTTGCCGTGGGCCTAAGTCGGGCCAGCCGCCGCATCATCATTCAAAATCTGGTCATTGCCCTGGGCGTGATTTTGCTGCTGGTGGCCGCGTCGCTGCTGGGCCGGGTGGATTTGAGTCAGGCTGTTATTTTGCACGAAGGCAGCACCCTGGTGGTGGTGTTCAACGCACTGCGGTTGTTAAGGTATCGCGGATATTGATGAGCTTTTGCCTACTATATCTTCAATCTGGACGAAGAGCGTATCGATTCTTCGTGGCAAAGGATTGAGGGCCACGACCTGTATTGTGGCAAAACGCCTTCTTGCTCACTCAGCCTTGGGACGAGCCAATGACACGCCGGTAATCATGCCGCCCTGCGGAAAACAGCCGATTTACCGCAGGGTGGCAGGTCTTGGAAGGACGTGGCGTGGCCCGGGCCCGCGGTGACCAAGGCCCGGCTGCAAGCTGGCAGGCGTGAGGCGCCCTGTTCGGGCGTCGGGCGGGCGCACGGGCGCTCACGCGGGCGCATGATGTGCGCGAGCACGCGGCGGAAAACAGCCGGTTAACCGCAGGGCGGCGGGTCTTGGAAGGA
>Ga0256914_1000495_pt1 | contig 38799 bp, 29 predicted proteins | sample HulkmetaG_FD_191571 | JGI IMG/M metagenome (GOLD analysis project Ga0256914, IMG submission 191571) | Hydrothermal chimney microbial communities from Main Endeavour vent field at the Juan de Fuca Ridge, Pacific Ocean - Hulk | ecosystem: Environmental > Aquatic > Marine > Hydrothermal vents ... | reverse complement strand
AAATAAGCGTTTCTGACCGCCCAGGCGTCAAACGTAAAACGTCAAGCGTGGGATTTTGTATTGCGATGCCCGCGTCGCATGTGTTTATTGACGTTTGACGCAGGACGTTTGACGACATGCTGCCAAAAGCGACGCCCCCTCGGCAGCGTCCATGGCAGGACCTGAGTAGTACGCTTATTGACAGTATTGCATCTTTGCAATTACAATTAGCAATTATCATAATTGGCTGACAGGCAATGTTGCCGGTCAACATTCTTTCCACCACTTATTCCTATCCCACAGGAGGAGAGATTCATCATGAAGCGAAGAGAATTCCTCAAGACCGCTACGGCTGGGGCGCTTGGTGCTGCAGCGCTAACACTGGTGGGATGCGGCTCCAAGGAGACCGCTGTGCCCGCTGAGGAGACCGCAGCCGCGGGGCAGGCCGAAGAACTGCAGAAGGAGGTCGCCAAGGATTCAGCGCTGCCTGAACTCAAGTGGCAGATGGCCACCAGTTGGCCCGTGGCGCTGGATACCATTTATGGCGGCGCAGAGACCTTCGCTCAGCGGGTCACGGCCATGACTGGCGGCAAATTCACCATCACCGCCCGCGCTGCTGGCGAGCTGGCTCCAGGACTTCAGGTGTTGGACGTGGTCTCGCAGGGCGCTGTGCCTGTCGGCCATACAGCAGCCTACTATTATGTGGGCAAGACCAATGCTGTGGCTTTTGGCACGGCATTGCCTTTTGGCCTGTTGGCTTCGCAGCAGAACTCTTGGCTGTACGAAGGCGGCGGTCTGGATCTGATGCAGTCGCTCTACAAAGAACGCTTCAACGTTATTCAGTTCCCGGCTGGCAACACCGGAGCCCAGATGGGCGGTTGGTTCAACAAGGAGATCGACACCCCTAAGGATCTGGAAGGTTTGAAGATGCGCATTCCGGGTCTGGGCGGAAAGGTGATGAACAAGTTGGGCGTCACCGTGCAGGTGCTTCCCGGTGGCGAGATCTTCCAGGCCCTGCAGACCAACGCCATCGACGCGGCGGAATGGGTGGGGCCTTACGACGATGAGAAGCTCGGTTTCCACAAGGTTGCCAAGTACTACTACTACCCCGGCTGGTGGGAGCCCGGTCCCTCTCTCGAAGTTCAGGTCAATCTGGATGAGTGGAACAAGCTGCCCGAGGTCTATCAGGAGATCATCAAGACCGCTGCCTATCAGGCCAATATGACCATGCTGGCCCGCTACAACGCCAAGAACAATGAGGCGCTGCAGCGTCTGCTTGACTACGGCGTCGAGCTGCGTCGTTACAGCGACGAGGTCCTGGCCGCGGCCGAAGCCGCCGCCAATGAGCTCTATGACGAGTTCAAGCAGCAAGACGCAGACTTCAAGTCCATCTTCGAGCAGTGGGATGCGTTCCGTCAGCGCATCTGGGAGTGGAACAGCATCAATGAGGCCAGCTTTATGAGCTACATCTCCAGCAAATTCCCCAACATCGACTGATTCCCAGCTTGATTTTGGGCGCAAAGAGAGGGGCGCAGCCGTCGGTTGCGCCCCTTTTTGCATGTCAAAAATGAGCAATCACGTTAAGTAGTTGATGATATGAATTTGAAATAAACTTTGGAGATGTTTCCAACTCATCAGACGAAGATAGACGAAGAAAAGAGGAAGGTGACGAAGCAAACCATCGTCTATGTTCGTCAATCGCCGTCTATGTTCGTCAAAATGCGTAGTCGCTTTCCTCAAGTTTCAAGTGCGCAGCTACTTAATGGGCGGATAGATTCACCAGCCAAGTCACCGTCTCGGGCACCAGCATGACGATGATCAGGCCGATGGCTTGTAAGCCCATAAAGGGTATTGCCCCTTTGTGAATATCGATGGTTTTTACCTCGGGCGGGGCAACGCTCTGCAGATAGAAAAGGGAGAAGCCCACGGGTGGGGAGATGAACGCCATATTCAGATTGATGGCCATCATCACCGAGAACCAAACCAGATCTACGCCCAGCTCACGGGCCGCGGGCACCAGCAGCGGCATGGCAATGAAGCTGATTTCGATGAATTCCAGGTTGATGCCCAAGAGGAAGATGGCGATATTGGCCACGATGATGAATCCCCAATAGCCGCCTGGCAAGTCCGTCAGTAGGGATTTGACATATTCCTGTCCTCCCAGACCATCGAAGACGATGCTGAAATACGTGGAGGCGAACAAAATCATCAGCACCAGTGCGGTGATGTTGGCCGTGGAACGGGCCGCCTTCTTGATCAAATCCCAGGTCAGATTGCGATTCATGGCTGTGAGCACCACCGCGCCGAAAGCGCCCACCGCGCCCGCCTCGGTAGGGGTGGCGAAACCGAAGAAGATGGAGCCCAGCACCGCAAAGATGAGGACCAGGGGCGGCACTACCGCCACCAGCACCCGGCGAAATAACGCCCAGCCGTGGTGCGTCCGGGCCTCGGGGGGCAATGGCGGCGCCTTCTCCGGCTTGAAAAAGGCGACGATCAACACATACGCGGCGTAAAGTCCCGCCAGAATCAAACCTGGAATCAGCGCTCCCATGAACAGATCGCCCACGCTGATGCCCACCTGATCGCTGAGCACCACCAGCACCAGACTGGGAGGAAGCAACTGAGCCAGAGTGCCCGATGAGATGATAGCGCCCGTGGCCAACTGATGATCATATTTGTACTTCACCATGATGGGCAGTGACATGAGCCCCATGACGATGACTGTGGCCGCCACCACGCCTGTCGCCGCGGCCAAAAGCGTTCCCACGATGACCACCGTCAGAGCCAGTCCCCCGCGCAATGGTCCCAGCACGATGCCAATGGTGGTGAGCAACTGCTCCGCCAACCCCGATTTCTCGAACACCGCGCCCATGAATACGAAGAAGATGATCGCCAATAGTGTAAAGTTGTTCATGCTGCCGAACCAGCGACTGGGCAACAGTTTCAACAAATGAGGATTGAAAGCGCCCAGGGCGATGCCCAAAACAGTAAAAATAACCGCGGTTCCGGCAAAGGAAAAAGCCACCGGATACCCAATCAAAATCAGAACAAAGAAAAATACGAACATGGAAAGGGCTAGCAAGCCCAGAATTGTCGTCGATGCCATAGTTGTTCTCCGGGAATAAATGCCGCAGGATGGTTCGAGAAAATCTTCGACCTACTCGATGCGCAAGGGGGCGTCGTGCTCCTTCTCTTCCAAAATCTCCTCCGACGCCTTGCCGCGCAGATACCACCAATACTTGATCTGTTCGGCAAAGGATTGCAGGAGCAGTGTGAAAAAGCCGAAGATGATCATCGATTTAATGGGGGCCCGGGGCAGACCGCTGGGATCAGGCGACCACTCCATTGCCCCCCAACTGCCATCCGGGCGCAACCCCCACGATTGCAGAATGGCGGGCCAGGCGATATAACTGCCGAGAATGAGAAACGGGATCAGGAAAAAAAAGTTGCCGACGAAGTCGATCCACACCTGTCGCCGCTTTTCCCACTGCCCATACAAGAAGTCCACCCGCACATTGATATCATGTTTGAGGATGTAAGGAAAACTGAATATGAACACCAGTGAATAGAGATACCACTGCAACTCGATGATCATGTTCGACGTCAGCCGCACGCCGATCATAAACCCCGTGTAGCGCAGCACGACATTCATAAACCCGATGACGACCACCACAACTGTCAGCATCTGGGAAAGCCATCCCAGCCACTCAGTCAGGCCGTCGATCGCGTTTACGTACTTCTCTGACAACGTGGACACATAACACCTCCTAGGTAAATGGGATTGGGTGAGATGGTGTCAGATGACGTTCTTCTGCGGTCGGATCTGCCGGAACAGGAAGACGACGCCTTGAGCGAGCTTCTTGAAAGACCAGCTAAACGGATACAGCAGAAGATCGACAAAGCGATTGATATAATAAAAGGCGATCTTGATGACGCCGAAGATCGGCCCGAATATCCGTTGCAGAAGCTGCGAGTGCGCATATATGACAGATAGCACCAAAATCGAGATAGAGATGCTGAATTTCTGCCAACTTGCGAAGTCGAATTCATGCCCCATCAACAGCGTGATGTCTGAGATCAGCACCTCGACGCCAATGGCCAGCACCAGTAGATAGGCTGCGGTGGCCAGCACCGGCTCGCGTTCGATGAGTACTGTGAATATCTGCGCCGCGAAGCGCATGGTGAGGATGCCCAGGGCCACACCCAGCAGCACCACCCACAGCACCGGACTCAACGCCACCGCGGCCACCACATTATCCAGGCTGAAGGCCAGATCCGCCAGCTCCACTGCCAACACCACCGACCAAAACCCCTTGCCCACCACCTTTTGCGCCATCTCCGTCGCCTCCTCATCTTCATCCCATTCCTCGTGAGGCGATCCCAGATGATCGATGGCCAACTTGAAAAGATAGGCTGCGCCCAACAAACGCAGCCAGGGATTTTCGATGACCACCGTCGCCAGCAGCAACATAATGGCCCGTCCCGCGTACGCCCCCAACAACCCCACCTTCAGCGCGGCCACCCGCTGCGGCCCGAACACCCGGTCTCCCCAATGAGACATGAAACTCAGCCAATGGGGCCAGGGAATAGGTTTATTGGTCGGAAGCTGCGACACCATCGCGCCCAGAACCGCGGCATTGTCGATGGACAAGATGCCTTCCAGAAAAATCAACTGCAAGACAATGATGACAACTTCGGCGGGCGTCATAGGGCGTTTGCAAACAAGGAACAGCGTTGCGGTGCGATTTCAGGAGAATGCGTCAGAAGCGGTACAATCGCCGGGAGCGACAAACTGAGACATATTTTTGGCGATCACACTTTCTTTTCCATTTTTTCACAGAAAGCCACTATAGCACGAAATTCTTTTGTGAGCAACGTTCAAGCTACTTTCCAATGTATCTTTTCTTCATTTTTGGGAGATAATGCCGATCATGTCCCATCCCAGACTCTTCATCCCTGGCCCGACCGAAATTGCGCCCGAGGTGCTGCACGCCCAGACCCGGCCCATGGTTGGCCATCGCAGTAAAGCCTTCGCAGCACTTTTCTATCACATCCTGCCCCGACTCAAACAGGTGTTACTGACCCAGCAGCACGTCTACATCACCGCCTCCTCGGGCACAGGGTTGCAAGAAGCCGCAGTGCGCAATGCTGTGCGCCCGGGCCGCAGCGTGCTCAACATGGTTGCTGGCGCGTTCGCCGACCGTTGGAACAAGGTTGCCGTTAGCAATGGCAAGGATGCCGTGCGCGTGGATATCGAATGGGGGCGGCCCATTCGCCCGGAGGATGTGGATGCAGCTCTGGCCGCGGGCGGATTCGATGCGATCACCATTGTGCACAACGAGACCAGCACCGGCGTGATGAGTGATGTGGGAGCCGTCGCCCGACTGGTGCGCGAACGTTATCCCGACACCCTCATTTTGGTGGATGCGGTGTCGTCGGCTTCGGGCGTGCGCATCCCCTTCGATGAATGGGGACTGGACATGCTCCTCACCTCCAGCCAGAAAGCTTTCGCACTGCCGCCGGGTCTGGCCTTTGCCGCAGTCTCCCATCGTTTGTTGGAACGGGCGCGAGAGGTTCCCCACCGGGGCTGGTACTTCGATCTGTTGACGCTGGAGAAATATCTGGCCGCGGGCAAGACCACCCCCGCCACGCCCGCTATCAGTTTGCTCAACGCCCTGGATGTACAACTGGATCGCATTCTGGCCGAGGGGCTGGAAGCTCGTTGGGCCCGGCACGAAGCCTGCATGACCATGACCCACGCCTGGGCGCGAAAACATGATTTCGAGCTCTTCCCTGAACCTGGCTATGAGTCCCGCACCGTCACCTGCGTGGCCAATACCCGCGGCATCGACGTTCCGGATATGATAGCGTTCGCCCGGGAGCAAGGATTCGTCATCGGCAATGGCTATGGCAATCTCAAAAATCAGACCTTTCGCATCGCCCACATGGGCGAGCATAGCCCGGATGATATGAACGCCTTGTTCGATGCGTTGGACGCATTCCTGGTTCGGTGATGCAGCGACGAGCCCGCCCGGATGGCTTGAACCCCCGCACTACGGCTGCAAAGGCCGTTGGGCTGAGGACGGCGCAGGCGCTCCTACATTGCTCGAATTGAAACGCACCCATCCTCACCTACATTGTTGAACGATCTGGGCCTTATCTGTTATGATAGAAACGTCGAGGCATCTGCCTCATCGTAACCTGTTTCACACCGAATTTCCATGACGATTCGCTTTCGAGGCCTTGTGGCGCTGATCTTTGCCCTGGCGCTGCTATCGGCTCCCCGGATGATTTTTGCTGGCGGACCGCCACAACCGCCAAACATCTTCCACGCGCAACTGACGCCCACGCTGGCGGCCCTGTCCACGCCCGCCCCACCGACCTTCACGCCCACGCCCGTCCCCGCGCCAGCGGATATCCCCGCTCCCGGTGATGGCGGCCGCACCATCTTCCTGCCTTTCGTCGCCATGCCGCAGTCGATGACGGCGTCGATGGAGGGACTGGATGGCGACGCATCCGACCCCATGGTGGACAGCTTTGTGTACGAGGTGAAGCCGGGCGACACGCTCAGCGATCTGGCCGTGGAGTTCGGGCGGGATGTCAAAACCATGTCTTGCGCGCGCACCGAGGCGGGCGAGCCAGTGCGAACGCTGCATCCCGGACAGCGCATCATCATCCCCGCGCTCAGCGATTTATGCCATATCGTCAAGTCGGGGCAGACATTGAAACAGATCGCCGCATGGTATGGCGTCACGTCCGAAAGCCTGTTGGCCATCCCCGAAAATCATCTCACAGCTGGTGCGGACCTGCATCGCGGACAGGCGCTCATCATTCCCGACGCTCGCAGCCGTTATCAGGATCCAGCCGCAGAAAATCTGCCTCGCCCGCGTCGCGATGGCTGGAGGTATGGCGATGGGAACTTTGTGTGGCCGCTGCCTCGAGGTCATTTTTGGATCAGCCAACGCTTCAAGCATGGCAAGCACATGGCGATCGATCTGGCTGCCGAGCCGGGCACGCCCGTTTATGCCGCGGATACCGGTCGGGTTGTGAAGGCGGGATGGAGTGAGATCGGCTACGGTTATCGCATCATCATCGATCATGGCATCGATTACGTGACGCTTTATGCCCATCTCGGCGAATACTTTGTGCAGCCGGGCGACATCGTGCAAAAAGGGGAGATCATCGGGCGCGTGGGGTCGACCGGCAACTCCACGGGGCCGCATCTGCATTTCGAGGTGCGAGATTACGGTTTTCTCATCGATCCACTGTTGGTGTTGCCCAAGTAACCGAATTACGCCTTCCCAATGAGATTTTAGCCGCAGAGCAAAAGATGATACCTGGTGTGCGGCTTTTCTGTTCTAAAAAGCGGGCGTTGATGCTTTGATCTGCCGTTTCACAAGCAGATGCAGGGACGACCGGACGTAAATGGATGTAGACCGATGCAGGTATCGTCTACTTTGGTCAATTTTCGTCCATGTTCGTCGGCTTGTTTAGCGGGAGATGCTTGTTACGCCCGTTGATGCGCCATAAAAAGTTGCACATTGGGTAAAATGATCTCATGCAAAGTCGCAACGTGCGTCCAGAAAGAGTTTGTTTCTTTTCTTAGCGGGTTGGCGTCTCGACATGAGATGTCTTTTGAGCACTGGCTTGTCCGGGCCGGGGCGTAGAATGTCGTGTATCGTGCGTGAAGATTCGGTGTTGGGTCCATGACGCAGGTGGGGCGCGAGCCAATGCAGTTATTGCAAAAATATACGATAGCCCATATCCTTTTGACCTTCTCAGACGTTAATCTTGAAAAAGTCCTCTCATCTCGCGTTCCCCATTCTCTCCTTGAGGTAAGCAATGCATCTTCATAAAAAATCACTTTTCATCTTTCCTCTCGCCCTCGCCTTCAGCATGCTTCTGCTATCGACAGGGATGCTGACCACCCTCTCGCAATCCCATGCTGACCCCGATGCTCTAAACAGCATCATTCCCTGGGATCGCAGGATCGGCTGGGCGCCCGGCCTGAATATTCCTCACTATGGCGTAACTGTCAATGTTCGAGACTACGGAGCTCGCCCCAACGATGGCGTCGACGACAGACAGGCCATTCAGGACGCCATTTACGCGGCCCGCGATGCCGGCGGCGGTGCGGTTTATCTGCCCGCGGGCGCATACGATATCAAGAGCCGCACCCACAATGATGGCGCACTTTATCTGCCATCCAATGTTGTGCTACGCGGCGATGGTCCAAAGGCGACCTTCCTGAAGTTCAATCTCAGCGCCTACTCTGACGCGGTGGCGGGCATCAAAATTTTGGGCTGGGGCTTTAGTGATTTCGTCAGCGTCACCGGGGGGTATACGCATCACTCCAGGACATTGACTGTGGCGGATGCGTCTTTGTTCAGCGTCGGCGATTACGCTGAGATTCTGGAAACCAACGATGATACCATCGACGGCGTTTCGTGGGCGAAAGATGCCGTGGGCGAAATGGTGAAAATCACCGGGATAAGCGGCAATAAGATCACCATCGAACAACCATTGCATTACACCTATGAGGCCCGCCGCCATCCGCGCATCCGCCGGGTGACGATGGTCGAGCGGGCGGGCGTCGAGGATCTGCATCTCAAACGCCTGGATCGAGGTCATGGCCAGATGATTCTGATCTACAATGCCGCCTTCGTCTGGATTAAAAATGTCGAGAGCGAATACGTTCTGGAGAGCCATGTCTTGGGGATCAATGCCTATCGATGCGAAATTCGCGATAGCTATTTCCACGATTCCTGGGACTATGGCAGCGGCGGCCAGGGCTACGGTGTGAATCTAGAGAAGCACAGCACCAGTTGTCTGGTCGAAAATAACATTTTCCGAAATTTCCGACATTCCCTGGTCGTGCAAGTGGGGGCCAGCGGCAATGTCTTTGGCTATAATTACTCCACCGATAAGCACGCTTATTTTACCGACGTTTCCGTACATGGACATTTCGCCTCCTACAATCTCTTCGAGGGCAATATCATGCAGGAAATCAATGATTCGGATACCTGGGGTATGTCGGGGCCGGGCAACACATTCCTGCGAAATTGCGTGCAAAAGCAAGGGTTGATCATCAAAAATCGATCGCACAAGCAGAATGTGGTGGGAAATGTGCTAAGCTGGAACCCGAATTTCATTCAGATTGATTCTGGCGTGCAGGACACCATCGTGCACGGCAATTATCAGGAGGATGTGGTGCAATGGGATCCGGGCATTTCAGACCATAACATTCCCAATAGCTATTATCTCGGAGGCAAGCCCTCTTTCTTTGGCAGCCTGACCTGGCCTTCCATCAACCCGCTGGCCGAGCCTAACTCCAATGATTGCGTGAATCCGGCGCAACAACGCTGGTTGCAGCAGGCGACGCCCACGCCCACGCCGCGGCCCGGCACGCCCATTCCCACCGCCACGCCCGGCCCCACGGCGACGCCCACGCCCACAGCCACCCCCACGCTCCCGCCCACTCCCACGCCTGTGGGACAGGTGCTGGTCCAACTGCCTGCGAGCAAAGACGCCTATATCAGCGCCTGGAATCCGGACTCGAATTACGGTGGCGGCGTTTTACGCGTCCGCAATGACGACATCAAGCAATCTTTGCTCTATTTCGATCTCTCCTCCCTGCCCGCCAACATCGTGCTGGACGAGGCTGTTTTGCAGCTCTGGGTCATCAGCCGCACCAACGCAAACAGCCTGAATGCTGAACTCTACGCCCTGCGCCGCGCCTGGGATGAGCATCAGGTCACCCACAAACAGGCGTCTGCGGAGAGCGCCTGGCAGCGCCCAGGCGCACACGGCGATTCTGATCGAGACCCGCGGCGCAGCGACTCCCAACGGCTGCCCGCCAGCGGGCCTGTGCGATGGACCCTCACCGAGCTGGCGCGAAAGTGGCGCGAGAATCCCGGTGGAAACAAAGGGATTATTGTGGGCGGTGCGACTGTGAACGGCAATGTCGCATACAGCTTTGCCAGCCGGGAAGACGCCACGGTCGTGCGGCGCCCGGTGCTGCTGGTGCGCTATCGCCAGACGACCCCAACGTCGCCTACGGCCACGCCAACGGCCTCACCCACTCCAACCACGACGCCCACGCCCTCCGCCACCCCCATTCATCTCTGGCTGCCCCTTGTCCGCCGTTGATGTGTGCTTGCAGGTGCGTTCGCAAATGCGGCGCTTGCCCTTCGCGGAACTGACGTCCAGCCGGCGCACCTGCGGCTACATTCCTCCTCGGATTGCAAAGACGAAGCTCTCCGGGCGCTCACGCGTCCAGCGAATCCAGAAAAGCCGCTATCTTCTCAGCCGCTCCCTCGATGATGCAAGGTCCGTGCCCGAAGCAAGCTGTCTTGAAGGATAATTTCTTCAGTTTCGCCAAACTCTCGATGGCCTGATTCTCATCGACGGTGAAGAGTCCGGGCGGGAGAGAGAGCTGGTTGTTGCGGTTGATGATGGCGTCGCCAGTGATCAGCAGCTTTTCATCTTGATGATAAAGCCCCATCTGCCCCGGACTGTGCCCCGGCAGATACACCACCCGGAAGCCTTCAGGCGTCTTTTCCTTATCCAGCAGCAGCTCCTGCACCTCATCCACATAAGGCTTGTAGATGCCCGAAACGATGCGATTCCCCGCGCCAGCCAACAGCTTTCCCGATAGAGAGCGTCGCACAGGCAGAGGATTTCTGCCGGTGATGAACGCCGCCTCGGCCGTATGGCAGGCGATTACGGCGTCGGAGACCTGGGTCAGGCCTTTGAGCCCGCCGATGTGATCCAGATCGGCATGGGTGATGATGATGCGCTGCAGATCTGCAGGCTGCACGCCCGCGATATGCAGCTCATCTAGCAACTTGTTATAAGTCCAGGGATAGCCTGTATCGATGAGCGTGGGCCCGCCCTGGCCGGTCCACAGAAAGGCGTTGACGCCGCCCAGCTCGATGCGAATCAGATGGGGCAGGACCTTTTCCATAATGCCTAACCGCCGATCTCTTTGACGATCTTGACGCCAGCGCTGGCTCCGATCCGGGTCGCGCCCGCCTCGATCATGGCTTGGGCGTCCTGAGCGCTGCGAATGCCGCCCGACGCCTTGACGCCCATGTCACTGCCCACCACCCGGCGCATCAGCGCCACATCCTCGGCCGTCGCCCCCTTGCTGGCGAATCCGGTGCTGGTCTTGACGAAGTCGGCGCCCGCAGCCTTGGCGATGACGCAAGCCTCCACCTTCTCCTCATCGGTGAGCAGTGCGGTTTCGATGATGACCTTGACCGTGCGGCCCTGAGCTGCGGCCACCACCCCGGCGATGTCCTGCTCCACCAGCCGAAAATCTCTGCTTTTGAGCGCGCCGATATTGATGACCATATCGAACTCATCTGCGCCCACCTCCAGCGCCCGTTGCGTCTCATACGCCTTTACATCGGCCAGCGTCGCACCCAGCGGGAAGCCGATGACTGTGGCGACCATGGGGCTGGCTCCTGCCAGCAGTTGGGCCGCCAGGGACGCCCAGGTGGGATTGACGCACACCGACGCAAAGCCAAACTCGACGGCTTCGGCGCAAAGCTGCCGGATCTGTTGTTCCGTCGCCTCGGGCTTGAGCAGCGTATGATCGATGTATTCGGCGATGTCGGTGGGTACGTAATCCACGCCCAGCCGGGCGCTGAGACGATCTGCACCCAATGCGATCATATTCCGGGCCACATCGGGATGATGGGAGATGCAATGGCCGTCACACGTCCGTCCGCACACAGTGCAAAAATGTTGTTCCGGCTGCCGGGAGATGACCGAAATCACCTCTCTGGTGATGAGCGTTGTCAGGCGTTCGATATCATATTGACTCACGGAGAATCTCCTTGTTCACGGGTTCCTCTTGCTAAAACGCTGTTCGATAGCGGTGATCTTGGCCACGCGGCGAGCATGACGACCACCGCCCCAGGGCGTTTTCAGCCAGGTTTTGACGATGGCCTTGGCCTGCTCGAGATCGATCATGCTCGCGCCCAGCGTGAGAACGTTGGCGTGATTATGCTCCCGGGCATTACGCGCGGTGGCGACATCATAACACATGCTGGCCCGCACGCCAGGCGTTTTGTTGGCCGCCATGGCCGACCCGATGCCAGCGCCGTCGATGACGATGGCTGCGTCCGCCTTGCCCTGCATCACCATGCTGGCCGCAGAAAACGCGAAGTCTGGATAATCCACGCTCTCATGGCTGTGCGTTCCCAGGTCTATGGGCGCATAGCCCAATGATTGCAGCCAGGGAATAAGCTGTTGTTTGAGTTCATAGCCGCCATGATCGGCGGCAATGGCGATGACGCGCGGGCCAGCCATGGACGCATCCTGCCCTCTGGGGCTGGCGATGTCAGCCTTGCCCTCCTCGGCCAGCACATCCAGCAGAATCCGGCGCACCAGGGCGCGGATTTCTCCTTCGTCCGGGGTCATGGCTCAGGCTCCATGTCGGGATGTTGAAGGAATTGAAAGCGATCAAGCGGCATGTAGATTAACCAGGCCTTGCCGATGATGAAATGTCGTTGCAGCGGGCCCCAGCTGCGGGAATCGCTGGATCCGGTGCGGTTGTCGCCCATGACGAAATACTCATCATCGCCCAGCGTGACGGGCGGCGCCGTTTCGCTGCTCCTGTTCTGAACGTACGCCTCGGGCGGCAGCGGTCTGCCGTCGATGAAAATCTGCCCGTTCTGAATCGCGACAGTCTCGCCTGGCAGACCAATGATGCGTTTGACGAAATCCCGCTCCGGGCCGTAGGGATATTGAAAAACGATGACATCCCCGCGAGAAGGCTCGCCCAACAGATAACTCAGACTGCTGACGATGAGCCTATCTCCCTGCATCAGCGTTGGGTGCATGCTGCTGCCCTCCACGACGAAATTCTGGAAGATGAAGGTGCGGAAGAAGACAATCAGCAATCCCGCCAACACCAATGTCTGGATGACTTCCCAGATGAGATGGCTCGTCGAGTTTTTCTCCTTCCGTGGTTGCGGGATGCTTTGAACGTCGACCTCGCGCACAATCACCGCAGAGGGGGCGGGGATGTCGTCAGGAGCTTCGCCAGAAGGAGGCGTTGGCGGCGGGGGGGGATCGATGAAGGGTGAATCGGACACGAAATTTCCTCAACCCAAGAAGGGATTGCCCCGCATTATAGCACTTTTTCATCATGCGAAGCAAAGCACTTCCGCCAATGGGGTGTGTTTCAAAATGGGGGCGCTTTTTTGCGTTCCTGGCCGACTCAAGTCGGGCGCTTCAGGCCTGCGGCCAGCGGACGGCCTCCGCCGTCCAGGTCGCCGCAGGGCGACCGTTGGCGCGAAGCGCCTACAGCGCCTGAGTTCACTCGGCCAGTGCACCATTAGACAAATTGCCCCAAAATTGAAACGCACTTCCGCCAATGCCAAGACCTCCGGGATCCGTCGATCTCCGGAGGTCTTGTTCGCCGGAGGGGAAGCCTGAGGCTCCTCCTTGGTTATTTCAATTCGCGCCCGAAAGGCGCCAGAGCCAGAGGAATGAGTTTGAAATGTTGTTTGGCGAAGGGAAGGCCAATGATGGTGATGGCCAGGATGACGCCTGAAACCAGATGCACCAGGGCGATCTCCCAGCCGAAAAAGATGATCCAGATGACGTTGAAAATGATGCTCAGCAACGAGCCAGCATTCTCAGTGGCGACAACGCTTTTGCCAAAAGGCGCCAGATTGGCTACGCCGATCTTGATGGACTGCATCCCAAAGGGAATGCCAATAATGGTGATCATCAGCAGCAGGCCGCCGAAAATGTAACCGAGACTGGCGAGAAAGCCGCCGAAAACCAGCCAGACGATATTGCCAAGACAGGTCATGGTAAGTCGAAATCTCCTTGAGTGGGCGATGTGTTTGTCATTTCCGATACGCATGGCCCGCCCACGGGGTTTCAGCTTTCGTTCTTCGAGACGGTAATCTCCTCGCCCGTGGTGGGCATGAGCACTGTCTGGCGCAGCACCGAATGCAGACGACTGCTACGTCGCTTGACCACGATGGCGGTGGCCGCCACATTGTTGACCACTTCTTCGGTCACATTGCCCACCAATAGATTTTTGAACAGCGGCTCCTCTGTGGCGCCGATGACCACCAGATCATATTCTTTTGACGCGTCGATGATGGTCTCGGCCACCCGCTCGCCCACCAGAAAGCGGGTCTCCATGTGCGGATAGTCGAGTCCTTCCAGCATGTAGTTGAAAATCTTCTGAGCGCTTACCCGATGGGATTCGGTGGCGTTGGGAGGAATGACGTGGGCGATAATCACCTGGGTGGGGCCGTCCAGAGATGTCTGAGCCAGCTGCACGGCCAGTCGCACCGCCCGGCGACTGTTGGGGCCGCCCGCCACCGGCACGAGAATGGATCGATAGGGGCCATCCTCCTCGTCGCGTCGATATCGCACGATAGCGATGTCGGTGGGAGGATTGTCCACCAGAGGGTCGATGACAGAGCCAAAGATCTTGCCAGCAGTGTTGGTGTAGCCGGGCCAGCCCAGCACCATGATGTCGGAAGCGTTCTCGTCCACTGTCTGCCGGATGGCCTCGTGCACCTTGCGCCCGATGCGGATGAGGGTGTGCACCGGCGCCTCGAATTTGTTGGCCTCATCGATGACCGCATCCAGCATGGCCCGGGCCTCTTTCATCATCACCCGCCCCTCGCCCAGAGTAAGCTGGGGCGGCACATAGACCACATGCAGCGCCAACACCTCTCCCTCATTGGCCGCGGCCAGCATGGCTGCAATGCGACCCAGCTTATGGGCCTGCTCCACCGTGGCCACGGGCGCCAGCACCGAATAATCCCGGCTGACCAGCACCTCCTCCAGCAGAATCTCCTTGGGTTTCTCTTTGATCTCGATATTGCGGAAATACGCATAATAAGCCAGCATCCCCACCACAATCCAAACGATGGCCGTAAACCACGCCCGGGGACTGTAAAAAAACAGAAAGACCGCCAGGCCTGCGTTGGCCAAAATCGCCAGAATGGGGATGAGCGGGAACCAGGGGATGAGCCAGCCCCGTTTGAGATCGGGCATCTTGTGGCGTAACGTCATCACCGCCACATTCACCTGCAAGAAAAGCAGCAGGAACATGACATCCGCAGCCGCAGCCACCTCCTCGATGGGCAGCGACCAGGCCATCAGCAGCATGAGTCCTCCCGAAATAATCACCGCCACGTAGGGCGTATGTCGTTGGGGGTGGATCTTGGAGAAGAAATGAGGCAGATTTCGCACCCGTCCCATGGCGAAGGAGACCCGGGAGGATGAGTAGGTGGTGGCGTTCAGCGCTGACATCGTAGACACCAGACCGCTGATGAGCAGGATGATGCCGCCGATGCCCCAGGGGAAAGTCTGCTGAGCCACCTCCACGATGGCGATCTCCTTCTTCTCGGCCAGATAATCCCACACCTTCATGCCCTCGGGTGCGACCGTGGCGCCGATAGCCGTGATGCTGACCAGGATGTAGATGGTCACAGCGATGATAATGGAGTAGAAAATTGCCCGGGGCACATTGCGTTGGGGATTGATCACCTCTTCGCCCGATTGGGCGATGATCTCATAGCCCTCGAAAGCGATGAATGTCAGTCCCATGGCCATGAGCACGCCCAGAAACCCATTGGGCAGAAACTCGGTGGTAAAACGCTCATGCCAGGCGTCCATGCGCAGCATCGCCAGGATGCCGAAAATGATGAATAGGGCCAGAATGATGATCTTGGTGATGGTGATGATGTTTCCCACCGCGCCTGTCTCCGACGCCCCGCGATAGTTGATGTAGGTGAACAGGATGATGATGAACGTCATAAAGATGAGGGTGCGCATGTGGATGGAAAGCCCGAAATCGGGCAGCCCGGCCATATCCATTAGCTCCACCGTAAAGCGCCCGAACGCCAGGGCGTAGAGACTGCCAGCCACTGCATGCGCAAACCAGCTCATCCATCCTGCCAGAAAACCATTTTCGCCGCCCAGCCCTTCCTTCACCCACAGATAGCCCCCGCCCGCCTCCGGAAATGCCGATCCCAGTTCGGCGTACGCCGACGCCGTGAGCAACGCCACCAGTCCGTTGAGAAAGAATGCCAGCACCAGCGCCGGGCCTGCCACCCCGGCGGCGATCCCTGTCAGCACAAAGATGCCAGCGCCGATCATGGCGCCAACCCCGATCATGGTGATCGTAAAAAGCGTCAAATCACGACTGAGGGTGACATGTTCGGCCGGAGGATGGCCATTGCCGCTATTGGATTGTAAACTCATGGTATTGTTTCCTTTTGTGTCACGAGAGTGATGAATGGAAAGGCGGCGCGTTTGCCAGCGTCGTCTGCGCCATGAGATAAATGGAACCTGATGTGCGACCTTTCTGTTCTAAAAAGGGGGCGTTGATGCTTTGATCTGCCGTCCCACAAACGGCCGCCAGGGCGCCAGGGCGAAAATGGACGGAGAAAGATGCAGGTTTCGTCCACTTCGGTTCACTTCCGTCTATGTTCGTCGGCTTGTTAAGTAGATGCGCCTTTGAAACTTGAGAAAAGCGCTGGCCTCTCGGCGAACGGCGAAAATAGAGTTGCCGCTATTGCAACCGCAGATGACACAGATGACACAGATTTTCTTGATGGCTTTCTACATTTTCTGTGAAAATCTGTGCGGATCTGTGGTTAAACCATGGCAATCACAGATGTCAATGAACCATTACATTTCAACTTTCATAGCATCACTTACTTAAGTGGCGAGCGATAAGTCCGTTGATGCGTCAGCAAAAATTGCACATTGGGTAAATGAGGTTATGGTGTGGTCTGCTCAAATCATGTCATTATAGGCGGCCAGCACCCGATCAGCGATGATCTCCCAACCATATTGGGTGCGCACCACGTTCTGGGCCCGCCGCGCCCGCTCCGCAGCCAGATCAGGATGGTGCAGGATGTCGAGGATGGCGTCGGCGATGGCCTCGGGCGTGGTCTCGGCCCGCAGGCCCGTCACGCCATGCTCCACCACTTCGCTGAGACCGCCCACATTGCTCACCACCACGGGCGCTCCCGCGGCCATGGCCTCCAGGGCTACGATGCCAAAGGGCTCGTAGCGGCTGGGGAAGACCGCGATGTCGGCCACCGCGTACAGTTCGTTGCGGGTCTCATCACTGATGAACCCGGCCAGCTGGATGGCGCTTTCCAGACCCATCTCCTGGATCATGGCGATGATCTGATGGGTGTAGGAGCCCTTGCCCGCCAGGATGAGCCGGGCGTTGGGAAAATCTTGCAGCACCCGGGGCATGGCCTGCACCAGTAGATCCGGCCCTTTTTCCCATTCCAGACGTCCCACAAAGAAGATGATGGGCTGATCTGGCTCGGCCCAGCGGCGGCGGATGTGAGGGAATGTCGCGTATTTCTGGCGCAGCTCGATGAGATGTCGATATTCGACGCCGTTGGGGATGACGCGGATCTTCTCCTCCGGCGCATTCAGCGACTGGATGATCTCCCGCCGCATGAAATCGCTGCACGCGATGATGAGATCGGCCTCGTTGACCAGATATTGCTCGGCCAGGTGGATGCGCTCTCGCAGGGGATGTCCCTGGATGTAGCCGCGGCGGCGCCCGATCTCGGTGGCGTGAATGGTGACCACCAGGGGAATGTGGTAGCGCTGATGCAGATCGTTGGCCACGTATCCGCTGAGCCAGTCGTGCGCGTGCATCAGTGCGAAGCGGCGGCCATTGTTGATGTGGCGGGTGATGACCGCGTTGAGCTGGTCGTTCATGCGCCACACCTGCAGGTCATAATCGTCGCCCGGCTTGAGCTCGGTCGCGTCCCCGCGAAAGACCGTGCCATAAGCGCCCAATGGCTCGCACAGATCCCCCAGCCCCCGATAGCGCGGCACGAAAAGGTCCAGCAAGATGCGGGAGCTCAGCCGGGGAGCCAAGCCCTGTACGTGCACACCCAATCCGCCCACCCGCTGCAGGTTGTATTCTGGAGAGATCATGAGAAATCGTGGCGGCGTCAACATCGGGCTATTGCATCAGGTTGTCGTTCATCAGGGTGATGGGAGGCAGTGGAATGGTGTGGAGCTGGTCGGGGCCGGGGCGATAGTCGGGCGCTGCCGCGATGATGCGCAGGGCTTGGTCGGTGGCCGCATAGGCCAGGGATGCAGCGTAGCTGGGCGGTTTGCCTGTCAGAGCCTGGTACGCCGCGGGGAAGTCATCGGGCAGGTTGTCGGGCATGGGCGCGGCCCAGGGAATGGACCAGGCCAGTTCGGGCGTCCATTTTTGCACCGCTTCCTCGCCCGCGACAGGCCCGGCCGCGAGGATCAGCTCGGGATGTTCGTTGAGGGTTTCCGCCAGGGTCAGCGGGTCGCCCAGCCAGATGCTCGGCATAGAGATGGGGCGATGCCAGATGGCGGGGAGAAGTCTTCCCAGGTAGGGAACGAAGAACTCGGAATACGTCACGCCCAGGCCCGCGTACGGCAGGATGAGTGAGGATGAGATGCGGGCCTGGCTGGCGGGGGCCAGCAGGATGGTGGGGATGCCGCTTTCTTCCAGGGCGGGGAGTGCGGTCATCGCGGTGTGGCCTTGCGGCGGACCCAGGATGACGCGGATGTCGGGGTCTTGGGCCAGTTGCCGGGGCAGTTTCATGGCCAGTTCCGGATCCCCATCGTCGTTCAGCGCCACCAGCTCGATTTTAGGCGAGAGGCCGCTTTCGTTCCATTGATTGATGCGCAGTTTGACCGCGTAAAGGGTATCGTAGCCCAGCGGCCGCGAGGGCCCCTCGAAGGGCGCGATGAGCCCGATCTTCACCACTTCGGGCGACCGCACATTCTTGCATCCCGCCAGCAGCAAGATGGGCAGCGCAGCCAGCAGCATCAGCAAGATGCGTCGGTGATGAACGTCATCGGTCATTGCGTAAGATGAAATTCAGAAAGTTGCGAGTGGCGAGGGGCGGGGGTGTGGTGCGTGAAGCGTGGAACGTGAGGAGATCACGCATCACGTTTCACTGGGGGCGTTCTATTGGTTGGTCTGCACATTGAGCAGATGCTCTGCGCCCGTCTCGGAGAAGACGTGTCCGCCGTCGCCCGTGGCCACGAAGTAGCAATAGGTGGTCTGGGCGGGGTAGATGGCTGCTTTGATGGAGGCCAGGCTCGGATTGGCGATGGGGCCCGGAGGCAGGCCCGGATAGAGGTAGGTGTTGTAGGGTGAGTTGACTTTGAGGTAATCCTCGACGTCGGGCACGGTGGGCCACCAGGTGTCCTGCTCGGGGTCGTAGCCCATGGCATACTGCACTGTGGGGTCAGCAGCCAGATAGCCGGAGACTTCGTTTTCGCAGGTGGGCCCCAGCCGGTTGAGATAGGTGGAGGCGATGAGCGCCCGCTCATCCTCTCGCGCGGCCTCGCGCTCGACGATGGAGGCCAGGATCAGCACCTGATAGAAGGTGCGCCCGCTCGCGGCCACTGCGTCCCGGTCTTTTTGCCCGATCTTGCTTTCCAGGTTGTCGAACATCTGCGCCAGGATGTCGGCGGGCCGGGCATTGACCGGGATGCGGTAGGTGTCGGGGAAGAGGTAGCCTTCGAAGGAGGCTCCGGGCGGCTTGTCTTGCAGCAGGGGATAGTCGGGCAGGCCCAGCAGCGCGGTGTCGCCCGTGCGCACCGCGGCCAGGAAATCGGCCGCGTCCACCACGCCCGCATCTTCCAACACCTGGGCGATCTCCTCGGCCCGTTTGCCTTCGGGGATGCGCACCAGGATGTCTTCGCGGCGGGCCTGTTGCAGGGCTTCGGCGATTTGAGGCACGTTCATGGCGGGTGAAAGCTCGAAATCGCCCGCTTCCAGTTTCTGCTCCAGGTTGTTCAGGCGCAGGTAAAGCCGAAACAGGCTCGCGTCCCGGATCAGGCCCATGTCTTGCAGGCGTTCGGAGATGCTGCGTCCGGTTTCGCCCAGCTCGACATGAAAAGCCACCGGCTCGCCGTTGGGGTCCACGGGCTTGTAGATGGCGTCGTGGTTCATGTTCATGTAGAACTGAAGCGCCTGGGTCTCGAAGTTGTCGGGGTTCAGGTTTTTCCAGACCGCGGAGGTGTGTCGCACCAGGCCGCTGTCCGGGCCTTCTTCCCGATAGGCCGCGACCTGGGATTGGGTCCAGGCGCGGGCCACCACGCCGATAGCCGCAATCGAGGCCAGCACCGCGATGAAGAGGAGGAAGCGGGGGAAGGTTTTGACGAGAAAATCGTGCATGGAAAGGGAGGGGGAGGATGGGTGATTGCCAGTGATCTGACAGATCTTTTTTCGTGATCCTGGATGTCGTCCGATACGATGGCTTTTGCGTCAGACGTCAGGCGTCAGTCGTCAAACGTCATTGCTGGTTTCGAAAGTTCTCTTGACGATTGACGATTGACGATTGACGTATGACGACAATGCGCAGATCTGTCAAGTTACAGCTGCGCATTGTTGGCGAATTGGTCGAGGAAGGATTGGAGGATGGCCGCGGCTGCGATGGCGTCGTTGGGTTGGCGTCGGGCTTTTTTCGTTGGCCGCTGGGCCAGGATTTGATCGGCGATGAAAGAGGTGAGGCGTTCATCGTGGAAGCGCAAGGGCATGTCCAGGCGACGGCGCAGACGCTCCGCATATTTGCGCACGCTCCTGGCCTGGGGGCCTTCGCTGCCATCCATGTTCAGAGGCAGCCCCACCAGCAGCTCATCAGCTCCGACCTCCCGCACGGCCCGGGCGATGGCGTCGAAGTCGTCGTTCTTGCTGCGGCGGGTGAGCACGCGCAGGGGGCGGGCCAGGCGGGCGTTATCGTTGCCCACGGCCAGGCCGATGCGTTTATCGCCGATATCGAGGGCCAGCCAGGTGGTCATGGAAATTCAAAATGTAGAATTCAAAATTCAAAATGAAAAATGGGGGGGCGGAGCCAGAGGGGGTTGGTTCTGGTTTTGGGGCGAAACTGGCGTCAATGCGCAGACCTGCATGGTCTCGTCTTTCATTCTTTGTAAACGCGTACGATGATGCGGAAGGGGAGGGTGGGGAGACGATCCAGCCAGGGCGGCGTGAGTTCGATCTCGGGGGGTTTGGCCAGATCGAAGTTTTCCTCCAGCAGTTGCGCCGCCTGCTCCGCCGGGGCGCCCGTGAGCACGGCCCGCACATCGCCCGCGGAGATGGGGTCGATGACTTCGCCGCTGGCGGTGAGAGAGAAGTTGACGAATTCGTCGCCAAACAGGGTGAAGTGCGGTTCGCCGGTGCGGATGGTTTCTTCCAGCAGGAATTTGTCTTGCGGTGCGGATTCGCGCAGGGAGCGTTCGGCCAGGTCTCGGGCGCCGTCCATGTCTACGGCCAGGCCCCGGGCCAGAAGCTGCAATTGCAACCCCAGCTCATCCGCGTGCTCCCCGGCAAAACGGTCGTAGGTGGTGGCCAGGATGTAGGTCTGCACTGTTTCGGGCGGGATGTATTCGCCCTGGCGCAGGTTTTTGGCCAGCTCTTCGTATGCCTGTTGCTGCAATTGGGCCAGGAGTTCGTTCAGCAGACGGTCTTTATCGGCCTGGGTGACGGTGGCCACGTTTTCCACCGTGCCGCCCGATGTGGCTGTGGGGTTGCTCACTCGCAGGCTGATGTTGAGAGATCCCTCGACCTCGTTGATGGTGAGCGCGGGCACGTTGCCCTCCAGGCCCGGCTCCACCGCCTCGATGGGGACCTGCACCTGCTGGCCGATGCCAGCGGGCACGGTCACCTCGCGGGTGGTGCGAAAACGGACGTTCTCACCGAAGGTGGTGCGCAGGATCGTCCCTTCGGGCACGATGATCTCCCGGGGCGTGCGGTTGATGAGGGTGACCACGCCGGTGGCCTTGCCTACGGGCGCGTCATCCCGGCCCGTGGTGGGCGTCGTGCCAAAGCCTTCGACCCGGGCCTGCACCACTCGCGCCGACACCAGCTTGTTGAGATAATCGGGCTCGTCGATGCCTGTGCGAGCGGTGAGATCGATGGAGCTGTAAATCTGGGTGCGGGCGGGCGTCAGCGAGATGGTGGCCTGAGGCAGCAGGTAGAGGGTCAGCCCGAAGATGGTCAGGGCGATAAGGCCGATGAAGGCCACGTAGGCCAATCCTCGCAGCCAGGAGCGCCGCGGTTTGGCCCGGGCCTCGCCCCACAGGATCGTGCCGTCAGGTTTGGTGACGATGGCGGGGGGACGCAGCTCCACGGCTGCATCGGGCGGAGGCGGAATGTAGGCCGGGCGCAGTTTGTTGGGCGGGGGCAGAGGCGCTTCGGGTTTGGGCCAGCGCCAACGCCTGCGACCCGCTTCTTCCGATTTGTAGACGGGAATGCGGGCTTTTTGGGCGAAATAGCGGATGTCTTTGTCCCGGGTCACCAATCCGATCTGCACGCCGGCATCGTCGGCCAGACGGCGTAACGCCTTCAATCGGGCCGGATGAGCGAAGTCGTCTGCGTCATCGGGCAGGATGAAGAGCAGTCGCTCGCCCGGCCGCGCGCCAAGCACCCCGTTTCGGGCCTGGGCTACGGTCGCGGGGGCGGAAAGCGAAAGCGTTTGGATATCCGATTGGAATGAAGGCATGAGCGGGTTATTGGCGGGGACGGCTGATGGGGGTTGGGGTATTGGATATTGGGATATTCGATATTGGATATTGACGGATGAGACGCATTCCCTTCACGCCCATATCCAATACCTAATATCCCAATATCCTATTTTGCCAACTGCTCCCCAACGACGCCAGGGGCGGCTTGCAAGGCCTCCTGTAACCGGGTGGCGTCGCGTCCGCCCGCCTGGGCCATGTTGGGACGTCCGCCGCCGCCGCCGCCGATGATGGGGGCCAGGGCCTTGACGATGTTGCCGGCGTGGACGCCTTTTTGCACCGCGTCGGGCGTGGCCGCGGCGATGAGCATGGGTTTGCCGTTGATGACGGCCCCCAGAATGACGACGCCCGAGCCCAGTTTGTTCCGCAGATCATCAGCCAGCCGTCGCATTTCGTTTACGCTGGCCGCGTCCACCTGCCGGGCCAATACTTTCACCCCCGCGATGTCCTGAGCCGCGTCCGCCATCTTGCCCGCCTGCTGGCTGAGCATCTGCTGGCGCAGCTTGTGCAGTTCCTTGTTCAGACTGGCCACCTGCTCTTTCAGGTCAGCAACTTTTTGCACCAGATTTTCCACGGGGGTGTGCAGGGCGCGGGCGGCTTTATCCAAAATATCCAGCCGCTCCTCGATGTAGCGCACAGCCTCATGTCCGGTCAGCGCTTCGATGCGGCGCACCCCGCGGCCCACCGAGCCCTCGCTGACGATGATGAAGGGGCCGATCTCGGAGGTGCGCTGCACATGTGTGCCGCCGCACAGCTCGTAACTGCGGAATTTATCATCGCCCAGGCCCACGGTGCGCACGATGTCGCCATATTTTTCGCCGAACAGGGCCGTCGCGCCCTCGGCAATGGCCTCGTCAAGCTTTTTGATCTGGATCTGCACCGGATAGTCGGCCAGGACGGCCTCGTTGACGGTGTCGGTGATGCGCCGGATTTCCTCGTCGGTCAGGGGTTTGTCGTAGGTGAAGTCGAAGCGCAGGCGGTCGGGCGCGACCAGCGAGCCCGCCTGATGCACTTCGTCGCCCAGGTGCATGCGCAGGGCTTTTTGCAGCAGATGGGTGGCGGTGTGGTTGCGCATGATGTCCCATCGACGTTCTGCATCCACGACCGCGGTGACTTCATCGCCCACGCGCAAAACGCCCGCCTCCACCACTGCGTCGTGCACGATCATGCTGCTGACGGGGCGGCGCACATCTTCCACCCGGGCCCGGCCATCCGCGCTTTCCACCACGCCGGTGTCGCTGATCTGCCCGCCCGATTCCACGTAGAAGGGCGTTTCGGCCAGGACGAGCTCGACCTGATCGCCGGCGCGGGCCTCGTCCACCAGCTCGCCATCCTTGATGATGGCCGCGATGCGGGTGGTGCGGGACATGGCGTCGTAGGGGTTGTGGAGCACGCCTTCTTCGGGCAGCAGGCCCTTGCCCGCCAGATTGGGCAGCAGCGCCGCGTAGAAATCCGCGCCCTGCGCATATTGGGCCTGACTGATCTTGCCCTGGCTGACCTCGCGGTGCCGCTGATCCGCCTCGATGTAGCCCGCCTCGTCCACCTCGTAACCCCGCTCGTTGCAGATGTCGCGGGTGACCTCGAAGGGCAGGCCATAGGTGGATTTGAGCTGGAACGCGATATCGCCGGGCAGCACCTTTTGGCCCTGCGCGTCCAGCCTGGCCAGAGCTTCATCCAGGATCTGCAGGGCGCGATCCAGGGTGTGGATGAATTGCTCTTCTTCCATGGTGACGGTGCGACGGATGTAGTTCTGGCGTTCGATCAGCTCGGGATAGACGCCGCCCATCTTGTCCACCACCGCGTCGGTGACTTCGGCCATGAAGGGCTGGGTGAAGCCGATCTTGCGGCCAAAGCGATGCCCGCGGCGGATGATCATGCGCAGCACGTAGCCGCGGCCTGCCGGGCCCGGACGCACGCCATCTGCGATGAGGAAAGCAGCCGCGCGGGCGTGGTCGGCAATGACCCGGTAGCTGACGATATGTTCCGCCCGCTCCGCGTCGCTGTGCCCGGTCATGGCCTGCACTTTGTCCATGATGGGCAGGAAGAGGTCGGTGTCGTAGTTGACGGGGGTGTTCTGCACCACGCCCACGATGCGCTCCAGGCCCATGCCGGTGTCTACGCCCGGTTTGGGCAGGGGCGTGCGCACGCCGTTCTCGTCCTGATTGAATTGCATGAACACCAGGTTCCACACTTCCAGCCAGCGGTCGCAGCCGTTGTCCAGCAGCACCGAGCAGTTGGGATCGCCGCAGGTGCAGGCTTCCGGGCCCCAATCGTAGTGGATCTCGCTGGTGGGACCGCAGGGCCCGACATCGCCCATGGCCCAGAAGTTGGTGGCGTCGCCCATGCGATAGACCCGCTCGGGCGCGATGCCCATCTGTTTGGTCCAGATGTCGAAGGCGTCATCGTCTGAGGTGTGGACGGTGTAGTAGAGGCGATCGGGGTCCAGCCCCACCACCTGGGTGAGAAATTCATACGCGTAGCGTATCGCGCCTTCTTTGAAATAGTCGCCGAAGCTGAAGTTGCCCAGCATCTCGAAGAAGGTGTGATGCCGGGGCGACGGTCCCACGTTTTCAAGATCGTTGTGCTTGCCCGAGACGCGCATACACTTCTGACAGGTGGTGGCGCGCTTGTAGGGGCGCTGCTCCAGCCCCAGGAACACGTCCTTGAACTGGACCATGCCCGCATTGGTCAGCAGCAGGGTGGGATCGTTGTGGGGCACCAGGGAGGAGCTGGGCACGCGCTGGTGTCCGTTTTTCTCGAAATAGGACAGGAAGGCTTCTCGGATTTCTTCGCTGGTTTTTGGTGGCATGAGATTGGATGGATAAGTGGTGCAGGATGTGTAAAATTAGGATGCAATCAACTTATGATTGTACTCGAAGATGTGTAAAAACGTAAAAGTTACGTAACTATGCAGGTCTTCTTTTTCAATTTGGGCGCCAGGCAATAAGATAGCATTTACCCAAGGTGTAACTTTTATGGCGCATCAACGCACTTATCGCATATCGCCGCTTAAGTAGACTCCAGAAAATATCTTAACACCTGATAGGCGTCCGGTGACCTATCACATGCCGAATGTAGACCAAGACGGACGAAAGTAGACGATTTCAGTTTGTCTACGTTCGTGCTGTCGTCCATTTGTCTGTTTGCGGGACGGCAGATGTTCGCCGTTTAGGGTGGGAAAGTCGCACATCAGCCGGACGCTTTTTGTGATGGCGTTGGCTGCTGGGGTGGGAAGGGCGTTCGGCCATAGAGCTCTGCCATCTCTGCCAGGCCCGCGCGGATGCCATCGGTCAATTGCTGGGGCAGGTAGCGCCAGACCCAGTTGCCCGCGGGCACAGCGGGCGTGTTCATCCGGGCCTCGCTGTCCAGGTTCATGCAGTCCTGCATGGGGATGATGGCGAAATCCGCGGTGGAGGCCATGGCCAGTCGGATGAAGTCCCAGGCGATGTCGCTGCCATCCACGCGCAGATAGCGCCGCACGTAATCTTTTTCCCGTTCCGAAGCTTTTTCGTACCAACCACGCGTGGTGTCGTTATCGTGGGTGCCGGTGTACACTACGAAATTTTTGTCGTAGTTGTGGGGTAAGAAGCTGTTGCGGGCGTCACTGCCCCAGGCGAATTGCAGCACTTTCATGCCCGGAAAGCGGTAATGATCCCGCAAGGCGTACACGCCCGGGTCGGGCTCGCCCAGGTCTTCGGCGATGAGGGGCAGTTCTCCCACGGCTGCCATCACTGCGTCGAAGAAGTCGGTGCGGGGGCCGTCCCGCCATTCGCCATGTTCCGCTGTTTTGGCGTCGCCCGGAACCACCCAATAGTTGTAGAAGCCGCGGAAGTGGTCGATGCGGATGATGTCGTAGAGCCGCAGGTTGGCCCGGATGCGTTCGATCCACCAGGCGAATCCGTTAGCGGCCATTTGTTCCCAATCGTAGATGGGGTTGCCCCAGAGCTGTCCGGTGGGAGAAAAGTAGTCGGGGGGCACGCCCGCGACCACTTCGGGCCGCCCCGTCGCATCGAACAAGAAGAGGCGGCGCTGACTCCATGCGTCGGCGCTGTCCATCGATACGTAAATGGGGATGTCGCCAATGATGTGGATGTGGTTGGCGTTGGCGCGGGCCTTGAGCCTGAGCCATTGTTCAAAGAATATCCATTGCTGAAAATAGTGAAAGCCGATGACGTCGTGCAGTCGTTCTGTGGCTGCGATCAGGGCGTTCTCCTCTCGATCTCGTAGTTCTGGCCGCCATTGCGTCCACGGGCGCCCGTGATGCTCATCTTTCAGGGCCATGAATAGGGCGTAATCGACCAGCCATGCGCTTTCCTCTTCGACAAATCGATGGAAAGCTCCGGGCGGTTTCTGCGTTATGAATTGCTGGTAAGCGGCTTGAAGGAGTCGTCGCTTCCATGGGATGACCGCCCCGTAGTTCACCCGCTCCTGCGGAAAGAGGGGAACGGCCATATCTCGGCGTGAGAGGTAGCCTCGTTGCAGCAGATCATCCGGAGCTATGAGCAGCGGGTTGCCAGCAAAGGCCGAAAAGCACTGATAGGGGGAGTCGCCAAAGCCGGTGGGGCCCAGAGGCAGCACCTGCCAGAGCTGTTGCCGGGCTTCTGTCAGCCAATCGATAAACCGAAAGGCCTCTTTTCCCAGATCGCCGATGCCATAGGGGCCGGGGAAGGAGGTTGGGTGCAAGAGAACGCCGGACGCGCGGTGCTGGTTCATATCATCACTGGGAGCGGGAGGCGGGAGAGCATGGACGGCTTGACGCCGTGACAGTCAGTAACACTCATTTCAAGGCAAAAGTTACGGTCAAACATGCCACCCGCATTATCTTACTCAACGATGACAAAATTATAACTGTCCCCCTGTATGACTCCTAATCCGGATAAGCCGAAACCAGGAAGACATCTCACGTCAAGAGGCCAAGCCGCAAAGAAAAAGTAACTACGAACGTCACCGTCATGAATGCTGCCAGGGGAGCGTCGTCTTTTCTGCGATGGGCGGGCGTAGGCCCGCGCCGCGCCGAAGGCGGGGCTACGCCGCCCGCCGGTTGCGAACTTGTGGGGAACCGTCGCATGAAATCGCATTGGTGAGGCGCTGCTCTTGTGATAGAATAGCGCCATCCTTTTCCATCCAACCCCTCTCCCCAACCGAATATCATGGACGAGAATTCTCAAACCCCACGCCCAACCGTTTCCATCATTGCTCCCGTTTACAACGAGGAGGCCATCTTGCACGAGCTTCACAAGCGCATTTCCGAGACTATGGAGTCGCTGGGTGAGCCGTGGGAGCTGGTATTAGTCAATGATGGCAGTTGGGATCGATCTTTCGAGATCATGCAGGAACTGCACGAGCAGGACTCGCGAGTGCATATCATCAATTTTTCTCGCAACTTCGGGCATCAGATCGCCATCACCGCGGGCATGGATTACGCTCAGGGGCAGGCGGTGGTGATCATCGACGCAGATTTGCAGGACCCGCCCAGCGTCATCCTGGATATGGTGGAGAAATGGCGGGAGGGCTATGAAGTGGTGTACGCCATTCGCCGAGAACGCAAGGGGGAGACTCGTTTCAAGCTGTGGACGGCCAAGATGTTCTATCGCCTCATCAATAAGATCACAGGCGTGAACATTCCTCTGGATACGGGTGACTTCCGGCTGCTGGATCGCAAGGCCGTGGATGCGCTGCGCCAGATTCGGGAGCATCATCGCTTTATGCGCGGTCTGTCGGTGTGGATTGGTTTTCGGCAGACGGGCGTGACTTATGTGCGGGAGGAGCGCTACGCGGGCGAGACGAAATATCCTCTCAGCAAGATGCTTCGTTTCGCCATGGATGGCATCACCTCCTTCTCCTACCTCCCCTTGCAACTTGCCACTTATGTCGGTTTCACCATTGCAGGACTCAGCGTCCTGGGCATTTTACTCACCATCATCCTGCGACTTTCAGGCAGTCAGGCTTTCTATGGACAGGCCACAACGCTGGTCATGGTCTTGTTCCTGGGAGGGATTCAGCTCATCTCGCTGGGCATCATCGGCGAGTATCTGGGCCGAATTTACGACGAAGTGAAGAACCGTCCTCTCTACATCGTGGATGAGGCCGTGGGCTTCGAGCCAAACAATGCCGGGCCGTTCTATCGGTAATCGAGATTCTGTGTAGTCCGTGCAGTGTTTTTTCAGGCGAGGGGGCGCAGATGCGTCATCAGACCGGCGATGCTGGCCTTCTGGCGTTTTGCGCCCCCTGAGCCGCATTCAATTCAGGATGAAGAAGTACCAGTATCCCAGTCCGATCCACAGCAGTGTGCTGATGATGAGCGTCACCAGGAAGGGCGTCTTGCGGGTCTTGTGGTGAAAGATGAAGCGTCCGAGCCACGCGCCTGGCCAGCCGCCGATGAGCGTGCTGAGGTGCAGTACAATCTCGGGCACGCGGCCGCCGCCGATCTTTGCCTGGGCTTTGTCGTAGCCGTAGAGTCCGAATGTGACCACGCTCCAGGCCAACAGCCAGGCCCAGAAGAAGGATAGCTTGATGAAGTAGATGATGGCCAGGAGTACGATCACGCTGAGAATCAGCGCGATGATAGAAAAGGTGGTTTTAGGTTGGCGTTTGGGCATGATCGGATGGGAAGAGCAGGGCTGGGATGGTTGGATATCTATGGCATTATACAATGGGAAGATGGACGCTGAAAGTGGTGGAACTCGATAGCGTGGCTTCTGTCGGCGTCTTGGCGTGGGGGGCTTCTTGGTTCCGGCCTGAGTCCATTTGGCGCACGCGGGGCAACCCCGCGCCAGGCGCGTCGATGACCCGCCGTCATCGTTCCCGTCCGCCCGAGACAGCCATCCCCGGACTACCATCCCTGAGGCAGGATGAGCTTGAGCGGTTTTAGCCGCGGGCGCTTTGCATGCTGATATTACGCTATCTGCTCCTCCTCCTGTATAATTGAAGCGGGCGACTTCTTCCATGCCGACCGGCCACCTGACGCGACTTTCAACTACTAGGTAGTTAATGGTATGAACTTAAAGTCAGCCTTGTAGACGCTTCCAACGCATCAATCTTCGTCCATATTCGTCTGAATGCGCAGGCGCTTTTCTCAAGTTTCAAAGGCGCGTCTACTTAAGATGGTATGCTTGAACGCAATTTTCGCCTTGAAATAAGTATTTTTGAATGACAAGGCGTCAAGTGTGACGCCTGCGTCGGACGTGTTTTGAGAGGTTTAGCGACTTCCTGTAAAAGATGACGCTCCCGTGGCAGCGTACATGACAGAGATCTTAGTAGTTACCATTCACTCAAAAATAGGCCCGATCATGCCCAAAATTTCATCAACCTACGGTATCAGCACCATTGTCAACCACTGTCAGGAGGGGGACAATCCTCATCACGCCCATGTCTCTCCCATTTTTCAGACATCGACCTTTGGATTTCCCGACGTCGCCACGGGCGCAGCGATTTTCGCGGGAGAGCAGCCGGGCTACATCTATTCCCGGGCGGGCAATCCCAATGTCAATCAGCTGGCGATGAAGTACGCTTATCTGGAAGGGTTGGATTTGATTCGCCAGAATCCCGACGTTGCTCCGGATGAGCTGGTGGCGGGACGGGTGATGAGTTCGGGCATGGCCGCCATCAGCGCTGCGGTCATGGGGAAGTTGACGGGCGGAGATAAGGCCATTGTGCAGCGGGAGCTTTATGGCAATGCCTATCGATTCTTCAATGAGGTGGCCCCGCGAATCGGGATCGACGTTGTGTGGGTGGATAGTCTGGCTGCGGATGTCTGGGAGGCGACCTTCGACGCCCATCCCGACGCATCATTGGCCTATGTGGAAACGCCAGCCAACCCCACGCTCAGCATTATCGATCTGAAAGCCATCGCTGACATCGCTCACGCCCACGATGCCTGGGCCATGGCGGATAACACTTTTGCCACGCCCTACCATCAACGCCCGCTCACCCTGGGCTACGATGTGGTGGCGCATTCCACCACCAAATATCTGACAGGACACGGCGTGATCATCGGCGGCGCAGTCATCAGCCGCCATGTGGATGATTATATGAACGCCCGGCAGGATGGCGTGGGGCTGCTGGCCCGGGTCATGGGGCCTGCGGTCAGCCCCTTCGACGCCTGGCTGGCCAATCTGGGCCTGAAGACTTTTGAGATACGGATGCAGCGCCATGCGGAAAACGCCATGATCGTGGCCCGCTGGTTGGAAGATCATCCTCAGGTGGCGAAGGTGTATTATCCAGGCCTGGAAAGCCATCCCGGCCATGAGATCGCCAAAAAACAGATGTTCAATGGCTACGGCGGCATGATCTCCTTCGAGCTGAAGGATGGTTTCGATGCAGGCGTGGCTGTGATGAACCATGTGCAGCTGGCGACGCTGGCCGTGAGTCTGGGCAATGTGGACACGCTCATCGAACATCCCGCCAGCATGACCCACGCGGGCGTGCCCGCGGCGGAGCGCCGCAAGGTGGGCATCACCGATGGTCTGGTGCGGCTTTCGGTCGGGATAGAGAATGTGGAAGATCTTGTTGCGGATCTGGATCGGGCGATGAGCTTCATCCCCTCGCGCTCATCCTGATGCGCCGCGCCTATCTGCCAGCCAGGCGCAGAAAGCGCTTTTTCAGGGCTGCCATCATCATTCTATCATCTTCGCTCCAACCCAAAATCTGTAACCCTATCAAATAGATGAGCCCCACTACCGCCGAGGCGATCATCAATCCCATCACGCCTTGCACCGGCATCCATCGCGCCCACAACCAGCCTCCCGCCAGCGCAGGCATGGCCGCGATGAAGGGACGCAGCGTACGGCGGTTGTAGGGGTGAATCCGCAGCAGATACCAGACTTCGCCCAGGTTGATGAGATTGATCAGGGCGGCGCTGATCATGCCTGCGATGGCTGCGCCGGTGATGCCGAAAAAGCGAATGAGCATGAAGTCGAGCGCCAGGGCGATGGCTACGGTGATGATGGAGTTGATCATCACAACGCCCGAATGTCCGGACATCAGCAGCATGATGCCCACCGAACCGGTGCAGAAGTTGATCAGCGTTCCGATGCTGAGAAGGCGAAGCGCCAGCGCGCCTGAAGAAAAATCCTTGCCGAACAAACCGATGAGTTGGTGTGGGAAGAGCATCTGCACCAGAAAAATGGGCATGGCCACGATGATTACCCAGCGAGTGACCAGCTTGAACAGGGCGTCCAGGTGTTTCATTTGCGCCCGATGATGGAGATCGGCGATGAGGGGCGCGAAGATGGCGTTGAATGCCGTCAACACCAGGAGCGAAAGTCCCGCCAGCCGCAGCGCCGCGTTGTAGATGCCTGACGCGTTCGCCTGGTTGTAGATGCCTAGCACCATGATCTCGGTGCGTCCGTTGAGATACATCAGGACGCTGGAAAGCAGCAGGGGCAGGGAATAGCGCATGAGTTCGGACATCAGACCAGGCTCCCAGCGGACGCGGGAGCGGGCGATGGCGCTGGCCAGCCGCCAGAGAAAATAAATGGATAATGCGCCGCCCAGGATTTGCGCAAGGACGAAGCCCAGCGTGGGCGCCAACGCGCCATACCCCAGGACGGTCAGGAGCGCCAGGGTGGTCAGCAGCTTGACCGAGGGCTGGATGAAATTGGGAATCAGGGCCCGGTAGCGCACGGTGCGAAAGGCCTGCGTGCCCGAGATACCGATTTTGGCCAGCGTCATGGCTGGCAAGGCCAGGGCGAAGATGGGAAAGAGCCATAGTAGATCGAGCTTGTCATGCCAATGGAACAGGCGCAGGAAGAATCTGGGATAGAACGCCAGCGCCGCGGCCATCAGCAGGCTGGCCGCCATGCCCAGCCCCACCGAGGTCCAGATCACCTGCCACATGGCCTCCCCATTCCTCTCCTTCCGATTGATGCTCACGTAGCGCAAGCTGCCCCGATCCAGTCCCATCACCGCGATGCGGGCCAACAACGTCACCGCGGTCACGCCCAGCGTATAAATGCCGAACGCCTCCGCCCCAATCCGCCGGGCCACGAGGATGCCGAACAGAAAGTTGATGAAATAATAGAAGAGATTGCCGCCCAGCCCCAACCCCGCTCCGCGGGCGATCTGACCGATTTCGGTCTGGATGGATTCCGGTTTCAATTCCTCATCTGGCTGTTCCGGTCCGATGGTCATGGCCGTTCCGTTATGCTGGTTCGCCGGGCTTTCGAGTCGGCGAGACTGTCATCACGACAGATAGGGGCCGACATGATTACGTAGTCGTCCGATGGATTCGATCTCCACCACGATCTCGTCGCCCGGTTTCAGGAAGATGGGAGGATCGCGGAAGACGCCCACGCCGCCGGGCGTGCCTGTGGTGATGATGTCGCCCGGTTCCAGGGTGAAGGCGCGGGAACAGAAAGCGATAAGCTTGGGAACGGTGTGGATGAGTTGGTGGGTGTTACTCTCCTGGCGCAGCTCGCCATTCACCCAGCAGCGAATGTCCAACCCATGCGGATCGGGCAGTTCGTCTGTGGTGACCATGACCGGCCCCATGGGAGCGAAGGCGTCCAGACTCTTGCCCCGCACCCATTGCTTGTCCGCGCGCTGCAGGTCTCGGGCTGTGATGTCATTCAGACAGGTGTAGCCCGCCACATAAGCGTAGGCGTCGGCCTCATTCACCCGGTAGGCCCGCTTGCCGATGATGACAGCCAGTTCCGCCTCATAATCCACCTGCTGCGTCAGTGCGGGGTCCCAACGGATGTCGCCATTGGGATGATTGACCGCGGTGGAGAATTTGGTGAAGATGGTAGGGCGTTCCGGCGGCGTCTTGCCCTGCTCCAGGCAATGATCCAGGTAGTTCAGGCCGATGGCGATGATCTTTCCTGGTTTGAGGATGGGGGCCAGCAAGTCGACGTGGGAAAGGGGGATGGCGTGGGCCGCGGCCGCGGCCTCGCGGGCGTTTTCCAGGCCCGATTCGATGAGCGCTTTGACATCGGGCCAGGGCAGAGGCAGCACTTTGTCCTCGATCAACAGGCCCGCCATGGCGTCATCCTGATATCGAAAAGTCACCAGGCGCATGAGTCAGTTTCCTTGGAGTAGAAAAGTTATGATGGCATCGGGGCTCGATGGGCCGGCCAATGCCTCGGGTTTCGAGTTTTGCGGCAGTCGCCAGGCCAGGGCGTCGGGCGATAGACCGTAGTTTGAGAGCAGCGGAGATGTCTCGACGCCGGGCAGTCGGATGACGCCCGACGCGCGCGCCATTCTCAACGCCAGCGCCAGACCCGGATGCAGTGTGGAGGCGGGAATGGGCAGCAGCCAGGGGCGGCCGCGCGTCGCGCGGCTCAGCATAGCCCGACGATAGCGCTCCACATCGTCCCAGGACGCGGGATCGGGCGTGAGGAGGACGAAAAAGGGAGCGGCGTCCGCAATATAGGAAAATCCATATCCCGCGATCATGTCTTGCACATGAATCTGTCCGGGCGCGGAGGCTTGATCCAGCGAGGCGAAGGTGAGCAGCGCGCTGGCGAAGCGAGGCGCCAACAATCGGCTCGCAGCGCCGGCCGCGCCCATGGCAATACCCACGCTCGGCAGGCTGACGCTGTGCAGCCAGGCGCATGGCGTCAACACATCGTCTTCGGTGGCGGCCATGCCCACCAGCTTGGCTACGCCCGCGCCCAGGCCCCGAATTCTCGTGCTCAAAGCGCCCCAATCCCCCAACATCCCGCCAAAATCATGCCAGGAGCCGATTACCCGGACAGGATCGTGAATGAAGGGCCGCATCGCGGGCAGCGCATCCATCTCGATATCCACCAGATGGTTGGTTTTCAGAGCTTGCCGCAGGATGTCCTGGCGCTCCCGCTCGGAGCCGCGAAAACGTCCGCCCTGCGTCTGAGGGCGACAGGTGAAGATGGCGGGCAGCCGCGAGCGCCGGGCCAACCGGTCCACATCCACCCTATTCATAAAATCCAGACGATATTCGACCAACGAAACGCCATGCGGCAGCGATCTGACCAGTTCCAGAGCTTGATCGGGCGTGTCGGCTACGATGGCGACGGCGAGATGAGCGGACATAGATGAAGTGACGAGATGGTTTGGTGGAGAGGGGCTCCGATTATCGAGCGCCTGGACAAAAGCCCATCAACAAGAAAAACGCCTGCGTTTTCGAAAAAATCGCAGGCTGAGGGATAAAATCCAAAGAACGACTGTTGACGGACGCGCCTCAGGCGCTACTGGCATATCAGTAGAACCGCTCCCGCTTTTCGGGTCTAGAGGGAAAAGAGCGCCCCGTGGCGAATCGATTGCGCAAAGCGGACTCAAACGTCAGGGATAGAGGATTATTTGCCGGTTTGATTGGCGTCGGAAGCGTTGGCGTTCTTCTTGTCTTCATCGTCTGAGCCGCCAGCGGCATCGCGAAATTCGCGAATGCCTTGACCCATCGATCGAAAGACTTCTGGCAGCTTGCCAGCGCCAAAGATGAGCAGAACGATGACCAGGATCAGCCCTAATTCCAGGGGTCCGAGATTCATGAGGGATGCCTCCGAGAAAAATCGAGTCCGTCGCCGGGCGACAGGCGTGTGAAGAGCGAAAAACACGCTCCGCAGGCTATTATAGCACTTTGAAGGGAAATGGCAAATCAGCTTACAAGTCAGGGATGCTTTTCAATTTGGGGTAAATTGTCTCGTGACGCATTGGCCGAGTGAACTCAGGCTCTGCAGGCGCTTCGCGCCAACGGTCGCCCTACGGCGACCTGGACGGCGGAGGCCGTCCGCTGGCCGCAGGTCTGAAGCGCCCGACTTGAGTCGGCCAGGAACGCAAAAAAGCGCCCCCATTTTGAAACGCACCCACAAGTCAGGGATGCTTTTCAATTTTGGGGTAAATTGTCTCGTGACGCATTGGCCGGGTGATGAACTTTGAAAAAATAATCGGGCAAGAGCATGAGCGTGGCGTCTGGCTGCGGGTTGCCGAGTGAACTCGAACGCTTTAGGCGCTTTGCGCCCGTGGTCGCTCGGCAGCGACCAAAACATGGCCGCGGTGGGACGGCGGAGCAAATATCTTTCGTCATCGTCAGGTTCCTTCCCGGCAAGGCTGCACCGAAAGGGCGAGAGGCTGGGAGATGGGCTCGGAATAACGCCAAATTTGAAATTGTTACGTGAATTTGATTATTACTGCGAATAGTGATAAAATACCCAATTGGAGGGAGAAGGCTCCCGCTTAAACTCCCCCCCTGAAGCAGTAATTTGTCGAAACCACATCTCGCTGGGGCACGCGTCAAGGTATTCCAACGGTGCTCCGGCCATGAAAAAAGGAGAACTCCTCAGTGTCTCTCAGTACTGCCGAAAAGCAGCAAATCATCGAGGAATACCACCTACACGAACACGACACCGGCTCTCCCGAAGTGCAGGTGGCCTTGCTGACCAAGCGGATCAACCAACTTGTCGAACATCTGAAGACCCACAAGCATGATGAGCATTCCCGCCGGGGGCTGTTGAAGCTGGTGGGCCAGCGCCGACGCCATCTGGTGTACTTGCGGCGCAAGGATGCAGAACGCTATCAGTCCCTCATCAAGCGACTGGGTCTGCGTAAATAACCCCTTGATTGCAAAGAGGCGAGCAGATGGCATCGGGAGCACCATCGCTCGCCTCTTGGCAATCACGCCACAAAACCTAACATTTCGCGAAGCAATTCGCACCCATCTTCATTTCGCCCGACCAGAGCCGCTGCCGCGCTGCAAGGCGCAGGAATTGGCAAGTGGGCCGTACTTCTCCATCAAGTACGACTCAGTTTCCAGTCCCTGGGCTTGCAGGAAAAAGCGGCGCCCCAGGCGGGAAGCGCGTTCGCGCGTTGGGTGTAACGAACGAAAAAAGGAGTATTATGACTTACCATCAACCTTACCGCTACGAGACCGAAGTCGGCGGCAATACCATCGCGTTTGAAACCGGCGAACTGGCCAAGCTGGCTGGCGGCGCTGTCACCGTTCATCTGGGCGGAGCCGTCATTCTCGCCACAGCAACTGCCTCGAAATCCCCGCGCGAGGGCATCGATTTCTTCCCTCTGAGCGTGGATTTCGAAGAAAAAATCTACGCCGCGGGTCGTATCCCCGGCAATTTCTTCCGTCGCGAGGGGCGTCCCTCCACCCAGGCCATTCTCACCGCCCGCCTGGTGGACCGACCCCTGCGCCCCCTCTTCCCCAAAGGCTTCCGCAACGATGTGCAGATTATTTGCACTGCGCTGAGCGCGGATGAGGAGAATCCTCTGGACATCATGGCCATCAATGGCGCGTCCGCCGCTCTGATGATCTCCAACGTGCCTTGGGGCGGGCCTGTGGGTGCGGTGCGCGTCGGCTATATCGATGATAAATTCATCATCAACCCCACTTATCCAGAGATGGAAAACAGCCTGTTGGACCTGCGCCTGGCCGGCACTCGCGAAGGCATTCTCATGGTGGAGGCCGGAGCCAATGAGCTGCCCGAGAGCATGGTTCTGGAAGCTCTTAAAATCGGGCATGAGGCCATGCAGCCCATCATCGATCTGCAATACAAGATGCAGGAAGAGCTGGGCAAGACAAAGATGGTGGTGGCAGTGGCCGCGCCGGATGAGAATCTGGTGAAAGCTGTGGATGATATGGTCGCCAGTCGCATTGTGGAGATTATGAAGGCGGGCCTTTCCAAAACCGCTCGCGGCGAGGCTTTGGAGCAACTTCGAGCCGAGATGCTGGAGAAGCTGGGCGAGGAGTTCGAGGACGAAAAGGCCCTGAAAGAGGCCTTCGAGGATGTGGAAAAGAAGGTGATGCGCAGGCTTATTTTGGATGAGGGCATTCGTCCCGATGGCCGCGATCCCAAGACCATCCGTCCCATCTCCGCTGCCGTGAATATCTTGCCTCGCACCCATGGTTCGGGCCTGTTTACTCGAGGCGAGACCCAGGTGCTGACGGTGGCCACGCTGGGCACGCCCCGCGACGCTCAAACTCTGGATAATCTCTCCCCAGAAGAGACCAAACGCTACATCCATCACTATAACTTCCCCCCCTTCTCCACGGGCGAAACCTGGCCCATGCGCGGGCCCAAGCGCCGGGAGATCGGGCATGGGGCGCTGGCCGAGCGCGCCCTGGAGCCGGTGATCCCGCCCCAAGATCAATTTCCCTACACCCTGCGTCTGGTTTCCGAAGCCCTCAGCTCCAATGGCTCCACCTCGATGGCCTCGGTGTGCGGAAGCACTCTGGCCCTGATGGATACGGGTGTGCCCATCTCTGCACCGGTGGCGGGCATCGCCATGGGCCTCATCAGCGAGGGCGATGTGACCACGCCCGAAGGCCGCTACGTGGTGCTCTCCGACATCCAGGGCATGGAAGACCACCTGGGTGACATGGACTTCAAGGTCGCAGGCACCGAAAAGGGCATTACCGCCTTACAAATGGATATCAAGATCAAGGGGCTCAGCTACGAGCTGCTGGAGAACGCCCTGGAGCAGGCCCGTGATGGCCGCAATTACATCATGGGCAAGATGATGGAAGTCATCTCCGAACCTCGCCCCGAGCTTTCACCCAACGCCCCCCGCATCATCACCATCCAGATCGATCCTGAGAAGATCGGCAAAGTCATCGGCCCCGGCGGCAAGATGATCCGCCGCATCCAGACCGACTACGACGTCAAGATCGACATCGACGAGGATGGCACGGTGTACATCGCCGGCGGTTTGGGCGCCGAGACGGCCCGAGATGAGATCGAGATGATGACCAAGGAAGTCGAGCCAGGCCAGATTTACACCGGCAAAGTCGTGCGGGTCGAGCCCTACGGCGCGTTCGTGGAAATTCTGCCGGGCGTGGACGGCATGGTCCACATCTCCCAGCTGGCCGACTATCGCGTGCCCAACGTAGAAGATGTCGTCAAACTGGGCGACGACCTGATGGTCATGGTCATCGACGTGGACCCCAACGGCAAAATTCGCCTCAGCCGCCAGGCGGTGCTGGAAGGCTGGACCGCAGAAGAGGCCCGGGAGAAAGATCGCAAGGGCAGCAGTCGCAGCCGCGATCGGGGCGGCCGAGACCGAGGCGGTCGTGACCGTCGCGGTGGTCGCGACCGCCGGGGTGGCAAGCCTCGACGCTAAAATCGCTCATCAATCGACCATACAAAACGGCAGGCGTTTCCATCGGAGCGCCTGCCGTTGGCATAATGGGGGGCGGGGACGTCTTGTTTCGTATTTTACGTGAACGCCCGATCGCGTTATAATCCTTGCAAGCGATAGTTCAAAACCTGAATACTTTCTTCCTTCATCCACCCAGGAGGACGACGATGTCTGACTTTGAATTTGGCGGGGAGTTCGTCTGGTTCCCCACGCCCGACT
>Ga0256914_1000493_pt1 | contig 38996 bp, 32 predicted proteins | sample HulkmetaG_FD_191571 | JGI IMG/M metagenome (GOLD analysis project Ga0256914, IMG submission 191571) | Hydrothermal chimney microbial communities from Main Endeavour vent field at the Juan de Fuca Ridge, Pacific Ocean - Hulk | ecosystem: Environmental > Aquatic > Marine > Hydrothermal vents ... | reverse complement strand
GCTCCCTTTGGAACCGGGGACCTTGATCATATCCCCCAGCGTCGCCAGAATCACGTTTTCTTGCATCGCCAGCGTATAGGCGTGGTCGATCCGCTCTTTGGGCATGATGCACACGGGGCACCCCGGGCCGTGGATGAACCGGATCGATTCGGGCAGCAGCTGCGTGAGGCCGTACTTCATGATGGTGTGGGTATGGCCGCCGCACACCTCCATGATATGCAGCGGTTCATCGAGCCCCTTCGCCTCCTCGGCGACGAGCTTCGCCAGTGCGCGGATCGTCGCCGGATCCCGGAAGCGGTCGTAGAGATCTTTGAGACGCAAAGAGCCCATACTACCTCACCGCCGAGCAGTTGTCGTCTTCTTCGATGATCCGTCGCTTCTGCTCCTCGTCCATGATTTCGAGGATCTCCCGGTAGGTTTCGATGGAAGCGAGGGCGTCGGCTTCGTCGATGATGTTCATCGCGTACCCGATATGGATGAGCACATAGTCCCCCTCTTTGACCTCGTCGGCGATGAAGTCGATCCCCACCTTTCGCTTCACGCCCATCGTGTCGACCACGGCGGTCACCTCCTCACGGTCGATCTTCACCACTTTGCTGGGGATGGAGAGACACATCAGCGCATCCTTCTTTTGAATTCGATCCATTCGGCCACCCGCTTCACGCTCTCGGCATCTTTGGTGCTCACCTCCAGTACGTCGACGCCCGGCTTGATCTTCCGTGCCGCCTCTTTGGCCTTTTCGACGCTGAAATCGAAATGGGGCAGCAGGTCGGTCTTGGTGACGAGCACCAGGTCGGCCTGGCGGAACATCACCGGGTACTTCTCGATCTTGTCGTCCCCTTCGGGCACGCTCACCAGCACGACGTTCAGGTGCGCCCCCACGTCGTAACTGGCGGGACACACCAGGTTGCCCACATTCTCGATAAAGCAGACATCGATCTCCTCCAGCGGCATCGCGTGGAGCCCTTTGTGGACCATGAAGGCGTCGAGGTGGCAGGCGCTGCCGGTGGTGATCTGGTAGGCCGGAATCCCCTTCGCCCTGATGCGGTCGGCGTCGCGCTCGGTCTCCAGGTCCCCTTCGACGACGCCGAACCTCAACGGCGCCACATCGGCCAACTGCTCCAGCAGTGCCGTCTTGCCGCTGCCCGGCGAACTCATCAGGTTGATGGCCAGGACACCGTGGCTGTCGAAGTGGGCACGGTTGTGGGCCGCCTCGTGGTCGTTTTTGTCCAGAATCCTGGAGATCACCTCGATCGTCTTTCTGTCATTGAGCTGCGGATTGTCGTGCAGCGTCTCGTGCGCCGCCCGGCGGTGGTCATCGTCGTGATGGTGATGGTCGGTAATGGAGCATCCGCAATCTTTACACATCGCGATCCCCTTGGGTCGCGGCGTGAAGAGTACGGAGTGAAGGGTGGAGAGTTTTTTTCATGAAGTGCCTCCTTTTTGATTGTTTTTCGAACTTTTGACACTGGCGGCCGGCAGTATCCGGTTCGATACTGCGATCCATCTTTTCAGACAACCGCCCTTCAAGAGCGATATGGAGCTTGTTGATGGAATCGGCTTACGACCGGCATACTCCGACTCCCGAACCAATGCGCCGATGGCCGGAACGATGCGAAGCAACCGTTTGCTCGGGACACACTCTTGCATTCGTCGTCGAGATGTTTCGCACGCTTGACGATACGCCGCGCGAACGCAAAACCCATGTTCTGCAACGGACTTTCACCTCCCATCTCCCGGTCCCAATGGAAGCGGCGAACGCCGCATTCTGAACTCTTCACTCTTCATGCTCAAAAGAGCATCTGCGACCCGACGATCAGGCTCACAGCTCCCGCCGTGGCGAAAGCCAGGCGTACGTTGCGGCGGGAGGTGAGGAGGTTGTCGTTGATGAGTGCGACGATATAGCCAAACCCCATGAAAACGAGCATGACCCCGGCGGTAAAGGCCAGAACCATCCAGAAATCCACATCGTTGTGGGCGATGGCGCCAAGGGTCACCAGCATCCCCCGCACACCGCCCGCGCCCATCAGCGCCCCTATGGTGAGCGCCGAGGCTGTTCGCTTCTGAAAATCGGCGTCATTGTGGTCGTGGGAGCTGCCGAACCAGATGTGCACATGCTCTTCCCCTTCGTGCAGGTGGCGGCCGATATGGATCCGATCGGTCGCCACCATAAAGAGCAGATAGGCCCCGATGGAGGCGATGACCACTCCCGAGATCAGGTCCCCATTCGCGAGGATCCCGGCGGGAAGGTCTACCGATTCGAGCAGTTTTGCGAAAAGAAAGAGCGATACCCCATGCCCAAGAGCGAAAGCGAAGGTGACGAAGAGGGTTTTTCTCCGCCCTCTGCCGATGGAGAAATCGGCGATGGCGGTCAGATGGTCGGGGCCGAAGGCATGCAAGACGCCATACCAGAAGATCGGCAAGAGACTCAATTCCATTCCGTCCCCTTTCTTTCGGAAAAACCCCCATCCCTCTCTTCGATTATATTCAAATTTTGGAAAATCTCTTTTAAAGTGGCGGCCCCCATTCTCAAAAAAACCCTTCGACACATATGCACCGCACAAGATCGTACCGCGATACGGAACGAAAGCCTCCGTTACCGCTGCACTCTTCGAGCTGAAGAGGAGGTTGGAACTCTACTTCAAAGAGTGTAACGCATACCAGAGCTGCCCCAGGGAGAGGGCGCCGTCGTTGACGGGGGTACGGCGGGGCAGCAGGAGCCTTCGCCCCGAAAGCTTCGGCAGCACCGTTTCGCAGAGAGTACGGTTCTGGAATACCCCGCCGGCAAGCACGACGGGACGTTCGGGATACCGTTTCGCCACCTCCAAGATCACCTCCGCCAGTGCCGCGTGAAACGCCGCCGCCACGGGCTCTTCTGCCCCTCGGGAGAGCCTGCGCACCAGCGGCTCCCAATCGACGACGATCCCCTCCTCGCCCTCGGCGATCCGCAACAGCCCCTCCGCCCCGCTCTTTGTCTCCGTCCCGGCGGCGCTCTCGAGCAGCAGCCCGCTCTCCCCTTCGTAGCCCGCTCTCTGGCAAAGCCCCGAAAGGGACGCCACCGCGTCGAAGAGCCGCCCCATCGAGGTCGAAAGCGGCGCGCCGAGCCCCTTGCGCCAGGCCCGGTGAAGCAGCCGGATCTCGGCGGGACGGAAGGCGCGGACGGCGGGATTTTCCATCGCTATCACCTCCTCAAGGCCGAAAAGCTCGAAAAGCAGCGAAAGCGCCACTCTGCGGGGCTCGCGCACCGCCTTTTCTCCCCCCAAAAGCCTGAAAGGGCGCAGGTGGCCGATACGCTCGAACCCCCGGGCATCGGCCAGCAGCACCTCCCCGCCCCAGACCGTACCGTCGGTACCGTAGCCCGTCCCGTCCCAGACGAAGGCGAGCACCTTTCCGTCGACGCCGTGTTCCGCCATCGCCGCCAGGGCGTGGGCGTGGTGGTGTTGGACTTTACGTAATGTTGAATTGGAAACTTCTACCGATTTTCGGTTTCCGGTTCCCGGTTTCCGAACATACCGTTCCGCCCAGCGGGTCGTGTCGTAGCCGGGGTGGAGGTCGCAGGCGAGGGCTCGGGGGGAGAAGTCGTAGAAGCGGCGGAAGGTTTCGACGGTGCGCTCGAAATAGTCCATCGCCTCGATACTGCCAAGGTCGCCGATGTGGGGGGAGAGGAGCATCCGCTCCTCCAGGGCCAGGGCGATCGTACTCTTCTGCTGTGCGCCGACGGCGAGTATCGGAAAGGGGGCTGCGTTTTTCAGCGGCAGCGCCAGGGGCGCTGCGCCCCTTGCCACGCGGAGCCACTGTATCCACTCGCCGCCGATCACCTGCACCACGCTGTCGTCGACGGCGTTGACGATGGGGCGGTCGTGGTCGAGCACCCCATCCACCACACCGCCCAGTCTCTCCATCAACTCCCCATACTCCCTGACGATCGGCTCGTCGCTGAGATTGGCGCTGGTGGCCACCAGCGGGATGTCGAGACGGTCGAAAAGCAGATGGTGCAGCGGCGTGTAGGGGAGCATCAGCCCGAGGCGGTCGATACCGGGAGCGACGAAAGGAGAGACTCGGGAGCCGGGTGCTCTTTTCAGCAGGACGATGGGGCGCTCTTTGGATCGAAGCACTCTCTCTTCGGCCCCATCCATCCGCGCCAGGCGTTTGGCCATCGCCAGGTCTTTGGCCATCAGCGCGAAGGGCTTGGAGGGGCGGCGCTTGCGTTCGCGCAGGGTCCGCACCGCGTCGTCGTCGGTTGCGTCGCACATCAGGTGAAAGCCCCCGATCCCCTTGACCGCGACGATCCCGCCCGCTTTGATCAACCGCACCGCCTCGGCGATCGCCTCTTCCTCCCTCCACTCCCGATTTCCGATGTCCGACTCCCCGCTCCCGCCCATAAACCGCACCTGCGGTCCGCAGGATCGACACGCTATCGGCTGTGCGTGATAGCGGCGGCTGGCGGGGTCTTCGTACTCGGCGCGACAGGCGTCGCACATCGTAAAAGAGGCCATCGAGGTGTTGGGGCGGTCGTAGGGGACGGTGCGGGTGATGGTATAGCGGGGTCCGCAGTCGGTGCAGTTGATGAAGGGGTAGCCGTAGCGCCGGTCGGAGGGGTCGCGCATCTCGCGCAGGCAGGCGTCGCAGACCGTCATGTCCGGCGAAACGGGGGCCGCCTTGCCCTCGCCTTCGTCCGAGGCGAGGATCCTGAATCCCTTTTCACCGGTCGCGGCCACCTGGGCGACCTCGAACGCATCGATGCGTGCCAGGGGCGGCGGGGCGCTCAGGAGGCGCTTTTTGAAAGCCTCCAGCGCGTCGACCGGCCCCTCGATCTCCAGCGTCACGCCGCCCGGGTCGTTGCGCACCCAGCCCGAAAGGCCCTTTTCCGTGGCGAGTCGATGGACGGCGGGGCGGAACCCCACCCCCTGCACCAGCCCGGTGATCCTACAGCGCCAGCGCACCAAGCAGTACGTTCTCCCGGTCGATGGGGACGGTGCGGTTCATCAGGAAGGCTCCGGTCCCGAGTTTTTTCTGAACGCGGCTGAAAAGCGACGGATTGCCGAACGCCCGGCCGCACAGGACGATATGTTCGGCTTTGGAGCGGGCCTTGAGCTCCGTGAGGATTCCGCTGACGTAGTCGCCGAAGGATTCGAAGACGGAGTAGGCCAGCAGGGGTTTTTCGACCCCGGCGAGGCGGTAGCTCATGAGGCTGGCGATAAAGGCGTAGGGATCGAAACGGTTGCTCTTGACCTTCGTGTCGACCTGCAGCCCCCCTTTGCCGTGGAACTTCAGGGCCTCTTTTCCCACGGCGTCGAGCCCGCCCCTCTCCAGACCCAGAATCGCCGCGGCAGCTTCGAAGATGTCGCGGGGAGGCTCTGGGCCGAAGAGCTTTTCGGCGGTCTCGGGCGCTTTCGCCGCGAAATTCTCCACCAGACGGTCGGAGCCTTCCCGCAGCGAGGCGATCTTTTCCCGCAGGCCGTGCCCGTCGAACGCCATCGCCGGAACGGCGACGATCGGCTGTGTGCCGTTGTGGTAGACGAAGGTGGGTTCGTCGCCGAAATGGACCCCCACGGCGCGTCCGTGCGTCTGGCCGTGTTCGTAGAGCACCGACATCACCGAAGCGATTTCGGGAGCGAAACGGCGCGTGTCGGGGTGCGCGAGGGGGATCTCCTCCCCTTCCAAAAGCCAAAGCTGCGTCGCCTCCGCCCCTTCCAGCTTCTCCATCCGGTCGACGAGCACGCCGTCGCCGTCGGGGACAGCGGCCATCTCGTAGGCGGCCACGACCCGCTCGCTGCGCCCCTCCCTCCGCTGGGGAAAGACACCCCGCTCCCCTTCGACGATGAAGCGGACCGATTTGTTGATGAAGAGCCGCATCTCCCGCTGGGGCCCGATGGCCAGGTCGTAGTCGATCGTATAGTCGGCGGGGGTCTTTTCGTCGCAGGGGGCGTAGGCGATGTGGCTGCGCCCCAGGGCCGCGAGCTCTTTGGCCAGCAGCGTCGTGAACCCGTCGTCGGGGTATTTGAGGGGGGTGCTCTTTCCGTAGATCTCCCACAGCGCCTCGTCGGCCACGGCTGCGTACAGGAGGGGCCGCTCGATCGAAAGAAGCGCGTGGAGCTCGTCTTTGATGAGGGCGCAGTGGTGCTCCGCCTTCGCCGCGTCCAGCAGAAGCATCACCTTCTCTGCCCTCTTCAGCGCTTCGGGGTCGAAAAAGAGCCGCCATCCGGCCAGCGTCTTGATCTTGACGCTTTCTCCTTTCTGCAGCGCCTTCGCCGCCACCTCGAAGAGGGTCTTGAAACTGCCGGCGTCGTTGGCGTAGCGTTCGCTCCCGCCATCTCTCATCCGCACCGGCACGCCGCACGCGTGGCAGGAAAGCAGGGGGAAGTTCCGCCGGAAAGGGTTCTCCTCCGACTCTTCGGCGCAGGCTTCGCATGGGGTAAAAAAGCGCAGCAGCGTCTGTTCCCGCTCGAAGGGGTAACGCTCGAACAAGGAGTAGTGAAACCCGCAGCAGCCGCACATCGTGAAAGGATAGTGGTACCGCCTGGAGGAGGGGTCGAAAAGCTCCTTCATGCACCGGGTACAGAGCCCCACGCTATGGGGCAGCGGAGCCTCTTCGCGGCTTCGGATCTTCGGTGCGGGAGCCGGCACCACTTCGTGGTCGGAGCCCTCCATATAGAGCGATGCGGGAAGCGACGACCCCAGTTTTTCGAGAAACGCCGCCAGCTTCGGGTCCTTCTCGTCGGCCGTCAGCGTGATGGCGCCGCCGCTTTGGAGCACCGAGATCTCCACCCCCTCCTCTTCGGCCAGCGCCTCGATGAACCGGCGTACGTAACGGTGGGGAGAGGGGTAGCGCAAATGAAATACGAATGCCATCTTCTTCTATCCTTCTTCGTCGCTGCATGTATGGAAAACCCGCAGGGTACATGGTCGCGACATATCGAAAAGGTCGCCGTTCTCTTTCGGAACCGTCACCCGGATGCTTCCGGGTGGGGACCACCCTTTGAAAAAGGCGCGGCGTGGGCTCTGCGGATTCACCGATGGAAGGAGTCCCCGGTTCCGAATCTCTCCATCGTCGGGGCGTTGTAGGCCCGGAGAATCTCCTCCAGGCTTCTGCCCCGTCTGGGGGCGGCTTCGATGCCTGCGCGCTCCAACTCCCTCACCGTCTCGGCGACCATCGCGGGAAGCGCCGCCTCGGCTTCGGGGGTCAAAGAGATATCGACACATTCGATATCCCGTGGCACCATGCCGATGACGTTGACCTCCGCCATTTTCTCCAGCAACGAACAGATCTCCAGCATCTCCACCACCTCCACCTCGTGGGCCGTGTTGCGGTAGGCGCCCAGCCCCATCAGCTCTTTGGAGGGGAGGTTGTAGACCGAGCCCGGCGTATCTTCGATGGAGAGAGTATCGAGGATGATCACTTTGTCGTAATTCTGGTAGTACCCCATCAGCTTGAAGCCGAGCGTCCCGCCGTCGACGATTTCGACGGCGGGGGAGAAGTCGTAGTTCTCCTCCAGATATTTGGCGGCGTAGATCCCGACCCCTTCGTCCCTGAAGAGAATGTTGCCGATGCCGATGACGACGGTACCCCCTCTTCCATCCGGCATGTCGCCTCATTTCCGGGTGAATTTGTTTCCGCCAAAGACGATCGACATGTCGCCCTCCTGCCAGTAGATCGTGCGCCAGATCTGGTAGTAGATATGAAACATCGTCCACGCCACGATCCACCACATCGTCGTATGGTGGGAGATACGCACGGCCATCAGGCTTCCCCCCGTGACCGGAATGGTCCAGTCGGTGGCCCAGTGGATCAGTGCCGGCCACCACTTTCCGATGGAGCTGAGTCCCGACTCGAGTCCGTGGACATAGAGTTGCAGTCCTGTCAGCAACATCCATACCAGCATCAGGTGCAGGATCGTGAAGTAGACGATATTGAAACTGTCGTTATGGGTCGAATCGAAATTTTTCCGCCGGTTGAAAGTCAGAAGGTTCAGGAGGACTTCGACGAACTCTTTGATGTTCTTCGGTGTCGGCAGAAGCTTTTTGAAAGGCTTTTCGAAACGGCTGAAAAAATAGAGATAGGCGATGGCGATCGAGGTGACATCGAGCAGGATCGCTCCCATGAAGTGGATCCAGCGGTTCCAGGCCATCACATATTTGTCGACCGCCGGATCGGCGATCAGGGTCTGGTAATAGGGGTGGCCGATATAGAGTCCCGTGACGACGGCCGCGAGGATCGATATGGCGTTGATCCAGTGGATGAGCCGGCCCGTGAGTGTCATTCGCTTCACGTTTCTGTATTCCGGTTTCTTCATCGGACTTCTCCTTTCTTTGAGAACTCTTTCGCAAAAGCGACGGCCTCTTGGACGCCCTCTTGCGGCGTTCAGACCGAACAGCCCGTATCGACCCGGTAGAGACCGAGCTCCTTCCCTTTCGTATCGACGATATGCACGGCACATGCGATACAGGGGTCGAAACTGTGGATCGTCCGCAGGATCTCGAGCGGCTGCTCGGGATCGGCCACCTTTGTCCCGACGAGACTCGCTTCGTAGGCACCCATCCGCCCCTTCGCATCACGAGGCGAAGCGTTCCAGGTCGAAGGGACAACCGCCTGGTAGTTGGCCACTTTCCCGTCTTCGATGCGCACCCAGTGTCCCAGTGCACCGCGGGGCGCTTCAGCAAGACCGTACCCTTTCGCATCTTTGCTCACCCGGTCGAAATCGAACTCGGTCCAGGTCGAAAGATCGCCCGAAGCGGCGTTGGAAGCCAGTTCGTCCGTCCACTCGATCATCACGTCGGCCATCAGCTCCGTCTCGATGGCACGCGCCGCTGTCCGGCCGACGGTGGAGAAGAGGACTTCGGTTGGCAGGTTGCCGTTTTTGAGAAACTTCGTCACATATTCACTGATGCGCTTGTCGCCCTTGGCGACGCCCACGACCATCCGCGCCAAAGGACCCACCTCGACCCGGCTGTCGTCGTAGAGCGGGGCCTTGATCCAGCTGTATTTGTGCTTCGTGTCGAGATAGGCGATGCCGTTCTCTTTGCGTCCAAAACCGGTATATTCGGGTTCGGTCACCCCATCGAAGGGGTGCAGGGGTTCACTCCCCTTGTACCACGAATGGGTCACATCTTCGGTCACCTTCTCAGGATCGAAGTCGATCGGATTTTTCAGATCGCCATCGAGAACGATACCGGCGGGAAAGAGGAGATCGGCATGGTAGAACCCGGTATCATCCAGCCTGAAATCTCCGTAACTCATATAACTCTTGAGCCCGGCCCCCGTTCCGTCGAGCGCTTCGTCGGCGTACATCGTCCCGGCCATGTAGACATCCGGCAGATAGGCCTGCTTGATGAACTTTCGGAACTTGAGCAGGAGTGTCCTGAAAAGGGCGATCCGCGAGGGGTTCTGAATATCCTGCACGCAGGTGACCCCTCCGACGACGATACTCTGCGGGTGGGGATTCTTGCCGCCGAAGATCGCCATCATCTTCGCCGCATCCCTTTGCAGATCGAGCGCCTGCAGGTAGTGGGTGACCCCGACGAGATTCTGTTCGGGCGTGAGCTTGTAGTGCCTGTTGCCCCAGTAGCCTTTGCCGAAGATTCCCAAGCGTCCCTGCTTGACGAATTTCGCGACACGGTCCTGAACCTCCCGGAAGGCACTCTCCGCATCGGTCCAGGGTTCTGTGCCGGCCACACCCGCCCATTTTCTGGCCTCCTGGGCCGCCTTTTTCGGATCGGCCTTGAGTGCCGAAACGATATCGACCCAGTCGAGCGCATGGAGGTGGTAGAAGTGGACGACATGGTCGTGCACATAAAGCGCGCCCTGGATCAGGTTGCGCACGATCCGGGCGTTTTTGGGGATTGTCACACCAAATGCGTGCTCAACCGCCTCGATGCTGCGCTGGTAGTGGGTCCCGGTACAGACGCCGCAGATTCGCATCGCCAGCAGGCCGCAATCCCTGGGGTCGCGCCCTTTGAGTATGGTTTCGATTCCGCGGAACATCGTCGACGAGCTGTAGGCGTCGACGATGGTGTTGTTGTCGTCGATCACCGCTTCGATACGAAGGTGCCCCTCGATCCGTGTGATCGGGTCGACTACGATGTGCTTGCTCATGATCTATCCCCCTCGTCAGATTTCTTGCCCGCGATCAGGCTCACCGCAGCATGGATCGCGATTCCGACACCCGTGGCGGTCAAAACGACAAGGCCGAACTCGTCGACACTCTTTTCGACCCCTCCGGTAGGCGCCTTGATATCGGCATCGGCCATCGGCCGCTCGTAGGCGTACTTGTCCCAGAAATCGGGCTCGGAACACCCGATGCAGCCATGACCCGCCCCGACGGGCCAACTGACGCTTTCGTTGTAGCGGACGATGGAGCAGTTGTTGAAGGTCATCGGCCCCTTGCAGCCCATCTTGTAGAGACAGAAGTTGTTTTTCGCCCCCTCGTCGCCCCACTCCTCGACAAACTCGCCGGCATCGAAATGGGCCCGGCGTTCGCAGTTGTCGTGGATCCGGTATCCGAAAGCGAATTTGGGCCGCAGCAGGCTATCGAGCTCGGGGATCTGCCCGGTCAGAACGTAGTGGAGAATCACACCGACCATGTTGGCGGGATTGGCGGGGCAGGCGGGAATGTTGACGATCGGTTTCCCCTTGACGATATCCATCACCCCTTTGGCGTGGGTGGGATTGGGCGATGCGGCCGGTACCCCGCCGAAGGTGGCGCAGCTTCCGACCGCGACGACGGCGGCCGCATCGGAGGCGAGCCGCGCAAGGTGCTCCTCGAACGTCTCCCCGCCGGGTCCGATCGTGCACCAGGTGCTGCTGGGACCCGTCGGAACGGACCCTTCGACGAAGAGAAGATACCTCCCCTTGAAGGTCTCGACCGCATCGTGCAACTGGGCCTCCGCCTGGTGTCCGGCCGCGGCCATCAACGTCTCCTGGAACTCCAGGCTGATGATCTCGAGAATGATCTCGTCCACCTTCGGCCCGTCGCTGCGAATGAAGGCTTCGGTATTGCCTGCACAATCCTGCAGCTCGATCCAGATGACCGGAATACGGTTCATCACCTCCGCCGCTTCCGCCACCAGCGGCTCGAAGAAGCTCGGGAGCATCAGCATCGCCGTCGTGGCGCTCACCCACTTCATGAAATCGCGCCTGTCGCACCCCTCTTCGGAAAGAATCTCCTGCAGTCCGGGCTTTGCGCTGAAAGGGTCGAGGGCCCTGAGCTCCTCGATACGCTCTTTGCAGCGGTTGTACAACGCCCGATAGTAGAGATCGCCTCGGTTGGTTTCAACCCGTGAACTTCGCGCGGTAAAGAGTCTCCTGACCGCCTCTCTCTTCTCCGTCATGCATCACCTCCGATCACGGAATGGGCCTCCCAATTCCAACGTTTGAGAGGCGACGAATAAACCCTCACTTAATCCATCATATACCGTTGAGACTTAAACATTGATAAATAGGAGCTTAAAAAAGCGGGGTGATCTCCATTTTTCGGACCCGTGTCAGGTTGTTCGAAACGGAACGCTCCGGCGGATCCGGCGTTTACCGGGAGATTATCTTCTTCGTGCTATAATAGGCGACTTGCAAACGGCCTGACAATCCGAATCAAACGCCGAAGGAATCGAATTGACTGAAGAGATGGAAAAGATCGAGGAGATATATTGCCTCAACAGGGAACAGATCCGCAGCTACCTCATCGGGCTGCTGAACGAACACGAAACCGACGACTACTCGATCGAGGGGCTCAAGAAAGTCGTCAAAGGCACTCCCTACCTTATGGTCGCCTACGTCGTCAACGACGACTGTATCCAGGAGTCGCCCAATATCTACAAAGACCATGTCAACGAAGCGAAACAGGGGATGAACCGGCGCGCCTTCTTGCGCTACATCAGCACCAAGCGCGACCGCTTCTTCCTCAGCGATCCCTACTACAACGAAACCTCCGGGAAGATCTACGTCCTGCTCTACGAAGAGCACGAAGACAAGATGCTCTTTTTCAATTTCGACATCAAGGCGGTGATCCAGCACCTCGGACTCTGGGAGAGTTTCTAGAAGAGCCTACTCCACGCCTCTGAGCAGCCGATCCATCACTCTTTGCGGAAGAGCCTTTTTGAGCCAGTAGAACAGGTGGGTCGGCACCGTGACCCGGTAGCGGATCTTCGGCCTGGTGGCCTCCAGGGCGTGCAGCAGCGCTTCGGCCACCGCCTCCGGCCCCAGGGTGAAGGGGGCGTCGGCATCGCTTTCGAGCGCTTCGAGCTTCTTCTCGTATGCCCCGGCCAGGCGGCTGCGGGTGCGGTCGACGTTCGAGAGGAACTTTTTCAGAGCGTTTTGGCGGAAACGGCTTCGGATCGGCCCGGGCTCGATGATACTCACATGCACTCCCGTCCCCTCAAGCTCCATCCTGAGCGTGTCGCTGAGCCCTTCGAGGGCGAATTTGGATGCGTTGTAGGCCCCGCGGTAACGTAGCGCCACGAATCCAAGAACCGACGAGTTCTGAACGATCCTCCCCTCCCCCGCCTCGATCATCATCGGCAGGAGCGACACGGTCAGTTCGTGGGTTCCGAAGAGGTTGGTCTCGAACTGGGCCCTCAACACCTCCCGGCTAAGATCCTCCACCGCTCCGGGCTGCCCGTAGGCGGCGTTGTTGAAAAGAGCGTAGAGCCTTCCTCCCGTTCTCTCCCTCACCCACGCCACGGTTTCGGCGATGGAGCTCGTCTCGTCGAGATCGAGGCGAAACGCTTCGAACCCCTCTTCCTGGAGCCTTTGCACATCTTCGGTTCTGCGGGCCGTCGCCAGCACGCGGAATCCTGCGTCACGAACCGCATGGGCGCAGTGGTGGCCGATACCGCTGGAGCATCCGCTGATCAGTACACTTTTTCGGGATGGTTTCACGATCGGTTCGGTCCGCCCCCGCACACGGGAGCGGCGGAAGTGTCAAAGCTGCGGTCCGGCCGCCGAAAAGTCGAACTCGCTGCTGGCATCGTCGTAGCGATGGAAGTTCTCCCTGAACATGGCGCCGAGCTTTTCGAGGCTCTGCATATAGGCCTCCTTGTCGCTCCATGTGTTCATCGGGTTGAGGACCTCGGTGTTGACCCCTTCGAGCGTTTTCGGAATCTGGAGATTGAAGATCGGCAGCGTCTCGAACTGGCTCTCGTTGATCGCCCCGCTGAGGATGGCGTTGATACATCCGCGCGTATTCTTGATGCTCATCCGGTGGCCCACACCGTAGGGACCGCCGGTCCAGCCCGTATTGACCAGGTAGACGTTGACGCCGTGCTCGTCGATCTTTTCGCCCAGGAGCTTGGCGTAGACGGTGGGATGCATCGGCAAAAAGGCTTCGCCGAAACAGGCGCTGAAGGTGGCGACCGGTTCGGTGATGCCACGCTCGGTTCCGGCCACTTTGGCGGTGTAGCCACTGAGGAAGTAGTACATCGCCTGCTCCTTGGTCAGCTTGCTTACCGGAGGGAGCACGCCGAAAGCGTCGGCGGAGAGGAAGATGATGTTTTTCGGGTGGCCTCCCATCAGGGAGCACTCGTGGTTCTCGATATGTTCGATCGGGTAGCTGACACGGGTGTTTTCGGTCTTGCTTCCATCCGAGTAGTCGACGTTCCCCTCCTCGTCGACGACGACGTTTTCAAGCAGCGCACCCCTCTTGATGGCACGGTAGATCTCCGGTTCGCTCGACGGATCGAGATTGATCACCTTGGCGTAGCATCCCCCTTCGAAGTTGAAGACGCCGTTTTCGTCCCAGCCGTGTTCGTCGTCGCCGATGAGGCGACGGTTCGGGTCGGTGGAGAGGGTGGTCTTGCCGGTACCGCTGAGACCGAAGAAGAGGGCGACGTCGCCCTCTTTCCCGATATTGGCGGAGCAGTGCATCGGAAGTTTGCCCTCCAGGGGAAGCCAGTAGTTCATCATCGTGAAGATCCCCTTCTTCATCTCGCCGCCATACCATGTACCGCCGATGATGGCGACCCGCTCCTCGATGTTGAAGACGACGAAGACTTCGGAGTTGAGGCCGTGCTCCTTCCACTTGGTGTTGGTGACCTGGCAGGCGTTGTAGAGGGTGAAGTCGGGGGTGAAGCTCTCGAGCTCCTCGCGGCTCGGGCGGATGAACATGTTCTTGACGAAGTGGGCCTGCCACGCGATCTCGCTCACGAAACGGATCGAGCGGCGGCTCGTCGGACTCGCTCCGACATAGACATCGGTGATATAGAGATCTTTGTTCGAGAGCTCCTCTTTCGTGAGTTCGAAAAGCTCGTCGAAGATCTCTTTGGAGACCGGCTGGTTGATATCGCCCCAGGCGATGTACCGCTCGCTGGGAGGCTGCTTGACGAAATATTTGTCCTTCGGGCTTCGACCGGTGAAGATTCCCGTGTCAACGGAGGTGGCACCACTTTTTGTCAGCTTCGCCTCGCCCCGCTCGAGCGTATGGCGAATCACATCGTCGTAATCAAGGTTGTAGAAAACCTCACCTATATTCTCAAGTCCGAGTTGGTCGAGTCCCTTAGGTGTCATTGTACCTTTTCCCATGTTGTGAATCTGTGTTTCGATAGTGTAATTTTACTCTTCTATTCTTTGACGAAACAAAAATTACGTGACTATTACAAAAAAAGTTTCTCTTTTTGTCGGATTTATGAAAAAATAGGAAAAAAGTGAGGAGGATTTATGAAAAAGGTGGTTCTGAGCGAGGAGCAATGGCGCAGAAAATTGACGCCGATGCAGTTCTCCGTATGCCGAGAAAAAGGGACGGAGCCCCCATTCAGCGGGGAGTTTCACGACTTCAAAGGCGAGGGGCTCTACCGCTGTGTCTGCTGCGGCGCACCCCTTTTCGAGAGCCGCGACAAGTTCGACTCGGGCACCGGATGGCCGAGCTTCACGCGCCCGGTGGATCCCGAAGCGCTCCGCGAACACGAAGATCTGAGCCACGGAATGCGGCGTACCGAGGTGACCTGCGCGCGCTGCGACGCCCACCTGGGACACCTCTTTCCCGACGGTCCGGCACCGACGGGTCTGCGCTACTGCATCAACTCCGTCTCTCTCACTTTCGAACCGCGCGGGAGATGAGAAAGGAGAGGGAGGCGATGATGAGCACCCCGATCAGCGGCATGATCCACGGATTCTCCTTCGCCCCCTCCAGGAGGTTCAGGGCCGTCTTGCCCCCCAGGTAGCTCACCCCCCCGACGACCGCCGCCCAGAGGGCCGAAGCGAAGAGGTTGAGGAGAGAGAACTTCAACGCGTCGTAACGGGTCAGGCCGATGGCGATCGGCACCAGCGTCTTGACACCATAGATATACTTCTGCAAAAAGACCACCCACGCCCCGTACCGCTTCATGAGTAGATGCGAATAGGCGAGCTTCCTGCGGTGTCTGCGCAGGTACTCCATCACCGCGTGCCGGTTGGCCCGCGTGAAGAAGAGGATCGCCTGATCCCCGATGAAGTTGGCAGCGAAGGCGACGGCGATGCTGGTGGTCAGATCCATCTTCCCCATCGAGGAGAGGACACCCGCCGCCGCCAGAGCGAAGAACCCTCCTCCCAGCGAGTAGAAGAAGAGAATGATGTAGCCGTAGGTGATCAGACTTTCGAGTATCTCGTGCAAAACGTCGCCCTCTCTCAGGAGTTTTAAGCGTGATTGTACCCGCTTTTGATAAAATATCCCATAATTTGCGCACCTTAGAATCCATCTCGAAAATCCTTTGGGCGGCAACGGAAGCGCTCCGCCCTGCGGTACACTTCCTGCCGTGGGGATCTTTGGGACGGGTTCCGGCCATTCGGAAAAAAGGAGATTCGTGAACGCCACGCTTGCAAGGATCGGACTGCCCGCGCTCCTTTTGGTCGTCTCGGCCTTCTTCGCCGCCTACCTCCTCATGCCGCCTCCGCCGCCCAAAAAGGTGCTGGTCGCCACGGGACGGACCGACGGTGTCTACTACACCGTGGCCAAAGCCTACCAGGCGGCCCTGCAAAAGGAGGGGATCACCCTCCAAATCGTTCCGACCGCCGGTTCGGAAGCGGCCCTCTCGGCCCTCCGGAAGGGTGAAGTCGACTTCGCCTTCATCCAGGGAGGAACTCCGGCACACGGCGCCTCCGGCCTCTACGGCATCGCCGCCCTCTACTTCGAACCGCTCTGGATCATGCACCGTGTCGGTTCGGAGTTCGCCACACTCTCCGAACTCGAAGGTGCCCGGATCGCCATCGGCGTGCCCGGAAGCGGCACGAACGCACTCTCCAGAGCGCTGCTCTCGGCCAACGGAATCGACGGCAACAGATCCCGGCTTCTGCCCCTCCCCCTCGCCGAAGCGATCGACGCCCTGGTCGATGGAAGAATCGACGTGCTCATGAGTGTCGTCTCCGCCAAATCTCCCCTCGTCGCCCAAGCGTTGCATCGGGAGAAGATCGCCCTTTTCGACTCCCGCCGGGCCCCCGCCTACGCCAAACGCTTCCTCTACCTGAGCGAGGTGACGCTTCCTGAAGGGGTCCTCGATCTTGCCGAGGATATCCCGCCGCGCGATATCCGGATGGTCGCAACCACCGCCCAACTCGTCACCGGCAAAGAGGCATCCCACGAGATCATCCGGCTCCTGCTGCGCAAGGCGAAACAGATCCACTCGGCCCCGACGCTCTTCGCCCCCGCAGGCACTTTTCCGACACCGGACTATCTGCAGTTTCCGCTCCACGAAGAGGCTCGACGATACTTCGAACACGGCGATACGTGGCTCGAACGCACCTTCCCCTTCCCGATCGCCACCCTGATCGACCGGCTGATGATCTTCCTCATTCCGATCCTGACTCTCCTGCTGCCTCTTCTCAAAGGGTTTTTCCCGATCTACCGGTGGCGCATCCGCCACCAGATCTACCGCTGGTACAGACTCCTCAGGCAGATCGACGAAAAGGCCGAAACCCTCGATACGGAGGGGATCGAAAGAGAGCTCGAGCGGATCGGTCGGCTCCAAAGAGAGGTGCAGGAGCACGTCAACGTCCCCCTCTCCTACATGGGAGAGTACTACCTGCTGCGCGAGCATATCCGCCTGATCAAGGAGAAGCTCATCAACCTGCTGCAACACCGGCGGCACGAAACCATCTGACCGGAGAGAACCATGATACCCATACTGCGTACACCGTCCCTTCACGGAGAGGATCCCGAAGCCAAACGGGAAGAGATCCGTCGCTACTTTCACAACACCTACGACGCCTTCGAATCGCTCTATTCCCTTTTAAAGGGCGACGACGCCTTCTATCACCGTCCCGAACCGCTTCGCCATCCGCACATCTTCTATTTCGGCCACACCGCCGTCTTCTTCGTCAACAAGCTCGTCCTTACCCGGCAGATCGACCGGAGAATCGACCCGAAGCTGGAGTCGATCTTCGCCGTCGGGGTCGACGAGATGAGCTGGGACGATCTCGACGAGGCGCACTACGACTGGCCCTCCGTCGAAGCGACCCGTCGCTATCGCGATCGTGTCAGAGAGCTCGTCGACAACCTGATCCGCACCCTCCCCCTGACCCTTCCGATCACCTGGGAATCGCCCTGGTGGGTGATCCTGATGGGGATCGAACACGAGCGGATCCATATCGAAACCTCTTCGGTACTGATCCGCCAGACCGATCTTTCACTGGTCCGCTCCGATCCTGCGTGGGCCCGCTGCACCGAGTCGGGCGACGCTCCGGAAAACCTCCTGCTTCCCGTACCGGGAGGTATGGTACGCATCGGCAAGAGCCGGAAGGAGGATCGTTACGGATGGGACAACGAATATGGTCGTCACGAAGCGCGGATCCCCGACTTTTCCGCCTCGAAATACCTGGTGAGCAACGGTGAGTTTCTCCGTTTCGTCGAAGCGGGAGGGTACGGACGAGACGAGTTCTGGGAGGCGGAGGGGCTGGAGTGGCGCCGGTACAGCGGGGCCACACACCCCACATTCTGGATCCCGGAGAGGGATGGCCGGTTCCGCTACCGGAGTCTGACCGAAGAGATCGCGATGCCGATGGACTGGCCTGTGGATGTCAACTACCACGAAGCGAAAGCCTTCTGCAACTGGCTCGGCGGCGAGACGGGCCGGCGGTTGCGGCTGCCGACGGAGGATGAGTGGTACAGGCTGCACGACCACTGCAGGGTCCCCGACGAGCCGGAGTGGGGAGAAAAGGCACCCGCCAACATCGGCCTGGAGCACTTCGCCTCCGCCTGCGGCGTCGGACGGTTTCGCCACGGCGATTTCCACGACGTCGTCGGCAATCTCTGGCAGTGGACCGAAACCCCGATCTACCCCTTCGAGGGGTTCGAGGTCCACCCCGCCTACGACGACTTCACCACCCCCACGTTCGACGGAAAGCACAACCTCATCAAGGGTGGCTCCTTCGCCAGCACCGGCAACGAAGCCCTCGCCTCGGCCCGCTACGCCTTCCGGCGCCACTTCTTCCAGCACGCCGGCTTTCGCTATGTCGAGAGCGACTACGAGGAGCGTGTCGGCAGCGGCGGCTACGAGAGCGACCTGCAGGTGAGCCAGTATTGTGAATTCGGTTGGGGCGAACGCTACTTCGACACTCCCAACTTCCCCGAAACCTGTGCCCGGATCTGCATCGAAACGAGAGAGGGAAGAGCGCGCCGCAGGGCGCTCGATGTCGGGTGCGCCATCGGCCGAAGCACCCTGGAGCTCGCCACCGCCTTCGATGCCGTGACGGGGCTCGACTTCTCCGCCCGCTTCATCTCCATGGCCGAACGGATGCGCAGCGAAGGGGTCATACGATACAGGATCGCCACCGAGGGGGATCTGGCGGAGTACCGGGAGGCCAGGCTTCCCGAAAGACTCGGGGCGGTCACCGAAAGGGTCGATTTCTGGCAGGCGGACGCCTGCAATCTCAAACCGATCTTCACCGGGTACGACCTGGTCTTCGCCGGAAATCTCATCGACCGGCTCTACGATCCCGGCAAGTTCCTCGACGAGATCGCCGGACGGATCGTGGAGGGGGGGACACTCATCCTCACATCCCCCTACAGCTGGGACGAAACCCACACTCCGAAAGCGAAGTGGCTGGGCGGTTTCCGCCGCGACGGCGAACCGGTGACGACGCTCGAGGGGCTCAAGGAGCGGCTCGAACCGGGATTCCGGCTCGTCGAAACACGCGATATCGAGTTCGTCCTGCGCGAAACGGCGCGAAAATTCCAGCACAGTGTGGCGCAGATGAGTATCTGGGAGAGGGTGTGAACCTCTTTGACGCACCCGTCGACCGCAGAGGCACCTACGCCGTACAGTACGAAGAACGGAGGGCCAAGTTCGGTACCGACGACCTGCTGCCGCTCTGGGTTGCCGATATGGACCTCCCCTCCCCCGAATGTGTCACCGACGCACTGACACGGCGGGCGCGACACCCGATCTACGGCTATACCGTCTACCCAAAACGCTTCTACAAGGCGATCGCCACGTGGATGAAGCGGCGCCACGGCTGGAGCGTCGGGCGGGAGTCGATTCTGCCCGTTCCGGGGGTGGTACCGGCCCTCAACCTTCTGGTCACGGCCCTGAGCCGGCCAGACGATGGGGTGCTGATCCAGCCCCCGGTCTACCACCCCTTCTTCCGCCTCGGAAAAAACCACGGCCGAAGACTCCTTCAAAACCCCCTGCGATACGAAGGGGGGCGCTACCGGATCGACTTCGACGACTTCCGGGCCAAAGCGAGAGAGGCGAAACTCTTCATCCTCTGCTCGCCCCACAACCCGGTCGGCCGCGCCTGGGAGCGCGAAGAGCTCGAAACGATGGGGCGTATCTGCCTGGAGGAGTCGTGTCTCATCGTCAGCGACGAAGTACACGCCGATATCGTCTACGCACCCTCCCGCCACATCCCCATCGCCTCCCTCTCGCCACGGATCTCCCAAATCACCGTCACCCTCAACGCACCCTCCAAAACCTTCAACATCGCCGGCCTCAACACCGCCTATGCCATCGTCGAAAACGACACGATCCGCCGGCGCTTCGACGCGGAGCTGCGCCGCTACGACCTGACGATGGGAAACCTCTTCGGGATCGAGGCGCTGATCGCCGCCTACGAAGGGGGCGAAACGTGGCTGGAGGAGTTGCTGCCCTATCTTCGGGGGAATATCGGGTATGTCGCGGAGTTTCTGCGAACCAGGATCCCCTCCATCACCGCAACCCCCGTCGAGGCGACCTACCTGATGTGGCTCGACTGCCGAAAGCTCGGTCTTGGGGAGAGTGAGCTCGAGCGCTTTTTTATCCAAAAAGCGAAGCTCGGGCTCAACGGCGGCGCCAGTTTCGGCCGGGAGGGGAGCGGCTTCATGCGGCTCAATGTCGGCTGCCCCCGCCAGAAGCTCGAAATGGCGATGGAGAGGCTCCAGGCGGCGATCGAAACCCTCTGATCAGCCGCCTGCCGGAATCCCGAAGAGGACCACCGAAGCGGCCAGCGAGGCGATCAGGGAGAAGAAGAGGAACTTCACGGAGCGCCGGGGAATGTCGGAGTGTCTCAGCGCCGTCAGCGCCGCCACGGCGCTCTGGAGCGCATAGTAGAGGGCAAACGCTTTGGAGGCGTAGACGATCACCTCGAAGACGTTGGAACTCCAGACGATCACCAGGCCGCCGGCGGCGATGAGAAGGTAGCCCGTCCCGGTGGAGATCCGTCTGCGGCTCAGCTCGTGCAGCAGGCCGCTCCCCCCCTGGGCGTCGGCTACCGCCGCGTCGAACTGGGCGATGAGCGCCAGCGCCACCAGCATCACCGGGAGAATCGTCGCCACATGGACCGAGAGGGTGACGATCGCCGTGTCCTGCCCCTGCGGAGGCAGGGGATACCTGAAGTAGTAGAGCATCAGGGCGATATAAAGAAGATAGATCCCCCCGGAGATCCACTGGGCGTAGCGCATCGTCCGGATCCGAAGACCCGGCGGAAACCGCTCCCCCAGATAGCGCGACGTCTCGAACCCCTGAACGACGATCAACATCCCGAGCACCATCTGCATCTCGTGCCACCCCGGTGTGATATGCAGCGGCGGAAGGGCCCACTCACCGTTTCGCCACGCCTCGAAATTGCCAAAGAGCAGACCCGCGAGAAGTCCCGCGATGATACCGAGTTTCACCGCCTCGAAGCGGCCGAGGAAGTTGAATCCCCGATGCTGCCCGTAGAAGGCGATAAAGAGAATCACCGCCGTCGTGACACTCCTTGAAAGGGTCGGATCGACCATCCCCGCCCCCCGCAACAGAAAGTCGCCGAAGAGGGTCAGGTAGTAGGTGACGGAGACGATGTAGGCGAAAGCGAGCGCCCACTGCGAGATCCTCTCCAGCGCCAGCGGCGCCGGGTGGAGCGTTCCGGCGGCGAGTTTCGGCTCGACGTAGCGTATATTGAAGCGGATCGCCGACCCGATCAGGTAGGCGAGTGTCACCAGAAAGGCCATCGCACCGACCGCCAGGGTCCCGGTACTCATCTGCAGTATCGGCGCGATCACGAGAAAACCGCTCCCGATGATGGAGGCGAGAGGAATCGCCGTCGCCGCCCACCATCCGCTCTTTTCGACCGGCCTGGAGAAGAGCAGCGTCGTCACCGCCAGTGTAGCGGCGAGAACGATCAGATTCGGCAGCGTCGCGGCGTGCAGCAGGGCATCGGTCTCTTTCATGCTCTGCGAAGCTCCTCGTAGCAGCGCTTCATCACGGGTGTGCGGATCCCGTGTTCACGCCCCTTTCGCACCACGTAACCGCTGAGCTGCTCGAGCTCGGTGGGCCGCTTCGCCCTGAAGTCGAGCCACATCGACGTAGGGGCGTCGTAGGGGACCTTCGAGACCTGTTCGAGAACCGACGCGATCGACTCTTCGCGAAGATCGGCACCCTCGGCCCGGCCCACATCCGCGATCTCGTGCAGGATCGCCTCGAGCTCCCGCCGATGCTCCGAGACGATGGCGCCCATCGGTTTGTCGTGGCAGCTCGTCAGAGTCGCCATCGCGGCGATCAGCAGAAACTTTTTCCACACCTCCGTCGTGATCGCGTCGCTGACTCTGGTCTTGACACCCGCACGCACGAGGGTATCGCCAAGAGTCTGCAGCGGCTCCAAAATCTCGCCGTCGACACCGATCACCGCAAAGGCACCCTTCCCTTTGAGGGCGACAAGACCCGGCTCTACGAGGTGCGAAACGATGTAGATGGCGCCGTTGGCCACGAGATTTCGTTCGAAGAGTCGTCGAAGTGTCCCGGCATTGCCGACACCGTTGCCGAAAGGGACCAGGAGCGTCCGGGGAGCGACGATCGGGCGTACGGAAGCGGCGGCCGACTCGAGATCGTACCCCTTGGTGCAAAAGAGGACCGCATCCGCTACGATCCCGAACCGCGCGGGATCCTCCTCCACCGCTTCGGGACGGGCGCAGAAGCGCTCCGAGGCGGATTCGACACAGATCCCTTCCTCGGCGATGGCACGGCGGTTCTCTCCGCGGGCCACGAGGAAGATCCGCTCTCCCGAGCGCGCCAGCATCGCGGCCAGGTAACCCCCGACACCGCCGGCGCCGACAACGGCGATCTTCACTCCCCGCGCCCCCGCACCAGAGGGAGGAAGGCGTGTTCGTCGGGGTCGTAGTACTCCACCTCCCCGCTCTCGATACGGTAGTACCAGCCGTGCAGGTGAAGTTGACCGCTCTGTACCCTCTGACGGATCGTGGGATAGGTGAGCAGGTTCTGCAACTGGAAGATGACCGAAAACTTCTCGGTCGCCTCCTGAAGCTCCTCCCGGCTGCCGTCGACGACGCTCCTGAGCGCCAGCTCCTTGGCCGGCATTCCCAGCTCGAGCCACTTGATCGTATGGATCATCTCCTTCTCGCGGCCGCTGTGATCCTCGTAGAGCGCTTTGCACGCCCCGCAGTCGCTGTGGCCGCAAACGATGATCTCCCCCACCTCCAGATGGCTGACCGCATACTCGATCCCGGCCGCTGTGGCGTGGAAGTCGTTGTCGGGTTTGAAGGGGGGGACAAGGTTCCCGACATTCCGGACCACGAAAAGGTCCCCCGGTCCCGTCGACGTGATCAGGTTGGGCAGGACCCTGGAGTCGCTGCAGCCGATGAAGAGCGCCTTGGGGTTTTGCCCCTTTTCGACGAGCTCCAGAAAATCCTTCTCGTGCTTTTTGAAGTGGATGGAGCGAAACGCCTCCACCCCTTTTTGCCAGTGTTCCCGCTTCATCCTCACTCCTAGTAGTTGTCGTAGGTACCGGCTTCGATCTCCTCCTTGAGACGATCGATCGCCTCCTCCATCGCCGTGACGATGAGCCGGGCCGATTCGCGCTGGTCGTTTTCGGGAATGTCCCAGTCGAAAATCTTCATGTTCGCCTTGAAGATCGCCCGTATCTCCGTCTCGATCTCTCCCTTCATCTTCTCGTACTCTCTTCGCTGCGCATCCATTCCGCACCCCCTTCGTTTTTTCCCACTTATTGTATACGCTTTGACGTCAAATGGCAACACCCTGTGGAACAGGCGGGTTCCGTTCGCGCGGCCCTACCCTTTCCGCTTCGCCCGGCGCTCCCGGTTGACCGAGCGGATCCAGAGCCAGTTGACGACGAAATAGACCAGTACCGAAACGGTCAGAGAGTAGAAAAAGGTTCCGACATACAGCGGAATGAAGATATCGTCGAGATGGCTTTGAAACCACTCCATCGTCATCTCGACGTCGTGCAGCGGCTCCATCCCCAGCAACCAGGTACCCGTGAGATACTCCATATAGTACATCGGGGGCATCGTGATCGGGTTGGAGAGCCAGACCATCGAGATGGCGATGGGGATGTTGAAGCGGATGAAAGGGGAGACGGCCAGAACGGCGAGCATCTGGAACGGCATCGGGATGAAGGCGATGAAGATTCCCACCAGAAGCGCCTTGGTGACCGATTTCCGGTTGACGGAGAGAAACTCCCGCGGGATCTTGTACTTCTCGATGAATGCGTCGAGCTTGCTGCTGCGTCGCTTCTTTTTAAAGACTTTGCGAACCATAACCTACACCGTCATCTCTTTTGCCGTCAAACGTTTCTCTTCCGGTAGGAGATACACACCCCGGAAAGTGAACAGATTATAGGCCTTTTGTCGAGACAAAGTCAAGCCCGAAGATCAAAAGAGGAGCGTCTCGCAGAGCCAGAGACCGCCGAGCATGAACCCCAGCGTCAGGAGAAAAAACTGTGAAAGCCTCCAGCCGAGCCGAGCCCCTCCGATGGTATAGACGATCCCGAGTTTGACGAGCGAGTTGGTCACCGAGGCGATGACGATACCGTTCATGGCCGGAGTATCGAGAAGCTGCCCGTCTTTGGCGAGCTGGCTGAGCGACAGGGTGATCGCGTCGACATCGGTGATTCCGGAGAGCAGCGAAACGATGTAGACCCCGATGTCGCCGTAACGTGTCCGGACAAACGCGATCGCACCGTAGATGAGACCAAACAGGAGACCGAACTTGATCGCCTCGCTCAGTTGCAGGGGATTTTTCGCGATGGAGGGGTTTTGGAGAGTGATCTCGGCCGTCTTGGCACCCCTGAAGAGGGAGTAGCTGAAGAGGAGACCCGAGAGGGCCGCCCCCAGATAGGCCGGAGCCAGACGCATCGCCAGATCCGGGTAGATCACCAGCGCCTCGAAAAGTACCCGCAGATACATGAAGGTACAGGCGACGGCGATGCCGCCGGCGTAGTTGTTCAGCAGCGCCGACTGCCTGTTGTACATTTGCGAGAGAGAGATCGACACGGCCGTGGAGGAGATGAGCCCCCCGGCGGCGCCGGTGAGAAAGACACCGTGTTTTTGGCCCAGGACTTTGATGGCGACATACCCGACGAACGAGATGGCGGCGATGATCACCGCCATCAACCATGTCTTGTAGGGGTTGAAGAGGTGATAGGGGCCGATCATCCGGTCGGGCAGCAGCGGCAGGATCAAGAAGCTCATCGCCAGAAGCAGGACGACGGCGCTGATGTCGGTGGAGCTGATATGCGCTTCGAGCCGCTGAAGCCTCGGCTTGATCTCCAGCAGCACGATCACGACCACCCCGATGAAAACGGCGTAGTTCTCGAGTCGATACCAGATCATCACTCCGAGAAAAAAGGTGATGAGCGCCGTGATCTGCGTCGTCATCCCCCACTTTTTGCGCCGCTCCACCTTCAGAAAGTACGAAAGCCCCACCAGGAAGGAGAAGACGGCGGTCGCGACGAGTACGAAGCCGGGGACGTAGGTTCCGATCCAGCCGGCCATGAAGCCTCCCAGAGCGATGAGCGCGAAGGTCCGGCTCCCCCCGAATGGGCGCTCCTGTGCATGGAAATAGGTCATCGTCCGCTGCATTCCGATCGCAAAGCCGAGAACCAGGGCGATCAGCAGCGACTGGATGGTCGAATACTCCATGTCAACTTCTCCTTTTCATGGCCCACCACTCGAACGCTTTGTACAATTCTACCACGACGAAGATCGGCAGCGCCACTTCGAAGATGAGCAGCCACTCCTCCCATCCGAGCGCAACGGTATGGAGAGCATCCTGCAGGAAAGGGACATAGACTGCCGCCACCTGCAGCCCCACCGTCGCTATCCATGCTCCGAGGATCCAGGGATTGGTGAAAAAGCCGATGAGAGGCATCGGCGCGTGCAGACTTCGATAGTTGAAGACATTCATCTTCTCCAGGATGATGATACCCGTAAAGGCGACCGTCTGCGCCAGCGCCACCGCTTCGTGTTCGGGAAGAGCGGAGGAGAGGTAGTGGTGAAAGAGCCAGAGAGAGCCGAAACCGATATAGCTGCCCAGAAGCAGGATCATGACCACACCCCTGAGCTGGAGAAACGGCGCGTTGACCGAACGGGGAGGTCGCTCCATGATCCCCTTCTCCGCCGGTTCGAGCCCAAGGGCGACGGCGGTCATCCCGTCGGTGACGAGGTTCATCCACAAAATCTGTACCGGCAGCAGAATCAGCGGACCCCCCAGCAGGATATTGACGAAGATCGCGATCACCTCCCCCGTATTGGAAGAGAGCAGGTAGGTGACGAACTTCTTGATGTTGTCGTACTGTCGGCGCCCCTCCCTGACCGCATTGACGATCGAGGCGAAGTTGTCATCGAGAAGGATCATATCCGCCGCCCCTTTGGCCACATCGGTACCGCGCTGCCCCATCGCGATTCCGATATCGGCGCGTTTGAGCGCCGGGGCGTCGTTGACACCGTCGCCCGTCATCGCCGTCACCAGCCCGTCGGCCTGCAGCACCGTGACGATGCGCAGCTTCTCCTGCGGTGTCGTACGGGCGAAAACGGCCCCCTCTTTCAGTGCCCTCTTCAACGAATCATCCTCCATTCCGGCGAGCTCGCTACCCGTAACGGCCCGCGTCGTCTCCAGCCCGACCTCCCTGGCGATCGCCAATGCCGTCAACGGAGCGTCGCCCGTGATCATGACGACCCGTATACCGGCACGCTGCGCCGTGCGGATCGCTTCGGGTACTTCGGGTCTTGGTGGATCGATGATACCGACGATACCCAGCAGCGTCAGCTCCCTCTCCACATCGTCCGGATCGAGTTTCGTATCGGGCGGAAGAGTCCGTTTCGCCATCGCCAGCGTCCTGAGTCCATGTCCGGCGAGCTCCAGGTAAGCCGCCTCGAACCGTTTGCGGGCACTCTCGTCGAGACTCTTCGTTTCGGTTCCGTCGTAGTAGTGGCTCGCCCGCTCGAGCAGCACTTCGGGCGCCCCTTTGACATAGGCGACCCTCTCCTCTCCCTCCTCCACGACGACCGTCATCCGTTTGCGCTCGGAGTTGAACGAAAACTCGCTGACGATCTTCGGTTCACCCGGAGCGAGCCACGCTTTGTAGGCCGCCACGATCAACGACGCCTCCGTCGGTTCACCGCCCGTCCTCCACCCTCCCTCCTCTTTGGTCAAAGAGGCGTGGTTGCACAGCAGGCCCGTCTTCAGAAGCAGCAGCAGATCCCTGCGCCCCCTGTAGTCGATCTTCCTGCCCCCCTCTTCGAAATGGCCGGCCGGATCGTATCCGCTGCCGGTGACGTCGATCTCTCCGCCAAAGAGCCAGATCTTCTTGACCGTCATCTGGTTCCGGGTCAGCGTACCGGTTTTGTCGGTACAGATGACGTTGGCGCTTCCGAGATTTTCGGCTGCCTGCAGACGACGCAAAAGGGCGTTCCGCCGCACCATCGCCTTGACGCCGAGGGCCAGCGTGATCGTCACGACCGCCGGCAGTCCTTCGGGCACGACCGCCACGGCGAGCGACACGCCGGTAAGAAACATCTCCATCAGATCCTTCCCGAAAAGATAGCCCACGATCGCCACGAGCGCGGAGATCGCCACAGAGAGGATGCCGAGCTTCTTTCCCAGAGTCGCCAGCTTTCTCTGCAGCGGAGTCGGTGCCCGCTCCACTTCGCTCGTCAGACGGGCGATCTTTCCGAACTCCGTCGCCATCCCCGTCGCGACGACGACTCCCCTGGCGTAGCCGTTGGTCACGGTCGTTCCCATCCAGACCATATTGCGGCGTTCGGCCAGCGGAGCGGCTTCGGGCACCGTCGACCTCTCTTTGGTGACCGGGACCGACTCTCCCGTGAGGGCCGATTCATCCACCTTGAGATTGACCGCCTCGAGCAGCCTCAGGTCGGCCGGGACCCTGTCGCCGATCTCGAGCAGCACGATATCTCCGGGAACGAGACGCGAGGCGTCGATGCGCCTCCGCTTTCCGTCTCGAACTACCTTGCACTGTGGCGAAAGCATCTTCTGAAGCGCTTCGATCGCCCTCTCCGCTTTGAACTCCTGGACGAAGCCGAGGATTCCGTTGAGCAGTACGATCGCCAGGATCGTCACCGCATCCCCAAGCTCCCCGATCGCGAAGGAGATCCCCGAAGCGACGAGCAGAATGAGAATCAGCACGTCGGTGAACTGGCGTATCAAGATCCGATACCACCGCTCCTTTCGGACCGCTTCGATACGGTTCGGTCCGTAGAGCTCCATCCGTTTTTCGGCCTCCCGAAAGGAGAGACCTCGCTCCGCATCACTTCGCAGAAGCTCCACCACCGCTTCGGCCCTTTCGGCGTGCCACGGGGTCGCCGCTTCGGCGACGGGGCCCGCCGACTCGGGAGTCGGCCTCTTCGCCGGGACGCTTTTCATCAGATCCCCACGCCACCTCGCCACCAGAACGGAGAAGGTGAGCGGAACGACGATCGTCGAAACCGAAGAGGCGGCCACCAGCGCCGTGAAGAGAGTGATATCGATCAGATGGGCATCCAGAAGGAGTTTGGCCACGATGATTTCGGTCGTCAGACGCGCATTGAGCCCGATACCGATCGTCCACGCCTCTTTGACGGTCAGCTTTTTCATCGGAACCATCAGAAAGATACCCGCCAGCTTGCCCACGAAAGCGGCCAGAAAGAGCAAAACAGCAAGCTCCGGCGCCTGCACCATCCCCTCCAGATCGACGCTCATGCCGATCCAGAGGAAGAAGATCACGCCGAAAAATCCGTAGCTTACGGCTCGTACCGCGCGTGTCGCACGCTCTCCGGCCACACCCGCATGGTCGAAAACGGGGCGCATCAGCATCCCCGCCACGATCGCCCCCACCACCAGTCCCAGGTCGGAGTATTCGGCGAACCCTCCAAATATGAAAAGGACGATGATCATCAGAAGAATGAGATTCGTCACTCTCACCTGCGTCCAGTGCGAGAGGGGAATCAGCACATACCGGCGAGCGAACCAGGCCACCGCGACGAAGATGGCGATGTTTGCCGCGATCTCGGCGACCTCCCTCGTATCGCTGGCGACCAGACCCGCCTTCGTCCCGATCCAGACCGAAACGAACGCTACCAGAAAAACCTCGATCACATCGTCGAGCACGCCCGCACCGACAATATAGTTTCCCACCTTCGTCCGGATCAGGTTGAACTCATCGAGAATCGGGACGATCACCGCCTCCGCCGTCGGCATCCGTGTGATCCCGATGACGAAGGCGAGCGTCCAGCCGTAGCCCAGATAGAGCATCACGGCCATACCCAGCGCGAAAGGGATGAGCGTGTTGAGCAGTGTCGCCCAGACGATATCGCCGCTTTGGCGCTTCATCTCCTTCAGATCGATCTGCAGACCGATAAAGAAGAGCAGAAACAGGACTCCAAGGTCGGCCAGAACCGTAAAGATGTCGCCGTTGATCCCCTCTGTGAGAATGGTTCCGATCGGCGTATAGTGCATCCCCATCGCCACGAAGAGTGCGGCGAGAATCCCGGGGATCTTGAGCCGTTCGAAAAAGCCGGAGAGAAAATAGGTGAGTCCGAACAGCAGGGAAAGCAGAAGAAGAAACTCGCCAAGGAGCCGGTCGTTCACTTCTCTTCCTTGAAGATGGTCTTGACCCTATGATACTACCGTTACTCTTCAGAGTGATTGAAACTTTGAGGCGGGGAGTTTCTTGGAGGAGGCGGGGGCCGGTGCAGAGGCGCACCGGCTTTTCAAAACGTATCGAAAGATCAGTGATGCCCCATATGTCCCATTCCGCCCTGATGTGCCGGGAACTCTTCGGCCGTTTTGCAGTACTCTTCGCCCAGCGAACAGCACCCCTCCTCTACTCCAAGTGCCTTGAGAGCGCGGTCGAAGGCCCAGTAGTGGTTGTAACTTCCGTTTCGCAGATTGGAGAAGACCATCACAAGATCCATCGCATCCGCCGCCGTCTCGAGATCGGCATCCAGGTCGGCGACATCGGTCACCTCCACCATACATCCCACTTCGAGGGCATCCTGCAGAGACTGGGAGCCTTTCTCATAGAGGGTATCGTAGAGCGCCTTCACCTCCGGTACACTGAACTGGCCAGAAGCGAGAGCGCGCAACTCCTCTTCGGAGTAGCCCGTTTCGTAACTCTCGAGATTGGTGATGTTGAGATCGTATTTCTTCACCAGCGCTTCCACCGCCGCTTCATGCTGCGTTTCGGCCTTGGTGGCGATCTTGTAGAGGGTCTGGTGCGGCGAGGTTTCGTTCATCGCAAGGTAGAGATCTTTCGCCATCTTCTCTTCGTTCCACATATAGGCGAGCGTATACTTCTGCGCTTCGGTGAGATTGTTCTCGGGCAGCAGGGCGACGGCATCGACGATACCGCCTCCCATACCGCTTCCGGTACTCTGCATGAGTGCGAGATCCTCATCGCTGATTCGCGGGATCCGCAGAGAGTCCACGAGCTGCTCCTCCAGCACTTCTGTGGTATCGTTCGAGTCGAGATAGGCTTGGATCCGAGCGGCGATGGCATTCTGGATCATCTCCATCTGCCGGAGCGTCAGACGCGAAGGATCGGTGACGTTGTTCTCGATACAGTAGGCGTAGATCTCGTCGCTGATGGCGGCGATCGTCCGGTCGTTTCCGGGCGTGGCATCGTCGATCTGTTCGTCACTGAGTCCGAACTGCTCTTTGAGCCAGTCACGAATCCCGCTCTGTGTCGCCACGCTGCTCACCACCGTCGCCGCTTCACCGTCCTGTGCGAGCAGGAGCAGCGTATTGTTGATATCACCTACAGAAAGGGCACCGTCGCGGTCGATATCGATGACCCCCCCGGCCGCATAGACGGGGAATTGAGGTGCCGAGGCAAACGAATAGCGGCCTCTTCCGCTCTCCGTGGCTTTCTGTCCGACGTTATCGACGACCACGGCATGCAGAACCGGCCCTCTTTCGACGGTAATATCGTATGTCGTTGCGCTCGTCGTGTCGGACGAACCGCCGCAGCCTGCGAGTATGGAGGCTGCCGCCACCGCCAATGTCAAACCGATCGTACTTTTTCGTTTCATGCTTCACTCCTGGAGAATTTTCTCTTTCCGATTGTAGATGAGGAGTGTTAGCACTGCGTTACCGTTCCGTCAAGAGAGTGTTAAGGGCATGACGGAGCCCCTCTTCCGACAAAGAGACGGAGCCGTGAAGTGTTTGCCGTACCGTATTTTATCGCCGCCGCTCTTTCGCCGCTCTTTTGGTCTCTTCCGCGAATGCGTGGAAGATTCGGCGGCTGTGCCACTGGTAGGGCATGAACTCCGGGTGCCACTGAAAGCCGTAGAGCGAGGGTCCCGCGACCGACTCGATCGCCTGGACGATCCTGTTGGTGTCGCGAGCGGCGATACGCAGCCCCGCACCGACTCTTCCCACCGCCTGATGGTGCAGGGCGTTGACCCGTATCGACGGCTGTCCGAGCAGGTCGTGCAGCCGACTCTGCGGTTCGAGGATCACCGTCTTGAGCGGCAGCGGGGTGTGGGGGTGGGGGGCGTGCAGATCGAAATCGTGGATATGGGGCAGAAGCGTCCCGCCGAAAAAGTGGTTGAGCAGTTGCATCCCGCGGCAGATACCCATGACCGGAATCCCCCCGGACACCGCCCGCTCCAGGAGCGCGAGCTCCATCGCGTCGCGCCGGGGGTCGGTTTCGGTGACGCTGCGGTGGGGCGAGCCGCCGTAGGTGGCGGGATCGATATCGACGCCACCCAGGAGCAGCAACCCGTCCATCGCCAGGTTCGCAGACCACGACGAAGGGTGGACGAAGCGTGTTTTGAGTCCGAAGAGCCGGAGCATGAATCGCGAAAGGAGCCAGGCGGTCCGGCTGCCCCGTTCCGATCCGGTCACGACTACGAGAGATTTGCGAGCCATCTTTTCACCTTCTCTCTCCACCGCTCTTTCAGAAAAATGGAGAAGGGGGAGTCGAGGATCCCAAGATACTCCGTGCCGAGGCTTGCGAGAGCCTCCGTATCGGCGGCGAGGCGTTCGACAAGCACCCAACTGTTCCACGCCTCCCATGTATGCCAATCCGCCTCGTCGACCCGGGAGTTGGGAAGCCTGTAATGGTAGGTGGGGCGCGGCGAAATCTTCTCCCCCTCCATCCTCCCCATCACCCGGTCCAGATCGACAAAGGCCAGAAGCGGCAGGAGGTCGAGTGCCCGGTTGCGGGTCGGGTTGTACTCGAGATAGTCGTCGATGAGCTGCGGCATCGAAGGGTCGTAGCTCTCGTCCAGAAGAAGCCGCATGTACGCCTCGTCGAAGGGGTCGATATAGGGGGTGAGTCTCCGGGTCATATCGGGTTTGAGCTCTTCGACCAGTTCGTCGTAGAGGATGAAAAAAGCACGCATCGTCCTGAGGATCTCCTCGACACTGATGACCGTCACTTCGGGGTTGATATGAAACCCGAACGCATAGAGCGGATCGGCCTTCGTCCCCATCGCCCCGTGTCGACGCAGCGCCTCTTTCACCTCCTCGATCACCCCGATCGAATCGATCGGCAGCGGCGATGTGGAGACCTCGTAGGGAACGACCGCTTCGGAGAGGTCGGCGATGAAACGTTCGATCCCCTCCACGACATGCGGTTCGAGCGCCTGGTCGAGGCCGACGGTATGGAGCCATCGGCTCAGGCCCGACTCCACCAGAAACTGGAAATCGAGGATCAGCGTGAAGGTACCGTAGGGGGTATCGAGGATCTTGTAGTGGTAGGGGTTGACCTCTTCGATACGTCCACCGACCGTCTTGAGCAGTATGGCGGCGCTCTTCTTGAGGGTCACACCTGCATACTCGAGCTCGAATCCCACATGTCTCGCTTCTCCCGCAGCGTTTTTGCGCTGCGGAGGCATCCGGAACGTTGTATCATTCATAGAACCGATTATACACTTTTTGCGGCGACGACGGCGGAAGAGAAGGCCCACTGGAAGTTGTAGCCTCCCACCTCTCCCGTCACGTCGACCACTTCACCGGCGAAATAGAGCCCATCCACGAGCCGGCTCTGCATCGTCGCCGGATCGATCTGCGACGTCTCCACACCCCCTTTGGTCGCCTCGGCCCGGGCATACCCGAAAGTACCGGCGGGAGAGAGGGGGTAGGATTTGATGAGCGACAGACGCTGTTTGTGCGTATCGCTCATCGAAGCGTAGGGCGCATCGGGCAGATCGAGCTTCCGAAAGAGTGCCCGGACGAAACGTCTGGGCAGAGGGATCTGCGACGACGCGTTCCGATTCTGCGACCGAAAGAGCGAACGCAGACGCACCCCCGGCAAAAAGTCGATCGTGATCTTTCCGCGGTTCCACCACAACGAGGCGTTCAGAACGGCTGGGCCGCTGATCCCCCTGTGGGCGAAGAGCAGATCGCCTCCGATCCGCCGCCGTCCCACGGCGATCTCCACCGGTAGCGAAAGACCGCTGAGCTCCTTCATCCAGAACTGCTCCGGCTGCAGTGTCAACCCCACGAGCGCCGGACGGGGCGGGACGACGGAGTGGCCGAAGGATCTGGCGATCGCGAAGCCGATGCCGCTCGCACCCACCGAGGCGTAGCTGAGCCCGCCCGTAGCCACGAGAAGCCTCTTCGCCCGAAAGGAGCCGGCACGGCTTTCGACGACGAAAAGAGCCCCCTCCCGTCTGGCCCCCGTCACTTCGACACCGTACCGGACGGGGACCCGCGCAGAGGCCTCGAGCAGCAGATCGATCAGTTCCCGGGCGCTTGTCGGGCAGAAGTAGTGGTCCTTTTTGCGAAGGTGCGGTACGAGCCCGCGGCTCTTGAGGTAGGCGAGGAGATCACGATGATCGAAGCGGTCGAAGATGTCGGCGACGAACGATGGATCTCCCAGGTAGAAGTCGGGAGAGAGTCGGCGATTGGTGATGTTGCAGCGTCCACCCCCCGAGATCGCCATCTTGGCGGCGGGGAGTCGATTCTGTTCGAGAATGAGCGCCCGGCATCCGCTCCGAAGATGGGCGGCAGCCATCAGCCCCGCCGCTCCCGCTCCGACGATGAGCAGATCGTAGGCCGCCACCGGGCCTACCGTCGGTTTCCGCTTCTTCGGCGCCCACCTCCGCTTCGGCGCTTGCGGCCGCCGCTCTTCTTGCTCTCCTGGGCCGAACCGCTGAGGGCCATCATCCGCTCCACCTCCTCCTGGCTCAGACCGATACCCGATCCCTGCGGTTTGAGGAGCCCCTTTTCGAGAATGATCGAGATCAGTTTGTAGGCGATCTTCTGGGGTGCCATCTCTTCGGCGAGACTCTCGTAGATCGCGACGGCGGTATCGTCGATACCGCTGGCACGGACCATCTCGGCGAAGCGCTCGACGATATCCTCGCTCCCCTCGCCCGCTTCGTCAACAAAACCGTACTCCATCTTGGTCCCTACCTTCTGGCGGATCCTCTCGAGCTCTTTGAACTCCAGCGGCGTCACGAGCGTGATGGCCGTCCCCTTCCTGCCGGCCCTGCCGGTACGGCCGATCCGGTGGACGTAGCTTTCGGGATCGAACGGGATATGGTAGTTGAAGACGTGGCTGACGTTTTCGATATTCAGACCGCGGGCGGCGACGTCGGTGGCGACAAGGATATCGATATCGCGCCCCCTGAAGCCTTTGATCACATCCATCCGGTCGCGCATCTCCATGTCACCGTGGAGCCCGCGGGCGTTGATCCCCTGCGCCTGGAGCAGCTCGGCCACCCGGTCGACCTCCCGTTTCATCCGGCAGAAGACGATCGCCTTTTCCGGCTCCTCCTTGTCCAGCAGCCGGACGATCGCATCGTCGCGATCCTTCTCCTCGATGACGTAATAGAGCTGCCGGATATCCTTGTTGGTGGTCTCCTTCTTGGTGACGGAGACGAATTTGGGTTCGTAGAGGATATGGCGGGCCAGATCCTTGATCGGCTCGGGCATCGTGGCCGAAAAGAGGAGTGTCTGGCGCTGCTGCGGCAGGTAGCTGAAGATCTCCTTGATATCGTCGAGAAAGCCCATGTCGAGCATCTCGTCCGCTTCGTCGAGGACGACGATGGAGGGGTTGAAATCTTCGAGCTTTCCGGAGCTGAGCATATCGAGCAGGCGTCCGGGCGTGGCGACGACCACCTGCGCCCCGCGGCCGATGAGACTCAGTTGCCGGCGGTAGCTCTGGCCCCCGTAGACGCTGACGGTCCGAATCCCGGCGAAGCGCCCGAGGCTGAAAAGCTCGTCGCTCACCTGGGTCGCCAGTTCGCGCGTCGGCGTGATGACGAGCAGATCGACCCCGTTGCGCCACTCGATGTTGTTGAGGGCCGGAAGACCGAAAGCGGCGGTCTTGCCGGTCCCGGTATGGGCCTGGCCCACGACGTCGTGCCCCTCCAGGATGAGAGGGATCACCTTCTGCTGGATCGGACTGGGGACCTGGAATCCCATCCGCTGGATCGCCCGCATGATCGGCTGTTTGAATCCGAAATCGGAAAAACTCATCGTCGACTCTTTGGCCTCTTCGATCGTCTCTTGACTCATGAAACATATCTCTTTGTGTTGGAGTATAGCTTCGACCAACGGTACCGGCACACGGTTCCATCCTCCGTCGGGGTCCCGGCTGTGTCTGCATGGTCGATCAAAGTCTATTTACCGACGGCACGCATAAATGCTCCCAAGCGCTGCGCCTGTCGGTGCCCATCCGGTAAATATACGGAAGTATATTCATTGTAGACGGGAAGTACCGGCCTATTCGGCCGGCTGTCAGGATGGCCGCATTATAACACAAAGAGAATCATCGAAAAAACGCCCCGTCGAAGCAGTTGCCGTTTTTTATACTGGATTAATGCTTCCGCCCGGTCTCTTTTTCGGGTCGGCGCCGTATCTTCGAACGAGGGGGGATGGTGCGAGTGCGGTGGAGACGGAAACGGTACGGCGCCCTGCCTAACGATCCACATCCGCAAGAACGAACGCACCCATGACTTCGACGCCGCGGCGTTGCAGCAGCGTATGCGCCTCCTGCAGCGTCGATCCGGTGGTGACGATGTCGTCGACGAGTACCAGGGCGATCCCTTCGGGACCGGTGTAGCGGAACTCTCTTGGATTTTCGAGCCGGAACGCGAGAGGTTTTCCGGCGTAGGAGAGGGGATTTCCGGCCATGAGACGACCGAAAAGGGGGCGGTATCCCAGCGGCTTCAACCCCTTCGCCAGAATGGCGGTATGGCTGTAGCCGCCGGAAGGGTCGTCGTCTACCGGAAGCACGTAGCACGCCCTCTTGGGCGGAGGGAGCTCTCCAAACGCCTCGGAGGCAAGAATTCGGTAGATCCACCACCCTTCGGGACGGTGTTTGGTGAGCAGAAACGGCTCGATCTCGTCGTAGGAGTAGAGGCTGGTCACGACCAGTCCGCTCCCCAGACGGCGCGTTTTGGGTCGGGGGGCCAGGTAGAGGGCGCGACACGCCCGGCAGATCGGAGAAACGCTGAGGCGGCGGCAGCTGTGGCAGCGCATCCTCCCCCTCCCGGCCACCCTCAGTCGATCTTGAGGACCGCCAAAAAAGCGTCCTGCGGCAGCTGCACCTTCCCGATCGCCTTCATCCGTTTCTTCCCCTCCTTCTGCTTCTCCAGCAGCTTGCGCTTTCGGCTGATATCGCCGCCGTAACACTTGGCGGTGACATTCTTGCCCATCGACTTGACGGTTTCCCGGGCGATCACCTTGTTCCCGATGGAGGCCTGCACCGCCACCTCGAAGAGCTGGCGGGGGATCAGCTCTTTCATCGTCTTGACCAGTTCCCGTCCGCGCTGCTGCGCCTTTTCGCGCGGAACGATGATACTGAGCGCGTCCACCACTTCACCCGCGACGCGCACATCGAGCTTCACCAGGTCGCCTTCGCGGTACTCGATCGGCTCGTAATCGAAACTGGCGTACCCTTTGGTGGCGCTCTTGAGCTTGTCGTAGAAGTCGACGACGATCTCGTTCATCGGAACGGCGTAGACCAGCATCACCCGCTCTTCGTTGAGATACTCCATCTTCTCCTGAACCCCGCGTCGGTCGGCCATCATCGTGATGATATTGCCCAGAAACTCCTTGGGGGTGATGATCGTGGCGCGAACGTACGGTTCGAAGATCCGGGCGATCCTCCCGGTATCGGGCATCTCGCTCGGGTTTTGCACCTCCACGACGCTGCCGTCGGTCAGCTCCACCCGGTAGACGACGGTAGGGGCCGTGGCGATCAGGTCGAGGCCGAATTCGCGCTCGAGCCGCTCCTTGACCACCTCCATATGGAGCATCCCCAGAAAGCCGACACGAAAGCCGAAACCGAGCGCCACCGAGGTTTCGGGCTCGTAGCTGATGGAGGCGTCGTTGAGCTTCAGCTTGTCCAGGGCGTCGCGCAGCTCCTCGAACTTGTCGGTATCGATCGGATAGAGACCGGCGAAGACGAAGGGTTTGGCCTCCTTGAAGCCACCCACCGGCTCGGCCGTCGGCCGCCTGGCATCGGTGATCGTATCGCCCACGGCGACGTCGCTGACGTTCTTGAGCCCGAGAACGACGATCCCGACCTCGCCCGTTCCGATCTCCCGGGTTTTGGTCGGTTTGAGTGGGTGCGGATAGGTAAGATCGAGCACCTGGTGCTTCCTGCCGGTACCCATGATGAGTACCTCCTGCCCCTTCCTGATGGTTCCGTCGAAGACCCGCACCAGCGCCAGCGCCCCCAGGTAGTTGTCGAACCAGCTGTCGTAGATGATCGCCTTGGTCGGCGCCTCTTCGTCGCCATGCGGCGGGGGGACCCGCTCGACGATCGCATCCAGAAGCTCCCTGATCCCCTGCCCCGTCTTGGCGCTGACGTAGATGGCGCCGCTGCAGTCGAGCCCGATCGTCTGTTCGATCTCTTCGACGACCCGGTCGGGGTCGGCGGCCGGCAGATCGATCTTGTTGATGACGGGGATGATCTCCAGGTCGTTTTCGAGCGCGATGTAGACGTTGGCGATCGTCTGCGCTTCGACCCCCTGGCTGGCGTCGACCACCAGCAGCGCCCCCTCGCTGGAGGCGAGCGACTTGCTCACTTCGTAGCTGAAGTCGACATGGCCGGGGGTGTCGATCAGGTTGAGGATGAAAGGTTCGCCATCCTTGACATAGGTCAGGCGCACACTCTGGGCTTTGATCGTGATCCCCCGCTCCTGCTCGATCTCCATCGTATCCATCATCTGGGTCCCCAGCTCCCGCTCGGTCACGGCACCGCACTCCTGGATGATACGGTCGGCAAGCGTACTCTTGCCGTGGTCGATATGGGCGATGATGGAGAAGTTGCGGATTCTGCGTTGCACGAAGAGCCTTACGAGAAGAGCGAGTTGACGCTCTCGTTGTGGTAGACCCGGCGGATCACCTCGGCAAAGAGCGGTGCGGCCGGAAGGACGGTGACCTTGTCGCAGGGCTCCTTGAGCGGCAGAGTATCGGAGACGATCAGTTCATCGAGCTCACCCTCGCGGAGCCGCTCGTAGGCCGGTCCGCTCAGTACCGGGTGGGTACAGCAGGCGATGACACTCCTGGCGCCATGCTCCTTGAGGGCGGCGGCCCCTTTGACGATGGTGCCGGCAGTGTCGATCATATCGTCGACAAGAACGACATTCTTCCCCGAGACATCGCCGATGATATTCATCACCTCCGATTCGTTCGCCTTCTCCCGTCTCTTGTCGACGATCGCCATCTCCACACCGAGGCGCTTGGCGAAGTAGCGGGCTCTCGCCACGCCGCCGATGTCGGGACTGGCGACGACGAGATCCTCCAGGTTCTTCCCCTTGATATGGTTGATGAAGAGGATCGCGCCGTAGAGGTTGTCGACGGGAATATCGAAAAAGCCCTGGATCTGCCCGGCGTGCAGATCCATCGTCACGATCCGGTCCACGCCGGCGGTCTGGATCAGGTTGGCCACCAGTTTCGCCGTGATCGGCACCCTCGGAGCCGCCTTGCGATCCTGGCGGGCGTAGCCGAAATAGGGGATGACGGCGTTGATCGAACGGGCCGAGGAGCGGCGCAGAGCATCGGTCATCACCAGCAGCTCCATCAGGTTGTCGTTGGAGGGGGCTCCCGTGGACTGGACGATGAAGACATCCCGCCCCCGGACGCTCTCGCTGATCTGGCAGCCGATCTCACCGTCGCTGAAGCGGCTGATGTTCGCTCCGCTCAGCGGTGCGTCGAGGTATTTGCTCACCTCCGCGGCGAACGACTCCGAAGCTGTGCCTGCAAAAATTTTATATCCGCGCATAATCTTTACCTTCACCATACGTAATGTTGGCGCAATTATATCCAATTCATTCTTATAACGCCACGACGCTTCCCGGACCCCTTCCGGGGGAGAACATTTTTGAACTGCAAAAGCAGTTTTTTATGTCGTTGTGCTACAATAT
>Ga0256914_1000492_pt1 | contig 39002 bp, 34 predicted proteins | sample HulkmetaG_FD_191571 | JGI IMG/M metagenome (GOLD analysis project Ga0256914, IMG submission 191571) | Hydrothermal chimney microbial communities from Main Endeavour vent field at the Juan de Fuca Ridge, Pacific Ocean - Hulk | ecosystem: Environmental > Aquatic > Marine > Hydrothermal vents ... | reverse complement strand
TGGCAGAAAACTATGACAAACTGCCTGCCAGCCTGAAATCCCTGGTCAAGCCTGCCCCCTGAAGCAGGCCCAAAGAGCCTGAGCGGCTGCGATAAATCGCGGGCAAAGGAGGTTGAGTTTTGAAGCAGTTTCAAAACAACCGCTTGTTGTGGGGATTTGCCCTTTTGGGCTCGGTGTTGGTATGGTTCATTGCTTGGCCGTTGCTTCGGACGGTGTTAGCCGCGGGGCCTCAGACGCTGTGGGAGGCCTTGATGGAAGAGGAAGTCCGCTCGGCCATTGCCCTCACGTTTGGCGCGTCGGCCGCGGCCACGCTCATTGCCTTGTTGTTGGGCGTGCCTTTGGCTTATGTGCTGGCGCGGGCTTCTTTCCCTGGCAAGGCACTGATTGAAGCCTTGGTGGACATCCCGGTGGTCGTGCCGCATTCGGCTGCGGGCATCGCCTTGCTCATGGTGTTTGGGCGGCAGTCGTTTTTGGGGCAGCTGTTTGGCAAGGTGGGCATCCGTTTTGTCTCCGCGGTGCCGGGCATTGTCATCGCGATGCTTTTCGTCAGCCTCTCGTTTTTGGTAAACGCAGCCCGAGATGGCTTCCGGGCGGTGGATGAGCGTTTGGAGCGGGTGGCACGCACGTTGGGCGCTTCGCCGTGGGAGGTTTTCTGGCAGGTCACTTTCCCTCTGGCGTGGCGGAGCATTTTGTCGGGCATTATCATGATGTGGGCGCGGGGGTTGAGCGAATTTGGCGCCGTGGTCATTTTGGCTTACAACCCGATGGTGGCGCCGGTGTTGATTTTTGAACGGTTCGAGTCTTATGGCCTTTCGTATGCTCGGCCGGTGGCGACTTTGGTGATTTTGATTTCGTTGGTGGTATTCCTTATCTTGCGCTGGGTAGGACGCGATGTCGAAGCCTGAACGCGGTGGACACTTACAAATTGAAGATCTGAGCCTCACCCTGGGGGCGTTTCAGCTCAGGCATTTGCATTTAGACGTGCACGCTGGTGAATATTTCATGCTCTTGGGCCCCACAGGCTCGGGCAAAACCGTGCTTTTGGAAACGCTGGCCGGGCTTCATCAGCCCGAGCAGGGGCGCATCATGCTGGATGACCAAGACATCACCCAGCGTCCGCCCGAAGCCCGCCCGTTGGGTTTTGTGTATCAGGATTACGCCCTCTTCCCGCACTGGACAGTGGCTGAGAATGTCGCTTTTGGGTTGGCCTTGCAACAGCAGCCCCGCTGGGTGCGGCGTTTTCCCTGGCTGGGGGGGCGCTATCGGCGGGCTGCGGCGCAAAGCGAAGAAGTGCGGGCGATGCTGGCCTTGCTGCGCATTGAGCATTTGGCCAACCGCCGCCCAACGCATTTGAGCGGCGGCGAGCGCCAACGGGTGGCTTTGGCCAGGGCGTTGGTGGTCAAACCCAAGGTGCTTTTGTTGGATGAACCCCTGAGCGCTTTAGACCCTCAACGGCGGGAAACGCTGCGGCGAGAGTTGCGGCGCATCCATGAGGCTTTGGGCATGACGGTTTTGCACGTCACCCATGATTTTGAGGAAGCCGTCGCCCTGGGCGATCGGATTGCAGTGTTGCATCAAGGGAAGATTGAGCAGGTCGGCGAGGCCGAAGCCATTTTCCGGCAGCCGGCAACCCCCTTTGTGGCTGAGTTTCTGGGTGCTCGCAACCTGTTCACCGCCGAGGCCGTGGAAGCGGCCCCTGGCCTTGCCCGGCTGCGCACCCACGGTGTGGATGTGTTGGCCGTGACCGAGGCCCGCGGCCGGGTGCACTTCACCGTGCGGCCGGAAGATATTGTGCTCGCTCGGCAGCCGTTGGATTCCAGCCTGCAAAACACTTTTCGCGGCCGGGTGGTAGAGGTGGAGCCTCGGGGCATGTTGGCCTATGTCACCGTGGCCGTTGCAGGGGAAGGGGGCGAGACCCTCCCGTTGGTGGCGGCGGTGACGGCGCGCTCACTGACTGCGCTGGGTTTGCAGCCCGGCGAGGAGGTCGTGGTGGGGTTCAAAGCCTCGGGGGTGCATGTTTTCTGAGCTCTTTGCCTGGGCGCGATGCTTCGGGACGCGGCGGGCTTCCTAAAAAGGCAACGCCGCGGCAAGATGTGCGCCGCGGCGTTGCAAGGGTCAGGGGAAGCCCGTCGTTAGTCAAAGTTTGCGGGCCAGCTCAAAGCCATACATGCCCATTGCGTCATGCACCAAGGCGATGGTTTCTCGAGCCTCGGCCCGCATCCGCCGGGAGCCCTCGATGAGGATTTCTTCGATCAATTCGGGCTTGCCTTCGTATTGCGCGCGGCGGGCGCGGAAGGGTTCCAAAAATTCGTTGAGCGCGCGGGCCAGCTTTTTCTTGACTTCCACATCGCCTACTTTGCCCTTGCGATAGCGTTCCTTGAGCTCTGCCACTTCTTCTTTGTTGGGGTTGAAGATGTCGTGATAGCGGAAGACCACATTGGTGGGTTTGTCAGGGTCGGCTGGGATGTCGGGGCGCACGCGGGTGGGGTCGGTGAACATGCGGCGCACTTTGGCGTTGACTTCCTCTTCGCTGTCGGAGAGGAAGATGGCGTTGTTGAGGCTCTTGCTCATCTTGGCTTGGCCGTCAATGCCGATGAGGGTGGGCACTTCGCCGATGAGGGCTTTGGGCTCAGGGAAGACTTTGCCATAAATGCGGTTGAAGCGCCGAGCGATTTCACGGGTGATTTCCACGTGGGCTTCGTTGTCTTTCCCCACGGGCACGACATGGGCGCGGGGGAGCAAAATGTCCACGGCTTGCAAAACAGGGTAGCCCACCAGGCCAAAGGGGATGGCGTCGTCGTCCATATTGGCTGCGCGGGCCATGTCTTTGATGCTGGGCAAGCGGGTCAACCGCGGCAGTGTGACCAGCATTTCAAAGAGCAGGTTGAGTTCGTAGGTTTCAGGGATGGTAGATTGAACAAAAATGGTGCTTTTTTCGGGGTCAATGCCCGCAGCCAGATAATCGAGCACAATGTCGTGGATGTTTTGGCGCAGTTGGGCGATTTCTTCTTTGCTGGGTTTGGTGGTGAGGGTGTGCAAATCGGCGATGATGAAGAAGCATTCGTATTCATCTTGCAGCGCAACACGGTTTTTCAAACTGCCCACGTAATGGCCCAGGTGTAATTTGCCCGTGGGGCGGTCGCCGGTCAGCAGGCGTTTTTTGGGTTGGTTGCTCATGGGGAAACCTCCGAAAAGGGATGGGCGGGTGGGTTAAGAGGAAACGCGTTCGCCCCTTTGGGGACGAACGCGAAAGCGTCCGCGGTGCCACCCCGCTTGGTGCGCCAGGCGCACCCGCTTGGTGCCCGATAACGGGGGCAAACCGGCCTACCTTACTGCTCCTTGTGAGGGGAGGTTCAGGCGGCGGCTCCCAGGGCCATTCGGCGTTGCTGCTGTGGTTGGGCTTCCAGCCGCTGGCCCAACTCTCTGGGCACGCTGGGCAACGCCTACTCGTCCTGTTCGTAGCCGTTGGTGTTCTCAGGCAAGGGCAGTTTACCATGCTCAAACGCCGTGTGTCAAGCATTGTGGGCGGCGGCAAAATGTGGTTTGCGGCGGCGAAGGCCCCCCACGCCCAAAACGCCGCGCGACCTCGGTTTGGGTGAGGCTGCGTCATGGTATACTTTGAAAAAGCCGGGCGCCTTTTGCGCCGCATGTGCTGGTAAACGCCGCTTTGGAGGGCATCCATGAAGGTCATTGTGAAGCGTGAAGATTTATCCCAGGGCTTGCGGGCTGTTGCGCGGGCCATTTCAGGGCGCACCACGTTGCCGGTGTTGAACAACGTCTTGGTGGCTACAGACGAAGATCGGCTTCGGCTGTCGGCCACCGATTTGGAACTGGCCATTACGGCGTGGGTCAGGGCTACGGTGGAAGACGAAGGCGCGACCACGGTGCCAGCGCGCTTGTTTTCCGATTTTGTGGGCACATTGCCCGACGGGGCTTTGCGTTTGACCTACGACGAGGCCAAGCGCGCCTTGCACGTCCATAGCAGCAATTCGGAAACCACCATCAAGTGCATCGAGGCCGATGAATTCCCCCCCTTGCCTGCCCCAGAACTGACGCAAGGGGTGAGCATGCGGGCTGCGGACTTCCGGGAGATGGTGCAACAGGTTGTGTTTGCTGCTTCCTCAGATGATGCCCGGCCGGTCTTGACCGGTGTGCTTTTGAAAGTAGAAGGCGATACTTTGACCGCAGCGGCTTCCGATGGGTATCGGCTTTCGGTGCGCAAGATTGCGGTTGAAAATGGCGCTGCTGAGCCTGTTTCGCTGATTGTGCCGGCGCGGGCGCTCAACGAAGTTGCGCGCAGTGTGCGCGATGGCGAAGAAACCATTGTGATGGTCGCGCCGCCGGGGCGGGGGCAGGTGGTCTTCCGAGTGGGCGACGACGTGGAAGTTGTCTCGCAACTCATCGAAGGGGAATATCCGCCCTATGAGCAGATCATCCCCCAGCGGTATCGCACCCGCACGGTGGTGCCGACCGCACAGTTCTTGCAGGCTTGCAAACGAGCCGAAGTGTTTGCCCGAGAAGGAAGCCAAAGCACGCGGTTGGAAATTATCCCGGGCGAAGAAGATGCCCCCGGCGAAGTGAAAGTCTCGGCCACGGCCGAAGAGGCGGGCTCCAACGAAACCAGCATTGTGGCCACTGTGGAAGGGGAGCCCATCGTCATTGCTTTCAACGTCCGTTACCTGCGGGAAGCCCTGGAGGCCATCAAAACCTCCAGCGTAGCCCTCGAAACCACCGCGCCCGCCAGCCCGGGCGTGCTTCGGCCGGTGGGCGAAGCAAACTTCATTCATATCATCATGCCCATGCATCTCTAACTCCAAGATGGATGGGCCCACCGCGAACCTGACAGGAGCGTTCCTGTCAGGTTTGTTTTATCCTCGTCGAGGAGGGTGGCGCGATGACCATGCCCTTTGCTTCGACTGATCCGCTGTGGCGCATTCGGCAAATTTTGGTGCATTACCCCATCATGAGCAAGCGGGTGCGGGCGCGCATGCGGCGGGCGCTCTTCCAGCGGGGCGTGATTACGAAAAAAGAGTTTGAAGAAAAAGTGCGAGAACTGGCCATCGAATCGCAGCGGCGAGAGGGCCTGGTCAACCCATTGCTGGAGGAACCCGCGGAGGTTTGGGAAGAGCGCCTGGAATGGGCGCGGGCCTACCTCACCGACTTCTACTTTGCCTACCATCTGCCGTTTAGCGAATTTGACCGCATTTTAAGGGAAGTGCGCAGCGAGCGTCGCCCTTTGGCAGAAGACGAAGATGGCCTCACCTTCAACCCCGAACTGGCCCCGCGCGCCCAACTGTTCGAAGAAGCCTTTGCCATTGAGCAAATGCCCCCTGAGCAGCGAGCCCGCCAGGAAGCCCGCTTGCAAGAAATCAAAGTGGTGCTGATTCGCGATTTCATCAGCGACCAATTGGGCTACGTCGGGCTGGCCAAACAATGGCTGACCATCGAAGATTTGGACTACATCCGGCGGCGCAAAATCGGCCCAGGCAAAATTGGGGGCAAGGCCGCGGGGATGCTGCTGGCATATCGGATTTTGCAATCCGTGGCCGACGAAGCACTCAAACGCAGTTTGCGCATCCCAGAGTCTTACTTCCTGGGCGCCGACGTGATGTACGCGTTCATGGCTCACAACGATTTGATGAAGTGGGCGGTGCAAAAATATAAGCCCGAAGAGCAAATTCAGGCAGAATATCCGCTTTTGCGCGAAGAGTATTTGCGCGGCGATTTTCCCCCTGATTTGCGAGCGCGTTTCGAAGAGCTGCTCCGCGAAGTGGGCAACAAGCCGCTCATTGTGCGTTCTTCGAGCCTGCTGGAAGACAACTTCGGCACCGCCTTTGCCGGCAAATACGAGAGCCACTTTGTGCCCAATCAGGGCTCCTTCCAAGAAAATTTGCAGCGCCTCATTCGCGCCATCGCCAGCGTGTATGCCAGCGGGCTGGCGCCCGACCCCCTGCTCTATCGGAAAGCGCGCGGGTTGATTGACTATGACGAGCGCATTGCCATCCTCATCCAGGTTGTGGAAGGGGAGCCCTATCGCCACTTCTATTTCCCCCAAGCCGCAGGGGTGGCTTTTAGCCGCAACCTCTTCCCTTGGTCGGCCCAAATTCGGCCTGAAGATGGCTTTGTGCGGCTGGTGTGGGGGCTGGGCACCCGCGCGGTGGATCGGGTGGGCAATGATTATCCGCGTTTGGTGGCGTTGAGCCATCCCGAATTGCAGCCCACCATTTCTGCCAAAGCGCGGCGATATTATTCGCAACGCTACATTGATTTGATAGATTTGGAAGCCGACGCCTATCGGGTGTTAGAGGCCCGGGAGGTGCTCGAGGGGCGGTATCCGCTTTTGCCTTTGATAGCCTCGCTCGACGAAGGAGGCTATTTGGCGCCGCTACACACCCAACGGGTGCCCAAAGACCGCCGAGACGACTTGGTCATCACCTTCGATGGCTGGTTGCGGCGGACGCCTTTTGCCGCCCGTATGCGCACGATTTTGCGCCTCTTGGAAGAGCACTACGGTGTGCCGGTTGATTTGGAGTTTGCCGCACGCGTGCCCAACCCCAGGGCCTCGACGCCCGAGGTGGAAATCACAATTTTGCAGTGTCGCCCTCAAAGCCACTACCGCGAGCAGAAAATTGACTTGCCCAAAGAATTGCGGCCCGAAGATGTGGTGTTAGAAACCTTCACCGTCATGCCTTACGGCCAAGTTGAGGGCATTCGCTATGTGCTCTTCGTGCCGCCTGAAGGCTATTACGCGCTGGAAACAACCGAGCACCGCCGCTTGCTCACCCGCGCCATCAGCAAACTCAACGCCCTTTTGGCTGGCGAGACCTTCGTGTGTGTGGGCCCTGGCCGCTGGGGCACCTCCAACCCCGATTTGGGCGTGCACGTGGGCTACGCCGACATTCACAACGCCCGCGCACTGATTGAGCTTTCAGGGCGCAACGTGGGCCCGGCCCCCGAGCCTTCGCTGGGAACACATTTCTTCCAAGACCTGATGGAAGCCCAAATTTACCCCTTGGCCGTGGATTTGGATGACCCGCGCACCGTGTTCCGCCGCGAATTTTTCTATGAGACCCCCAACCATGTGACCGACTTTTTGCACGATGAGCGCTGGCAGCCCATTGTGCAGGCTTTGCGGTTGATCGCGGTGGAAGATTATCGCCCCGGCAAGCGGCTCAACCTGGTGCTCGACGCCCTGCGGGGCCACGCCGTCGGCTTTGTGGCGCCGCCTCAACCCGCACAGGAAGGCGCAGCCTGATTGCCGCCCCGCCGACGTCGGGCAGGGCGTATGATGATTGTCACTACTTTGGGCTTTGGGCCTTGTGAAATTTGACACGGGTAACTGCCGTGTGCTATACTTCCCCACAGTTGTGCTGGGTGAATCCCCTATTTGTGAGAGGCGCCGGTATGCTTGCCGCTTATCTGCCTATTGCGTTGCTGTTGTTGTTCGCGACCGGTTTGGCCATTTTGGTCGTGGTGATTGGGGAGAGCTTTGGCCCCAAGCACCCCAACCGCATCAAAGGCTCACCATACGAATCGGGCATGACGCCCCTGGGGGAAGGGACACGCCGCCAGCCGATTCGCTTTTATCGCGTCGCGATGCTGTTCATCCTGTTTGATATTGAAGTCGTCTTCTTCCTGCCCTGGGCGGTTGTCTTTCGTCGTCTGGGGCTGTTTGGTTTGATAGAGATGGCGATTTTCATCGTCATTGTGTTGGTGGGCTACGTCTATGCCTGGCAGAAAGGAGCCCTGGAATGGGATTAGAGCACAAATTGGGTGACCTGGGCATTGTAACCACCACGTTGGAAAAAGCAGTCAACTGGAGCCGCACCCGTTCCATGTGGCCTGCCCTGTTTGGCTTGGCGTGTTGCGCCATTGAGATGATGGCAGCCCAGGCATCGCATTACGACATGAGCCGCTTTGGGATGGAATTGATGCGCGCCAGCCCCCGCCAATCGGATTTGATGATTGTGGCAGGGCGGGTGAGCCGCAAAATGGCGCCAGTCGTGCGGCGGCTCTACGACCAAATGCCCGAACCTAAATGGGTCATCGCCATGGGCGACTGCGCCTCATGTGGTGGCGTCTTCAACAACTATGCCGTGTTGCAGGGTGTGGATGAAATCATCCCGGTGGATGTGTATATCTCGGGGTGCCCGCCGCGGCCAGAAGCCCTCATTCACGGGGTGCTGACCCTTTATGAAAAGGTCTCGGGCGAAAAATTGACCGATTGGGCTTTGGTCGAAGAGGAGGCGGCATGAGCGAAGAACGCGTCCAGACCGTGGCTGCGACCCTGGCCGCTCGCATGGGCACAGAGGTGGCCGACGACCATGGGCAAGTGGTCGTGCGGGTGCCGCGCGAACGCATCGTAGAGGCCGCCACCGCATTGCGCGATGAGTTTGGCTTCCAAGTGGTCGAAGACCTCACCGCGGTTGATTACTGGCAGCGCCGCACCCCGCGCTTCGATTTGGTGTATCACTTCTTCTCTTATGACCATGCGGAGATGATTGTCTTGCGGGTGGCTGTGGAAGAAGGCCAAGCCGTCGCGAGCATTACCGGCGTTTTCCCCGGGGCCAATTGGTATGAGCGCGAAGTGTACGACATGTTTGGCATTCCCTTTGAGGGCCATCCTGATTTGCGCCGCATCTTGATGCCGTTCGATTGGGAAGGCCACCCCCTGCGTAAAGACTATCCCCTGGGCTACGAAGAGCCGCAGTTTACCTTTAATTTCGACGAAATCCAAAGCCGAAAAGTGCGCGGTAAAAGGTCTTAGGCGTTGGGCATCGGGTGTTAGGTATTGGGCACGGGGCTCCCTAAGGCCTAATTCGCCGTCCCGAACACCGCCCTTCACGAGGTTTTTATGCTCGAACCCATTGAAGTTTCTGCCGAAGAACTGCAACATCTGGTCTCTGAGCGGGCTTTGCAAGGCGAGACCGTGCTGCTCAACATGGGGCCGCAGCATCCGTCCACCCATGGCGTGCTCCGCCTGCTGGTGGAATTGGATGGCGAAATTGTGGTCAACGTCGTGCCCGATATTGGCTTCCTGCATACCGGCGTCGAAAAGAACATGGAAGCCAAGCGCTATTGGCAGGCCGAGGTCATGACCGACCGCCTCGATTACCTCAACCCCATTGGTAACAACCTGGCTTATTGTTTGGCGGTGGAAAAATTGACCGGCCTGGACGTGCCCCCCCGAGCGCAGGCCATTCGGGTGATTTTGGCCGAGCTGCAGCGCATTTCCTCGCACTTGGTGTGGCTGGGCACCCACTTGCTGGACCTGGGCGCGACGTCCCTCTTCCTCTACACCTTTCGCGAGCGCGAGTTGATTTTAGACATCTTCGAGATGGTCTCGGGCGCGCGGATGATGACCACCTACATCCGGCCGGGCGGCCTGTGGCGCGACGTGCCAGAGGATTTTGAAGCCGCCGTGCGCTCGTTCATCCGCCTTTTCCCGAAGCGGTTGGCGCAATACGAAGCCCTGGTGACCAAAAACCCCATCTATCGCGACCGCACCCGCCGCATCGGCGTGCTTTCCAAAGAAGATGCCATGCGCTGGGGCGTGACCGGCCCGATGTTGCGGGCTTCGGGCGTGGCTTACGACACCCGCAAAGCCCGCCCCTATTGCGGCTACGAACAATATGAGTTTGACATTCCGGTGCAGGAAAGCGGCGATGTTTACGCCCGCTATCTGGTGCGGATGGAAGAAATGCGCCAATCGCTGCGAATTATTGACCAAGCCCTGAAACGTTTGCCCTCGGGGCCGGTGCGTAGCGACAACCGCAAATATATGCCGCCCCCGCGCGAGGAAATTGGCAAAAATATGGAAGCCCTCATCCGCCATTTCAAGTTTTGGACCGAGGGCTTTGCCCCGCCCAAAGGCTCGGCGTATGCCGCGGTGGAATCGCCGCGCGGCACCCTGGGCGTGTTTGTCGAGAGCGATGGCTCCCCGCGCCCCTATCGGGTGCATATGCGCACGCCTTCCTTCGCGAATTTGCAGGCGTTGCCCGTGATGGCGAAAGGCGCTCTGATTGCCGATTTGGTGGCCATCGTGGGGAGCGTGGACATTGTTTTGGGAGATGTTGACCGGTGAGCAGCCTTGCCGAAAAATACCCTGACGAAGTGCAGGCCATCTTAGCCAAATACCCCGAGGAGCACAAACGCTCGGCGGTGATGGCGTTGCTCTACCTCGCACAGCGCGACAACGGTGGTTATATCACCAAAGCCGCGATGGAAGACGTGGGGCACATCGTGGGCATCACGGCCAGCGAAGTGGCCGCACTGGTGGGGTTCTATACCCTCTACCACGACAAGCCCGAAGGCAAATACCGCATTCAGGTATGCACCGATGTCGCATGCGCCTTGCGAGGCGCCCAACAATTTGTAGATGCGTTGTGCGACAACCTGGGCATCAAAATTGGCGAAACCACCCCCGATGGCTTAATCACCGTCGAAGAAGTCAAATGCCTGGCTGCCTGTGACCACGCGCCGGTGTTCCAGGTGCAAACGCCCGACGGCTTGACCTATCACCAAGATATGACCGTCGAAGCCACCCTGGAACTCATCGAGCAGTGGCGCAAAGAAGCGCAAGAGCAATGATTTGGTCGTTCTCCCCTCGCCCCTAAAGCAGGCGCCCTGCCGGGCAGGGAGAGGTGCGATACCCAAGAGGCGATGAATTTATGGCCGAATACATTTTGTTGCGACATCGTGACATCCCCAACATCAAAAACCTGGAGGTCTATCAGGCCCACGGTGGGTTTGAGGCCTTCCGCAAAGTGGTGACCGAAATGCAGCCCGATGAAGTCACCGAAGAGGTGAAGAAATCGGGCTTGCGCGGCCGCGGCGGTGCGGGCTTCCCCACCGGCTTGAAATGGGCTTTCATGGACAAGCGCAGTTGGCCGCACTATGTGGTTGCCAACGGCGACGAATCTGAACCCGGCACATTCAAAGACCGGGAAATCATGGAAAACAACCCCTTCCAATTTTTGGAAGGGCTGGCCATTGCCTCATATGCGGTGGGAGCTCAGCGGGCTTATGTGTATTTGCGGGGCGAGTTTTGGCACATTGCCAAATGGCTTGACCAAAAAATCGCGGAAATGGAAGCCGCAGGCCTGCTGGGTGACAACCTCTTTGGCACCGACTACAGCCTGCGGATCTACACCCACCTGGGCGCAGGGGCATACATCTGCGGCGAGGAAACCGCCTTGCTGGAATCGCTGGAAGGCAAGCGCGGCCAACCCCGCTTGCGCCCACCCTTCCCGCCCAGCTATGGCCTTTATGGCAAGCCGACCGTCATCAACAACGTCGAAACCCTCACCAACGTGCCCATGATCCTCGCCCGCGGCGCCGACTGGTATCGTTCCTTTGGCACTGAGAAAAGCCCGGGCGTGAAAATCTTTAGCCTCTCGGGGCGGGTCAACAAACCCGGCAACTACGAACTCCCCTTGGGCACCACCTTCCGCGAGTTGATTTTCGAGCATGGCGGCGGCATCCTTGACGGCAAGCAAATCAAAGCCATCATGCCCGCGGGCGCATCCTCTTCCCTCTTGCCCGCCACCGACGAAGTGCTCGATACACCCATGGACTACGAAAGCGTGCCCAAAGTGGGCGGCATGTTGGGCTCGGCTTCGGTCATCGTGCTTGATGAGACGGTTTCCATTGCCTGGCTGGTGAAGAAAACCGTCAACTTCTTCCGCCATGAATCGTGTGGCAAATGCACGCCCTGCCGCGAGGGCACTTACTGGATGGAACGCCTGACCGAACGCATTGCCGCGGGGCAAGCCACGCCCGAAGATGTGGAAACCCTCTACGATGTCGCCAAACGTATTCAGGGCAAACCCTTCTGCGCCCTGGGCGACTTCTCGACGATGGCGGTGGTCACCGGCATCGAACGCTTCCGTGAAGATTTCGACGCCCTGGTGCAAGCCAAGGCTGCGGAGTAAACCATGACCGACACGGTAACCCTGACCATTGACGGCCAACAAATCACCGTCCCCGCGGGGCTCACAGTGGTAGATGCTGCCCGCCGCGCAGGGGTCGAAATTCCGGTTTTCTGTTATCACCCCAAGATGGAGCCGGTGGGCATGTGCCGCATGTGCCTGGTGGAAATCGGCCGCCCCATGCGCGACCGCGCCACCGGTGAATTCCTGCGCGAGGAAGACGGCTCCATCAAAATTCAGTGGGGCCGCAAACTGGAAACCGCCTGCACCGCGCGGGTTTCCGAAGGCATGGTCGTGCGCACCACCACCGAAAAGGTGCAAGAAGCCCGCAAGACCGTGCTGGAATTTTTGCTCACCTCGCACCCCCTCGACTGCCCCATCTGCGACAAGGGCGGCGAATGCGCCTTGCAAAACCTGACCGTGGCGTATGGCCCCGAAACCACCCACTTCTATTACGAAGACAAAGACCACGCCCCCAAACGGGTGCCTTTGGGCGACCTCATCATCTTAGACCGCGAGCGCTGCATCAAATGCTCCCGCTGCATCCGCTTCCAAGATGAAATCGTAGATGACCCCGTGCTGACCTTCTACCAGCGCGGCCATCATACCGATGTGACCACCTTCTCTGACCCACCCTTCGATTCCTACTGGTCGGGCAACACCACCGACCTCTGCCCCGTAGGCGCGCTCACCACGGTGGACTTCCGCTTTGGCGCCCGCCCGTGGGAAATGCGCCCCGCGGCGTCCATCTGCACCCTCTGCCCGGTGGGCTGCAACATCACCTTCAACGTCCGCCGTGAGGCAGCCTCAGGCGGCAAGATGGTCGTGAAGCGGGTGCTGCCCCGCCAAAACGAGGCCGTCAACGAAATCTGGATTTGCGACAAAGGCCGCTTTGCGGGCTATCACTTTGCCGAAGACGCCGAGCGCCTCACCCAGCCGCTGGTGCGCAAACACGGCGAACTGGTGCCCGCCTCGTGGGAAGAAGCCTTGGAAACCGCTGCCCGTGGCCTGGAAGCCGCCCGAGGGCAACTGCTCACCCTGGCCAGTGGCCGCTTGACCAACGAAGACCTCTTCAACCTGGCCTTGGTCACCGACGCGCTGGAAGGCACCAAAGCCCTGGATACTTTCATGGCCGGCGGCGACCTGACCGCCCAGTTTGGCTTGGGCGCGGGTTCCAACCTGGCCGCGCTGGGCAAAGGCGACGCCATCTTGGTGGTGGCTTCGGATTTGGAAGAGGAAGCCCCCCTCTGGTGGCTGCGGGTCAAACAGGCTGCCGAACGCGGGGCTACCCTCATCGTAGCCAACCCGCGGCCAACCAAGACCGAGCGCTACGCCAATTTCGTGCTGCGCTACGCATATGGGCAGGAAGCCGCGACCGTGTTGAGCCTCTTGGATGCTGAAAGCGAAGCGGGCAAGGCCTTTGCCGAAGCCGAGCACGCGGTCGTGTTTTATGGGCAGGAAGGCATGGGCTTGGCGGCCTCCCGGGCGCTGAGCGCCGCGGCAGCCCACCTGCTGGTGACCACCGGCCACGTGGGTCAACCCAACAACGGCCTGGTGGCTGTGTGGCCGCGCGCCAACGACCAAGGCGCGTGGGATATGGGCTTCCGCCCGCAAGACGACCTGGCCTCGGCCTTGGCCGCTGCCAAGGCTGTTTGGGTAGCCGGGGCCGACCCGGCCGGTGACGCGCCAGCGTTGGCTGCAGCCCTGGAAAGCGCCGGTTTTGTGGTGGTGCAGGAGCTCTTCCTCACCGAGACCGCGCGGCGGGCTGATGTGGTCTTCCCGGCGCAGGCTTACACCGAGCGCAGTGGCACCTACACCAACGGCGAGCTGCGGGTGCAGCGGTTCTACCAGGCAGTGCCTGCGCTGGAAGGCACCGCGCCCGACTTTGCCATTGCAGCCCGCCTGGCCGCCCATCTGAACGTATCCGCTGAGGCAGCTTCGGCCGCCGCGGTCATGCGCCAAATCGCGGCTGCTGTGCCCGCTTACGCAGGTGTGACCTACGAGGCTTTGGCCAAAGTCGAGCCTCAATACCCGTTGATTAGCCGCGACGATCTCTACTACGGCGGCGCGGCTTACGAAAACAAGCAGGGGTTGGGCGTGGCGCTCGAGCCGGCTTCGCGAAACGCCAACCTGCCCGCCCCCGCGGTGCCATCTGCCCCTGAGATGCCAGCCGAGGGGCTGCTGGCTGTGCCGGTGACCCGCCTCTATGACCGTGGCACCCTGGTTTCGCGCTCGGCCACGTTGCAGCCCCGTTTGCCGCAGGCTGCCTTTGTGGTGGTGCATCCCGAAACCGCAGCCGCCGCGGGCCTGGCCGCTGACGCAGCCGCCACCCTGGCCCTCGGCGACGCGGCCTTCCCAGTGAAGGTGCGGGTGGACGCGGGCGTGCCCGCTGGGGTGGTGTTGGTGCCCCGCTCGTTGGGCGTGCCCCTTGCTGAAGCCGCACATTGCGAGCTGAAAATCGCAAGTTAGGATTTGCCCATGACCGCATCCACGATTGGTATTTGGGCCCTCAAGGCCGTCATTCTCATCGTCATTTTGCTGACGGGCTTCGCCTACGCAACATATTACGAGCGGAAGGCCATTGCCCGCATTCAGGTGCGCATCGGCCCCAATCGCGCAGGCCCGTGGGGCTTGTTGCAGCCCGTGGCCGATGGCATCAAATTGATTTTCAAAGAGGAATTCGTGCCCGATAAGGCCGATAAATTCCTCTTCACCCTCGCCCCTATTTTGACGGTGATTCCCGCATTTTTGATTGCGGCGGTAATTCCGTGGGGCGGCGAGGTGCCCTTCTTTGGCCGCACGGCCCACCTCTACCTGACCGACGTCAACGTCGCCACCCTCTATATCGTGGCCATCAGCTCTTTGGCAGTGTATGGCATTGTGCTCGCCGGGTGGGCTTCGAACAACAAATATTCCCTCTTGGGTGGCTTGCGCTCGGCCGCCCAGATGGTGAGCTATGAACTGGCCTTGGGACTGGCGCTGGTAGGCCCCATCATGTTGGCCGGCTCGATGAGCTTGGTGAAGATTGTGGAAGCCCAAAAATCGGTGTGGTACGTGCTCTATCAACCTTTGGGCTTTGTCATCTTCATGATTGCAGCCTTTGCCGAGGTCAACCGCTCGCCGTTTGACCTGCCGGAAGCCGAGCAAGAATTGACCGGCGGGTATCATACCGAATACGGCGGGATGCGGTTTGCCCTGTTTTTCATGGCCGAATACATCAAAGTGGTGGCCATCAGCGCCATTGCCGCGGCGTTGTTTTTGGGCGGCTATTATGGCCCTGGGGTGGAAGCCTACCCCTGGCTGGGACCGGTGTACATGTTCCTCAAAATTGCGGCTTTGGTGTTTTTCGCCATTTGGACGCGGGCCACGTTGCCCCGCTTGCGTTACGACCGCCTGATGGCCTTTGGCTGGAAGGTGCTTTTCCCGCTGGCGTTGCTCAATGTGTTTCTGACCGCCGTGGGTATCGTTGTGTTGGGAGGCTGAGGGCATGTCGGTTTTTGAAGACGTCACTGCCATTTTGAAGGGCTATTGGACGACGTTGAGCCAGATGCTGGAAAAGCCGGTGACCATCCAGTATCCGGAGCAGCGGCGAAAAGTGCGGACGCGCTTCCGAGGGCGGCACGTGCTCAAGCGCTATGAAAACGGCCTGGAGCGCTGTATTGGGTGTGGTTTGTGTGCCGCCGCGTGCCCCTCGGGCGCAATTTTCGTGGAAGCCGCGGAAAATACAGACGAGGAGCGCTATTCCCCGGGCGAGCGCTACGCCCGAGTTTATGAGATCAATCTCACGCGGTGCATTTTCTGCGGCTATTGTATGGATGCCTGCCCGACGCAGGCCATCGTGTTGGAAGACGAATATGAGTTGACCTTCACCGATCGGCGCCAGGCCATCTTTACCAAAGAAATGTTGTTGGAGCCTGTGCCGCCCGAAGGTCAGCCGACCCCGCAGCGGACGCCGGGCGGGGTAGAGATGCCGCCCATTCCTCTGACGGTGGTGCGCAAGCCGTAAGGCTTCGCCTATCAATAGTGTTTCGAGGCTTCTATGACCGTTGATTTGCTGGTGTTCCTCATCTTGGCCCTCATTGCCGTGGGCGCTGCTGTGGGCATGTTGTTTTCCCGCAACATGGTATATGCAGTGCTCTTCTTGGTGCTGGTCATGATGACCATCGCGGTGTTTTATCTGATGTTGGGTGCGCCGTTTCTGGCGATGGCGCAGATCACCGTATATGCGGGCGCAATCATGGTGCTCTTCTTGTTTGCGGTGATGATTTTAGGGCCTGAGCGCCTGCCGGAAGGTGGCGGACCGGTGGCTTGGCAGCGCCCCTTGGCTATTGGGCTGACGTTGGCCTTTTTGGCCGAGGTCATTTACGCTTTTGTGGCCAAAGTGGGCGGGTTGGGCACACTGATGCCGCCCGCCGAAGGCGCAGGCAGCCCGGCCGCGATTGGTCAGGTGCTCTTCAATCAGTACCTTTTGCCCTTTGAGGTCACCTCGGTGCTGTTGCTGGTGGCTACCGTGGGCGCGGTGGTGCTGACCAAAGACGGCAAGGGCAAGTAAAGCGAGGCGAAGCATGGTGCCAACGAATTATTTTCTCGTGCTCTCTGCAGTGCTCTTTTTGCTCGGCGTGTTGGGCGTTTTGGTGCGCCGAAACGCGCTGGTGATTTACATGTCTATTGAGTTGATGCTCAATGCCGCCAACTTGGCATTTGTGGCCTTTGCCGCGGCTGACGGCGGTTTAGAAGGCCAATTGGCGGTGTTTTTTGTGATGACCGTGGCCGCGGCAGAGGTCGCGGTGGGTTTGGCGTTGCTGGTTACGGTGTTTCGCACCAAAAAGACCATTGACATTGATACGCTCCATCAGTTGAAGGGATAGCCCCATGTTTTTGAGCGAAGTGACAACGCAAGCGGGCGGTTTCTTTCATTGGGTGCCTTGGGCTGTGTTCTTTCCCCTGATGGGGATGCTCATCAACATGGCCTTTGGGCGCCGTATAGGCGAGAAAGGCGTGGCCGTGGTCGCTGTGACCGCGTCGGCCCTTTCTTTTGTAGTAGCGGTGCTCCTGTGGGTTTCGTTGCAAGCCCATCCCGAAGGCACGGTTGTGCCCTTGGCTTCGTGGCTGACGGTTGTCAACGTCGCCTGGGCTTTTCGCGTGGACACCCTTTCGGTGACCATGATGTTGGTGGTTGGCGGGGTGGGCACGCTGATTCACCTCTACGCGGTCGGCTACATGCACTACGATGTGCGTTACAAAGGCGACCCGGGGCGCTATAGCCGCTTCTTCGTCTTCCTCAACCTGTTCATCGCCTCGATGATGATTTTGGTGACGGGCGATAGCTACCTGATGCTTTTCGTCGGTTGGGAAGGCGTAGGCCTGTGCTCGTATTTGCTGATTGGCTTTTGGTTCGAATATGACACCCACGGCCGGCCGAGCATCGCCAATGCGATGGCGGGCAAGAAGGCTTTTATCGCCAACCGCATTGGTGATTTTGGCTTCCTGATGGCCATGCTTTACATGTTCACCGTTTTTGGGACGTTGAACTTTGAGAAAGTGTTTGCCGAAGCCCCTCACGTGGCTCAAACCAACCCCAACGCCTTGTTGGCGATTACACTGCTGATGTTGCTGGGTGTGACGGGGAAATCGGCGCAAATTCCCCTCTATGTTTGGCTGCCCGACGCGATGGCCGGCCCGACGCCGGTGTCGGCGTTGATTCACGCGGCGACGATGGTGACCGCAGGCGTGTATCTGGTGGCGCGTTCCCATGTGATTTACAGCTTGGTGCCCACTGCCCAGCACACGGTGGCGTTGGTTGGCGCGCTCACGGCGCTTTTTGCCGCAACCATCGCGGTTGGCCAATATGACATCAAAAAAGTCTTGGCTTATTCCACGATTTCGCAGTTGGGCTTTATGGTGGCCGCGGTGGGGGTGGGCGCGTACGTGGCCGCGATGTTCCACTTGATTACCCATGCCTTTTTCAAGGCGTTGCTCTTTTTGGCCGCGGGCTCGGTCATCATCGCGATGGAGCGGGCGCACCATCCCTTGCCGGAGGAGGGCGGCCACGCAGAGCATCATGGCGACGACCCGCCGAATTTTGACCCGCAAGATATGCGCTTCATGGGTGGTTTGCGCAAGGTTATCCCGGTTACCTTTTGGACTTACCTCATCGCGGGCTTGACTTTGGCGGGAATTCCGCCCTTGGCGGCCTTTTTCTCCAAAGATGAGATTATTGCGGAGGCCAAAAGTGCCAATCCTTTGGTATACTGGTTGTTGGTCGCAGCGGCCTTCCTCACGGCCTTTTACATTGGCCGCCAAATTTTCATGGTCTTTTTTGGCAAGCCTCGCAGCCATGCGGCCGCCCATGCCAAGGAAAGCCCGGTGACCATGACCTCGGTGTTGGTCACCTTGGCCGCCCTTTCGGTGGCGGGCGGTTTGCTCAACTGGCCAGAGCCCCATTTGGCCCATTGGTTGGGGCACACCTTTGGCGAGGTGGAAGCCGCCGGCCTCAACCCCGTGGTGGCTGGTATGTCGGCGACCATTGCCGTGCTCTCGTTGGCGCTGGCCTGGTGGTTGTATGGCAAGCGACCGCTGCAAGAGGCCACCCAACCCGACCCGTTGCAACGCCTCTTGGGCCCGGTGTTCCGTGGCATGGAGGCCAAGTGGTGGGTGGATGAACTGTATTGGGCCGTGGTGCTCAACCCTTATATCGCGTTGAGCCGTTTGGCAGCTGCCTTCGATGTTTGGGTCATTGATGAAACCGTCAACGACGTGGCGTGGTTGACCGACTTCGTGGGCCGTTTGACCAGCCGGCTGCAAACAGGTTACGTGCGGAACTACGCCCTGAGTATGTTCGTGGGCGTGATCCTCATTTTCACGTATTTGTTATGGCGGTAATTTGCCGCGCTGTGTGTTGGAAGAATCCTAAACAAGGCGAGGTAGCATGATGGACTTCCTGATGAATCCGCTCAACCTTATGACCTTCTTCCCTCTTGTGGGTGTGGCGATTATCTTGCTCATCCCCCGAGAGCGGAAGGATGCCATCCGTTGGACTGCGGTGTTGACGTCGTTGGTATCGTTCTTTATCTCGCTGGGGGTGCTGATGCGCTTCCAGCCTCAAAACACCGGCTTTCAAATGGTTTACGATGCCCTTTGGCTGAAGGCCGGAAGTTTTGAAATCCATTATGCCGTGGGCGTGGATGGGCTCAGCATTTTGTTGGTGTTGCTGACCACACTTTTGACGCCCATTTCCATTTTCTCGGCCTGGACGGCCATCGAAGATCGTGTGAAAGAGTTTGCCATCGCCTTTTTGGTGATGGAAGTCGGCATGTTGGGCGTTTTCCTCTCGCTGGATTTGTTCCTCTTCTTCGTGTTTTGGGAATTCAGCCTGGTGCCGATGTACTTCATCATTGGTATTTGGGGTGGCCCGCGACGCACCTACGCCGCGATCAAGTTCATGCTCTATACCATGATCGGCTCGGTGCTCATGCTGTTGGCCATCCTGTGGCTGGGCTTGAGCCAGGGCACGTTCCTCTTGCCCGATTTGCTGGCCAAAGGGGTGGATTTGCCCCTGCATTTGCAGTCGTGGCTGTTCTTGGCCTTTGCCCTGGCCTTTGCCATCAAAGTGCCGATGTGGCCGCTCCATTCGTGGTTGCCCGATGCACACGTCGAAGCGCCGACGGCCGGTTCGGTCATCTTGGCTGGCGTTTTGCTGAAGATGGGCACCTACGGTTTTCTGCGCTTCAACCTCTCCTTGTTCCCTGAAGCCTCGGTGAAATACGCTGTCCCCATCGCCATTTTGGCCATCATTGGCATCATCTACGGCGCGATGGTGGCCTATGCGCAGAAAGACTTCAAGAAATTGGTGGCCTACTCTTCGGTGAGCCACTTGGGCTTTGTGATGTTGGGTTTGTTTGCCTTCACCAGCCGCGGCATCGCCGGTGGCATTTTGCAGATGGTCAACCACGGCCTGAGCACGGGCGCCTTGTTCTTGATTGTGGGCATCATTTACGAACGCACCCACACCCGTGACCTGGACGCCTTTGGCGGGCTGTGGAAGGTGATGCCCATCTATGGCGCGATTTCCATCATCGTTGCCCTGTCGTCAATGGGGCTGCCCGGCCTCAACGGCTTCATCGGCGAATTCACCATTTTGTTGGGGACGTTTGAATCGAGCATCTTGGGCCCGATTTTTGCCATTGTGGCCGGTTTGGGCATCATTCTGGCCGCAGTGTATATCTTGGTGATGTTGCAAAAGGTCTTCTTGGGCCCGGTAAAGGAAGCCAACAAAAACTTGAAAGACCTCAACTGGCGTGAAATTGCCGTCTTGACCCCCTTGCTGATTCTGATTTTCTGGATTGGCTTGCACCCCGCACCGTTCTTCAACCTGATCATGCCCTCGGTGGACAAACTGGCTGCGGGCTTGCAGGCTGCTGCGATGGCAATGCACTAAAATCTGAACGCAACTGCGGAATGGGGGGCTTTGGCGCCCCCCATCCTTCCGTGTTTGAAACGAGGATGCCATGAGCCTATCAGACCTTTCCACCTTGCTGCCGGAAATGATGCTGGTGCTGTGGGCGAGCGCGTTGCTGTTGCTTGACGCAACCGCTTTGAAGGCCCGTCGAGGCTGGACGGCCTTCCTGGCTGTGTTGGGGTTGGCCGTGGCTTTAGGGCTGGCTTTGGCACAAGGTGGCGGCTTGGGAGCCGCGTTTGGGGGCATGGTGGTTTCCGATGGTTTTGCCACGTTTTTGGAAGCCTTGTTGGCCGTGAGCGGCATCCTGGGCGTTGTGTTGGCCTATGATTATCTGGAGCGCCAGGGCTTGGCTCGGGGCGAGTATTATGTTTTGCTGCTCTTTTCAGTGGCAGGCATGATGTTGATGGCCAAGGCTGCTGATTTGCTGGTCATGTTCCTGGCGTTGGAACTTTTCTCCATCCCCCTCTATGTTTTGAGCGGTTTTGCTCGGCCGAAGGTTGAATCCGAAGAGGCTGCACTCAAATATTTCCTCTTGGGTGCGTTGGCGGCTGCCTTTTTGGTGTATGGCATTGCCCTCACCTATGGCGCCACAGGCACCACCCTCATCAGCGGTGTGGCCGAGGCCGTGCAAAAGGGCGCGGCAAACCTGACCCTCTTGGCTTTTGGAGGTGGGTTGATTTTGGTGGGGCTGGGTTTCAAAATCGCGGCCGTGCCCTTCCATATGTGGACGCCAGACGTCTACCAAGGCGCGCCTTCGCCGGTCACCGGCTTTATGGCGGTGGGCGCCAAAGTGGGTGGTTTTGCCGCCTTGCTGCGGGTGTTGGTGTTGGCTTTCCCGGCTTTGAGCGCACAACTGACCCCCATTTTGTGGGCCTTGGCCGCGCTGACCATGTTTTTGGGCAATGTGGTGGCGTTGGTGCAGAAAAACATCAAACGCATGTTGGCGTATTCCAGCATTGCCCACGCTGGCTACATGCTTTTGGCTGTAGTGGCTTACGGTGACGCCGCGTTATCCCAAACGGCAGTGGCCGCGGTGTTATTCTATTTGTTGGCTTATACCGTGACCAACTTTGGCGCTTGGGCTGTGGTGGTGGCCTTGGAGCGCAGCGAAGGCAAGGGTTTGGACATTGCCGACTACGCTGGCCTGGGGCGCCGCCGCCCCTGGATGGCCTTGGCCATGACGGTGTTCATGCTTTCCTTCGCGGGGATGCCGCCCACCGTGGGCTTCATCGGCAAGTTTTACCTCTTCCGGGTGGCGGTCGAGGCTGGCTACATTGGCTTGGCCGTGATTGGCGTGCTGACCTCGGTCATTTCGGTGTATTACTACATGCGGGTGGTCACCACCATGTACATGAAAGAAGGCACCCCCGAGACTTCAACCGAAGGCTGGCTCAACTTGGGCATGGCCCTCACAGCCATCGCCACGGTGGTGTTGGGCGTTGCCTTTGCCCCCGCGTTTCACTGGGCTGTCCAGGCGGTGTTGCATTTGTAAACACCCCGACGGGGGATTTCACCAAAGTGAAGCCAAACGCCCTGCTTATGCAGGGCGTTTTTGTTGGGGAAGGCACCAGCCGCGCGTATGGCGCTCTCGCGGGGCATGGCGAGCGGCTTTCTTTACCCGCCGCTTTTGAGGGCTTGGAGTTTGATCCACCCTGGCCTGAAGTTGGGGTTGAGGCGGACGGCTTCCTCCAAATCTGCGATGGCTTTGTCGTGTTCCCCCAGGGCTTCTTCGGCCAAGGCGCGCCAGTAGTAACTTTCTTCCAGGATGGGCTCGCTCATGGCGCTGAGGGTGGTTGTAGCCAAATTGATGACGTCTTGATAGCGCCCGCTGTAGTAATAAGCGAAATAAGGGCCGGTTTGATACCACAACATGCGCCACGGGCGTTCGTCTTCGGGCAGTTGTGCATAGATGGCAAAGGCTTGGTCATAAGCGTGCGCGGCGTCCACGTATTCGTGTAGCCAAACGTGGCTGGTGCCGACGTTGAACCACGCGAAGAACAGGTCGCGGCCGTGGAGCGTTTGGGTTTCGGCTTGAGCTATGCTGAGCGCGTGGCGAAATGCCCAATTGGGGTCGGCCCACGGCCCGAGCAAGGCCATGAGCTCGGCCTCTTTTTCTTTTGGATAGGGCAGCAGAAAAAGGTAGTTGAACGCGCGCCATTGGTTGTGGAAGTCGTCATATTTGACTTCGTGGTCTTTTCCCATGTACGAATCTTCGGTGATGAAAATGCCTTTGGCGTCGTCGTAGCCGACCAGCAGTTCGTAGTGCCCCATCCAGCCCTCAAAGCCTCGCCCTTGGAACCCTTTTTCAACCATGACGGGGAAGCCGTTGACCAACAGCGTTTTCAACAAGCGCAGGTCGCCGCCCATGCGCCACAGGAAGCCATAGGGCGTTTTTTCGGTGACGAAGTTTTCCATTTCATAGGGCGAGACGTTTTTGTCGCGCGGATTAGGCTTGAGATATTCGGCTGTAGTTGTTTGAAAGCCCTTCCACCCCCAAAATGAGAGGGCCATGCTCAAAGTGGCGGGTCCGCAGTTGTTCCACGTTTGGGCCTCGTAGCGCACTCCGCGTAGATAGACGCGCGGGGGCAAAGGGGTGGGGCTGGGCGTGGGCGAGGGGGTGATGGTGGGGGTTGCCGTGGGCATCCCTGTGGGGGTGAGCGTGGGGGAAGGCGTCGCCGTGGCTTGGGCCGCGGCGGTGGCCGTGTAGGCTTCCAACGTGCCCGCGACCGCCGTGGCGACGGGGTTGCTTTGTGGCACGAAAACTTGGGCTTCAGGGGGGTGCAGTGCATATTTGACGCGGGCGCGGGCAATGCTGGTGTAAATCGTCAGGCGTTGCCGCGTGGCCGGTATTGCCCAGAGCAGACCGCACCCCAGGGCGCTCACGACCACGAGAGCCCCAACGATGGTCCGCCACATGCCTTTGGCAAAGAAGTTCCGCATGGCTTCAATTGTACTACGCTTTGCACGACGCTTCTCTGCACGGCGCTGGGCGCGTGGGCTTTGGGGGCCTTTTCTCAAATTGCTGCGAATATCAAGGCAGAATCTTTCCCTTTGGGAAGAAACTGTAATTTTGTGAACTTTCACATCGCCTAAGATGAATACACAGGGTATAATTTAAACGACGACGGTCTTGACAGCCCCCTTGGGCAAGCGCGTGGAAAACGCCCTGGCGGGCAGTGGTGAGGTGGTTATGCGCTTTGATGATTTGAACTGGATGGAAGTTGAGCAATATCTTCAGCATGATGACCGCTTGATGCTGGTTTTGGGGGCCTGTGAGCAGCATGCCTATTTGAGCCTGACCACCGACGTCAAAGTGCCGTTGGCCTTGGCCGATGCAGCCAGTGAGCGGACGGGGGTGTTGGTTGCGCCTCCTTTGAATTTTGGGGCTTCGCCATATTTCATGGCTTACCCTGGCACGTTGAGCCTGCGGGTAAGCACGTTGCTCGACATTGTGGAAGATTTAGTGCGCTCGGCCTACCGCCACGGTTTTCGGCGGATTTTGGTACTCAACGGTCACGGCGGCAATCGCCCGGCCCGGGGCAGGCTCTATGAGTTGGCAACCGAGTGGCCTGATTTGCGCCTCGTGTGGTACGACTGGTGGCTTTCGCACAGCGTTGAAGCCGTGGCCCAAAAACATCATTTGCAACCTGCCCATGCCAACTGGCTCGAAGCATTTCCCTTTACGCTGGTGAGCGAAATTCCGGCAGACTACAAAGCCCCGCCCCAGGTGCCGGGGCTGTTGGGGGCGGCGGAAGCCCGCGAGGTGTATGGCGATGGTTCCTTTGGCGGCCCTTATCGGGTTTCCGAGGAAATCATGCAGGAACTTTTCCAAGAGGCTTTGAAAGATGTGTTACAGTTGCTGACCTTTGAATAGGCCCTTTAGGATACAGCCGTGACCAACACGACCGAGTTTCATTCTCGCGCATTGCTTCACGACGCCCTCACACAAGCCTTGACCCGTGAAAGCGGGGAGAAGGTCTTAGAAAAGGCATTGCAAGAGGTTGGCACAGCCGCGCCGCTCGCAGTATTGTTTTTGGACGTAGATCATTTCAAAAGCATCAACGACGCTTTTGGGCACGAAACAGGCGATGCTGCGTTGCGGTTTGTGGTGCAAGCGATGCAAGAGGTTGTTGGCGCGCGCGGCGACGTGGTGCGGTATGGGGGCGATGAGTTTTTGGTCATTTTGCCCCACCACGATGCCAAACAGGCCAAAGCCGTGGCCTATGAATTGCTGGCCCACCTTCAGCGGCATCCGATGAAGGGGCCACGGCCGTTGCATTTGCGGCTCAGCATTGGCATTGCCGTGGCGCCTCATGATGGGGTGCAACCCGAGGTGCTGGTGCGGGCTGCGGATCGGCGGCACTATTTTGCCAAGCACAGCGGTGGTCACCAAGCCGTTGCCGATGACCGCACGGCCACGCGCTCCCTGATTTCGCCCCCGCGGCGCCCGGTGGGGCAACGAGAGCAATTGAGCCAACTCCATCATTTGATGAGCGAGTTGCTCCAAAACCCCAGCGGCGTCATCCGCATTCAAAGCCCCCCTTATGGCGGCGCGGTCAGCTTCCTTGCCCACGCCAAAGCCATTGCCGAGCTCCAGGGCTATGTGGTGGTATCGGTGCAGGCAACACCGGCCTTGCACTTGCGCTATCTGGGCGCCCTCAGCCGGGCTCTGGAGCCGTTGCTGCCTTCCGAAGAGGCGGATTTCCCCCTCGAAACGCCCGATGATATTTTGCAGGCCCTGCGTTTGATTATCTCCCAAACCCCGCAAAGCACTGGCCTGCTGCTGACGGTTGCCAACGCCCGTTGGCTCGACGAAGCCTCGGCCGAACTCATTCAACAGCTGCTCAACGCCCCTGCCGAATTCCAACGAGTGGGGCTGGTGTATGCCACCGTCGCAGGGCAACACGCCCGTTTCCGGGCCCCGATGTTCAACAACATTTCCCTGCCCCCTTTGGAACTGCACGAGGTCGAGGCTTGGCTGCGCCATGCTTTGCGTTGGGAGCCCCCCCCTGCTTGCACCGAATGGGTTTACAACTACACCCGCGGCCTGCCCGAACTTATTTTGCCCACCCTGAAGGCGTTGGTGCGGGAAGGCTTTTTGCGCCCCGTGTTTGGTGATTGGGTGTGGCACAACCCCGGCGAATGGGAACCGTTGGAGCCTTTCGCCGAGCTGGATTTGCCCGACGTGGGGGTCGAAAGTCACTTGCCTTTGCTCATCGGCCGCAATGAGACGCTGCGCGCGTTGCGGCGGGCGGTGGAGCGGTATCCGCTGATTAGCGTCATTGGGGGCGGCGGCGTGGGGAAGACGCGCCTGCTCCAGCAGCTGGCGCTGGAAAGCGCCGACGCCTTTACCGACGGCGTGCGTTACATTTCCCTCCAAGACGCCACCGCACAGACCGTGCCGGTGATGATTGCGCAGGCGTTGCATTTGCCCCCTCAGCCCGAAGTGAACCTGACCGAACAGGTCATCGAATACCTCAAGCCGCGGCATATGCTGTTGGTGCTTGATGGCTTTGAGCAAGTGCTGGGGGCTGCTAATTTCGTGAGCACGATCTTGCACGCTGCCCCGCAAAATCGCATTGTGGTGGGGTCCCGACAACGGTTGCATGTCCCGTTGGAGTATCTTTTCCAAGTTGATGGCTTAATCCGCAAAGATGGCACCACCGACGACCCGTCCGCCGCGGTGCGTTTGTTTTACTACATCTCTCAACGCAATGGCGTCCCCCTCCCCGACGATGAGCAAACCCGACACACGGTGGCGGAAATCTGCCGTTGGACCGATGGCTCACCCTTGGCTTTGCGCATTATCGCGGCTTGGACTACCACCCTATCGCCGGCCGAGATCCTCGCGCGGGTCAGCATGAATTCGCCCGAGCCCAACCCCCTCGCGGCAGTGTTGGAGGCCTTTTGGGAGCTGCTCGCCGAAGACGAGCGCCAACGGCTGGCGCAACTTTCGCTCTTCCAAGGCAGTTTTAGCCTCTCGGCGGCGCGTTTTGTGGCCGGGGCTTCGCCTTTCTTCTTGGATGCGTTGGCCTCTAAGGCCTACCTCACCCGCAGCCCCTCTGGCCGTTTCAATACCCACCGCCTGTTGCGCCAATTCGCTCGGGCAAAACTCTCGGCCTACCCAGCACTGGAAACCGAAACCCAGCGCCGTCATGCCGAGTGGTATCTCTCTCAACTGCCGCGGGTCGAAGGGCTGACCTCAGAGGCCGCGCGTTGGAGCTTCAGCGCCTCCGGCGATGATTTGCCCGACGTGCTCAGTGCTTGGCATTGGGCTTTGGAGCACCAGGAAGTAGGCCTCTTGGCCGCCTCAGCGCCGTGGGTTTTCCATTCTTTGGGCGACCGCAATCGCTTTACAGAAGCCCACGCACTGCTGTCCCATAGCTTGCAGGTCGTGCGCAAATACCCCTTGGACCTGCGGGATGCCGTTTACTTTTCCCTGCGCGCTCACCTCGAAATCGCCCATGCCGAATTCCACTATCACATCGGCGACCTTGAGAAAGTGGGGCACCTGCTGGAACGAGCCCACCGCCGCCTCATGCCGTTTTTGCCCCTCTTGCAGCAGGCTTATTTGCTCAACGTCTTGGCGCGTTATCATACGGCCTCGGGCAACTATCAACAAGCCGAATATTTTTTGCAGCAGTCTTATAGCATCTATATTCACCTGGATGCCCGCCCCCTCTTGCTGCATACCATCAATGCTTTGGGAGTGCTGGCCTACCATCGGGGCGATTTGAAAGCCGCGGAGTACTATTTTTCCCAGGCTGTGCCACTGTGTCGGGAAGTGGACAAGCCCAGCATGTTGGCGGCGCTCTACAACAACTTGGCTAACATCGCGTGGCAACGCGGCGATTTGGAAAAAGCCAGCCGCATGCTGGGGGAAGCCCTGACCTTTTTAGGCGACTTCGACGCCCCCAGCTTGCGCTCAGCATTGTTGGATAGCATAGGGCGTGTGGAGGGCGAGCGCGGCCATTTCCGCGAGGCTTTGCGCAACCTCAACGAAGCCTTCAAATATGCTTATATGGCTGGTTCGCGCCCCAATGTGGTCGAAGCCTTGGTCACCACGGCTCGGACTTGGATTAAAATGGGTCGCCAAAGAGAGGCCTCACAATTGCTCGAGGCGCTGTTGGCCTATCCCTACTTGTGGGAAAACCACCGTCAGGAAATCAAAAAACTCCAAGCCTTGTTGCCCGCTTCGCCTCCCACAGCACCGTGGGAATATCAGGATTTAGAAGCGCTGATGCTGCGGGTACGCAATCTCAACCATTTGTTCATCGCTGAGATGGCTCGCGAAGCGGCCTCTGCTTCTCGGGCGGGCTCACCCTCGGGCAACGGGCAGCACGGCAAAAAGCCCTGGCAGATGACGCCCCCCTCGAAATCCTGAAAGCCTTGGCGGGCTTTCCACAGCAAAGGAGGTTATGATGGCAAAGCAAATCATTCGTACAGACAAAGCCCCTCAGGCCATCGGGCCCTATTCGGCCGCGGTCAAAGTCGGCGCTTTTGTTTACACAGCAGGCCAAATTGGCATTGACCCCGCCACAGGGGAGGTCGTCTCCGGCGGAATCGAAGCCGAAACGCGGCAGGCCCTGACCAATCTCAAGCATGTGCTTGAAGCCGCAGGCGCTTCGTTAGATGATGTGGTGAAAACCACCGTCTTCCTGCGCGACATCAACGATTTTGCCCGCATGAATGCCGTGTATGCGGAATTCTTTACTTCACAGCCGCCGGCGCGCTCGGCCATCCAGGCCGCGGCGCTCCCCAAAGGGGTCGCCGTAGAGATTGAAGCGGTTGCCATTGTCGAGGAGTGAGCGCGTGGGCGACCAACCTTTGATTTTAGTGGTGGACGACGAACCGCATATTACCCAACTGGCCCGGATGTATTTGGAGCGGGAAGGATATCAGGTGCATAGCGTTGCCGATGGTGAGGCTGCCCTTGAGGCGGTGGCTTCCCTCAACCCCGACGCCGTCGTGTTGGATATCATGTTGCCCAAACTGGATGGCTTAGAAGTGTGCCGCCGCTTGCGGGCAGAAAACAACCCCGTGCCCATCATTATGCTCACTGCTCGGGGCGACGACTACGACAAAATCTTGGGCTTGGAATTGGGCGCCGACGACTACCTCACCAAACCCTTCAACCCGCGCGAACTCGTCGCCAGGGTCAAGGCGCTCTTGCGGCGGCGCGATCGCTTTGCCGCACAGACCAGCCAGGCTCCAGTGCGGCTGGGAAACACATCCGTTGACCCCGCCGCGCGGGAAGTGCGCATCAATGACCAGCCCATCCCTCTCCGCGCCCAGGAATTTGACTTGTTGTGGACTTTGGTGCAACATCGGGGCATGGTTTTGAGCCGTGAACAACTGCTGCGTTTGGCCTGGGGCTACGATTATATCGGGCAAACTCGCACCGTGGATGTCCATATTGCTCATTTGCGTAAAAAACTCGCTGGCAGCGACCTCCGCATTGAAACCGTGACCGGCGTGGGCTACAAATTGGTGGTTGATTGATGTTGACTTCCCTCCGCTCCAGATTGCTGATGACTTATTTGGCGGTCATCCTGACCGTGTTGGTGGTCGTGGCCCTGGCGCTGACGTTTTTCCTGATGCGCACACCGTTTGCCTATCGTTACTTCTATGCGCAGCAGGAAGTTACGATGCAGATTATCCGCCAGCGCATTTTGGAAGCCAGCCGTGGGCGCTCCTCGCTGGAAGAGAGCTGGCCAGAGATTGAGCGTTTGGCCCGCACCACCAACACGCGGGTTTTGGTTTATGATGCCGATGGCCGGCTGCTGTTTGACTCTTCGCCTACCGAGCCGACGTTGAGCATCCCCGAGCATCATATGGGGCGGGGGCAAATTGTGGACCCCGAAGGCCAAACCTGGCTGTATGTTTCGCAGGCGTTGCCTTCGGGTGGGCGGGTGGTCATGGGGCAGCCCATGCCCAAAGATGCGGCTTTGCGCATCCTGACCGACGAGGGGCTGTGGGTGCCTCTGCTTGAGGCTGGGCTGTTGGCCTTGGCCCTTTCCCTGGTATTGGCGTGGTTGTTGAGCCGTTGGGTAGCAAGACCCCTCTATCAGACCGCCGATGCCGCGCGGGCTTTGGCGCAAGGGGAATACCGCCCCATTGCCGAAGAAGGCCCCCAAGAGGCCCGTATCCTGGCGCGCGCCTTCAACGAGATGGCCCGCCAAGTCGAGGCTTCGCAGCGCTCGCAACGGGAATTTGTGGCCAATGTTTCCCATGAGTTGAAGACCCCGCTGACATCCATTCAAGGTTTTGCTCAGGCCATTATTGACGGCACAGCCGACGACCCCGAGAGCGTGCGCACCTCCGCACAAATCATCGCGGAAGAAGCCGTCCGCATGCATCGTTTGGTGGTGACCCTGCTGGACCTGGCCCGTCTGGATGCCGGTACGGCCGATCTCAAACGAGAGCCCCTGAGCCTGAAGGAATTGCTCGAGGCCGTGTTGACCCGTTTTCGCCCGCGCGCCCAAAAAGCGCAAATTGCCCTTACCTTCCAGGCTGCCGACGACGTCACCCTGATGGGCGATGCGGATCGTCTGGCCCAGGTGTTCATCAACCTGATTGACAACGCACTGCGGCATACTGAGGCAGGCGGCGAAGTGCGTATCGCCATCCGCCGTGCGGGGTCCTGGGCTGAAGTGCAAGTGAGCGATACGGGCAAGGGCATCCCACCCGAGCAGTTGCCCCATATTTTCGAGCGCTTTTATCGCGGCGACAAAGCCCGCAGCGGGCGCGAAAGCGCTGGCTTGGGGCTGGCCATCGCGCAAGAGATTGTGCGAGCCCACGGCGGCGAAATTGTTGTGCAGAGCACCCCTGGCAAAGGTAGCACGTTTGTGGTAAAACTACCCCTTGCCCCGCAGCCCTGAAGCGGATGCTGCCGCGGGGGCCTGCCTGCGACTCGCCTGGCGCCGTTGGCAGACGCGCAGGCCATCTCAGACATGCGCTAAACCGCTTTCCTTATGCCTCCTACCGTTTCCGTTATCGTGCCATGTTACAATGAGCAGGCCACCATTGGCCTGCTTTTAGACGCGCTCTACGCCCAAACCTACCCGCGCGCCCAAATGGAGGTCATTATTGCCGATGGCCGTTCGACCGATGGGACGCGCGAAGTCATTGCCGCTTGGCAGCAGGCCCACCCCGACTTGACAGTGCGGGTGATTGACAACCCCCAACGCATCATCCCCGCGGCTCTCAACCGCGCGCTGGAAGCCGCCCAGGGCGAGATTATCGTGCGGTTGGATGCCCATGCCGTGCCCGCGCCAGATTATGTCGCTCGCAGTGTCGCAGCCCTGCGAGATGGCAGGGGCACCAACGTGGGTGGGGTGTGGGAAATTCGCCCTGGTGGCAAAGGTTGGGTCGCGCGCAGCATTGCCGTGGCCGCGGCGCACCCTTTAGGCGTGGGTGACGCCCGCTACCGATACGCGACCCAGCCCGCAGAGGTAGAAACCGTGCCTTTTGGGGCCTTCTACCGGGCTTTGGTGGACGAGATTGGCCCCTTCGACGAACGGCTGCTGGCCAATGAAGATTACGAATTCAACACGCGGGTGCGGGAAGCAGGCGGCACCGTGTGGTTGGACCCTCACATCAAATCGGCCTATTTTGCCCGCCCCACGCTGCGTGCATTGGCGCGCCAATATTGGCGGTATGGCTATTGGAAAGTGCAGATGTTGCGGCGTTATCCGCATACGCTTCGTTGGCGGCAGGCTTTGCCGCCGCTCTTTGTCTTGACGCTTTTGCTCTTGGCCTTGGCAAGTGTGGTCTGGGCGTGGCCGCGGGTGTTGCTTGGATTGCAGGTCGCGGGATATGTTTTGGCCCTCCTGGCGGCGGGTGTACACACCGCGTTCAAAAAGCGCGACTGGGCTTTGGCGGTGGGTGTGCCGGCCGCAATTGCTGTGATGCACTTAAGCTGGGGTGCAGGGTTCCTCTGGGGACTGGTGCACCCTCCAAATCTTCCTGACGAGTAGCCTCTCTATGGCCAATCAATACGTAAATCGGACCTTTCGTTGGCGTTTGCGCCCGGCTGAGCGCCGGACCTTGCTGGTGGTAGGGGACGTCATCGCAGCCTTGTTAGCGTGGGCTACCAGCGTTTATATTTGGTGGGCTAACGGCCGCTGGGTGGTGGCCTTCCCCGACCGGGCCTACATTGCTGGCTTGCCGATGTGGTTTCACTTTTTGCCGGTGTTTTGGCTGTTGTTGCTGGTTGAGCTCTATGACAGCCGTAAATCCAGCCGGTGGAGCGCCACGGTGCGGGGGGTGTTGATGGCTGGCCTGGCGGGCCTGGTGATTTATTTGGTGGTGTATTTCACCTCACCGCCTCGTTCGTTGCCTCGTAAGGCTGTGGCGGTCTTTTTCATGGCCGCGACGGTCTATACTTTGTTTTGGCGCTACATCTACATTCATGTCTTCACGGCCCCTCGGTTTATGAGGCGAGTGTTGGTCGTGGGGGTAGGTAAGGCTGGTCGGGCTATTTTGCAGGCGATTCAAAATCTGTGGCCCCCGCCGTTCTTTGTCGTTGGCGCCATTGATGACGACGAGGCCAAATGGGGTAAGGTGATTGCAGGCGCGCGGGTTTTAGGCGGGAGCGAGCGCTTGCTGGAGATTGTGCAAGACGAGGCCGTGTCAGACATCATCGTGGCCATCACCGGCGAAATGCGCGGCCGCACGTTCCAAACCTTGCTTGACGCCCAAGAAAAAGGGGTTGAGATTTCGACCATGGCCGCAGTGTATGAAGAATTGTTGGGCAGGGTGCCGATTAACCATTTGGACGCGGACTGGTTGATTCGTTCGTTTGTGGATGAGGCGCGGGTCAGCACGTTCTATCGCTTGGGCAAGCGGGCGATGGATATTTTAGGTGGCCTGATTGGCATCGCGGTGTTTGTGGTGTTGTTCCCGTGGGTGGCTTTGGCAATTCTGTTGGAAAGCGGCCGCCCCATTTTCTTCAAGCAGCCTCGCGCAGGGCGGGGGGGTGAGCCGTTTACGATTTACAAATTCCGCACCATGCGCCAAGCCCCACCAGAGCACGAGCAAGGCCGTTGGGCAGACGACGACGCCCATCGCATTACCAAAGTGGGCGCCTTTTTACGCAAGACCCATCTCGATGAATTCCCCCAATTTATCAACGTCTTGCGGGGCGAGATGAGCCTGGTTGGGCCTCGCCCCGAGCAACCCAGTTTGATTGCAGAGCTGGAAAAGCGCATTCCCTTTTATCGCGCGCGTTTGCTCGCCAAACCTGGGGTGACGGGGTGGGCGCAAATCAATTATGGCTACGTCGCTTCGGTGCACGATACGGCCATCAAATTGGAATACGATTTGTATTACATCAAGCATCGCAATTTGCTGTTTGACGCAATCATTGTGTTACGAACTTTTGGAACCGTGTTTGGAGGGAAAGGCCGATGAGCCAGTCGTGGGTTTTGGTGACAGGGGGTGCGGGGTTCATTGGTTCACATTTGGTGCGCGCGTTGTTGGAAAGCGGCCAGCGGGTGCGGGTGTTGGATGATTTTTCCACAGGGCGGCGCGAAAATTTGGCCGGGTTGCCGCGAGAGCGGCTGGATGTTGTGGAAGGCGACCTTCGCTGCGCTGAGACGTTGCACCAGGCCCTGCGGGGCGTGGAGGTGGTTTTCCATCAGGCGGCCTTTGTCTCGGTGCCAGCTTCAATGGAAGACCCCCTGGCTTGCCATGACGTCAATGCGACGGGCACCCTGCAATTGTTGGAAGGCGCGCGTCAGGCAGGGGTGCGGAAGGTGGTGTTGGCTTCCAGTGCCGCGGTCTATGGCGATGCGCAGGCCTTCCCGCTGCAAGAGCACCTCCCGCCGCGGCCTCTTTCCCCTTACGCGGCTACCAAAGCTGTGGATGAACTCTACGCACGCCTCTATACCACCGCGTATCATTTGCCCGTGGTGGCGCTGCGCTATTTCAATGTGTATGGCCCCCGTCAGCGCCCCGACAGCCCTTATGCGGCGGCCATTCCCATTTTTGCGCGCCGGATGCTGGCGGGGCAGCCGCCTGTGATTTATGGCGATGGCGGGCAGCGGCGGGATTTTGTGTTTGTGCGCGACGTGGCCCAAGCCAATTTGCTGGCTGCCGCGTGCCCTGAGGCAGATGGGCAGGTTTTCAACATTTGCACTGGCCGGGAAGTCTCTTTGTTGGAATTGATTGCGGTGTTGCAAGACCTCATCCCGGCCGCGCCCTCCCCGGTCTTTGCCCCGCCGCGCGCGGGTGATATCTATCGCTCGGTGGGCGATCCTACGCGGGCTGCTCAGGTGCTGGGTTTTCGGGCGCAAACGCCCCTGCGAGAGGGGTTGGCTCAAGTCGTGGCCTGGATGCAAACGGCCTCTTGACCGCCAAAGCAAAAGGCGCCCTGCCAGCAGGGCGCCTGCTTTTGTGGTGCATGGCCTTGCACTAATAAAGGGGGAGCATAATTTTGTCGGTGACCAGCAGGCAAAACGAGCCTAACATGCACATCGAAAGGAAAAACAACACCGCCAGCACAAACCGCTGGGTGGGCGTCATGCCTAAGAAGAGATCGTCGTTGCTGGTCGTGGTGACGGTTTCTTGTTCTTCTTCGTCTGCGAGAAAGTCACCGGCTTCACGAAAATCATCTAACATAAAGGCCTCCTTGGGCTGCCATACTGGGGGCTGTTCTAAGTTTAGGTCAAATTGATGTTGCTGTCAACCAACCTTTAGGTGGTGGTTGGCGAGCCCGCAGGCCGCAAATGGCCAGGCAGGGCATATACACTCACCGTTTGGCCATCGAGATAGCGCAAGCGCAGGCCGCCTTGCTCGTCTAAGCCCAGCAAGCGGGCTTGGCGGCCGTTGATGTGCACCATCTCTCCCCGGTAGGCCAGGCGGGTTTCCCAGGCTTTTAGAAAGGCGGTGCTGGCGAGGTGGTATCGCCATGCCAGCAGCCGCCGCAGCAGGGCCGCCAACAGTGCCCACGCATCGGGCGGCGCGCCCAGCACATGGGCCAGGCTGGTCGCGGGGAAGTCCGCTTTGGGGGGTATGGCTTGGGTTGCAAGGTTCACGCCAATTCCAACCACCATGGCGTGGGGTTTTTCGCCGACCCAAAGCGTTTCGGCCAAAATGCCGGCAACTTTGCGCCCGTTGAGCAGCACGTCGTTAGGCCATTTGATGGCTGGCTGGAGGTGATACTTTTGCTCCAGGGTTTCGGCCAGGGCCACGGCGGCCCAAGCCGTGAGGCGGGAGAGGTAGGCGTGTTCCTGAGGAAGCGGGCGGACGATGAGGCTCATGGTGAGCGAAGCCCGCGGCGCGCTCCACCAACGGCGGCCGTTGCGCCCGCGCCCCTGCGTTTGGGCTTCGGCCAGCACCAAGCAACCCTCGGCCGCTCCTTGATCTGCCCAAGCCAGCCCCGCATCGTTGGTTGAGGCTATCACCGGATAGAAACGCCACGCGGGCAAGGGCAGCGCCGCCAGGTGCCGTTGGAGCGCTTGGGGGCCCAGATGCCAGCGTGGCAGGGAAGATGCTGTCGTCATCACAAAGACTGACCAAAAAAGGCAAAAGGCGGAGGGCTGCCGGCCGCTCCGCCTTGGCGCGCATAGGCTATTTGGGAAGTTCGCCGGCTAATTCCTTATCAATGAGCGATTGAAAGACTTCCAAAGGCTGCGCACCTACCACGGCGATGCCGTTGATGAAAAACGTGGGCGTGGAACGCACCCCAATTTGCATGGCCTCGTCGAGGTCGGCTTGTACTTCGTCTTTGTAACGGTGCGTTTTGAGGCATTCTGCAAATTGGTCAACATCCAAGCCTATATCTTGGGCGTATTGCAAATAGGCGTCTTGCCCCAGCCCGTATTTTTGTGCGAAAAGGGCGTCGTGATATTCCCAATATTTGCCTTGTTCGCCAGCGCAGTTGGCCGCTTCGGCCGCGGCAAAGGCTTGGTCGTGAATCTGTGTGAGGGGAAAGTCGCGATAGACGAAGCGTATTTTGTCGCCATACGCTTCGAGCAGTTGCTTTTCCACCTGTTCGGCCCAGCGGCGGCAGTAGGGGCATTGGTAATCGGAAAACTCAATGATGGTGATGGGCGCATCGTCTGGCCCCAGGCTGGGGTCGTCATCTACAGAGACTTGGTAGCGCACAATCTGCTGGGTCGGTGTGGGCCCGACGTTGGCAGCAGCCTCACTTTCGACCGCGGCGGTGTCGGCGTTGCTCTGCTGCCCCCAGATGAGGAAGCCCGCCAGCAAGCCAGCCGCGAAGGCCACCACAATGAGCAGGTAAAAAAGCGTGTCGGTGAAGGGTTGTTGGTCGGGGAGTTTTTTCTTGTTAGCCATGCGGCGATTATACCAGAAAAGCCTCACCGCCGCTGAGCGTCGCGGCGGTGAGAAGAAGGGTTACGCTTTTTTCGTCTCGGCCGTGGCCGTCGCGGAGGAGGTGGCCTTTTCGCCTTGAGCAGACTTCTCGCTTTTGGCAGGCTTTTCGGTTTTGGCAGAAGGGCTCTCTCCTGAAGAAGAGGGCTTGTGCCCGTTGCCACCGGAAGGCGAGCGGTGGTCGGTGGCGTAAAATCCTGAGCCTTTGAACACGATCCCCACCGGCTTGTACACTCGCCGCAGGGCTTCTGCGCCACATTCAGGGCAGCGGGTGGGGTGTGGATCGTGAAAACTCAAATGTTGGTCAAACACCAGGCCACAGGCTTCGCAACGATAGGTATAAACCGGCATAATTCACCTCGTCCCACGGGGTTGAACGCAAGACCATCCCCCAGAGAGGGGCGTCGAGATTATAGCGCGCTCTGCATGGTGTGACAAGAGTTTCCCTTCGGCCTTCCCGAAAGGTGCTTGGGCCACACGCCAGGCTCGACGCCTTGTTGGAAGATAGACGCCCCTCACCCTACAGCCCACAGCGTTCCTCAGTGGGCTGCCTTCCTGGGGGTTGTTTGTTACCATTCCCTTTTCGGAGTATGGTAAGATATAGAAACAGTGCAAGGTTGGGAAGAGGAAGGAGTGCTATCATGCCGAACGGAACGCCAATCAACCGTCAATGGGTTTTTGTCACGCGCGATGGCATCATTGCCATTGATTGGGGCAATGGTTTAGCGCAGGATCTTGCCACAGGCGATTTTTTCGAATATCGGCCTTCGCTTTATAGTCATCCGGCCAGCGATTTGGAATTGGAGCAACTGGTCAGGATGGGGCGGGCCGAAAAGTATGACGACAACACGGTGTATGTGTACGCCTTGCCTGAACGGCCTCAGCGCACCCTGGATTAGGGTGCGTTTTTTATTGCGCTCGCTGTTGACAAAGATGAGGAGGTAGATGATGTCTGGTCCGCGTGTGGTTCACCCCCCGCGGGGCACCCAATTGCACTGCAAAAACTGGCAACTGGAAGCCCCCTTCCGCATGATTCAACACAACCTCGACCCCGAAGTGGCCGAGCGCCCCGAAGACCTGGTGGTCTATGGCGGCCGCGGGCAGGCGGCCCGCGATTGGGCCTCCTTCGACGCCATCCTGGAAACCCTGCAAAAGATGGACGTGGACGATACCCTGCTGGTGCAGTCGGGCAAACCCGTGGCTGTGTTCAAAACCCACCCCGACGCGCCGCGGGTGCTGATTGCCAATTCCAACCTGGTGCCCCATTGGGCGACGTGGGAGGTGTTCGACGAATTGGCGCAAAAAGGGCTCATCATGTATGGCCAGATGACCGCAGGCTCGTGGATTTACATCGGCACCCAAGGCATCTTGCAGGGCACGTACGAAACCTTGGGCTCCCTGGCGCGGCAGCGGGGCTGGCCTTCCCTCAAGGGCAAGTTCGTGCTCACCGCAGGCCTGGGCGGCATGGGCGGCGCACAGCCCCTCGCCATCACCATGAACGAGGGCGTCGGCTTGATCGTGGAAGTGGACCCCGCCCGCGCCCAACGACGGCTGGAAATCGGCTACGTGGACGTGGTGGTGGACGACCTCGACGAAGCCCTCCGCTTGGTTGATGCCGCCCGCAAAGCCGGCGAGGCCAAATCCATCGGCCTGATTGGCAACGCCGCAGATGTCTTCCCCGAACTGGTGCGCCGCGGCATCACCCCCGACGTCGTCACCGACCAAACCTCGGCCCATGACCTGCTGGAATACGTGCCCCTGGGGCTTTCGGTGGAAGAATCCAAACGCTTGCGCCACAGCGACCCCGAAACCCACCGCAAGCGCGCTTTGGAATCCATCGCAGTGCATGTCCAGGCCATGCTCGACTTCCAAAAAGCCGGCGCCGAAGTGTTCGACTACGGCAACAACATCCGCCAGCAGGCCTACAACTTTGGCGTGCGCGACGCATTCGCCTTCCCCGGCTTTGTGCCCGCCTACATCCGCCCGCTGTTCGAGGAAGGCAAAGGCCCCTTCCGCTGGGTGGCGCTTTCCGGCGACCCCGAAGACATCTACCGCACCGACGAGGCCATGCTGGCCCTCTTCCCCGAAGACGAGCACCTGCGCCGCTGGATCGAAAAGGCGCAAAAGAAGGTGCCCTTCCAGGGGCTGCCTTCCCGCATTTGCTGGCTGGGCTATGGGGAACGCGACAAGGCCGGCTTGATGTTCAACCAACTGGTGGCCGAGGGCATTGTCAAGGCGCCCATTGTGATTGGCCGCGACCATCTGGACGCGGGCTCGGTGGCCTCCCCCAATCGGGAAACCGAGGCCATGAAAGACGGCTCGGACGCCATCAGCGACTGGCCGATTTTGAACGCGCTGCTGAACGCGGTGGCTGGGGCGACGTGGGTGTCGTTCCATCACGGCGGCGGGGTCGGCATTGGATATAGCCAACACGCCGGCATGGTGGTGGTCGCCGACGGCACAGAAGCCGCAGCCCGTCGCCTGGCGCGCGTGCTGGTGACCGACCCCGGCCTGGGTGTGGTGCGCCACGCAGACGCGGGGTACGAAAAATCCAAGCAGGTGGCTCGCGAAAAGGGCATCTGGATGCCCATGCTCGACGCGTAACCCCCACGCGCTGCCGCTTCCCCCTCGCCCGCGGAAGAACGCAGATGACGCCGATGGGGGAAGGATGGACGCAGATAGATCCACCGATTACACCGATTTTCGCAGATTTTCTGTGTAGATAGGGCGAGGCGATGCCTCGCCCTATCCCCCTTCGCCCGCTGGGAGAAGGGGGACACAGGGGGATGAGGGCGGGCGCGTGGGAATTGCGAATGAGGAATTGCGAATTGCGGGCTGGGGCGGGGGTGGCTTTGGGGTTGTGGTGAGGAGAACGCAGATGAACGCAGATGGGGGCAGATGGACGCAGATAAATCCACCGATTGGCACCGATTACCACCGATTTTTCTCGTAGGGGCGAGGCGATGCCTCGCCCTATCCCCCCTCCGTGCCCTCCGTGGCTCCGTGTGCCTCCCAGGGCGGAGCAACGCTCCGCCCCTACCGCCCAGGCAAAGGGTCCCCAAACGCCCAGGTAACCAAGCAACCAGGCAACCAAGCAACCAAGCAACCAAGTAACCAAGCAACCAAGCAACCAAGTAACCAAGACCTAACCCCCCCACCCCAAAAGCAGCCAGACGCGGACGAAAACCTTGACACCCATCGCGTTTTCCTTTATAACTTGCGCCAACAATTGCACAGTTGCAAAGGCTGTGAAGAGGACGAGTAAGCGCCGAAAC